>ENA-UOOA01000022-UOOA01000022.1-human-gut-metagenome-genome-assembly--contig:-P61old-NODE-22-length-317385-cov-15.086998_pt1 | contig 317385 bp, 246 predicted proteins | sample MGYA00242467_ERZ724014 | MGnify/ENA metagenome assembly ERZ724014
TGCATGTACGTCGGCTGGGGCTCCGCTACAAACACTACCGTCCAAGCCGGCGGATACATGGACATCTACGGGGGCAACGCCACCAGCACCACCGTCCAAGCCGGTGGATGCATGCTCGTCTCCTCCTGTGGAAGCGCAACGAAACTGCAAATTGAAAGGGGAGCAACGGTTGTCTTTGAAAAGTATTCCACTCTTGATTTCCGTATTTCCGACCGGCATCCGGCTCACAGCATTCTGGTCAACGACTGGAGCCTGATCACCGACAACGGAGCGAGCTATACCATTACGGTCGCTCAGGACCAGTGGAATGGAGTCTATCAGCTGGCGGGCGGAGCGGAAAACTTCAACAAGAATATCTCCATACGAAACGACAATGGCGATTTGGGCACATTCGTCGGCGGCAGCGGCGTGATCCACGGAGAAAACGACTATGTCTATACTCTCGGCAAGACCGGAGACGGCATCCTGACCCTGACGGTAACAGGCGGTACGGACGCACCCGATCCCACGCCGGAACCGGAGCCGAATCCTGATCCCGATCCAACGCCAAATCCCGATCCAACGCCGAATCCTGATCCCGATCCAACGCCGAATCCTGATCCCGATCCAACGCCGAATCCTGATCCGACACCCACGCCGGAGCCGGGACTTCCGGCGGCACCGGACGGCGCGGCGGTCGCGGTCAAAAAGTATAACGCAAAGTTCTTCTGGAACAAATATTCCGCGACAAAAGGCGTGAAAGTCAAATATCAGATCATGGTGGATGGAACCGTACAGGGAAAACTCTCCTCGGGGAACAGCTATACGCTCAAGAATGCCGGGGTCGGCAATCACGCGTTCGCGGTCCGGGCGGTGCTTTCGGAAAAAGGCAGGGAGGATGTCTATACGGCGTGGAGCGGAAACGTCGTGCAGTACGTCGCGGACGTCACCGCGCCGAAGACGGGGAAACTCGCGCTTGCGCAGACCGGTGAGGACTCCCTCCGTGCGGAGTGGAGCGCCGCGAACGACAATGTCGGCATCGCCCGTTATGTCGTCACCTGCGGCGGCGTGACGCGCGAATTCGACGGCTCCGTTCTTTCCGCCGGATTCTCCGGTCTTGCGGGAAAAGTCACGGCGGAAATCACCGCTTACGACGCCGCCGGAAACGCCGGGAAAACGGTCCGGAAAAATCTGAAAATGAACGATATGACCGCTCCGGATCAAGTGACCGGACTGCGTTCGGAGGGAGTCGACAACAAGTCCGGCGGCATTCTCGCGTGGAACGCCGCAAGCGACAACGTCGGCGTGACGCGGTACGAAATCGCAATCGACGGCGGAAAGACGTTCAAGTCGAAGACGAATTCCGTCAAAATCAAAAAAATGGCGGCGGGAACGTACCGCTATACGGTCGTCGCGCTCGACAAGGCGAAAAATCGGAGCATCGTCAGTCAGGAAGGGGAATTCACGGTCGCGGATGTCATCAATCCGAAGATCAGGAAACTCTCCTGCAAAGTGAACGGTCAGACGGCGTTTGTCAGCTGGAACGCGACCGACGAAGTCGGCATTGCCCGCAGCGAACTGTGGGTCGACGACCGGCGGTTTGACACGACGGGACTCTCCTCCTGGAATCTGTCCGGTCAGGAACTCGGCATGCATGCCGTCAGGCTGAACGTCTGGGACGCCGCCGGCAATATGACCATGAAAATGGCGAATCTGAACATCAAAACAGCGGATCCCGTCATGGAATCAGCGGGACTGCTCGCCAGTCTTTAACGGCAAAGCATGGAATGCACATGCCGGATGTGCATTCCATGCCGCTTTTCAGCCTTTCAAATATCTCAGAATCGCGCGGGCGATGGATTCGCCGAAGATCAGCATGGAACGGCGGTCCACCGTTACATCCCGGAAGTTCGCGAACGGAATCTCAAGCACCTGGGCACAAACGACATACGGCAAAGCCGCACTGCAGTATTGCTTGAGCGTCATTCCCTGCGTATAATTCGCTCCGGTGTTCCATGACACTCCATACGGAAGATTGTCCGCTTTCCGGAACGGAGCCTCCGGACGCGACTCCTCTTCCAGAAGCCCGCCGAACCGGTCCATTTCCGGATTCATTCTTTCCGAAGCGCAGCCGACCATATAGGCGAATTCATTCGTCTCGCCGCCGCGAAGCCATGGACAGTGCATGTCAAGGACGAATTCCGGCTTTTCCGCGTCAAGCAGTTTCATAATCGCGCCGGTTTCCGGATAAATCGGCGCCGGTCCGTAATCCCGCGCGTGGTCGTGCGGCATCCGGTTCTTGCCCTGATCCCCATCCTCCACGCCGTCCTTATCCACGAACGGAACCGCATAAATCATCGCGGTACGCCGGAACTCGCGCCCGAATTCCGTATCGGCACAGACCGCGCGCAGAATGCCTTCCAGAGCATGGGTCGCCATCATCTCTCCCGCATGATGACGGGAAGTCAGCAGAATTTTCCGCTTCGGCTCCCCCTCCCGGACCGTGACCAGTTCCACACTCCGTCCTCTGCGGGATCTGCAGAGCTCCGTACAACTCAAATACGGCGACGACAGTTCTTTGCGGAAGCGGTCGAAATCGCGCTAGAGGTAAGAAATCCCCATGCAGAAAAGCACCGTGTCGTTTCCTCCTTTATGTTCATAGGAAAACGACTGCGTCCCGGGATACCCCTCCGGAGCAAGCCACTGCCAGTTCACCCCGCCGTCCAGACTGAACGCCGGTCCGCGCGTACAAATCCGATTCGGACACTCAAACCGGAACTCGTATATTCCCGGCTCCGGAAACACAGCCTGAAACGACCAGTAAAACCAGTCGCCTTTTGTATCCCTCAGCTCCACATCCAGCAGAGCCCGCTTTCCCTCAATGGAGATGACCCGGATATTTCCGCCGGGAATGCGATTCGATATTTTCATAAACAGCTCCCTTTTCCGTTGTTTTCAGCTGATTCTGAACATTAATATAGAACCGCATTCCGCAAAAGCAACGTTCCTCCGGACGATTTTCCCGGAAAGATCAGCGGGACGACAATTCAAAGAACACAGCCGCACCGTCCCGCGCCGTGTCGACCCGGAAATCCGCGAATTCGCCGTTCACCGCAGACGGGCGGATCTCGTTCAGACGGTTCCCCGCAAGATCAAGCGGATACAGCTTCAAAGATGCGGCATTCCGGTTGCGGATCCGCACTTGAAACTCTCCCGCCCGCAGCAGCGCGGGACCGCCTCCTCCGCGGACCAGGGTCCGCATTTCCTCCTCCGCAAACACCATCCCGCTGCTCAACGCATTGGTGGCGAACACCAGAACAAGACGTTTCGCGTCGCGGACCGGCTTCATGCCGTCCACGGAAACCAGCGAGAGATTCCCCGGAACGCTCATCCCGCGGATCTCGAAATCCTCAAGCCGGTATGTCGTCCCGGCCCCGGCGCAAATTCCCTGCAGACGCGGCGTATTGACCGCCATAAAATTCCTGTCGGTATCCATCAGCAGCTCTCCGGTGGAACTTTCGAACAGATTCAGTCCGTTGCTGCGGTTTTTCTCCGGCAGGAAACCTTTTTCTTTCATGATCTTCAGATAGGGAACAAGATTCGCGGCTTCGTCAACGGTCTGGGAAAACGCTTCCGTTCCTTCGGTCTTCGCTTCGCCTTTCGGAGCGAAAAACAGGGCGGACGGATCGTTCTTTCCGTCATAGACCAGCGAAAAGCCGTTGATCAGGGCGAGCGAACTCTGCGTTTTGGAGATGACGGCATTCGGATTCTTCGTCCGCTGTTCCCGCTCCGTAACCAGCACACGGACTCTGTCGGGAACCGACTTCACGTCCCCGCGCATATACAGGAAAAAGGTCAGGAATTCCGATGCGACGGCAATCGGATCGGTATATCCGAGAAACGGAACGATACGGGAATTCCGGAACACCATCGGCTGAAGCGAAACCGGATCCGAATGCATGGAAATCGCGTCCAATCCCTGAAACGCGGCATAAGCGCCGAACACAAACGGCTGTTCATAACGGAAGCGGTTCCAGTATACGCACTGATATTCCGTGACCACATGCGGCTTTCCGTGCAGGCGCGCGGAAAGAATGTCGCGGAACAGTCCGGCACTTCTGGAAATCGCGCTGATCTGCGGAACCACGGATCCGCCCTCGATCCAGTTGGAGGGGTGGGCGTGATAGCTGTTCATCGCCACATAGTCGTTCTCCCCGGAACGGATACGGTTGAAGTGGTGAGTCTTAAACACGTTATAAGAAGCGACCAGTCCTTTATAACCGAGTTCGCGCATCTGATCCCGATACCACTGCGCCGTACTGCGTTCCGTCTCATAGAGGAACTCGTGAACATCCGCATTTCCGGTCTCACGGAGCTTGAAACAGGGGATCTCCCCGAAAGAGGCGAATTCCGTTTTCCAACGGCGGTTGTACGCTTCGATGGTGCCGTATTTCCGTTTCAGGAACGCACGGTAGAACGGCGCAGCATATTCCCGGTCGAAATACGAACGGCTGAACTCGAATTCCTGTTCGTTGAACCCCAGGACCATCACCAGGACGGGATCGTCGATCAGACGGGTCTTCGTATACGAATTCACCCGGCAGATCATCTGTTCCACACCGTTCCGCCAGTCCGCACGGACCTCCGGATCGAAATGAATCGCAAGCCGCGCCCGCCGTTTCGAAGGATCCGGCAGAGGGGAACCCCAGTACTTCGACTTGAACGGCGTCCATCCGTGCTGCTGTGCCCCCATCATATCGCACATCAGATAAATCCCGCGCTTCTTCAGCGCAAACGCCAGATAGTCAAACAGATCCAGATGATGAGTGTTCAGCCGCAGTTTTTCGCCGGACCCCGCCATCAGAAAATGCTCCGGGATATGAATGCGCACCATATTGTAACCGTTTTTGACCAGTTCATCCGCCAGCCAGTCGATTTTCCAACGGCTTGACAGATCCCGCAGGGAAACACCTGCGGAGAAAAAACGCTGAATCCGTTCCGGAGTTTTTTCAAACGCGAAATGCCCGTCGTCCCGGATAATGACGCGCCCGGAGCTTCCCGCCGGTCTCCGGTCCGTAAACGCGGAAACATCAAGCGCGGACCCCTTGGTCCTTCGGTTGTAATCCTCACGGGCGACGGGCAGCCAGTCTTTATTCGCGGCAATCGTGGTGCGGACTTTCCGTTTGATGCGCGGCAGCTCATAATCCCGTTCCGACAACGTCGCCGCACAGACGATCCACAACGTCGCCGGATTTTCCGCCGCGAACCGGACCGCTTTCACAGGCGCTGTGGAATTCAGTTTCAGCCGGGAAACGTAAAGTGTGCGTTTTTCCCCGTCGCCGCTGCGCGCCTGAAGCCCGATCGCACCGTTGGAAAACCGGTTGCCGTTCCACCAGTCACCGACCTCCACCGCCGAACGGATGGGAAAGCGTTCCCGTTTCCCGTCCGCATACTCCACCTCCACGCCACCGACCGCGTCCTGCCGCTTCGGCCCGTAGCAAAGCGTATGAAGCAGATACAGATTCCGTGCTTTTTCCGGCTTTCCAAGCGGAATCGTCACCGATTTCGGACCGTTGCGGAAATACCCGGAATACATGGTCAGAATACTTTTCCCTTTTGTTCCGGGAGCGAACGGAACCCCGGCGAACAACCGTTTCTGCAAACCGGGACGGAAGCAGCGTCCATCCGCTCCGGGTCCCTGATCGGACCAGCCGCCTTTTCCATCCCTCTCCACCGAGTCCGTATATTCCATATTGGCGGCATGGGATAAATTCAGCGGAACACCCGCGACCGAAAGTTTCAGATTGCGGAGTTCAAGCACGCCCGTTCCGTTCTGAAATCCAAGAAAGAGCTGAACTTTTTCCGCACTTTCCGGAATTTCGAACACGGTATCGAACGGCTCCCAGTCATAGGTTCCGAACTTTCCCGCCACACCGGGATAGAGCGTCCGTTTTCCGCACCGCACGACAAACATGATCTTCGGCCCCAGATACCCCCGGTCCGGAACTTGAATGTCCTGTCCGCGACGTTCCCCCGTCAGCCGGACCAGCCTCCCCCGCAACAGTTCGAGAGGAAGCGTCTTCCATATTCCCAACATGGACGGTACTTTTTCTTTCTGTTCAAACCGGAGGCTCCCTTCCGTAACGGAGGCATTCCGGTTCCGGCTCCATTCTTTCAGCTCCCCGCTTTCACGGAACGGGAATTCCAGAACGGGAGAAGCCGTCAGGGAAATCAACGAAAGCAGAATACCCGCACAGATCCACAATTTTCTCATTTTCTCCCAATCCTTTCCGGCTTACAGAGGCCAGATATGCTCTTTCGTTGTGCTGTAGTTATTATACGGGCCATATCCGAATCCGTAAAGCATCGTCAGATTGCGGTCCGTCTGCTTTGTCGGATTTCCGGTAAAAACATGCCCGTCCGCGGCAAGCTGATTGTCATTCATCTGATGTCTCAGCGGCGACTGCTTGACCGCATTGCTGCGCCATGCATAACCAAAATTTGAGAAATGCCCTCCAGTATTACTCATTCGGTTGCTGTCCAGGCATAATACAGCCGTTCCGGGCTGTCTGCATTTTGTGATTTTCCTGCCGGGCGCGCCGTTCAGACCGGGATCATAGTCACGCTGTCCAAGGAATTGATTCCATGCATAATTGGTCATTTTTTTAGCGGGAACCGCACTGTCCCGGTAGCAGAAATGCTCATCGGGTCCGGCGGGACACTGGAATGGAGTCCCCCGCGGATAAGTATTCCACCGGAATTCCTTTCCAAGCACATAGGGATACAGAATCGTCATCCAGGTATTATTCCAGGAAATATCGTTGTTCCAACCATAGCTTGCATACGGCACATAATCGCTGAAATCATTGCTGTATGCCATGGATCCGACTCCGATCTGTTTGAGATTGTTCATGCAGGACGCCGCCCTCCCCCGCTCCCGCGCCGCATTCAGAGCCGGCAGCAGAATACCGGCAAGTATCGCGATAATCGCAATTACCACCAGAAGTTCTATGAGGGTGAATTTTCTTCCGATCCGTTTTCTGTTTTTACGCTTCATGTCCGATTCTCCTTATTTTTGTTGTATCAGTTGATATTGATAATCCGCATCAAAGACGATATGCTCCGGCGGCAGCTCCGGTTCCGCCAGCAGGCGGTGCATCAGGTCGGCCGTCTGTCGCCCGAATTCCCGGAACGGAAACCTGATCTGCAGCATCGGTTCCGGAATCGTCGGCGGCGCATACATGAAAGTACAGATCCGGCACTCCTGTTCCAGATCAATCCGATACTTCCGGAACAGCTCTATAATCTCATCCGTCGTTTCCACGGAGAGCATCGCCGCCTGCGGACGCAATCCGTTTTCCAACGCCTCTTTCAGCCGCTCCGTATCCCGGAGAAGAAAGAACGAAGAATCCGGCAGACTCACACCGGCGGCGGCGAACTCGTCCTGACAACCGCGGAACGTTGTGTCCCGGTAACGGCACCCCTGAGAAAAGATTGCGTTCCGGCGTCCCTCTTTCAACAGCATTTTTCCGAGAATTCGCCCTTTCTTATAACGATCCAGTTCCACGCTGGAAATCCCCGGCACGCAGTCATCCGCCACCACAACCGGACGGAATCCGGAAAGACGGCGCAAAAGCGCATGATAGTCTTTCGGCGGTCTGATGCAGACATATCCGCAGCACCGTATGCTCCGGAGCTCTTCAAAAATATCATTTTCCCGCTCGGAATAGATCCGGACATCCTGAATCAGCGCAGGAAGGGTTCCCAAAGCCATGCCGATATGCGAACGCAGGGAATAACTGTAATATCCGCTGTAAAAAATCTTTCCGTCTCCCTCCAGCAGGGCAATCTGCGGGAAACGGGTTCCGACACCCCCGGCGGTCGGAACGGTAAAAGTTCCGATTCCCGGTCTGCTTTCCAGATATTTTTCCTGAATCAGCGACTTGATGCCGAGCTGAACCGTGCTGCGTGCGATACCGAGCTCTTTTGCGAGTTCCTCGTTCGACGGCAAACGCACCGACTTGCCGAAATTCTGATAGACCATATCCATCACATACCGGCGCACTCTCATGCGGGAACTGTCGCGTTTATTTCCGTTTGCTGAAACCATATTTTCCTCATTTTAATCAGTATACCATTCGGTATGCTTCTTTAATTATACAACATTTTCCGGAAATGTCAAGAGGGTATTTTGAAAAAAACAAGATCATTTAACTTCATCAGACAGACCGTCCCCCCGGAAATTTTCCGGCAAAGGGAAAAACTCCGGCAAATCTGTTTTCCCTACCGAAGCCATGAGCGGCGTTCATCCGTGGAACGAACACATACAGAAGCATGGAACAGAAACGGATATTCAGCCTTCCGGAGAACCGTTCCCGGCGCTTCCGCCGTTTTTCCGACGCTCCTTTGCCGATTCGGCACCTCTGCGGAGCTTGCCGGGAGTCGTACCGAAAAACCGGCGGAACATACGGCTGAAGTAAAATACATTGGAAAAGCCGGATTTTGCGGCAATCTCTTTGATCGGTTCGTCGGTTTCTTTCAGCAGGAATTCCGCTTTTTTCATTCGCACGTTCAAGACCTGTTCCTGAAAAGAGACTCCGAGCAAACTCATGCACAGGTGGCTTGCTCTGGATACGGATACGCCCAGATGCGCCGCCAGATCGCAGAGCGCGATCTCTCCGCACCCGTGCCGCAGAATATATTCCCGGATGATCTCCCGGCGGTTTGAAAAATGGTTTTCCATGCAGTTTTCCTGAAGCAGACGGGCATAAAACGCCATGCCGAGAAGCCGGCATTCCCCGATCAGGGTCTCCTGTTTTTCCTCCGGAAATTCCGGCAGAGTTGCCCAGTCGGCGCGGAATTCCTCCGGCGGCTCCGAACCGCGGAACGGACCGATGTAAAAAATCAGTTCCGGGTTGCCGTCCCAGGAGAACGGAACCACCAGCTCCGTCACACCTTTCCAGCAGAAATGCTGAAACGGCTGCCCCGTCCGCAAACTCTCCTGCTCAACTCCGGCGGCACAGTCATGCAGACACGCCTTGTCATATTTCCGGCAGGTATAGCGGCGGAGACGGCAGTAATCGGCGCGATGCGTCATCCACTGCGGAAAAAGATAAGCGCCGTCGCGTCCGTGCCAACGTCCGCTCATCGTGTGAATCGTCAGAAAAACGGCATGGCGCGACTCGAAAGAGACGATGCTCCATTTCAGGAAATCCGCCAGTTCCGGAGCGGAATATTTATCGAAATATTTTATTTTCAGCATAATACTATAAATATACAGCGTTTTTCTGCATTGTCAAACGGGCTCTTTTATAGTATAATATTATCAGAAAAACAATCCGCAATGGAAAGGAGTTTTATGAAACAGACGGTTCAGCAGGTATTGGAGATTCCGGTCCGCAGCGAATGCGACATACTCGTCGTGGGAGCGGGCCCGGCGGGAATGGGGGCGGCGCTCACGGCGGCACGCAAAGGAGCAAAGGTCACTCTGGTGGAATACGGAGGAAAGCTCGGCGGGATGTGGACCCTCGGGCTTCTCTCTCCGTTTTTCGACAACCGGAAAGAGGGGCTCAACCGGGAATTCCGCGAAAAGCTGATGGAGCGGAACGCCTGGGGCGGTCTCTGGAACATGTCGTTCGATCCGGTGGAGATGGCGCTTTTTCTGAACCGCTGCGCACAGGAGGCGGGCATTGACGTGCTGCTTTATACGATGGCGTGCGAACCGTACATGGAAGAATGTGCCGTCCGCGGAGTCTTCGTGCAGAACAAATCGGGAAAGCAGCTGATCCGTGCAAAAGTCGTCATCGACTGCACCGGGGATGGCGACATCGCCGCCCGCGCAGGCTGTCCGTTCGAAATCGGGCGCCCTTCCGACGGCTGTTTCCAGCCGATGACGATGATGTTCCGGATCGGCGGCGTCCGTCCGGAATATCCCGCCGACCGGATTCTCGACTGGTACACGGTTCTGGAAAAACGCGTGGCGGACAAGGAACAGTTTGTCCGGGATGTTCCGTTCACGTTCCCCGCGCTGATCAAACTTCCGCGCGAGGGCGAAGCGCTGGTTCAGTGGACGCATATCCGGTACAAAAGCGGCTGCAGCGGCGATGATTTGAGTGCGGCGGCGCAGGAGGGGTTCCGTCAGGTGGAGAGCGCCATGCGCTATTTCGGGGAGATACGCGATTTTCTCGGAGATGTCCATCTGCTGGAACTTCCCGCCGTGATCGGAGTCCGCGAAACCCGCCGCATCACCGGGGAATACCACATCTCCGACGATGATCTCAAAGCGGGACGCCGGCATCCGGACGGCATCTGCACGGTTCATTTCGGCGTGGATATCCACGAACCGGACCGGAAAGAACAGACGAATCTTCCGAATCCCGGGTTCGACATTCCATTCCGCTCCCTGGTTCCGCTGAATGCGGAAAATCTGTTGACCGCCGGACGCTGCATCTCCGGCTCCTATCTGGCTCATGCGGCATACCGCGTCACAGGCGACTGTCTGAAAACGGGAGAAGCCGCCGGAGAAAAAGCGTGTGAGGCGCTCAACCGCGGAATCTCCGTCCGGGAACTCGCACGGACAAATTCACAACATGCAAAATGAAAGGCAGGAAGATGAAACGAAACAGAAAATTTTCCGGATTCACCCTCATAGAGCTTCTGATTACGATTGCCATCATTGCGATCCTGGCGGCTATGCTGCTTCCGGCACTGAACAAGGCCAGAGAAACGGCAAGAACCATCAGCTGTGCCGGCAATCTGAAACAGAACGGACTCGGTTTTTCGATTTACGCATCCAACAGCGATGATTATCTGCCGCCCGTCATGGCGTCCGGCGGACTGCTCTGGACCGACCGGATGCTCGGATGCGCCGGAAATCCCGGTGATGTTGCAAAAGCCGCGGGTGGAGTCATCACCGTCAAACAGCTCCACTGCCCTTCCATGCCGGCAAAAAGCGTCAGCAGCTGGTGGCATTACCAGTGCGACTACGGCATCAACGAGGGGCTTGTTTCCGACGGCGGCAATGGCTCGCTGGCATCCAGCGGCCGACTGGCATCCCTGAAAAACTCATCGAAAAAAATAGTTCTGACGGACAACTGGCGGAACGGATCCGGCGGCCTGCCGCAGAGAGATACCGGCTGGTTCCGCTGGCCGCGCAATTTCACGATGTTCAACTCCAGTGCGGATTACGGACGGCCCGCCGCCCGGCATGTCGGGAATTCGGTAAATGTCCTGTACGGCGATATGCACGTTGCGCGTTTACGGATCAATGTACCGGATATGCCGCACCTGACCGCGATTTTCAGTTACAGCACACCGGAGGGAAAAACGGCGCTGTACTGGCACCCTAAAAACTGATTGCAGAAAGGATATTTCATGATTCGTCATTTGTTGCCGTCTGTTTTATTCTGCTCGGTCTGCTCCTGCGCCACGGAACCGCTCTGGCAGCTCGGTACCGCGGATGCCTCCTCGAAGGAATTCCGGATTCAATACGAACCCTGGGAATACGGCAGAACTCCGGCTTTGCCGAAAGCTCCCGGCTTTGACGCGGAAAGCAATACGTTCCGCTGTCGGGTTACGACGCGCGGGATCACCGGCAACCCGGCGATGGTTTCCGGGATCAGTTCTGAAAACTTCAAAATGTGGATGCACCCCGACGAGGTCGTCACCGCCCTGACTCTGGAATGGAGCGAGGATGGCCCCGGAAACCGCCGGATCGTATTCCACACCGACCGTTTCCGCAATATCGGAGATGGCGCCGACGCTCTGGAGCTCCTTCTTCCCGACGGTTCCCGCGAACTGTTTTCCGTCCCCGATTCCCCGAAAGAGACGAAAAAAGATCTTGCGCTTACCGCAGAATTCTCCGTCCGGCAGGGAACCAACCACCTGACGCTCCGCGCTCTCTGCCCGAACAAACATTTCCGGCTCAGCTTCGACCGGATCACCCTGTGGAAAACGACTGCGCCCGCGTCCCGTCCGCAACCCAATGCGGAACTGTTCTTTTCCAATAAGGATTTTATCTACGATCCCGGCGAAAAAGCCTCAGTTCGATTCAAAATCTGGAATATGAACGGTCCCGGCGAACTTGCTTACACGATTTCCGACGCGTTCGGCAAGACGGTTTTCCGGGGCACCGCCGCTGTTGCGGACGGAAATGCCATTCTTTCCCTGCCCGCCTCGCAACGCGGATGGTACGGAATTTCCTATACGCTCCCCGGCGGACGGAAAGGGACTGCCTCTTATGCGGTGCTGGAACCGGTCACCAGAGAGTTCATTGAAGATTCCCGGTTCGGATGTCATGCGGTGAAAGGCTTTGCCTACCTGAATGTCTTCTGGAAGAAGGACCAGGAACAGCGCCTTCACCGGGCATGGCGCGCCGGAGCGAAATGGGTCCGGCTGCACGGAGTCAAATGGGCAAACCTCCAGCCCCGTCGGGAGATCCCGCCCGACTGGAGCGGGCTGGACGGCAGGCTTGAACTGCTGGAGCGCTACAGGATGGGCGTTCTGCTTCAAATGGGAATGACCCCGAAATGGGCATCGCCTTCCAAATCGGAACGGCTGGTTCCTCCGATCGGAGTCAAGGCGTATCAGGCATATCCGCCGGAAACGGGGGCGTGGAAACAGTTCATTTCCGCGCTTGCCGCCCATTGCCGGGGACGTGTCCGGTGGTATGAAATCTGGAACGAACCGAATTATCAAAGCTGTTTCTGGCTCTCCGGAAGCCCGGAAGACTACGCCGTTCTGATCCGTTCCGCTTATGAAGCCGCAAAGCAGGCGGATCCCGACTGCCGCATCGTTGCGGGCGGACTCGTCGACGCACACGGTTTTCTGGCGGAAACTCTCAAGGCAAACAACGGGAAAGCGTGGTTTGACGCAATGGGATTTCATTATGTAATCCGCAGCCGCTCCTATGACCGCTGGCGTCAGGTCCTCCGTGATTATCCGGATATGCCGCTGTTCAACACGGAGGAATCGTGGTGGAATTCATCCGATCCTCTGGAATTCGCGGCAAAGCTGGTACGGGGGCATGTGATCGAAGCCGCAAACGGCGTCGCAAAAACGTTCGCATTCGGGTTCTTTGAAAAACGCCCGTATTCGGAAGTCCGTTACGGCTCTGTAAACGGAGACGGCTCCCCTCTGCCCGCCTACGCAGCCTACCGCACAATGACACACCGGCTGGAACACGCCCGTTACGCAGGCGCGCTGACCCCGGCTTCCAGTCCGCTGAAACTGCATCTTTTCCTGCGCGGGAAAACGCCGATTGTCGTCGGCTGGAATGAAGGACGGTCCCCCGTCGAAGCCGAGCTGTTTCCCGGCACGGACGGTGTGGTTGCTGTTGATCTGATGGATCGCGGGGAAAACGTTCCGGCGCCGGGCGGCAGACTGCGCAGGGCTTTTACCGCCCTCCCGCAGTTTGTGGAAGGGGGCGATCCGGAATGGCTTGCCGTGCAGGCATCGTTTTTCCGCGGACTTCCCGGTCTGTTGACGGGAAGAGCGGGCACCTCTGTTTCGCGCGGCTTTCCGCCGGAACTTCCTCCCGGATTGACCTTGAAGCTCCTTCCTCCGCCGGGATGGAACGGTTCATTGGAAAATCCCGCTGGGAAATACAGCCGTTTTACACTCGGTATCCCGCAAAACGCCGCACCGGGGACCTATACCGCTCATTTTGAACTGGCTGAAAACGGAAAAAAAGCTGTTCTTCCGCTCCGGATCCGGGTTGACGGAGCCGATGTTTCGGGGAATCTGCTCCGGAACGGCGATTTCCGGCAAGGCGGGGAAAACGTTCCCGCATACTGGTTCAAAGGCAAAAAGGGAGTGATGACCCGTCTGCGCGGCGGAGGAATCGGAGGCTCCGACGCCTGGCGTGCGGAAAATACCGGCAGCGGCGGCGTCTACTGGGGCGCTTCCGGCCGGATCAAGGTTTCGCCCGGCGAAGAGTATCTTCTTACCGCCACGGCCAAAGGGGAAAACGGCTCGTTCGGCGTTGTCTGCACGATTTCTGACGGGAAAGGAAAACGGCTTCAGCCGTCCCGTCCGGGGATCAATATGCTGAACACCCGCACCGGCTCCGAATGGAACCGGTATTTCGATACGATCCGCATTACGCATCCGGAAGCGGCCTGGCTGAACATCGCCCTGCTGGTGAACCATGCGGCGCCCGGCGGAGTCACATTCGACCATATTGCACTTTATGCGATCACGGACCGCTATCCGGCAGCGAAGCATCTATGGCGCGGGTCCGGCAAGACTGCGAAGAAAAAAGTGACGGTAGACGGCGTGCTTTCCGAGTGGGACGGCGTTCCGGCGATGTCCGTGAACCGGCGGGAACAGGTCGTTCTGCCGGGGAACAGAGGCGCATGGAACGGAGCGGCGGACCTTTCCGCGACCTGCCGGGTCATGCGGGATGCGGAAAATCTCTATCTGGCGTTTGAAGTGAAGGATGATGCGGAAAGCCCGCGTTTCCCGCTTGACAAAGCATGGTGCGGCGATTCCATTCAAATCGCGTTCGATCCGCTGATGGAGGGACAGGACTGGTCCGATCTTGTTCTGGCGCACACTCCTGAAGGCCGTCCGGTTGTCTGGCGTTATCACAAGTTCTGGACGCCGGAACTGCTGACCGGAATCACTGCCGTCGGAGAGCTCAAATCCGCAAAACTGGCGATCCGCCCGGTCCCCGGCGGCAGGATTTACGAGGCGGCAATCCCCCTGCGGGAGCTTTACCCGCTGACAGCCGGGACGCGGGAGTGCGGCTTCTCTTTTCTGGTCAACGATAACGATGGCAGAGAGCGCAAATACATCGAATGGTCTTCCGGAATCGGGGCAAAAAAGAACCCGAAACTTTTCGGGCTCCTGACGCTGGAGGACTAAAACCGCTTTCCGGCGGAAAAACGGAGCTGAAACATTTCTGCCGTCATGATGGAAATTCGAGGGAATCGTTTCCGCGCCGGAACGGGCGGCGAACCGCCGCGGAAACGGTTATTCGTCCAGAATCTTTTTCATCTTTTCGACGGACGGAAAATCCCGGAAGAGGAAAATCCGGCTGCCGTACAGCGGATGAGACTCCACCGCCTCTTTCAAGGCGGAGTTGGAACGCAGAAGCTGCCGTTCCACGCCAAGAACCAGCGGGACGGAAGGATTCGAGGTCAAAAAATCCAGACGTTCCGCCAGCTGGCGCGAATGCCACTTGTGAAACAGCTCCAGATAAATCTTCCGTTTCCCGTTCGTAAACGTAATATCGGGAAACACAAACATCTGGCCGCGCCTGCCTTTCAGGAACGGGCTGTCCGACGTCAGCGTCCAGTCCGGATACCGCTCGGCAAAGAGCGAAGCAAACATCCGCACCTCTTCCGGCACATAAATGCCGAGGCGTCCGAACCGCTGGCGCAGACCGCAGGAGTCATCCAGCGTAAACCGGAGCGATCTCTCCCTCAATTTCAACTCACAGGAGAACTTCCATTTCGTGAGCTGAAACACCGCGGGCAGAAACGACGCTAGCTGCAATCCATATTTTGACGCGGCATCAAGAATCGACGCGGGACCGTCGATTTTCAACCGGATCACCGACGGCGCGTCATTCTCCCACTTCGAACTCTTCGAAACATCCGCAAGAAGACGGAAAAATTTCAGGTATTTGAAGAAACGGCGCATCTTCGCACTGTCCGGTTCCTCAATCGTCAGATCCAGCGATGCCGCAAACAGCACCAGCGACTGCGCAAGCGCGGTATTGTACTTCTCCAGCAGCAGTTCCGGAGTCAGCTCCGGGATCTTTATCAGCCGCTCATAATCCGGAAGATCCAGATAAATATTATCCGCAAGCGGAACCACGCCCTCCCCCGCCTCACGGAACACATCCGTACGGAAATCCGCATAATGATCTTCCGGCGACAAGCGTTCCAGCATCTGCGAGGAAACGGTAAACAGCGTCCGGCGCATGGCGGCATAATCCGCTTCCGAATCTCCGGAAAACTCACACAGGTCGTCGTACAGCTTCAGAATTCCTTTCGCCAGCTTCAGATCCCGCTGGGAATTGATCAGCGGTGACAGGGAGTCCTGTATCTCGGACCTCGGAAACCGCAGGGAATCCTGATAGGTCCGGATGATACTGCCCGCAAACGCCAGTAATGCCCGGTCGCCGGTCGCGATAAACTGCGGCTGAACCCGTCCCGAAACGGTGCGGAAACGCAACAGATCTTTAGTCAGCATGATCCGGCTCCTCCATCTCCGCATCCTTTCCCTCATAAGCGCGATGCTGACGGCGGCGTTCACTGACCCGCACTTCGGATGTTCCTTCGCTGACAAGTTCGTAAAGCTCCGCCTGTTTGCCTTCCGAGGCGCGGAGAATGCGTCCGAGCCGCTGGACATGTTCCCGGGAGCTTCCGCTTCCGGAAACCACGATCCCGACAGCCGCCTCCGGGACGTCCACCCCCTCGTTCAACACCTTGCTCGTCACAAGCACGCGATACTCGCCGCACCGGAAACGGTCAAGAAACTCTTTGCGCTCCCCGACTTTCGTCTTGTGGGTGATAACCGGGAAACAGAACTGATTGCCGATTGCATAGGCGGCATCGTTGTCGGCGGTGAAAATGATCGTCCGCTCCGTTTTATGACGGATCAGAATGCGCCAGATCTCCTCCAGCTTTCCTTTGCCGCAGCGGGCGATGGCGCGCTGACGGAGATAGGCATTGAGCGCGGCACGCCCATCCGGGCGACGGGCCGTCAGCATGATAAACTGACTCCAACCATCCCGCGCCTTGAAATTGATCCCGTTCGCACGGATGAACCCGGTATAGATCTTGCGGGCGCTTTCATATTCCGCCGCCTCCTCCGGAGTAAGCGGAACAGCGATCCGGTGCGTTTCATACGGGGAAAGCACACGCCCTTCCAGTTCGTCAATAAACACCTCGCAGACTTTCGGACCGACAAGCTGATAGATAACCTCCTCGCCGCCGTCGTCGCGGTCAGGCGTCGCGGTCAGACCGAGCCGGTACGGGGCGAGGCACATGGACGCGCACAGGCGGTTGACCGGACCGGGCAGATGATGACACTCGTCAAAAATAATCATGCCGAACTTCGCGCCGATATATTCCATCATGATGACAGCGGAATCGTAGGTGCTCACCGTGATGTCCCGCACATCGCGGGAGCCGCCGCCGATCATACCGATCTCCACGCCGAGAAAACGATGAAGCGACGACGCCCACTGCTGTACGAGGTCGATGGTCGGCGCAATCACCAGAGCGGACCGTTTGACCGCAAGGATCGCAAGAACCGCCAGAAAACTCTTGCCGGACCCGGTTGGCATTACAACGAGTCCGCGCCCTTTCGCCTTGAGCCATGCATTCAGCGCATTCGCCTGATGCGGCATCGGCTTGAATCCGTTGTGCAGAACGAGATCCGGCAGTTCGGCATACGCTTTGGCGGAATCATGAACGGAAATCCCCGCCGCATAGAGAATACGGAGGACCGGCGCATATTCGGATGCGTTGGCACGCCACAGACCGACCCTGTCGTCATAACGCAGAAGCGGCGTAACCTCTTCCGGCGGAGGCTGTTCCCCGAAATCCAGCAGAAGCGTTCCGGAATCAAACGAAACCGTCGCCGACAACACTGCGGAACCTTACTTTCTGGGAATGGCGGTGCGGCCGCTGCGGGCGACTTCAATGTCGCCGTAATCGGAAACGAGTGAAATAAAGTTTTCGACCTTGCGTGAGGAGCCGGACAGTTCCAGCACAATCTTGTCTTTCTGAACAAGCGGGATTTTCGCGCCGAAAATATCCACCAGACTCAGGATCTCCGGACGGCGTTCCGAAGGCGCACAAACCTTGATCAGAACGAGCTCACGCTCCACATAGTCGGACCCGTCGAGCTCCACGACCGATTCCACATCAACCAATTTGCTGAGCTGTTTTTCGATCTGCTCCAGCACGGCGTCGTTTCCGGTCGTGACAATCGTCATGCGGGAGAGTTCCGGGTCATGCGTCCGGTTGACCGTCAGAGACTCAATGTTATAACCGCGTCCGCTGAAAAGTCCGGCGATCCGTGCAAGAGCGCCGAATTTGTTGGCGACTAAAACTGAAATGGTATGCTGCTGTTCGTCCATGGTCTTATCTCCCGTTTGGTTTTCCGGTACAATACCGCCGGGTCGGCAAAAATTCAAGGGATTCACAACTCCGATTTCATGATTTTCCAGACGACATCCGGCGTTATCCGCTCAAAACACTCTTTCGTGCCTTTCGGACAGACCCGTTTGAAGCACGGAGCACAGGCGATCTTGTGAAACGCGATCGTCCATTTCGGCGACAGCGGCGACGTTGCGGCGGGATCCGTACACCCGAACGGCGCAACCCCCGGCACACCGAGCGCGGCGGCAAGGTGCATCACACCGCTGTCATTCGCCACACACATGGCGGAATGCTTCAGCAGATACATCAGACCGTCCATCGACGTTTTCCCCGCCGCATTCCAGCACTGTTCCGCCGGAAGCCCGGACAGGATATCCTCCGCGATCGGACGTTCGCTTTTGGAGCCGAGCGCCACGGCACAGCCGCCTTCCGCGATCCATCGGCGCGCGATCTCGCGGAACGATTCCGCGGGCCAGCGTTTCGCCGCGCCATACGCCGCACCTCCGGCAATCGCCAGAATCCGCGGACGCCGGCAGAACGATTCCAGCTCCGGCGGGCAGGTCTCCGGTTGAATATTCTCACGGAATTCCGGTATTACGCCATTCCAGACTTCCGCTCCGAGCGACCGGGCGATCGCAAGATATTTCGCCGCCTGATGCGGAGTGTTCAGAGTGAAATCCTGCCGCTTCGGAAACTCATAGGAGCGTTCCAGAAGAAACGAACGGAACCGCGCTTTCGCGCCGAACAGCTTCGGGATCCACGCGCGTTTGAGGTCCAGTGCATCGCGGAACGAATTATTGAACAGCACCCCGATCCCCGCATGAAGCCGTTTGACGGAAAGCCGTTCCTGTGCCGTCATGAAAGCATGGGGATTGGAAAGCGCCACCACTCGGTCAATGAACGGCAGGGCCTCAAAAACCGGCGCGATCCCTTTCGGGCAGAGCACGAACAGTCCGCAATACGGCGGTAGAACTGTTTTCAGCTGAAGAATGGCGGGCACAGCCATGACCGCGTCCCCCAGCCAGTTCGGAGTGCGGACCAGAATACCGTCGCGCCAGTCGCTTTCCGCAAATCTCACTGCGGGAAATTCGGGAATCGCTCCCAGTTCCGGGCGGAACACACAGGAATCAGAGTTCATAAAAAACCTCGCAGACCGGCATGGAACAAAACAAAGACCGCACTGTCTATACGGGTGTTCCAAACATTAAGAAAGGAGTCCGGGCTATGAAAAAGTACGTCCCCCCGAAAACCGGGCTGATCATCTCGCCGGAGAGAAAGGCCGAGTTTTTCAACGGACTCGCTCTTTATATGAGTGAGTACAAACGGAAAATGCAGCGGAAAACCGGAATTCCGGCTCGCCGCGCATCGTAACAGATCCGGGAAAATCTCCGTTCCGGAAACGGAACGGCAGACTTTTCCGCAAAAAGACTTATTCCCCGTCGCCTTTGGCAAGAGCGGCAAGAACTTTCTTTTTATTCTTCATGTTCTCAAAGATCTCGCTGACAACTGCAGGATCCTTGAGTTTGGAGGAGACACTTCCGAGGAGGCGGATATACGCATCCTGGTCACGTTCGTCCGCAGCGATGAAGACGATCAGGCGGATCGGCTCGCTGTCAAGCGACTTGTAGTCGGCGATCGGTTCCTTGCAAATGCCGATGATCACCAGAGGAACAGGGAATCCCGGAACACGGATATGCGGAAGAGCAAGCCCTTTTCCGACACCGGTTGTCATCATTTTCTCTCTTTTCCAAATCAGCTCCCGAAGCTGGGATTCATCGAGTGTGCATCTGGTTGTAGCCAACGCAATGATCTCTTCGAGAGCAGCCTTCTTTGTGGTACCTTCAAGGAGCAAAACGCAATTTGTGTCGAGATACTTGAGGAATTCCGCTTTCATCTTTTATTAACCCTTTCATTTTCAACGATAAGCAAACACGTTGCGGACGTAAATTAATAAAACTTTAGCATCGGTTTTCCGTTTTTCAAATAGGAAAGCGTGAATATTTCAGAAAATATATCCGTTTTTTTTGAATCCGGGGCTTGCATCTTCGGAAAAAAGCGCTAAATTAAGGGCTGTTCAGATGCCAGTCTAGCTCAGTCGGTAGAGCAGCTCATTCGTAATGAGCAGGTCATCGGTTCAAGTCCGATGACTGGCTCCATATTGAACTTCAAGCCGGAGATTTCTATCACCGGCTTTTTTATTTCTGTTTTTCTGCCGTTTTTCACCATATAAAAACAATTTTGCAAAAATAAAAAAAACTTTGAAAAACGATTGATTTTTCAGACAACCAACGATATTGTATTGTCAAACAACCAAGGAGAAAAACAGTGAAAACAATCGCTTTTCAGGAGAATATCCCGGTCCGGGAAACCTCATTTGACGTAGTGGTCGCAGGCGGCGGAGTCGCAGGAATCGCGGCGGCGCTCACCGCCCGCAGAGCAGGAAAAAGAGTTCTGCTCATAGAAAAAAGCACCATGCTCGGCGGACTCGCCACGCTCGGACTCATCAACCTGTTTGTTCCGATGTGCAACGGACGCGGAAAACAGATCATTTTCGGGCTCGCGGAAGAATTTCTCCGTTTCTCCGTCAAATACGGCTGGGCGATCATCCCGGAAGAATGGCAGAACGGCGAACCGGCAACACCGACTAATGTCCGCTACATCGCCCGTTTCTCGCCTCACATCTTCGCAATCTCCATTCTGGATTTTCTCGCGGACGCCGGAATTGAAATTCTGTTCGACACCATCGTATCCGCCCCCGTCATGGACGGAAAACACTGCCGCGGGCTGATCCTGGAAGGAAAATCGGGACGCGAGTTCGTCGAGGGAAAAATCATCATCGACGTCACCGGAGACGCCGATATTCTCCGCCGCGCCGGAGTCCCGACCGTTACCGGCGGTAATTTCCACACTTACTGCTGCAAAGGAATCACGCTTGAGTCCTGCCAAAAAGCAGTGGAGTCCCGGAACATCGCCGACGCGATCACCGGATTCAGCGGCGGAAGTGCCAATCTTTACGGCGGCGGTCACCCGGAAGGAATGCCGCTCTGGAACGGCACGTCCACCGATCAGGTATCCGACTTCCTGATCCGCAATCAGCAGGAACTCTTCCGGAAAATCAAGGATCAGCCGAAAGACTCCCGTGAAATCGTCACCCTGCCCGGCATGGCGCAATTCCGCACGACCTGCCGCATTGACGGCGACTACACCCTCAAAGAGGAGGACCACTACAGGCATTTCGACGACTCCATCGGTGCGATCTGCGACTTTGAGCGTCGCGATTTTCTGTATGAAATGCCCTACCGCATTCTGACCCGTTCCGGTTACGACAACCTGATCACCGCCGGACGCTGCGCCTCCGGCGAAGGTTATGCATGGGATATTCTCCGCGTGATCCCTCCGGCAATCATCAGCGGACAGGCCGCCGGAAATGCCGCCGTCCTCGCAATCGACAGCGGAAAAGGAATCGACGCCGTCGACGTTTCCGCATTGCAGCGGCTTCAGAGTTCGCAAAACGTCATGATCCATTTTGACGACGCTCTGATCCCTTCCGACTGCGAAACTTCCGGTGAACGCGGCGAAGATTACGGTCATATCTGATTCCAATCACAACCCGGACGGACCCGGCAAACCAGGGCACGGAGTCCGTCCGGATTTCTTTTTCCTCCTCACGGATGTTTTCCGGACGTTGAATACCGCCAAATTTACGAATTCAGAAAATCCGGCTTGATTTTTCCGGATTTCCCTGTTATATTACAAGAAACCGCTGTGCGGTCAACAACCTATTGTTAAGGAGGTCCATTATGGCAGTTTCCAAAGAAGAGGCGAACTACAAAAAGTTGAGAAGATCCCCCATCGCCATGAATTTCGTCAAACGGCATCAGGGCAACTGGAATCATCAGGACTGGCTTGGATTCCTTGATTTTCTGAAGGAAAAAGGCTATACTCCCATTGATTCCGATCAGGTCGGACTCCTTCTCGAAGAAAAAAAGGCAATGTATCTTGCCTCCAAAAACTCCTGAACGGTTCCCCGTTCAGAGTTTTTCCGAGTCACTATGCAGAGACCTGTCATTGCTCTGTCCGTCGGCGACGTCGCCGGGATCGGACCGGAAATCGCGGTGCGTGTTCTCCGGAACGAAGCTCTCGCCTCCGCCGCGGTTATCCGCCTGTACGGACCGGAAGAGATCATCCGCAAGGCGGCGGAACGGTTCGCACCGGAAATATCCCCGGACATTGTCAATACAGGATCGCTTCCGTTTTCCTCGCTGACACCCGGTAAACTTTCGCCGGAAACCGGCTTGCTTGCCTATCATACGGTCGTAAAAGCGACGCAGGACGTCATCGGCGGCAAAGCGGATGCGATTGTAACCTGTCCTGTCAACAAAGCCGCCATCAATGAAGCGGGAATCCCCTTTACGGGGCATACGGAGCTCGTGGCGGAACTCTGCGGAACGGACCGGTTTGCGATGATGCAGTCCGCAGGCGATCTGCGTGTTATTTTCGTCACGACTCATATCGCTCTGAAAGACGTATCCGCAGCCGTCACGCAGGAACGGATCATGGAGGTCGCAAGACTGGTCGAAGAAGCGGCGAAAGCGGAAGACGTCGAACAGCCGCGCATCGCGATCGCCGGACTCAATCCCCATGCCGGGGAAAACGGACACATGGGAAGCGAGGATGAAGAGATCGTCAAGCCGGCAATCCGGAAACTTCAGGAAAGCGGAATGAAGGTCTCCGGTCCCTATCCATCCGACACGCTGTTTATTGACTCCATCCGCAAGACATTCGACGGCATCGTCTCGATGTATCACGATCAGGGGCACATTCCGTTCAAAATGCTTGCATTCGACCGCGGAGTAAACTCCACGATGGGACTGCCGATCATCCGCACCAGCGTCGACCACGGAACCGCATTTGAAATTGCCTGGAAAGGTGTCGCCGACACGGGAAGTCTGGAAGCCGCAATACACACAGCGATCAAACGCGCCAATGCAAAACGGAGAAGTTGTCAATGAAATGGTTCCCGGTATTGCTCCTGTCCCTGCTCTGCCCGCTTCTCTCCGCCGCGGACTTCGGGTCGGAAAAAGAGGGATATACACTCAAATTATCCGGTGACTGGAAGAGCGGAACGTTCCTCACCCGTCTGATCGGTCAGGGATCCACAAAGCTGACGGCGTTTCAAGACCTCTCCGGCAAAACTCCGCTCGTCGCCCACCTTCTTTCCATGGAAACGTTCGGAGATCTTGCGTTCAACCGTCAGGCAACTTTTGACGCACTTTCCGCCGACCCGAAAACCATCGGCGGAGTCCGGAATACGACGATCAAGATCGGCGGACTCGACGCCGCGCGCCTGGAATACCGCCGGAGCGGGAAAAAAATCATCCAGTATCTGCTGGTCGCAAACGGTCATCTCTGGTCGCTGATGTTCGTCGGACCGGAAAAGATGACGGCGGATCAGCTCAAGGCGATTGATGCGGACGCCGCTTCACTCCGAATCCGGGCAAAGACTCAGTAACGCCGCAAAATACTCTTCCGACACGACTTTCCGTAAAGCGGTCCGCATGGAACGGAGTGTATAAAGACGGGTCCGCAAAAAACTGTGGTCAAGCAGAATCACCGCCCGCGCCACATCCTCCCCGTTCTGACGGAACGAACCGCGCGAAAGAGCAAACACCGCCGAAAGCGCATTGATCACCGGATACGACGCCAGCAGATAGAGAAGTCCCTCTTCAAACGTCAGCCCGCAAGCGGGAGTTCCGCAGAAATGAAGCGACTCCAGCCTTCCGCGCAAAAATTGCAGATACGGCTGAAACGCTCCGCGCTCCGGACGGCATTTCCGCATCGCGGCAAACAGCATTTTCGCACTGACGTCCGCCTTGACAGGCGTCCGCAGCAGGCTTCCGCCGCCGAGAATAAAACGCAGGGAGGCAACGGTTGACGCGATCCGCCCGGCAAGCGGAACCGATTCATCCGCCCGGAGAAAATTCCAGAACAGGGTGCGGAACGCAACCGGAATATCGCGCCGCATCTTCGGCGGATCCTCCAGACAACCGGAAAGGTGTTCGACGCTCCGTAAAAAAAATTCAAACGCATCGTCGCCGAACTCTTCCGCTTCCAGAATATCATCGGAATTCTGCTCTTTCGCATGAAAATGGATCAGACAGGCTGCACCGTAAAACCGCACTTTCTCCGGCACGGATTCCTCCGTCAGAATTCTGCAGTACGCATCCGCGATCTCCTGCAAACGCTCCACTTCCGGCGCAATCACTTCGGAATAATCTGCTGTGGCGGGTTTCTTCCGCCGTTTCTCCAATTCCCGCGCAAACGACAGAATCCGCGGTCCGCATGCCGTCAGCTCACAGCCCTGTCCGCAGGCGGCGGCAGGGCAGTCATACCGGAGAGCCGCGGAAACGGAACCGTCGCTCCAGGTCCGCACATCCAGCGGATAAAGACGGCAGGTCAACGGCTTGGCGTCAAACCCGAACTGCGAATGGATCCGGCATTTTTTTTCGTCGTCCAGAAAAATGCAATGTCCATCCAGCTTTTTCAGGTACCATCCCCGCTTCTCCTGCTGAAAGCACTGTGCGGGAGGTACGGGAAGTCCGGTCAGTGGCAACGCGGAGATACTCCGGACCTCTTCTTCCGAAACAGGAACCGGCCAACCGCCGCAGCACTTGCCGCAGCCGATGCAGCCCAGCGTCTGGGATGGGTAATAACGGACCCGTTTCATGCGCGCTGCCCGGAAGTGATACGGAAATCGCAGACCGCGGGGACGAGTCCGGCATCCATCCAGCGGTCGGTCTCCAGCGTCAGCCCGACGACTTCGCATGTGGACATTGCCGGCGCGTAACTGTTGTAGAGATGACCGACCAATTCCGAAATTCCCGGATTGTGCCCGCAGAACATCGCACAGGAAACATCGTCGGGAAATGCCCGGACCAGATTCAGCAGAGCGGAAAGGTCCCCCTCATAGATCGAACGGTCCGTAACAATCTGTTCCGGATCCAGTTTCATCTCCGTCAGAATCAGGCGGAGCGTATAAAGAGCGCGCGGCGCGGGACTTGCCATAAACAGCTGCGGAGAGATTTGCAGTTTCCGCAATCCGGCACCCGCCTTTCTTGCCTCCAGAACCCCGCGCGGATCAAGAGTCCGGTCGTAATCGCAACGGACAAGCCCGAACGGCTGCGCCTTGGCGTGGCGGATCAGCAGAATCGTTTTCGGCATGATAAAAATCCTTTCTGTTTCCTGCATAATATAGATTGCAATCCGGGAAAAAACAAGTATATTTCTTCTGTACTTTTTATCGAAAAACGGAGGAGGAAGCATGTACGACTACACGAAAGAAAAAGAGGCTCTCCGGGAGTTTCTCGCCGGAACCAGAACCGCGGCGGAAATCAAGGGTGTTTTCTCGCCCTACGGAATCTATCAGCAGAAAAACGGTTTGTTCATGATGCGGCTGCGCATCAACGGCGGCCGGGTCTCCAGGGAAAACCTGCAGAAGGTCATCGAGATCGCCAAATGCTCGAAAGCGCGTTTCCTGCACCTGACAACCCGCGAGGCAATCCAGCTCCACGACGTCGAACCGACACGAATTGAAGCGGTCATTGATCTCTGTCTCCAACTCGGTCTTCCGTTCCGCGGAGGCGGCGGCGACACGTTCCGCAATATTCTGACCTCCCCGCTCGGAGGGCTCCGCAAAGAATCGGTTTTCGATGTTTATCCTTACGCGGAAGAACTGAAAAAATATATTTTCTCCGTTGAATCCGCGTTTCATCTTCCGCGCAAAATCAAAATCGCCATGTTCGACGCACCGCAGGACGAACGCTTTGTCCGGGTTCAGGACCTCGGTTTCCTCGCCATCAAAAAAGACGGCATGAAAGGATTCCGGGTCTGGGGCGGAGGAGGAATCGGACGCAACAGCGCCGAAGGCGTCCTGCTGCTTGATTTCATCCCCGTCGCCAAAGCCGCCGCCGCTGCCAAAGCAATGATCGACCTGTTCTCGGAACACGGCAACCGCACGAACCGCGCCATGGCGCGGATCCGCTACATCGTCAAAGCTCTCGGAGCGGAAGAGTTCAAAAAACTTTATCTTTCCTACTTTGAAAAAGCCGAAGCGCCCGATCTGAAGCCGGAATTCGGGAAATCGCGCGAACGTCTTCTCCCGAAGAGTTTCAGCGCCCATCTCAACCCCGGACTCGACGCATGGAAGCGCCTGAACACCAGCCCGTCCACCAAGCCGGAGGAATCACTGGTGCACGTCCGCATTCCACACGGCAATCTCCGGGTCAAAGACCTGGAAGCATTCCACTGGATCATGGAAAAGTATGCTCTTGCGGAACTGCGTCTGACGCCCGCCCGCGACTTCTATTTCGTCGATTTCCCGACCGACGCCCTCCCCGCGCTTTACGACGACCTGCTGAAACTGCTGCCGAAACTGGATACGACTCTGAAATCCTTTGCCGGACAGATCGTGACCTGCATCGGCTGCACCGTCTGCAAGATCGGCATCCGGAATTCTCCGGAACTCGGCGACAGCATCGGCGCGGCGCTTGACGCGTATTTTGACGGAAAAGAAGAGGAAAAAATCCGGCTGGCGGACCAGATCATCGACAAAATCCGGATTTCCGGGTGTCCGAGCTGCTGCACCACCCATCCGATGGCGGATATCGGCCTGAACGGACTCATTAAAAACGGCGCCCCATGCTGGCAGTTCTATCAGAAAGAAAATCCGGATCAGATCCTCGGCACACCCGAAGCGGAACCGACCGGAGACGGAGAAGCCGTCGGCAAGATCATGGCAAGGCTGGGACTCTGCTGACAGCCGGAAACATTCCCGGCGGCAGTTCCGCCGGGAAATCATACCTCATTTTTCATCCGGTACCGGTCTGCGCTCCCACAAATAAAGAGTACGCAGACTCTCCGGCAGAGCGATCCGGTGCCGCAACTGGAAAAAGCGGGAAAACTCCCTCTCAAACGACTCCTGCGTGTAGCCGGGAAAAACATCCGCCCGGTTCCGCAGAAGACGCTGAACCTGCGAATCCTCTTTCGGTACGAACTCTATGATCAGAAACGCCGTCAGCCCGCCGAGCCATTCCGCAATACGCGGCAACGGCAGGTTGTTCGAAATCGCGAGGTGATGAATCACTGCGAGCATCAGAATGCAATCCGGCGTTCCGCGGGCCGGAAGAGCCGTCCGCTCCCGGTTCGCAAAACCGATAGACGGACTCGGATTGCTCAAGTCCAACAGCAACGGAAGAATCTGTTCGCCGCTCTTGCGGACCGTATTGTAGTTGCGTTCCACCGCAACGGGATCCATATCGAACGCAACCGCCAGAGACGCCCTGGAGCTCAACGCAAGCCGGGTATACCTTCCATCGTTCGCTCCGAAATCCCAGACCGTCCCGGCTCCGGTTTCTGCCAGCAGCTTCCGCACGCATTCCAGTTTTCCGGCAGCGGCTCCGGCGGAATAATTCGTTCCGGAATAGTAATCGCCCCACTCCGTGACGATCTTCCGCAGCTTCAGCCGGCTGACCGCGTTTTCCAGACTCCCGATCATCGCGATCTGACGGGACATCGGGAGCCGCACTCTTTTCCGGCAGTGCTCCCGGACCTCCTCACCGTGTTTCTGCACGGCGCGCGCGTGCCAGCGGATATGCACCCGCGCCGTCCATCCGCCTTTTCCGTTCAGCAGACGGTCCGCCAGATCAAGCGGAATTCCATCCAGATATACCCGCAGCAGCTGATTCAGGCGCAGATCGGTATGACACATCAGAAGCAGCGGCGCGAGAAAATGACGGCAGAACTGCCCATACGCGCACCACGGCTCCCCCTCCTGATACACTTCAAAAGAAAGCGTGTCAATCAGCAGGGGACGTCCGGCAATGAACTGTATATTGTAAGCGGACGCATCTTTCAGACACATCCCGTACCGCAGAGCCGTTTTATGGGCCCTCAGCGTCAGCAAGGCCGCATCCCGCAGCATACCGAATGACCACTCGTACGGATAGGAGATCATCGGAATCCGGAGCGGACGGATCACCAGCTCCTCCGGACCGCTCTCTTCCGGCAGTTCTCTGTGAGGGACCAGCATCCCGGCAGCCACGAGTTCCCGGTACAGTCCGGATCCGATCAGTTTTCTGTACTGCGGCATATAGCAGGCATTGATCCGGCGTTTCACCATTCCGTTCTCGTAAAACACTACTCCGGCGGGGTCCCGGAAAGACGCGGGATCGTTCATTTCAAAAACCCGTCTTCATCCGTATCCGCAGGAGAGACGGAAGCGGAAGACGAATCTTCCTCCTCTTTCTTCTTCCGTCGAAACACGCCAAGCACTTTCGCTTTGCAGAATGCAAAATAAGCAACGCAGGCCGCCAGAAACGCCGCGACCCCCTGAAACAGCAGAGACCCGAATCCGGGATCAATGTACATGGGAAACCTCCTTACAGTTGTCAGTTCCGATACTCATAATTTCCACGTCCGACAAACGAATTGATCAGATAGCGGGAAATATTCAGCGGAGAATTTCTCATCCGCACCTCGTTTCCATTCCGGTATTTCAGCGGCACACGCACCGCACTGATCGTGTGGTTCCAAAGATCCGCCGGAACGGCTCCCTTGCCGAACGCCCGGTATATCTGCGCCTCCGTTGTACCGTGCAGACCGTGGTCCGCCTGAACGACGATGACGGCATCGGGATCCGACTCCACAATACGGGTAATCATCCGCCTCAGAAACGCCGCCGAAAACCGGTGCTGTTCCGGATAATTTTCCGGATCGGTATTCTTTTTGTCAACATTCCGCAAATTGCCGTTCCGGTCATAAATATACGGATAATGCGCCACCTCATGGTTGTAAACAACCAGTTTCGGAGATTCGACTTCGAGCGCGTCCATACATCCGGACAAGTAGGACATATTGCCTTTCCCGAATGCCGATCCTGCAATCTCTTTCCCCCAGAATGCGGCAACAGCTTCCGGAGAATACAGGGCCTCGTCGGCATCCGGCGCAGAAAGAAAAAGAGACAACGGCATCCATTGATTCAAATAGCCGAAAAAACATCCGGTTTCATCGCATGTCGCTTTCCACAGCATACTGCGGAGTTCCGCTCTTTCTCTCACATACCCGATATATTTCGTCTGCCTGACAGGAAAATGCAACCGGTACCCCTTTGCCGAAAAAGAACAATATAATTCATTCTGCATCAGACGGTGATAATCAAAAATCCGCTTATTCTCCCCCAGAAAACGAAACAGGTTCGTCTGCGAGTCGATATGATGCCCCAGATACCGGTCATAAAACGCGGGGCTCATCAGAGCCGGAAGCGCGCAAACGGTCCTTCTCAGAGCGTTAAACGAGGCACTCCGGTAAACCTCAAATCCGTTTTGCTCCAGAAAGCGCTGAAACTCCTCCTGACGGTCCTGATAACAGGTCTGAAAAGAATCAAACCCCAACATGCCGTCACAATGAATCCAATGAATATCCGGAGAGGGAAGCGCCGGATCGGTCATTGGCCGCCAGTCGCAGCGATAGCCCAGCCTCTCGCTTTTGATCATTACCGGCAACGCCTTTCCGCATTGAATCAGAAAAAGTGCCACCGTTCCGATCGTCAGGCAGTGCACAACCCACGGCTTGAACCGGATCCGCTTTCCCGCAAACAGCCAGGCTGCCAGGCAAAATATTCCCGCAAGAAGCAGCAGATATGCGGAAGTAACCCCGAACGGCAGAATATCTATAACCAGACCGTTGTACTCCCCGTAAGAAAAAAAGAAAAATACCGTCAGCAGCGCTCCGCAAAACGCAAGCTCTCCGCTGCGGAACAAAAAACGGACCCCGGCAAAAACCGTCAGGCAGAGAACAGAAATGAACGCGGCATTCAGCATACACGGCCAGAATTCCACGACAAAAACGTTCCTGGTGTAAAAAAACACCATCAGCAGCAACGGCAGAAGACCGGAACAAACGGCAAACATACAATCCTCCGCATTCCATGCCGCCGGATACGAACGCCACGCTCTCCGACACATTTCCGCCGGATTCCATTTCCACCACATATTCCGTGCTCCACTCTCAACAATAGGCTTGCAAGACTATTCCCTTGACATAATTATACAACATTTTCCCGAAAAAACAACAGCAGATTTTCAAAAAAATAATTATTTTACCAAAATATTCCAACCGCAAATACCAAAGTTCCCAGTATCAATGCAGAAAATTCATCACAGATGCAGAACCCATCATAATACCGGAAAAAAACCGGGAATGGAAATTCAACATATAAACGCGCAAAAACAAACGGTCAGACACAACGGAAAACGAAACACTTTTCCGCTCGTTCGTGTATTGCATATACAGCAAATACAGAAAAATACCGAAACACTTTTTCCATAATCCGGTTTGACAGAATCACACGGAGCGGTTAGATTAAATTCCAAAGGAAGGACAGCCGGATCATGAGTCAGAAAAAACAGGAAAATCTTTACCGCTTCGTGGGAGCAAAAATCATCTGCGGCGGATATGGCGCCGGAGAACGCCTGCCCTCTCTGCGGCGGTTCGCAGAACTGTTTCACGTTTCCCTGCCGACCGCCCGGCGGACGATGGAGCATCTGGCAAAGCTCGGTCTGGTGGAACTGCGGCACGGTTCCGGCTGCTATGTTACGGAACACCGGCAGCAGGAACGCGGAAAACGGATCTCCGTGGTATCCGTTCCGTTCTCAGAGGGACAAGACCGGAATTTGACCGGGATCGCCGTTTCCGGTGTCAAACGCCGGATTCAGGAACTGGGACTGAAAATGCAGCATCATTTCTTTCTTGCATCGGAATTCAATGACAACGTGCTGGATTCGATCTCCCGGAAAAGCAGCGGCACAATCCTGCTGGGCGGTTACGACTCCGTCCTGCACCAGCCGAAACCGCGAACGCCCATGGTCGGGCTGGTCATGCACAACACCTACGGCGGAATCTTCTCCGTGATAGACCTTGATCCCGTGCGTTCCGCCGAACTCGCGGCGGAGTTTTTCCGTTCCCGGAATAAAAAACGGATCTTCCTCATCATCTCCAACCGTCAGAATTACGCATTCCGGGAACTGGTCTTCCGTTCCCTGTGGAATCTTCCCGGCGAGATCTGCACGGAAGTTTCCGCCCCGGTCGCAGAGTTCGATCCCGCCTGCGGCTACCTCTATGTATTCGGAGCCAACGCATATCACGACGCACTCAATTATCACGCACTCTGCGGAAGAACGCTTGCGGAAGACCATACCGTGCTGTGCATGGACGGCCGGCCGATGTTTCACTACAGCCATCCGACAGCAATGCCGACAATCGCCCTGAACTGGCGGCAGGCGGGAATCGCCGCCGTCGATGAATTGTACCGGCGGCTCACGTCCCCCGACGGCACCGCGCGCCGGATCTATATCAGTACAGAACTTCATCTGGAGGAACCCGTGGAAGAAAACACAGAAAAAACCGGAAAAAAGCATTCCGTCAAGCATAACACATATCCCACAGGAGGCAAGCCATGAACCCGTTCATCCGTAAACCGTTCAAATCCGAACTTCCTTCCGGCAGATGCCGACACTTTTCTCTTATAGAACTTCTGATCGTCATTTCTGTCATATCAATACTTGTTTCAATGCTGCTTCCGGCCCTGAACCGCGCACGGATGAGAGCAAACAGAATCGCATGCACCGGGAATCTGAAACAGATCGGAACATTCTGCAGTTTCTATACGGATGCAAACGACGGTTTTCTGTTTTCCAGCGCCATGCCGAGCACCGTGCTTTCCGGAACCCGTCCATGGGTCCGTTACGACAGCAGCCCGTTTGTCAACGGCGTCCAGGTTCCCAGAGAGACCATGGCGAAACTCCTGCTCTGTCCATCGGACTCCAATCCGTCCGACGACGGGCTTGCGAGCAATCCGGGTTTTTACAGTTTCGGCTTCAATTTCAACCTTAATTTTCTGAAACCAGACCGCTTGAAAAATCTGTCGCAAATCTGCATCATGGCAGACACCGCCGATGATACCGGGGACGGTTCCGGGACGAACTATATGGTCAGCCATGCCGCGAGCTACCGGAAATATCTGCTCGCCGCCTCCTTCCGGCATCAGTTGTACCCGAATATTCTCTATCTGGACGGACACGCGGGGAGTCTGAGCAATCCTACCCGTTACGCGGGCGCCAGCGTCAACTCCAACGCTGCCGGCTTCCAGACATTCTGGCATTATAAAAAGGACTGACAATGAAAATTCTGTTTCTGCTTTTCGCTCTGCCCTGTTTCTGCTCCGCCACCACGCTGTATGTGAATGCTTCCGCACAAGCAGGCGGCGACGGCACGGCATCGCGTCCGTTCCGCACCATTCAGCAGGCGGCGGACTGCGTCAATCCCGGCGACACGGTACTGATCGCTCCGGGAGTCTATTTTGAAACGGTCCGGCTGAAACGCTTCGGCAAACCGGGAGCCCCCGTCATATTCCGGGCGGACAGGATACAGAAAAACCGCGTCATCGTCACCGGAGCCGATCCGGCAATCCGGCGCGGAGAACGGAAATGGCGTCTGTTCGACCAAACGACCGGAACCTGGTGCATCGACCATCCTGTCCGCCCCGGAAGAATCCTGTACAGCGGGACCGATCTTTTTCCGTATTGCTCGCTGAATGCCCTTATGACTTTCGAGGCGCGTCCCGGAGTTCCCGGTCCCCGGCACGGATTCTATCACCGGAACGGCAAACTGTTCGTCCGCCTGCGTCCGGACGGCAAATACGGCCCGGCGGATCCGAACCGGCACACGATCGCAGTTTCGCCCCGCGTCATGCCGCAGGGGGACGGGGAAAAACCGGATTCCCGGTCCTATAATTTCGGTCTGCTCGGAAACGCCGGACAGGATTTGAATGTGGAAATCAACGGTCTCACCTTTGAGACACCCGGCCGCACTGCGATCTATGTCTCCGGAAACGGCGTCATTATCCGGAACTGTCTTTTTTCCGGCTGCCTTGCGGGCGGAGTCGTCGGCAGAACTCCGGACGGCCCGCAACTGAAAAATGCCAGCGCTGACATCACCGTTGAATTCTGCGAATGGCACTCGTTCCCGATTTTCGACGACATCAAAGAGCTGATTACGGAAGTCCGTTCCGGAACGCTCAAAGCGAATCCGCCGGACGGGAATTTTCACTGGACCCGGTACTGGGTCCACAAAAGCCGGAAAGAGGGAGCGGCACACTCCTATGAAACCGGAATCATCCGTCAGGCCGGACGCAACTGGACGGTCCGCAACTGTTATATCCACGACTGTTTCGATGCGGTTGCCAACCTCAACTATGGAGAAAACACCATTTTTGAAGGCAATCTGTACGCGCGCTGCGTGGATAATGCCATCGAAACGGAAAACCATGCAAGGAACTGTCATATCCGCCGCAACCGTTTCCTTGACGTTTACCAGAGCATCTCCCTCCAGCCGCTGGATGGCCCGCCATGGCCAGGTCCGGTTTACGTCTATCAGAACCTGTTTGCACGCACTCCGGAAAACCGTATCTGGGGCGGTGGCGGCGGCTCTTTCAAAATCGGAATCCAGGCCAGACAATGGGAATTCCCCAAATTGAAAAAGACATTGAAAAATATCGACCGCCGACATCTTTCCCTGCCCGGCCTGCTGATCTTCAACAACACGATTATCGACCCCACCACGCGACTGTTCGTCGATCTGGGCGGAGATACGCAGAAACTGGACAATGTGCTGTTCTGCAACAATCTGGTCATCGCCGCGGGAATCCGTCATCCGAAAGCGGTGCGCAAAGGCGACGGCGGAGTATTTCACTACCGCTGCTTCAACAACCGTGTGGTATGGATGAATCCGCAGGCTCCGGCGGTCCTCCGGGATCAGATGCGCAAACAGCCGGATTCACTGCTGCCCGGCTGGGACAGGAACTCTTTTCTCCCGATGGATTTTGAGCCCGCGGTCAAAGTGCCCGGCGCTCCGGAACAGTTTCCATACATCGGCGCTCTGCAATCTCCCGGCCAGCGCATAGCGGAACAGGTCGGCGTTCAGGAAGAGAACGCCGACTGAATTCCGCAATCCGGTCATTTATCCGGCACGATCACACATTCGACGCCGAAACTCCGGGCGACCTTTGCGATCGTTGCCGCATGATGTCCCACGCCGAGCGCAAAATGATGCGTCGGGCCTTCCATGCACCAGCGGTTCAGGAAAGTACGGACATCCGGCAGGAATCTGCCGTGCGTGTTGGTGTTGCCCGTCGGAGGGATCGGACCGGCAACCGACTCCCCTTCCGCCACAATGAATTTGAATTTGCCGTCCGCTTTCACCCCGATGCTCAGCATCGTGATCGGACCGGTTTTGATATTGAACTCCACTCCGGCGCCGCTGCCGGGTTTGCCGTGATACTTCTTCAGACTGCGCAGAACCGGCTTGCGGTCGGCAATGTTCAGATGGTGCGGTCCGTCGTGACCGACCAGAACGGTATCACGGTCAAAGTCGATCGGATGGAATTCCGCAAAACTGCCGCCGATCTCCAGTCGGTCCATGATCAGCATCGCAATGCAGGTTTTGATATCGAATTCGCCGCACATCGGGAATCCGGCTCCGGTCAGGAGCGAATTTCCGACGATGAAGTTTGTCACCAGTTTCCGCATTTCCGATCCGGCGGCAGCCTCGTAATAATAAGCGAAACCGTCCAGTTTCTTTTTTGCGATGAAACGTTCCAGAGCCACGGCGGCGCGTGAAGCGGTAAGCAGATCGGCGTCGGTCAGCCTGGTCGTGACCGGATCGGAAACCGGATCCGGCGTATCGAAGAATTCAAGAATCCGTTTCGACATTGCCTGAACCGCCGGATCGTCCGCTTCCAGAGACACGAATTCACTCATGATCTCGTCCGGTTCGCACTGGACCACATGACAACCGAACGAAGCGGTAACCGCCGTCGGGTCGGTCTGCATGTCAAGCATCGCCTCCAAAACATGCCCCATGTGTCCGAGACGCGCTTTGCGGAGGTCGTGGCGCACATGCGCAATGCGGCACCATTCGGCGATTGCGGAATCGGCTTTTTCATCGCCGTCCAGCATCCCGATGATCACTTCCGAAACCGGTCTTCCCATCCGGATCGCCACACCGGTAAATTCGGGAACGGAACAGAGATCGTCATTGCAGAGCTGCATGAACGTGGTCCCGTGCGCGTAATCCATCGCACTGAGCGGCTGAAGCGCAACGAGCACCACCGGGCACTCCATTTCGCGGATGACCGGACCGAACGTGGCGCTGGTCGCATACGTCACCATATCAATGAACAGAACGTCAAGATCCGCGGCTTTCAGCTTCGGAAGCACCTCATAGGCCTTCTGAGAATTATCAACCATGCCGAAATCCCGGACCGCCACGGAGTGAGAACGGACTTTTTCAACCAGGACGGCTGTTTTTTTATTCATCTCGTCCAGCAGACCGGGGAACTGTCCCCAGTAAGTGTCGAGTCCGACGGAGAGGATGCCGACATTGGCGGCAAGCGGTTTTCTGCGTTCAATTTTCATTCGTTCACCATGGAAAAGTAAAGATAACCGTTTACATGTTTCAGAACCGCACAGGTTCCGGCGGGAGTCTTCTCCCATTCATATTCAACCGGCGTCAGGGAGAACAGCCTGTACTCCGCACTGTCCGGAGAATTGACGATCTCCAGTTTGCCCTTTGCCGACTCCGGCACGAAAAACCGCACTTCCGCATCGCGGAAGCCGGAATAGTTGCGGCGTCCGATCTCCGAATAGTACGGAAACGCCTGATGCTGAATCTTTGCGGAGATCACCGACGGCTGCGACTGTTTCACGAAACAGCGGCACTCCCTGTGCCAGCATTTTCCGGGATGCCAGACCGCATCGCCGTTTTCGTCGATCCGTGTTTCCATCTCGCTCAACAGCGGCGCGCCATACGGAGAATTCACACGCATTTCCGCCGTTGTGTCGGGAGCATAGACGGTGAAGAAGAATGCGTTATCGTGCCGGGAAATACAGGTCCGCGGCATCTGCGTTTCTTCATTGTAAGCGAAACAGCGGATCTTCCAGCCGAATTCCGCCAGCAGATCACGCATGAGCCGCGGCGTCGGATAAATCTCCGTCCGGCTGCCGTAATCGAATCCGCGTCCGGGCTTCACTTCCGCGGCGGAGGGTAGAATCGCACGGACGAATCCGATCTCCGCCCCGTTTTCCAGAGTGCGGCGCAATGCGGCGACACGGCGGACTCCGTCGCGGACTGCCCAGGCACACGGCTTCGATGCCGCATTTTCCGCCGGAACCTCGACCAGTCCGCCGCAGGCGAACTGCGGCAGGATATGCGCGGTCGCGGCAGGAGAAGCCCCCTGATAACAGTCCCCCGGCATCCGGTTTTCAATCGTCACATCTCCCGATACGGCGGTATCGCATCTCAGCTGAAGCAGAGAACGGAGTCGTTCCGACGCGCCTTGAAGCGCTCCGTAGAACAGAACTTTGCCGCCGTTTCCGAGGAAATGCTCCAACGCATCCATATTCGCGCCATCCGCGGCGGAAACGGGAACGACAAGCACGGATGAATCCAGACAGCGGCTGCGGTCCGCCATCAGCCGGCGGAAATTGCCTGTACTGACGACCGTATTCAGCGGCACCCCCTCCTGTACGCATTCGCCGATGAACATATCCTCGGTGAATACGACATCCGGCCGGGGATCCGCACCGCGCACCAGTTCGGAATATTCGTCAAACGGATAGATCCAGACAAGCGGACCGGGGCGGTCGGGACCGTTGTCGAACGCATCGTGCAGAAGCGGAATCACTTCACGGGGAACCTGATCCGGCATCCGCCCCCAGGTATCGTCGACCGACAGCATGGCAACGCTGTTTGCCATGCTCACGCGCCCTTTCCCGTCGATCCGTCCGATGCTCAGCGGCTGGAAAAGATCCCACGGCTCCCTGCCGTAGCGGTCAAGCCACGGGCTGTTCATAAACCACGGATCATGGATATAGAAGCGGAACGGGAAACGCTCGTCGGGCAGTTCCGCCACATGAGACATCCATGCGACGATCTCAAGCCCGGTATTGAAATTCAACGCCGCCCACGGCGAGTTCACAGGCGGGGCGATTTTGTAATCGCGGTACAGTTCGCGGATCGGACAGGCATCCGTGGCGATCTCCACTCCGGCGGAAAAATTGCTTCCGCGCGTTTCGATCACGCATTCCGGATATGCTTCGGTGAAATCTTTCCAGAAATCCAGCATTTTCTGTGCGGCTTCATCCGCCTTTTCCGGATAAAACCGCTTTTTGTCAAAAAGCATCCCGGTGATCCCCCAGGTCTCCGTACCGAAGCCCATTCCGTTGGAAAGCCAGAGATAATCAAAACCAAGGTCACGGGCAAACGCCTTGAACTGTTTCGCAAGAAATGTGCCGACCGACGTTCCTTCCGGAATCCCGCCGGGAAATCCGGCATACGGCTGCGGATCAGCGTGCAGGCGTGCGGTGCAGGTAACGACACTGTTCGGAAACATGGTGTGCCCCTGCGCAATCTCCCGATGCGTCTTATACTTGAATTTGGAGATGGCAAACTCCGGACCGTTATCATACGTTGCACCGATGCGGATCGGCTTTCCGGTAATCTCCCGTCCGGTTTCGCGGAGAACTTCGATCAGGCGTTTCAACCAGGAATACGGCCGCGGCCCCGCCTCCGGAATATATTTGACGGGGAAATTATGCGTATGATGCTTCTCCCGTTCCGTCGGATTTTCCGGACGGGTACAATGATTGGCGCATCCGCACCAGTATGCCCATTCAAAACGCTGAGAGAGATCTCCGGTATATTCAAAAATCTCACTGCCGTCCGAAGTCCACAGCATGACCGACACCACATCCGCCGTGTCGGTCAGATCCTTCCACTGCGTAAACATGTGGCGGCAGACCGAATACATGGTCGCCTCGGATTCATCCCGGAACGGCTTGGAACTGAGTTCCAAAGTCACATTTTTCAGATGCATGACAAACTCCTTGTTAAGTTGGCTGTCTGACCATATTATACACGCACTTCGCCCGATGCGTTTGGACAAAGCGGAAAACAACGGAAAAAATAACACATAATCGTAATATTGTCCAATAAAAAGCGGAGAAAAACGGACAGAAAATACGGTAAATTTGATTTTTTCCGGAAATCTGCTATTTTATCCGGAAACAGAACCGGAAGGAATTGAACATGGCAAAGATACGCCCGTTTGTCCCGTCGCAGGACCGCACACCGAAATATACCGTAAAAAAAGTTGCCGAGCTGATGAACCTTTCCCCGCACACGATCCGTTATTATGAGAACTCCGATCTGATCCCCGGCGTGGACCGGACGGACGGCAACATCCGCATGTTTTCCGAATACGCGGTCAGCTGGCTGCGTCTGGTTCACTGCCTGCGGGCGACCGGACTGCCGATTGAGCAGGTCCGCCGTTATATCCGCATGTGCGAAAAAGGAGATTCCACGATCCCGGAACGCGCCCGCATCATCTTTCAGCAGGAAGAGAGCCTGCGCAGTCAGCTCGAAAATCTCCAGCAGCAGTTTGAAGTTCTGAAATACAAAAAGGAATATTACCGGAAACTGCTGGAAAGCCGTCCCGCCGATTCCGGAAAACCCGCGGCGACACGGAAAAACGAACCGGATATCGTCCCGGAATCCGGAAAGCAATAATACCATAAAAAAAACGGAGCATCTCCGAACCGGGGAACAGACACTCCGTCTTTATTACTTTTAAGGAAAAACCTCTTTACGCAGCACGGTCCCGGACCGCTCCGGCGGGAATCGGCTGTGTGATCGTAAGGATCGGAGCCGGTTTCACGGGCACTCCGCGTGTCATCCATTTGGAATTCTGAACCGTAATCAGCGAATAAACGGGAAGCCAGCTGAGACACGGGATGCTGTACAAGCCATAGATGAACGACCATACCGCTTCCCCCCAGCCGTAACGCATGCCATAGATCACCGCGGGAACCACAGACCACACCATTGTGCTGATCACCGTGTAGTACAGGAACAGCGGCGGATTGACCACAAACCCGAACAACCCCATCGGAATGAAAACGATCGGAAGAAGGATCGCAATACTCTGCACGATCAGGTTCAGCTGCAACCCGAGCAGTTCCGGATTGAACGGTTCGAACCGGCGGAGAACCACGCCGAGCATAATCAGATTTTCACGAATATCACTGCGCGTCCAACGGATCAGCATCTTGCAGAGCGTCTTATAATTAACCGGCATTTTGGTGAATGCGATCGCGTTATGCTGAAACTCCACGCGCCAGTTTTCCCGGAGGAGCATACTGGTAATCGCGCGATCCTCGCCAATACCGGAAGGGCGCCCCATAAACGTCTGATTGACCCATTCCTCCATCAGCGGGCGGATTGCAGAAAGACGGTATGCACTGAGCGCTCCCGGCGTGCAGAGCACCGAACCGATCAGACTCTGCGCACAACGGATGAACTCAAAACCGAATGCGAACGCAACATCCAGCATTTTCGGAATCATTCCCTCTTCCAGATTGGTCACCCGGATATTTCCGGCAACCGCGCCGACTGTCGGTTTGGCAAACGGCGCGACAATCCTGCGGAGCGCATCAACCGTAATCGCGGAATCGCTGTCGATCGTCACGGCAATATCGCCGGTCGCAATCTTGATCGCTTCATAAAGCGCCCGGCGTTTGCCTCCGTTGCGGATCAGATTTTTGGCGACGATCCTGCCCGGAAACTCCCGGGCAGCCTTGCAGATCCAGTCCCACGTATCATCCCTGGAACCGTCGTTCACGGCAATGACTTCCAACTTGTCCGCCGGATAATCGCTCTCCAGCACACTGCGGAGTGTGGTCGCGACGTATTCCCCTTCGTTATAGGCGGGAACGATCACGGTGCATTTCGGCAACTCGGAATCGTTCAGAGACGGCGCCTCCTTGTAAAACCAGGCAAGAATCCCCTGAAGCAGAAAATACCCCAGCGTGATGCAGGAGACGATCAGCCCGAACATCAGCAGCACAAAACTGAACCCGTTGACAACGAAAGAGCTGACATTCATCGTAAACAGCATGTGAAACGCTCCCGCCAGCGACAGTCCGGCGACAATCCATGTGATCATTTTCAAAGTCCGTATTCCGTATGTGTTCATAAGCCCGAAATCCTTTCCTTACATAAATGTTCATGTATTTTCTATTTTTGAATTATACACTGTCCAGATAACGGGAGCATGACAAAAAAATTACAGGTTTGCAATTTTATCAAAATTCTTTACACCTCATAAAAATATTCCACAAGCGGTCATCCCGATAACCCATATTCTGAATACGCATTTTCTGTTCCGGAAAACGGTTTCAGCCCTCTGTTTCTTATGAGAATCCCTGAAATGCTCTTGATTTTTCCATGTATTCATGCTATAATATGACGAATACGATTATGGCAAATTGTTTTCCGATGATTTGTCATGAACAACCGGAGAAAACAATTCTGTCACACAATAAAGCAATAAGATAAACGGGACCGCAGCAGACAGGCGTCTGCCGTCCGGATCGCCGGAAACAACCTTAAACGAACAGGCCTAACTCATGGAAAACATCGTCACACTGCTGAAATTCGCTCTGGAAAACAAGGTAACCGACCTGTTTATTTCCTCCGGGAAAGTCCCGTCCTGCCGTTCCGGCGGAGAAATGCTTCAGGTGGAGTTCCCGGAAATCACGCCGGAAGAGATCAACCAGTTCCGAATCTCCCTGATCGGAACGGCGGGGGAAGAGAAATATACCCATACCCGCGGCTACGACATCTCCTATATTTACGACCCGCAGAACCGTTTCCGTATGAACTTTTTTGAAACGGTCAACGGTCCCTGCTTCGTGGCAAGACCGATCCGCATGGGCGGCAAACTCGACTTTGAAAAGCTCGGCCTCGCAGATACGATCCGCAAGATCGCCATGCTGGAACGCGGGCTGGTCCTCGTGACCGGAACCACCGGAAGCGGAAAGTCCACCACACTGACCGCCATGATCGACTATATCAACTCCAACAGCCGCAAGCATATTCTGACACTGGAAGACCCGATCGAATATCTCCATCAGGATAAGCTGTCACTGATCTCCCAGCGTGAAGTCGACGCACTCGGTTCCGGCTTTGGCGAAGCGCTCCGCAATGCCCTGCGCGAAAGCCCCGACGTCATCATGATCGGTGAAATGCGCGATTTGGAAACGATGCAGATCGCGGTTACCGCCGCACAGACCGGTCACCTCGTTTTCTCGACTCTCCACACCAGCGACGCCGCCGGAACCGTGAAACGTCTGATCAACATGTGCCCGGAAGGTTCCCGCGAACAGATGACCTACAACCTTGCGCAGGTTCTGGAAGCGGTCATCTCCCAGCGCCTGCTTCCGCGCGCCGACGGCTCCGGCCTTGTCCCCGCACAGGAGATCCTGGTCGGCACGGGAACGGTGAAAAAGCAGATTGAACGTCAGGACATCAGCGGGCTGGAACTCTCCATCCGTCTCGGAGGGCAGTTCGGAATGCAGAACTTCAATACCGCACTGTTCCGTCTCGTCAAATCCGGAGCGATCACGGAAGAAACCGCCCTGAAGGCGTCGGACAATCCCGATGAACTGAAACTGTTCTTCCGCAACATCGGGCTTTCCGACGAGGAAAAACAGGAACAGAGCAAACGCTCCAGCCGTCTCGACAGCCTCGACATGCGCGATATTTTCAAAGCCGCGGCAGATTCCGGCGCCAGCGACTTTCTGCTTGTGGTCAACGCCCCGCCGGTCCTCTGCAAACGCGGCAAATTCACTCCGCTGAGTATGCCGGAACTGGCGGCGAAAGATGTTCAGCGCCTGATTTACAGTATCATCGGCAGACAGCAGCGGGTCACATACGAGGAAAAACGCGAACTCGACTTTGCCATCACCGCGCAGCTGCCGAGTCAGGATCCGGGGAAAAAATTCCAGCTTCAGCGCTTCCGCCTGAACGCATTCTTCCAGCGCGGAACCCCCGCAATGGTCGGCCGCGTACTCCAGGACCGCATCCCCACTCCGGCGGAATTGAACCTGCCTCCGGTCCTCTCGCAGCTCATGAGCAAAAAACAGGGGCTGATTCTCGTCACCGGACCGACCGGAAGCGGTAAATCGACCACGCTCGCAAGTCTGCTGAACGAGATCAACAAAACCCAGAACAAGCACATCATCACAATCGAAGACCCGATCGAATACACCTACGAGAACATTTCCAGTTTCATTGAACAGCGGGAACTCGGACGGGATACGCTTTCATTCGCAGGCGGACTGCGCGCGGCAATGCGTCAGGCGCCGAATATCATCCTCGTCGGCGAGCTGCGCGATACGGAAACGATCGCAACGGCAATCACCGCCGCCGAAACAGGTCATCTGGTGCTTGCGACCCTGCACGCCAACAACACCGTGCAGACCGTTGAGCGAATCGTCGACTCCTTCCCGTCCGCGCAGCAGAACCAGATCCGCCAGCAGTTCTCCAATATCGTGACCGGAGTCGTGGCACAGCGTCTGCTCCCGCGTCTGAACGGACACGGCCGCGTGGCGGCGTTCGAGATCATGATCGGCACTCCGCCGGTTCAGGCGCTGATCCGTGAAGGCAAGACCCATCAGCTGCTCTCGGTTCTTGAAACCTCCGCCTCCATCGGCATGACGACGATGAGAAGTTCTCTGGACAAACTTTGTGCGGATGGCGAAGTTTCAGCGGAAGACGTTGCCGCATATCAAGCTCTCTGACGACAAACATGTAAGGATCGACACATAAAATGCTCTGTAAACAATGTAAAAATTTTTTCTCCGTAGCGGATACTCAGGCGGGAAGCGAGGTCGTCTGCCCGCACTGCCAGACCGCACAGACGGCGGAACAGACACCGATCACCTGCCGCTGTTCCAACTGCAACCAGAAACTCAAAGTGGAAATGTGGATGGAGGGCGAACAGGTGCAATGCCCGTCCTGTCAACAGGAAATCACACTGAAACAGGCAACGGAAGCACCTGCCCCGGCGGCTCCCGCTGCCCCCGTTGCGGAAACACCTGCCCCGGCTCCCGCTGTCCCCGTTGCGGAAGCTCCTGCCCCGGCTCCCGCTCCGGCAGCTCCGCCGATCCCGCGGTTCCGCACAGCGCCTTCGGCAAAAAACGAACCGGCAAAATCCAAACCAGCTCCTGCTCCGGCAGCTCCCGCGGCGCCAAAACTGACTCTCAATCCGCAACCGGCGGCTTCCGCTCCCGCGGCAGCCGCTCCGTCTTTCGCACAAGCTCCGGCAACTCCTTCGGCAGCCGTCCCCCAGCCGCCGAAGCTCACCCTCAATCCGCAGGCAGCCGCTGCACCGGCTCCCGCACACCCCCAGCCGCCCCCTTCCACAGCGGCTCCGACGCTCACAATTCCGCAGGCGGCTCCCGCGCCCGCAGCCGATATTTTCGCCGGGATCAAAACGGATACCGTTGCAGTGGATGAAAAACTGATCTCCGCCGGCAAGAGTCTGGCGGATCAACTTTGCGGTCCGCAGACGGACCCGCAGGATGAAACGCCGATGCAGATGCCGCCGCAGGAACGGTTCGTTTTCCTCAAAGTGCACAAAAAACGGATCATTTTTGCTGTCGCCGGAGTCGCCATACTCCTTATCCTGCTTCAAGTCATCGCCGCCGCATTCCGCTCCTGCGGCCCCGACCCCAAGCAGATTTCCCACATTGCCTCTTACGTCCGGGAAGAACGGAAAGAGGAGATCGGAGACCTCCTGAACAAAACCGAAGCGGCAAAGCGCAAACCGCTGATCCGGGCGGCGCTCGCGGAAAGCCTGAAATCTCAAAACGCCGAAATTCTCGGACTGCTGTTTGAAAAAGGCTATATCACTCCCAATGAACGCTACGGAGAATACAGCCTGCTTGACCTCGCCGCACACAACGATTACGACTGGCTGCTCAAGCTGCTGATCAAGCACAAAGCAAACCTCAACATGCCGTTGAATGACGGCACCACTCTGCTTCAGAAGGCATTGAGAGCCAACGATCTCAAGCGGATGAAAGAACTGCTGGCAAACGGAGCGGATCCCAATGTCGGCGACCAACTCGGCACTCCGCTGATCTTTGAAGCGGTCAACAACCCCGATGCTCTGAAACTGCTCGTGGAAAACAACGCCAATCTGAACTGTCGCGACTGGATGCGGAATACTCCGCTCCATGCGGCTCTTCTCGCCAAAAATGAGAAATCCGCCTCTTATCTGCTGTCGCATAAAGTTTCCGCAGCCGCACTGAACAGCCGTCACGACACCGCGCTGATTCTCTTCCTGCGTCTCAACAAGGGGGAAACCGAATTTCTGGAATCCCTGCTTGCGGTTCCGTGCAATCCCAATGCCGTGAATCTGGATCAGGAAAGCGCGCTGTCCTTGGCATTGCAGCAGGAACGGTTCAACCTCATTATTCCGCTGCTCAAAGCGGGAGTTGTCCCCACAGATGACCTTTTGGGCCAGCTTCCGGAAAAAAACAAATTTACCGCCAGTATCAAACAGACTCTTGAAGAACTCAAAAAAGAACCTGTCAAAGAACTGGCCGGAGAAAAAAGCTCCGGAAAAGAGATCGTCCCGCCATACGGCGATCAGAAAATACTGCTTTCGTGGCCCTGCCTGGTCTTCTGGTTTATCTGGATCGCATGCGGTCTGCTTTCGCTCCGCATGCTCCCCCGCGAAGAAACCGCGCGGATCAAAGCGGCGAATCTGATCTCGTTCTTTGCCGGGCCGCTGATGCCGATCGGTATCCTGCTTCAGAAACTGTACACGTTTGCCCGTCCGTGGATCAGCAGAATGCTGAGCACCTCTGATCAGGTGAAAACGGATCCGCTGCGCTTCTTCAATGCCGACGGCGAAGAGAGCGCCCAGGCGCCATCCCCGGAAAACGCACTCTTCCTCAACCTCTGCCGGGGCATACTCACGCAGGCTCTCACCCGTCACTGTTCGGGAATTCTGTTCTCGCCGACGGGAACCAACTATCAGATCATCCTCAAACAGGCGAAACAGGACCGGCAGCTGATGCAGCTTGATATGGCGACCGGACGCAATATCCTCATCATCCTGAAAAATCTTGCCGGACTCGACGCCTACGAGGAAGTCAACCCGCAGAACGGCTGTTTCACCATTCAGAAAGAACACAGCCGCACACGGGTCCTGATCAGCACGATCGGAATGGGAGTTCAGGGCGAACGCGCCCTGCTGACGCTTAAACGGGCTCAGGATGAGCTTCACAGCTTCCAGCAGCTCGTACTTTCCCCGGAAGGAAAAAAAGCCGTCGATTCGATCCTTGCCAAGCCGAACGGCCTGATCATCGTTACCGGAAAGCCGGGCAACGGGCGACGGACATTCATTTCGCTTCTGCTTGAACAGTTCGCCGCAAAACTCGGCAGCACGGTCTGGATCGGCGACGGCAACGAACCGGCCGGATCCAACGAGGTTCCGCGTCTCAAAGCGAACCTGAGCGCCAAAATCACGCCTGAACAGCTGCTTGGCGCCCTGCCGGACTGCCGCGCCGCCGCCATCACGCTGGAACGGAACGACGCCGCAACCATCCGCTGCGCATTCCGTCTCTCGGAAGTGAAACCGATCGTTCTTCTTCTGGAACAGCCGACTGCGGAAAAAGCGGTAAAACTCTGTCTGGATGCGGGAATCTCAGAAACGCAGATGCTGGAAACCCTGAAACTGATCGTCTCCCCGCTGATGCTTCATAAACTCTGCAGCTGTGCCGTACACGCGGAACTCCCGGAGGAAAACCGGGAAGATTTCCGCCGGCTGAATCTGCCGGACAACAATCTCCGCGCCAAAAACGGCTGCATGGAATGTTCCCAGAGCGGAGAAGACCGCCCGGTCGTGATTTACGGCTCGGTGCTCCCGACCGCCGACTGGCTGAAATGCTGTACAAACGGCGGCGGCCGCATGAACCTGCTCCGCATCACGGCATACTGTCTGGCTGCCAAAGGTGTCGTGGCACTGGATGAGATCAATAACGCACTTCCCAATATGGAGGATGAAGAAAATGCTTGAACTGATCGTTTTTTTCGGAATTCCGCTGATAATCGCCTTTTGTACGTCCCGCTGGCGTTTTGAACGGGCATGGATTTTTTTCTGCAGCGCCCTGCTGGCAGGCTGTACGGTATTCGGGCTCCAGCCTTATGTGATAGAGAAGCTCCTGCAGTATCTGCCGGAATCCGGACGCGGCTGGGTCTCCCTGATCGCTCTGCCGGGAGCGGGTCTGATCCTGATGATCATTCTCTGTGCGGCGTTTTCGCAGATGTTTCCGCCGGATAACCGGCATATCAGCTATCCGACGCATATTTCAATGGTTCTCCGGTTCCTCTGTGTCTACGGAGGAGCGCTCGCCTGCATGGCGGTGCTGACACTCGGTCTGTCCTCGGTTGCTCTGGTGGACAAAATACCTCTCGTCTCCCAGCCCAACGTTCTCCGCTTCTCCAATCTGGTGCTTCCGCGGATGATCCGGACCGTCCAATGCGGAACGCCGCAGACACCTGCCCAGGCGGTCTGGATGGAACAATACCCCGCGATTCTGTATCTTGCAAACGGCGGAAGTTTCAAAGAGGAAACTCCTGTCTCCGATCCGGAAAAGAAGAACGGCGACGGGGAAACTCCGACTGCCAAACCGGAAAAGAAAGCAGCACCGGAAGACTCCAATGCCGTCAGCAGCCGGGAAACTCTGGAAAATCTGATCTCCGCCCTGAAAAAAAATTGAACAGAAAACATTCTGTCCGATCAGAAAAAACAGCGCCGGATACCGGAAATCCAGTTTTCCTGGAAAAACTTTGGAATCCGGCGTGATTTTTCCTGAAAGCGTGGTATATTACGGGATCATATCAACCTTATATGGAGAGCGGTCCAGTCATGAATGTCCTGTTTGTCTGCACCGGGAATACCTGCCGGAGTCCCATGTGCGAGGGATACTTCCGTAAACTCGCGCGGGAAGCGAATACACCGGCGATCCGCTGCGCCTCCGCCGGAACCTGCACCTGTGACGGACTGCCCGCCACCCGCAACTCCATTCTCGTTATGCAGGAAAACGGGGAAGACATCACCGGGCATACGGCATCCGTTCTTTCCGAACGGCTCGTATCGGAAGCAGACCTGATCATCACCATGACGGCATCGCACCGCACCGCCGTTCTTGAGTGCTTTCCGGAAGTCCGGGAAAAAATCCACCTGCTGAACGAATTCCGTTCCGACAGCCGCAGGAACACCGGAGTGGCCGACCCTTACGGCGGATCCCCCGACGTTTACCGGAATTGTTTTGAAGAGATGAAGGAACCGCTCCGGAACCTCTTCCTCGATGTGCTGAATCATACGAAAACGACATAATAACCATCACGAAAGGATGTCACGAATGAAATCAATCTCCGACTGGAACAAAGACGACAAACGCATCGCGATCGCCGCAGACCACGGTGGTTTCGAACTCAAAAAAGAGATCACGGCGGCGCTTTCCGCCAAAGGGCTCGACGTAATCGACTGCGGTCCCTCCAAGTTCGATCCCGAAGATGATTACAACACGTTCGGCGCCGTCCTTGCCCGTGCGGTCTCCGCCGGCGAGGTTGAAAAAGGCATCCTGATCTGCCGCTCCGGCATCGGAATGGCCATCGTGGCAAACCGTTTCCACGGAGTCCGCGCCGCCGTCGCTTACAGCACCAAACTCGCCAAGGCAAGCCGTGACCACAACTGCACCAACGTTCTCGTGATCCCCGCCGATTATCTCACCCGCGACGAAATCTGCGAAATCATCAGCACATGGCTCGGAACGGAATTCACCTGCGTCGGCGGACGCCATGCAAGACGCCTCACCCAGCTTGAAAAAGATTCTTATGACGACATCGCCGCGCTCCGCGGAAGCGATCCCGAAATTGCCAAATGGATCGACAGGGAAGCGGTTCGCCAGTTTGAAGGCATTGAGCTGATCGCCTCCGAAAACTTCACCAGCTGCGCTGTCCGCGCCGCCCAGGGTTCCGTACTCACCAACAAGTACGCGGAAGGCTATCCCGCCAAACGTTACTACAACGGCTGCGAATTCGTCGACGAAGTGGAAAAGATCGCGATTGAACGCGCCTGCAAACTCTTCGGAGCGGAAGCGGCAAACGTTCAGCCGCACTCCGGTTCCCAGGCGAACATGGCAGCATATTTTGCACTCATCAACCCCGGCGACACCATCCTCGCAATGAGTCTTGACCACGGCGGACATCTGACCCACGGGCACAAGATGAATTTCAGCGGACAGCTCTATAACATAGTCCCTTACGGCGTCAACAAAGACACCGAAACCATTGACTATGCAGAACTCCAGAAGCTCGCAAACGAACACAAACCCGCTCTGATCGTTGCGGGAGCCAGTGCCTATCCGCGCACAATCGACTTTGCAAAACTGCGTGAAATTGCGGACTCCGTCGGCGCCAAGCTGATGGTCGATATGGCGCACATCGCCGGACTCGTCGCCGCGGGCATCCATCCCTCCCCGGTTCCGTACTGCGACATTGTCACGACGACCACGCACAAAACTCTGCGCGGGCCGCGCGGCGGGCTCATTCTCTGCAAGGAGCAGTACCTCAAAGCAGTCAATTCCAAAGTATTCCCCGGCATTCAGGGCGGACCTCTGATGCATGTGATTGCAGGAAAAGCCGTCTGCTTCGGCGAAGCGCTGAAACCGGAATTCAAGGCCTATCAGGAACAGCTTGTCAAAAACGCGGCGGTTCTTGCCCAAGCTCTTGTGGACAAAGGCTTCCGCATCGTCTCCGGCGGAACGGACAACCATCTCATGCTCGTTGACCTCCGTCCGAAACAGGCGACCGGAAAAGACGTCGCCACCGCGCTCGACAAAGCGCTCATCACCGTCAACAAGAATATGATCCCGTTCGATCCGGAAAAACCGATGGTCACCAGCGGTATCCGTATCGGAACGCCCGCCGTCACGACCCGCGGCATGAAAGAGCCGGAAATGCTCAGGATCGCCGATTTCATCAACCGCGCCGTGGAAAACCGCAACGACGATGCCGCGCTTGCCGCCATCGCCGAAGAAGTGAAAGCGTTTACTGCGGCATTCCCGCTCCCGCAGTTCTAAGATAACACAAGGAAACGTTTATCATGATTGACATTAAATACATTCGGGAGAATCCTGAATTCATCAAGAAAAACTGTGAAGTCCGCGGGTCCGATGCCGATGTCGATGCCATTGTCGCACTGGACAAGGAACGCCGCGAAGTCACGCAGCGCGCGGAATTTCTCCGCAGCGAACGCAACCGTCTGAGCAAGGAATGCCAGACCAATCCCGCCGCCCGCGAACAGGTCAAAGCCATGAAAGACGAGCTCGCCGCCCTCGAAGAGAAGGAACGCGAACTCGGTGTCAAGGTTGACGAAGCGCTCTCCTGGCTGCCGAACATCCTTGATCCGGAAGTACCCATGGGCGCGGACGATACCGCCAACAAGGAACTCCGCAAAGTCGGCACGATCCGCGAATTCGGTTTCCCCGTCCGGGATCATCAGGAAATCGCGGAAAAACTGGATATTCTCGACATCAAACGCGGCGGAAAAGTCGCGCAGGCGGGATTCTATTACTGGAAAGGCAAAGGCGCTCTCCTCTGCGATGCGCTGTACACCTGGGTCAAAGCCGAGCTGATCAAAAAAGGCTTCACCCCGATGATCACGCCGTGTCTCGCCAAAGAGCGCACGCTTTACGGAACGGGCTATCTGCCGTTCTTCGCCGACCAGACTTATAAACTGGAACGGGAAGACCTCGCTCTGATCGGAACCTCCGAGCAGACCCTTGTCGGCTATCATGCGGACGAAACTCTCGAAGCCGAAAAACTTCCCATCTGCTACACCGCTTATTCTCCCTGCTTCCGCACGGAAGCGGGCAGTTACGGTAAAGCCAGCCGCGGCATTTTCCGCGTACACCAGTTCCATAAGGTCGAACAGATCATCTTCTGCAAACCGGAAGATTCCGTCAATCAGCACCTGTTCGCTCTGGAAAACGAAGAAATGCTGCTGCAGAAACTCGGACTTCCCTACCATGTCGTCGATGTCTGCGTCGGCGATATGGGTGCTCCGGGCTACCGCAAGTACGACATCGAAGCATGGTTCCCCGGCTTCAACGGCTACCGGGAAGTCACCTCGAACACGAATCTGACGGAATTCCAGTCCCGCCGGCTTAACATCCGCTACAAAGGGAAAGACGGCTCCAAGGGCTATGTCCACACGATCAGCGCGACCGCCGCGACCGACCGTGTCGCGATCTGCATTCTGGAAAACTATCAGCAGGCGGACGGCTCCGTGATCATCCCGGAAGTTCTCCGTCCCTATACAGGATTCGACAGAATCGAGGCTCCTGCAAAATAAGCGCAGAACAGTCGACTGTAAAACAGCAATGTCGGAACAGCGTAACGTTGTTCCGGCATTTTCTGTTTCTGCAAATACAGGAAAATATCAGGAAAGCGGACGTTCCTGCTGATACCATTCGGGAGTAATGCCGAGACGACCGATTTTATAATGGATCACGCGCGGAGAGAGATCAAGATCACGCGCCGCGGCGGACATATTGCCGAAGTTCCGTTTCAGCGCCTCAACGATCAGCTCCCGTTCATAGGAATCCACAAGCGTGTTGAACGACGCCTTGCCCTCCGGCAGAAGATCGGAACCGGATTCCTTTCCGGTCTGCAGAGACGGCGGCAGATTGTAGCCGTGAATGCAGTCGTCGGTGGCAGTCAGAACGGCGCGTTCGATGCAGTTTTCCAGTTCCCGCACATTGCCGGGCCAGTGGTAACTCATCAGCATGTTGATCGCGGGCGTGGAAAGCCGTTTCACCTGCTTGCCGTACCGGACATTCAGCTTTTCAATGAAATGCTCCGCCAGCAGAATGATGTCACAGCGGCGCTTGCACAAATCCGGCATCACGATCGGGAAAATATTCAGCCGGTAATACAGGTCTTCGCGGAACTTCTTCTGCCGCATCAGCTCTTCGAGGTTGCGGCTGGTGGCGGCAAGGAAACGGACATTCGACCGCAATTCCTGATTGCTCCCGACCCGTGAAAAGGTACGTTCCTGAATAAACCGCAGGAGTTTCACCTGAGTTTGCAGGGTCAGATCGCCGACTTCATCAAGAAAAAGCGTTCCGCCGTCCGCAGCCTCCGCGCGCCCGATCCGGCGGCAGGTCGCTCCGGTAAAAGCGCCTTTCTCATGTCCGAACAATTCGCTTTCGACCAGATTCTCCGGTAAAGCGGCGCAGTTCAGGGCAACGAACGGTTTGGAACTGCGTCCGGACAACTGAACGATCGCCCTCGCGACAAGTTCCTTTCCGGTTCCGGAACTGCCCCGGATCAGCACGGTCGCATCGGAAGGCGCCACCTGACGGATCAGTCCGTAAATATTCTGCATACTGCGGCAGTTCCCGATCAGCTCACCTGGAGTCTCATTGAGCATTTTGCGCAGCTTGCGGTTCTCTTCCAGCAGATCTTCGCGCTCCTCGTGTTCCTTCCGGCATACGGCGACGGCATCCGCCACGATGTTGCCGATGGTCTCCAGAAGCGCCATGTCACGGTTCAAGTCGGTATCCGGTTCGATCCGGCGGTCAATACTCAGCGTTCCGATCACCCGCTCCATGTGAAAAACCGGCACGCAGATAAACGCGACCGGATGATCGTATTTACGGGACCGGGTCCGGTTGAGGAACCGGGCGTCTTTGGCGATATCCGGCACGAGTTCCGGCTTTCCGGTCTGGGCGACCATTCCGGTAATCCCTTCTCCGAGATGATACAGCCCCCGCTGCATCCCGCTTTCATCAATACCGTGCGAAACTTCGATTTTCAACGTATCGCCGTGCAGTAAAGTAATCGTACCGCGCAACATTCCCATACGCCGGTCAAGCACGGCAAGTATCTCATTCAGCAGATCATCAACATTGCGCTGATGATGCACCACCGCATAGCTGATCTCCTGCAAAACAGTGATTTCCGGACTCAGTTCATGTTTTCTTTGCGGCATTGCTTTCCGTTCCCCGTGTTATCAAGTTTTCAATCTGCGCCATATCCGGCACCTGCATAATGTACCCGCAAAACGAATGGAATCAAGCTGCCGGAATCCGTTTTGCGGGATATTTTGCCGGAATATTCACATTCCGCGGAATGCGGCATCCAGACGGTGAGCCGTCCGTTTCCCATCCGCCAGAGCCCGGACAACCAGCGACGCTCCGGAAGCGGTATCGCCGCAGCAGAACACTTTCCGGGCAGGATCTTCCAGCACTCTGCCGCGCGGATCGACCGCGAGTCCCAGTTCCGCAGCCACGCCGTCGGGCCGGACTCCGGTAAAGCCCATCGCAAGCAGAACGAGGTCCGCCCCGATCTTCCGTTCCGAACCGGGAACCGCGGCAAATTTCAAAGGACGCCCGGCGGGGCTGAACTCCCATTTGACCGCAACCGTTTCAAGTGCGGCAACATGTCCATGCTCGCCCGTGAAAGCGGTCGTCTGAACACCCCATTGCCGTTCGCCGCCCTCTTTATGGCTGGAACTGGTACGCAGCAGATACGGCCACTGCGGCCACGGTGTGGAGGGCGAACGTTCCGCCGGCGGTTCCGGCATGATCTCAATCTGAAGAACACTCGCAGCCCCCTGCCGCAGCGACGTACCGACGCAATCGCTTCCGGTATCGCCGCCGCCGATCACCACGACCCGTTTTCCTGCGGCGGAAACGGGAACGGTCGCAATCTCGCCGCCGATCACCCGGTTCTGTCCTTGCAAAAATTCCAGAGCAAAATGAATTCCGGAAAGTTCGCGGCCGGGCAGACGCAGATCGCGCGCTTCCGGCGTTCCGACCGCCAGAACCACGGCATCGGAACACCGTGCAAGGTAATCTGCCGAAATATCCTTTCCGACACGCGTCCCGCAGACAAACCCGATCCCGGACTGTTTCATCCGTTCGATCCGCCGTTCGATCACGCTTTTCTCCAGTTTGAAATCCGGAATGCCGTAACGGAGCAGTCCGCCCGGTGCGGCATGAGCCTCGTAAACGGTTACCTGATATCCGAGCCGGTTCAGCTCATCCGCGGCGGCGAGTCCCGCCGGTCCGGCTCCGATCACAGCGACGCGTCTGCCATTGCGCTTTTCCGGAACAAAAGGCTTCATCCAGCCGTTCTTACCGGCGGTTTCGACTATCTTTTTCTCGATCTGGCGGATCATTACCGCCTCTCCGTCAATGCCGTTGGTGCAGGAACCTTCACAGAGCGCCGGACAAACGCGGCAGGTGAATTCCGGAAAACTGCTGGTCGACGAAAGGATCTCCCATGCTTTCCGCCACTCTCCGGCGGCGGCTGCGGCGTTGAATTCCGGAATCACATTGCCGAGCGGACACCCCGCTCCGTGACAGAACGGAATTCCGCATTCCATACAGCGGGACGCCTGTTCATGGAGTTCGGCACACGACAGCGGGCGTTCGACTTCGCGGAAATCCCGACGGCGCTGGTCAACGGGACGGTAAATATCATGTATTCTCTGTATCATTCTGATTTCTCCCTGTTTCTCAATTCATCTCACCGCGACGGTCGACGGCTTCGACGTCCTCGCGTGCCATGCGTCCGAGCGCCTGACGGTATTCGACCGGAAACACTTTGACAAAACGGGCGCGTTCATTTCCCCAGTCTGCCAGAATGGCTTCCGCCCGCGGGCTTCCGGTGCGGTCCAGATGTTCGCGCAGCAGTCCGGTCAGCTCCGCTTCATCCTCCGATCCGGGCAGAATGCTTTCAAGGTCCACGGTCCCGACGTTGCACCGCAAATCGAAATCATCCGACTCGTCGTATACATACGCCAGACCTCCGGTCATTCCCGCGGCGAAATTCACCCCGGTGCGTCCGAGCACCACGACCCGGCCTCCGGTCATGTATTCGCATCCGTGATCGCCGACTCCCTCCACGACAAGCGTCACGCCGGAATTGCGGATTGCAAACCGCTCCCCCGCCTGTCCGTTGATGAAAATTCTGCCGGACGTTCCGCCGTAACCGATCACATTTCCGGCAATCACGTTGGAACCGGGATCAAATCCGGCATTCCGGTCCGGACGAATCACGATAACGCCTCCGGAAATACCTTTTCCGACGAAGTCGTTCGCCTCGCCCTCCAGCACGAATTCAAGGCCGGGGGCCAGAAATGCGCCGAAGCTCTGGCCCGCACAGCCGCGGAACCGCACTTTCAGCGTGCCGTCAGGAAATCCCGCCGCTCCGCGCCGGGCAACCAGCTCGCCGGAAAGTTCCGTTCCGACGGTGCGGTCCACATTGCAGACCGTGCAGTCCAGTTCCGCCGGAGTGCCATCCTCAATATGCGGCAGAAGCGCCCCCAGCAGATTCCGACGGTCGAAATTGTCCAGTTCTTCCGCGGCGTGTGCCGGATCGAAACGGACTTTCCCGCCGGAAACCGGAGTCAGGATCTTTTCAAAATCAAGATTGCGCGCCTTATAGAAATCAATCGCACGATTCATTCTCAGCAGATCGGCGCGGCCGACCGCCTCGTCAATTGAGCGCAGACCAAGCCGGGCGAGAATCGCGCGGGTATCTTCGGCAATGAAACGGAGAAAGTTTTCAATATACTCCGGTTTGCCGCTGAAATGCCTGCGCAGCTCCGGGTCCTGCGTCGCCACTCCGACCGGACAGCTGTTTTCATGACATTTGCGCATCATGACACAGCCGAGACAGACCAGAACCGTCGTAGCGAATCCGAATTCCTCCGCACCCAGCAGAGCGCCGATCACCACGTCGCGTCCGGTCTTCAGCTGTCCGTCCACCTGAAGACGCACCCGGTCGCGCAGCTGATTGAGCACCAGAGTCTGCTGCGCTTCAGCGAGTCCGAGCTCCCACGGCAGACCGGCGTGTTTGATACTGGTCAGCGGGGAAGCGCCGGTTCCGCCGTCATGACCGCTGACGAGCACCACATCGGCATGTGCCTTTGCCACACCCGCCGCAACCGTGCCGACTCCGACCTCGGAAACCAGTTTTACCGAAATCCGCGCTTTCGGATTGGAATTGCGCAGATCGTAAATCAGCTGTGCCAGATCCTCGATCGAATAAATGTCGTGATGCGGCGGCGGAGAGATCAGGCTGACATTCGGCATCGAATGACGGATTCGCGCAATGAACTCATTCACCTTGTGTCCGGGAAGCTGACCGCCCTCACCCGGTTTCGCCCCCTGCGCCATCTTGATCTGAAGATCTTTGGCATGACGGAGATAATCAATCGTCACGCCGAACCGTCCGCTGGCAATCTGCTTGATCGCGCTGGTGCGGTTCTCTCCATTTGGACCGGGCGTGTAACGCGCGGAATCCTCTCCGCCCTCACCGCAGTTGCTCATACCGCCAAGACGGTTCATCGCAACCGCGATCGCCTCGTGCGCTTCCGGACTAAGTGATCCGAGGGACATGGCACCCGACACAAAACGTTTCAGGATGGATTCCACACTTTCCACCTCCTCCAGCGGAACCGGTTTTGCCGGAGCGAATTCAAACAGGCCGCGCAGAGTGCAGAGGTGTTCCGCCTGATCGTCGATCAGCCGGGAATAGCGGTCGAATGCCTCCCGGTCGTTGGTACGCACCGCCTGACGGAATGCCGCCAGAGACTCCGGCGTCCACAAATGCTGTTCCCCGTCCTTGCGGAAACGGTACTGTCCGCCGTCCGGCAGCAGATTTTCCCCGTGCCCAAGCGCAGGAACCGCGGCGGATGCAAAGCGGCGGTTCGCCTCGGCGGCAATCCCGTCGAGCCCGATCCCGCCGACACGGCTTGCCGTGCCGGGGAAATAGGCGTCGATCACCTCCCGGTTCAGCCCGACTGCTTCAAAAATCTGACTGGAGCGATAACTCCGCAAAGTCGAAATGCCCATTTTGGACATTACTTTCAACAGCCCTTTGTCGACCGCATGAATGTAATTGCCCGCCGCCGTGACAGGGTCCGCCGCAATCGCGCCGGAACGCGCAAGCGCGGTTACGCTCTCAAGTGCAAGATAAGGATTGACCGCCGTCGCACCGAAGCCGACCAGAAGCGCAAAGTGCATGATCTCGCGGACCTCACCGGACTGCACGATCAATCCGGCTTCGGGTCTCAGTCCGGCGGCGATCAGCGCCCGGTTCACCGCGGCAACCGCCAGCAGGGAGGGGATCGGCACGCAATGCTCCGACAGATTGCGGTCGGAAAGTACCAGGATCCGGCAGTTTTCCCGCACCGCCTCGACTGCGGAATGAGCAAGATTTTCCAGAGCAAGCGCCAGAACCGCACCATCGCCGCCGGCGGGAAATTCCATCGTCAGAACACGGGATTGAAAATCCTGCTGTCCGGCGCGTTCCAGCCGGAGCAGTTCATCATCGGTCAGCACCGGACGGTTCAGCTTGATCAGCCGTGCGTGAGCCGGAGTTTCCGCTAGAATATTGCCCCGGTTTCCGATATAGGTCGTCAGGCTCATCACCAGCTCCTCGCGGATCGGATCAATCGGCGGATTGGTGACTTGCGCGAACAGCTGCTTGAAATAGTTGAACAGCAGCTGCGGTTTATCCGACAGCACCGCCAGTGCGGCGTCGTTGCCCATGGAACCGACCGGCTCCTTGCCCGAAGCAGCCATCGTTTTGATAATCAGTTCAACATCTTCACGGCTGTACCCGAAACGCTTCTGCATGGCAATCAGGTCGTCGTGCACTTCCGCCGGAGTGATCTCCGTAAAAAGTCCATGAACGGAAATTTTGTTTTCCTCCACCCAGCGGCGATACGGCTGACGGCGCGCCGCACGGTTTTTGAGCTCGCCGTCATTGATCAGACGGTGATTTTCCAAATCCAGGCAGATCATCTCACCGGGACGCAGACGCCCTTTCCGCACGACCTGATCCGCCGGGAAATCCAGTACTCCGGTTTCGGAAGCAAGAACAAAAATACCGTCTTTGCACAGCGTATAACGTGCGGGACGCAGTCCGTTCCGGTCAAGGATCGCCCCCGCGTTGACACCATCGGAAAACGCAACCGCAGCGGGACCGTCCCACGGCTCCATCAAAGCGGAATGATATTCAAAAAAGCCGCGCACGTCGCGTCCGAGATGATAATTCTTTCCCCACGCCTGCGGCATCAGCATCAGCATGGCATGGGAGAGCGGACGGCCGGCGGCGACCAGCAGTTCAAACATATTGTCGAGACACGCGGAATCGCTCTGTCCTTCCGGAATCAGCGGAAGCAGTTTCCGGATATCGTCGCCGAACAGCTCGCTTGCAAGGAACGGTTCCCGTGCACGCAGCTGGTTCAGATTGCCCCGCAGGGTGTTGATCTCCCCGTTATGAGCGAGATAACGGAACGGATGCGCGAGATGCCACGCAGGAAACGTATTGGTGCTGTACCGCTGATGAACCAGCGCCAGAGGCGATTTGAACCGCTCGTCTCCAAGATCCGGATAAAATTTCTCCAGCTGCGTGGCAAGCAGCAGCCCTTTATATACAATACTGCGGCAGGACATGCTGCAGACATAACATTCCGGAACAGCCTTTTCAATCAGACGGCGCATCACATACAGTTTGCGCTCGAACACTTTCGGCGACGGGAAAGCGCTTCCGTCGATGAACAGCTGGCGGATCACGGGACATGTCTCCCGCGCCGCACGTCCGATCTCGCCGGGCTTCACGGGAACGTTGCGCCATGCAATAACCCGTCCGCCCTCCGCGGTGACGATCTCTTCGATCGCGGATTCCCGGTCCGTTCCACCGAAGAGCATCGCAACGCCGTATTTTCCCGCTTCCGGCAGTTTTTCTCCCAGTTCCGAGCGGAAGAACTCATCCGGCAGAGCCAGCAGAAGCCCCGCACCGTCGCCGGTATCCGGATCGCCTCCGGCGGCGCCGCGATGCATCAGCCGTTTCAGGACCGTCATTCCCATCTCCACGATCCGGTGATCCGGCACATTGTTCAAATCCGCCACGAGCCCGACGCCGCATGCGTCGTGTTCGTTCGCAAAGCTGTAAAGTCCGGTATCGGGTACCGGGGGCGCGGCGAATCGCTGTTGTAATTGCTGTCGATTCATTTCCATGGTTTCAGAGCTCCTTCCTCATTTCATCCGAAAACATTTTACAGCCCAAAAGCAAAAAGCGTGCCAATCCCGTTTCAAGGGAAAAACAACCGCTGTTCCTCCCCGCATTTTACAAAAATGTATACCCTTCCGGCACCGTTTTACATTTTTGTAAAGCATTTTTCACCGGGTCATACAGATTTTATGCCCGGCGAAAAGTTGGCACGGCAGTTGCTTTAGTCTCCGGCAACGGATTTACCGAACCCCATACTTTATTAAGGAGAGTTTGCCATGAACAACCTGAATCGCATCCACGCAGTCAACACAGTAGCAGCGCTCCGCGCCCCCGCCCCGGAACCGGCGGCGGAGGTCAATATGAGCAATTACGGAGAAGACGTTTTCGGTCCGGACGCCATGCGCGAGTATCTGCCCAAAGCAACCGCGGAAAAACTGCTCGCGACCATCAACAACGGAGCTCCGCTTGACCCGGCGATCGCCGCCGACATTGCCCACGCCATGAAACGCTGGGCACTGGTGCGCGGCGCGACCCATTTCACACACTGGTTTCTGCCGCTGACCGGAGCCACAGCCGAAAAGCACGACTCCTTTCTGGAGATCAAAAACGGCAAGCCGATCATGTCCTTCTCCGGAAAAAACCTGATCATCAGCGAACCGGATGCTTCCAGTTTTCCCTCCGGCGGACTCCGTTCCACATTTGAAGCCCGCGGCTATACCGCATGGGATCCGACCAGCCCGGCGTTCATCAAACGCCACGGCAACGGCGCAACGCTCTGCATCCCGACCGCATTCTGCTCCTATACCGGAGAAGCTCTCGACAAGAAAACTCCGCTGCTGCGCTCCATGCAGGCTCTCTCCACCTCCGTCAAACGGCTGATGAAATGCTTCGGAAAGCAGGAAGCCAATGTAACAATCACGCTCGGACCGGAACAGGAATATTTTCTGATCGACAAGACGTTTTACTATCAACGCCCCGATCTTGTGCAGACCGGGCGAACCGTGTTCGGCGCGCCTCCGGCAAAGCACCAGCAGCTTGAAGACCACTATTTCGGGACCATCAAGATGCGCATTCTGAACTTCATGACCGAAGTGGAACAGGAACTCTGGAAACTCGGCATCCCCGCTAAAACCCGGCACAATGAAGTGGCTCCGGCGCAGTTCGAACTTGCTCCGATGTTCGAAGAACTGAACCTTGCCTGCGATCACAACATGCTGGTAATGGAGGTTCTGCGCGAAGTCGCCGACCGCAACGGTCTGGTGTGCCTTCTCCACGAAAAACCGTTTGCGGGCGTCAACGGTTCCGGCAAGCACAACAACTGGTCGATCGCATACGACGGGCAGAATCTGCTCGATCCCGGTTCCGACCCGCATCAGAACGCGATCTTCCTCACCATGCTGACCGCGATCATCGAAGCAATCGACCTGCACAGCGATCTGCTCCGCGCCAGCGTGACCGGAGCCGGCAACGATCACCGTCTCGGAGCGAATGAAGCGCCCCCGGCAATCATTTCCATGTACCTCGGCGATCAGCTCGCCGATGTGATCGAACAGCTCGAAAAAGGAGCCGCCACCACCTGCCGTCAGGCGGGAACCATGAAAATCGGTGTGGACACTCTTCCGCCGCTTCCCCGTGATGCGACCGACCGCAACCGGACCAGTCCGTTTGCGTTCACCGGAAATAAATTTGAATTCCGCGCACCGGGCTCCAGTCAGTCCTGTTCCGGACCCAATACGGTGCTGAACACCATCGTCGCCGAGTCCATCGACCGGATCAGCGGCGAACTGGAAAAACTGTCCAAAGAGGAATTCAACTCCGGTTTGCAGCATCTGCTCTCGCGCATCATCTCCGCCCATAAGCGGATCATCTTCAACGGCAACGGCTACACCGACGAGTGGAAAAAGGAAGCCGCGAAACGCGGTCTGCCGAACGCCGCCACAACGATGGAAGCGCTCCGCTGCCTGACCGGAGAAGAGAATATCGCAATGTTCGAAAAATACCACGTCTACAACCGGCGCGAACTCGAATCCCGTTATGAAGTGTTCCTGGAAGATTATCACAACAAAATCAGGATCGAAGGTGAAACCGCGCTCGAAATCGCCGGATGTATGGTGCAGCCGGCAGTCGCAAAGGAATTCGCCATGCTCACCGGAGCGCTGGCAGATGCGGAAACCGCCGGAGTCTCCGCCGGTCTCGCCGGTCTCCGGAAAAGCGCCGGGGAGCTCGGCACGGCCCTTGATGAACTGAGCGCCAAGTGCGATGCTCTCAAAAACGCCCTCAAAGGCTGTCACGAAGAGATCATTGCGGCTATGAACGAGCTGCGGAACGTCGTGGACAAACTCGAACGGATCGTTCCCGACGCCAAGTGGCCGCTGCCCAAATACCGCGAAATGCTCTTTATCTACTGAACCGGCCTCTCCACCGTTCCTGTTCCCGACTTCTGCCGGGAACAGGAACTTTTGAACCGATAACTTATGGAAGAACACGATGTCGGACCAGATCAAACATGAATGTGCGGTAACGCTGCTCCGTCTCCGTCACGGAGTCGATTACTATCTGCGCAAATACGGAACCGCCTGGTATGGATTTCAGAAACTGGCTCTGATGCTGGAAAAACAGCACAACCGAGGTCAGGACGGAGCGGGAATTGCCTGCGTCGGTCTCGACCCTGAACCGGGAACCCCCTGTTACCAACTCGAAAAATCCAATCATCCGCCGTGTCTTGCCGACCTGTTGGAAAAAATCGGCAAAACCGTTCCGGACGAACCATCCACCCCCCTTCCGGGCGACGGGATGAAACGCCATTATCCTTTTTGCGGCGAACTCTATCTCGGTCATCTCCGCTACGGCACGTTCGGCCGCTCCGGTCTCAACGCCTGCCATCCGTTCGTGCACGAAAACGCCTGCCTTGACCGGACGCTTCTGCTGGCGGGGAATTTCAATCTGACCGATACCGCCGAAATCTTCCGCATTCTGCAGGCGACGGGACATCATCCCTCCAGCCGTCAGGACGGCGCCCTGATCCTCCAGCTCATCAGCCACAGTCTCGAACAAATGCGCGATCAGAAGCAGCACAATTTCAGCCTCGCCGAAGTACTGACGCGCGCAATCCGCAATTTCGACGGAGCCTACACTCTCTGCGGAATCCTCGGCAACGGCGAAGCATTCGCGGTCCGCGATCCCGCCGGAATCCGGCCCGGCTACTATTATTTCGACGATGAAGTCGTGGCGGTCAGCTCCGAACGCCCCGCAATTCAGGCGGCGTTCAACTGTTCCACCGCCGACGCCGGAGAACTTCCGCCCGGACAGGCGCTGATCATCTCGCGCGACGCACAGGTGCGGTTTGAACGGATTCTGCCGGAAAAACCGCTGCGGCGGTGCGTTTTCGAACGCATCTATTTCTCCCGCGGCAACGACGCCGGAATTCATCAGGAACGGAAAGCCCTCGGACGCGCCCTCGTTCCGCAGCTGCTTGACGCCGTGGAACGCGATTGGGAAAACACCCTGTTCTCCTACATCCCGAATACGGCTCAGATCAGTTTTCACGGAATGCTGGAGGAACTTCAGGAAGAGTGCCGGCGCGAAGCTGCGGCAGGATACATGCCGAACGTCCGTTTCGGGCAGATCGCTGTCAAAGACGCCAAATTCCGGACATTCATCGCGGACGCCGCGGCACGGCGCGATTTTTATATGCACATCTACGACGTGACCTACGGGCTGCTGCGTCCCGGCTCGGATACTCTGGTCGTAATCGACGACTCCATCGTCCGCGGCAACACGATGCGCAATGCGATCCTCCCGATCCTCGACCGTCTCGGACCGCGCCGGATCGTAGTCGCCTCCGCGGCTCCGCCGATCCGGTATCCGGACTGCTACGGCATTGACATGGCAAGCCTCAAAGAACTGGTCGCGTTTGAAGCGGCGGTTGATCTGCTCACGCTCCACGGAAAGCTTGATTTGCTGGATCTCTGCTATGAAGAGGCGAAACGTCAGCTCAACGGAAAGGAAACTCTGACCAACTGCGTCAAGCCGGTCTACGATGCCTTTTCCGACGCCGAGCTGACCGAAGCCATCGCCCGCCGCCTGACGCCGGAAGGCCTGAATGCGGAACTCGTGCTGATCTTTCAGACCTGTGAGAATCTCTCGAAATGCTGTCCGGAACACCGGGGCGACTGGTATTTCACCGGCGACTATCCGACGCCGGGCGGATTCCGGGTCGTCAATCAGGCTTTGATAAATTATATGGAAAAACGCGACGAACGCGCATATTGATGATTGAAACATACGGGAAGGAGTTTCCAATGAATCAATGGAAAAAAATGCGGGAGCGGAAAGCTTTTCTAGCCCTCGCCAACGGCGAAATTTTCCGGGGCTGGAGCTTTGGCGCGCCGTTCGACACGGTCGGGGAAGCCGTGTTCAATACCGGAATGACCGGTTATCAGGAGATCCTCACCGATCCCTCTTACGCCGGACAATTCGTAACGCTCACCGTTCCGGAAGTCGGCAATTACGGCTGCAATCCGCAGGACGCCGAATCACGGGGACTGTTTCTGAACGGTCTGGTGATCCATGAACTGAACGAACCCTCCAGCTACCGCGCAGCCGAATCACTGCCCGAACTGCTGATCCGGCACGGCAAACCGGGAATCGCGGGAATCGACACCCGGAAACTGACCGTGACCCTGCGCGACCGTGGAAGTCAGCGCGCTTACCTGCACGTCTCCGACGAACCGCTCTCCGAAACGGAAGCCGTCGAACGGGCGCGGGCATGGGAGGGACTGGATGGACAGGATTACGCCGCACGCGTAACCGCCGGCAAATGCTTTGAATGGAACCAATCCGGGGATTTTCATGTGATCGCGCTTGATTACGGGATCAAATACAATATTCTGCGCGGACTCGCTGCGGCGGGTATGCGCGTTACGGTTCTGCCCGCCCGGAGCACCGCCGCGGAAGTTCTCGCACAAAAACCGGACGGCGTGTTTCTCTCCAACGGCCCCGCCGATCCGGCAGCGGTCAAATACGCGATTTCAATGATCCGGGAACTGCTCGGCAAAGTCCCGCTGATGGGAATCTGTCTCGGACATCAGCTGCTCGGACTTGCAACGGGCGCGGAGTGCGGCAGGCTCAAGTTCGGGCATCACGGCTGCAATCATCCGGTGAAAAATCTGTTGACCGGACAGGTCGAAATCACCAGCCAGAACCATAATTTCGCGCTGAATCCCGACCGGCTTCCGTCCTGTCTGGAAATCACCCACATCAACCTGAACGATCACACCGTGGAAGGAATCCGGCACAGGAAAGAGCCCGCATTCGGAGTCCAGTACCACCCGGAATCCGCCCCCGGTCCCCACGATTCAGGTTATCTTTTCACACAATTCCGCAATCTTTTGGAGCACAGATCATGACCAAACATATTTTCGTGACCGGAGGCGTGGTTTCCAGCCTCGGAAAAGGAATCACCGGAGCAAGCCTCGCGCTGCTGCTCGAAAAACGCGGCTACCGTGTCGCAATGCAGAAACTCGATCCCTATCTGAACGTCGATCCGGGAACCATGAGCCCCTATCAGCACGGAGAGGTCTTCGTCACCGACGACGGCGCGGAAACCGATCTTGATCTCGGACATTACGAACGGCTGGCGGGCGTGACCTGCTCCAAAGCCAGCAACTACACGTCGGGCCGCATCTACGGCAGCGTGATCGCACGGGAACGCGCGGGCGGGTACCTCGGAGCGACCGTACAGGTGATCCCCCATATCACCGATGAGATCAAAAACGCCATCAAATCGCTCGACTCCGATTCCGTGGACATCGCAATCACCGAAATCGGCGGAACCGCCGGCGACATCGAGTCGCTTCCCTTTCTCGAAGCGGCACGGCAGTTCCGGCTTGAAGCGGGACGCGACAATGCGATCTTTCTTCATCTGACACTGGTTCCGTACATCCGGGCGGCGAAAGAGCTGAAAACAAAACCGTCCCAGCATTCGGTTGCAACCCTGCGCAATATCGGCATCACGCCGGATCTTCTGGTCTGCCGCACGGAAATTCCGATGGAACCGGAACATTTCCGGAAACTTTCGCTCTTCTGCAACGTTCCGGAAGAGTATGTGGTCGAAGAACTGGACGTGCGCAACTCCATCTACGAGGTCCCGCCGGAGCTCGCCCGTCAGGAACTGGATGTGAAAACGCTCGACCTGCTCCGTCTGGACCGCCGCTCGCTGGATCTCACCGACTATCTCGCGTGGCTCGACGGCGTTCTGCATCCCGCTCATGAATGCACGATCGCGATCGTCGGCAAATACATCCGGCATCAGGACGCCTACAAGAGCATATACGAAGCGCTGAATCATGCGGGGATCGCAAACAGCGCGAAAATCCGTTTTCTGAAAATCGAAGCGGAGGAACTGGAAAACGGCGATCCCGCACAGCTTCTGAAAGACGCGGACGGCATTCTGGTTCCCGGAGGATTCGGCGGACGCGGCGTGCCGGGTAAAATACGCGCGATCGAATATGCGCGCGTCAACCGGATTCCGTTCCTCGGAATCTGCCTCGGAATGCAGTGCGCGGTCATCGAATTCGCCCGCAATGTGCTCGGTTGGAGCGACGCCGACAGCACGGAATTCAATCCGGAAACCGCCCATGCGGTGATCGACCTGATGCCCGGTCAGCGCAACGTCGTTGAAAAAGGCGGAACCATGAGGCTCGGCTCCTATCCGTGCCGATTCCGCCCGGACAGCCGGAGCGCCGCGCTGTACGGAACAACCGAAACAGGCGAACGTCACCGTCACCGCTATGAATTCAATCCGGCATTCCGGGAAAATCTGGCGGCAGCGGGACTTGCCGCCGCGGGAACCAGCCCGGATGACAGTCTGGTCGAAGTGGTCGAACTCCGGAACGATCATCCCTATTTCATCGGCTGTCAGTTTCATCCGGAATTCAAATCGCGTCCCCGGAACGCGCATCCGCTCTTCAACGGACTCATCGCCGCCGCTCTCCGGCAGAAAGGAGAATAAACCATGCCGAAACGGACAGACCTCAGAAAAATCATGCTCATCGGCTCCGGTCCGATCGTTATCGGACAGGGCTGCGAATTCGATTATTCCGGCGTTCAGGCGTGCAGAATTCTCAAGCGCGAAGGTTTTGAAATCGTGCTGGTCAACAGCAATCCGGCAACGATCATGACGGATCCGGAATTCGCCGACCGCACTTACATCGAACCGCTCACCTGCGACATTCTGCACGAAATCATCCGGCGGGAGCGTCCCGATGCCCTGCTCCCGACTCTCGGCGGGCAGACCGCTCTCAATCTCGCCATGGAACTGGAGAAAAAAGGCATTCTCCACCGTTATCAGGTCGAACTGATCGGCGCAACAGCCGAAGCAATCAACAGGGCGGAAGACCGTCAGCTCTTCAAACAGACCATGCAGAGCATCGGGCTCGATCTGCCACGCTCCGGATCGGCGCATTCCATGGCGGAAGCGCTGGCGGTTGCGGAAACGATCGGAAGCTGGCCGCTGATTATCCGTCCGGGCTTCACGCTCGGCGGAACCGGCGGCGGAATCGCCCACACTCCGGCGGAGTTCAGCAGCATCGTCTCCCGCGGACTCGCCGCCAGTCTGAACTCCGAAGTGCTGATCGAAGAATCCCTCCTCGGCTGGAAAGAGTTCGAAATGGAAGTGATGTGCGACAAAAAAGGAAACGCCGTCATCGTCTGTTCCATTGAAAACCTCGATCCGATGGGCGTTCACACCGGCGACTCCATCACGATCGCCCCGATCCAGACCCTCTCCGACAAGGAGTATCAGGCAATGCGCGACGACAGCCTGAACGTCATGCGTGCAATCGGAGTGGAAACCGGCGGCTCGAACGTACAGTGGGCGGTCAATCCGGAAAACGGACGCCGTATCATCATCGAAATGAATCCACGCGTTTCGCGCTCCAGCGCTCTGGCGTCAAAAGCGACGGGATTTCCCATCGCCAAGATCGCCGCCCTCCTGGCGGTCGGCTATACACTGGATGAAATCCGCAACGACATCACGGGGGAAACGCCCTGTTGTTTTGAACCGTCGCTGGATTATGTGGTCACAAAAGTTCCGCGCTTCACGTTTGAAAAATTTCCCGCGGCGGATTCCACCCTCGGAACTCAAATGAAATCCGTTGGCGAGGTCATGGCAATCGGACGCAATCTCAAGCAATCCCTTCAGAAAGCGCTGCGTTCCCTGGAAACCGGACGCGCCGGATTCGGCGCCGACGGAAAAGACGGAAAATATGAATCCATGTCCGACGAAGCAATGGAAGCGGAACTGATCCGCCCCAATGCAGAACGTCTCTATGTCCTGCGCGCCGCACTGAAACGGGGATGGACCGTGGAACAGATTCACGATCTTACGAAGATTGACCGCTATTTCCTGCGTCATCTTGCGGAACTCGCAGAGTTTGAAGACGAAATCGCCGCACGGAAAACCCTGAACGCGCTTGTCACGGACCCGCCGCTGTTCCGTCAGGCAAAGGAATTCGGCTATTCCGACCGTCAGATCGCGTTCCTTCTGAATACAACGGAAACGGAAGTCCGTGCCGCACGCCGATCCATCGGACTCCATCCCGTCTATGGAACCGTTGACACCTGCGCAGGAGAGTTTGAAGCGAAAACACCTTATTACTATTCCACTTACGAAGAATACGACGAACCGGTACGCGACCACAACGGCAAACGGACCGTCATGATCCTCGGCGGAGGACCGAACCGGATCGGTCAGGGCATCGAATTCGATTACTGCTGTATGCACGCGACATTCGCCCTGCGGAAAGCCGGCTGGGAGGTCGTCATGGTCAACAGCAACCCGGAAACGGTCTCCACCGACTACGACTCCAGCGACAAACTCTATTTTGAACCGTTGACCCTTGAGGACGTCATGGCGGTCTATGAACGGGAACAATGTTCGGGCGTAATCGTGCAGTTCGGCGGACAGACTCCGCTGAATCTCGCCCGTCAGCTTCAGGCGGCGGGTGCAAACGTGATCGGAACCAGCCCCGATGACATCGACGCCGCCGAAGACCGCGATTTCTTCAAACAGCTGTCCGCCAGAATCGGCATCCGTCAGCCGGATTCCGGCATTGCCCACAGCGTCGCCGAGGCGGTCGAAATCGCGGACCGTATCGGCTATCCGCTTCTGGTACGCCCCTCGTTCGTGCTCGGCGGACGCGGAATGGTGATCGTCCACCGGGAAGAAAACCTGCGCAGATATGTGGGGGAAGCCGCCGCGGCAGCGGAAGGGAAACCGATCCTGATCGACCGTTTTCTCGAAAACGCAACGGAACTGGACGTCGACTGCGTCAGCGACGGAAAACGGACTATGATCGGTGCGATCCTCGAACATGTGGAACCCGCCGGGATTCATTCCGGCGACTCCGCAAGCGTGATTCCGCCCATGACTCTGCCGTCCCCCATTCTGGATAAAGTGAGAGACTACGCCCGCGCATTCGCCAGAGAACTGCACGTCTGCGGACTGATGAACATGCAGCTGGCGGTCCGGAACGGCGAAATCTACATGATCGAAGTCAACCCCCGCGCCTCCCGCACGGTCCCGTTCGTCAGCAAAGCGATCGGAGTGCCGCTGGCGGGAATCGCCGCCCGCTGTATGGCGGGAGAAACGCTGGAGCAGCTCGGCTTCACAGACGAGGTCCGTCTGCCTTATACGGCCGTCAAGGAAGCGGTCTTTCCGTTCGTCAAATTTCCGGGCGTGGATGTCATGCTCAGCCCGGAAATGAAATCCACCGGAGAAGTCATGAGCATCGACCCGGACCGCGGACTCGCTTATCTCAAAAGCCAGCTCGCGGCGGGAAACCGTCTCCCCGCTTCCGGCAGCGTCTTTCTCTCCGTTCGCGACGAAGACAAACCGCACGCCGTGGAACTCGCGCGCAAACTGGTCGAACTCGGTTTCAAACTCTATGCGACCCGTGGAACCTCCACGCTTCTGTGGGACAACGGGATCAAAGCGCAGGCAATCTACCGGATCTCACGGGGACGCCCGAATCTGCTGGATCTGATTCAGGACAACGGGATCCAGTGGATCATCAACACCAGCGAAAACGGCGCGGAGGCAATGACCGACGAAGTCCTCATGCGTTCCCGCGCCCTTGCCGCCGGAATCCCGATCACCACCACGATGGCGGGTATGACCGCCGCTCTGGAAGGTCTCACGGACAAACTGGAATTCGGACGCTTCGAGGTGTGCAGTTTGCAGGAATATCACCGGCATCTCGCTCCCGCAAAGTGCCGGAACTGAAAACGCTCCTTCCCGGCCCGCCGCTCTCCAAACCGAACCACCGGTTTCATTCCCGGGAGAGCGGCGGGCCTCTTTACTCACAGTTTTCATACGGCAGAGCATTGAGCTCCGCGCTCCGGAGTACAGAAAATCGTATGCGTTTCCCGCTTGATTTTTTTCTTTTGCACGCTATATTAATATTATAGATTTACTCACAACATGGAGGACATCCCATTGCGCGACATCCGGTAAACAGATGAACGGTCCCCGTATTCAGGGGATTTCACAATCACGGCAGAGTGTCTGCCGTTGCTTATTCTGTTTCTTTTCAAGGTTGCACAATCATGTCTTTCGTCTTATTTACCCATCTAAATTTCGGTTATGAATCCGCCGACGGCGCATTGTTTCATGACCTGACTCTTCAATTATCACGCGGTTGGACCGGCATTGTCGGAGCGAACGGCAGCGGCAAAAGCACTCTGCTGAAACTTGTCTGCGGTTTTCTGCATCCGGACAGCGGCAGCGTCCGTGCGGACGGCCTGCGCATTCTCTGCGAACAGGAGGTCGATATTCCTCCGGATAACGCAGAAGAATTTTTCGACTCGAACGACAGCGGCACGTTCCGTCTCCGCGGCACATTGCGCATTACACCGGATATGCCCGGACGCTGGCATACTCTCTCCATGGGCGAACGGAAAAAACTCCAGATTGCCGCCGCGCTGTTCCGTCAGCCGGATGTTCTCTGCATCGACGAACCGACCAATCATCTGGACGCGGGCACACGCGAACTGCTGATGCGGGAGTTGAAAAAATTCCAAGGGATCGGAATACTGGTCAGCCACGACCGCGAACTGCTGGACTCTCTTTGCGATCAATGCCTGTTTCTGGAACACGGCAAAGCCGTGCTGCGCCCCGGCGGAGTGACCTTCGGTACTGCGCTTCAAGAAGCTGAAATTGAGCAGAAGATTGCATTGCGGCAAAATCTCAAAAAAGAACTGAAACGCAATAAACTTGAACTGCAGCGCCGCCGCGAAAAAGAACAGAAGTCGCGCAACGCCGACTGCAAGCGGAAACTGGATCGTTACGATCACGACGGAAAAGGACGGATCGACGCCGCCCGCGTCACCGGACGGGACCGCACCGCCGGGGATCTTGCATCGTTGCAAAGCCGGATTATCGAACGAACCGAAATCCAACTTGCCGGAATCGGAACAATCAAAAAAGCGGAATACGGCTTAAAAATCCCATACGGATGTTATTCCCGGAAAAACGTGCTTCTGGATACTCCTGCCGGAATATTGCCATTGGGAAGCGAACGGATTCTTTCCGTCCCTTCTCTGATGATCGGCAATCATGACCGGATTGCTCTGACCGGAGATAACGGCGGTGGCAAAAGCACATTGCTTCGTCATCTGCTTCCAAACTTAAAACTTTCCAGCGATGAATATTTGTACATGCCGCAGGAACTGGACAATACGGTTACGGAAAACATCCGGAACGCTCTGCCGTCGCTTTCCCGCAAGGATTACAGCAAAGTCATGAACGTTGTCGCCTCGCTCGGCTCCCGCCCGGAACGGATTCTGGATGCGGAAACATGCAGTCCCGGCGAATGGCGCAAGCTGTTCTTCGGTCTCGGAGCGCTGCGGGAAATCAAGCTGATCATTCTGGACGAACCGACCAATCATCTGGATCTTCCATCAATCGAATGTCTGGAAACCGCACTCGCGGACTGCGGCTGTGCGCTGTTTCTGATCAGCCACGACCGGAATTTTCTGAATGCGCTCTGCAATCGGCGATGGCGGATCGAAGCCCGGAGCGATACGGAAAATATTCTGCGGGAACTGCACTGAACGACATTCACCGTCCGGTCTGGAACTCCTCCAGAATCCGGGCGGCAAGCGCCACCATTTCCGAACAGGGACGTTTCCGGTAATAAGCCTCCGTCCGCGCCTCGGAAACGGGCGGATCCGGCTGTTTCGACGCGAGGCCGAGCAGCTCCCGGCAGATGATAGACCCCGTTTCCGCCCGGAAGCGTTCGCCGAGCTGCTGAATCAGCGCATAGTGCGCATCTTTGGCGCGCTTGTCGGAAAGATCGCTGTTCCCGTACTTCAGATTGGCAACGATGAACATTGCGGAAACCGCTCCGCAGACTTCCCGCATGCGCCCCATCCCCGCTCCGAAGCCCGATGCAAGTTTCAGCGCCGTCTCCCGGTCCAGCCCGCACTCCCCGCAAAACGCACCGAGCACCGCCTGCGCACAGTTCGCTCCCGACTTGAACAACGCTTCCGCCTCTTCCGCTTTCGACATGACAACCTCCGCTGTTTTTGGAATACTGTACCATGACAATACGGAAAATTCAATTCCGGAAGATTGATTTTTCAAAAATCCCGATCTATATTGTAAATGAATCAATCTCAACAACATAAAACCGGCAGGATACAACATGAAACTTCAGGAAATCGCCAGAAAAGCGGGAGTCTCCACCGCCACCGTGTCGCGGGTATTCAGTCATCACCCGAATGTACGCGAGGATGTGCGGAGCCATGTGTTCGCCGTCGCGGGAAAGTACGGCTATCACCCGCGCCTTTCCACTAAAATGCGCAACATCGCCGTGATCATCCCCTATAAATCCGTCTATCCGGTCCAGAGCTATGTGGAAATGGTGCTGACGGAGCTGACTCATGAACTCCCGGCGCGCGGTTACCGCATTGAGATTCTGCCGCAGGAAAATCTGGAACAGCTTCCGCGAATCCAGTTCTGCGGAGCAATCGGGATCGGCATCGACGCGATGCTCTTCCGGAACTGGGACGACTCCTTTGCCGCACCGCTGATCGTCATTGACCGCGACGCCCCCCGTTCCGCAAAAGAAATCTATTCCGTCCGTTCCGACGAAATGCAGGCAATGGAACTCGCAATCGCTCATCTTGCGGAAAACGGATGCCGGAAAGTCGGCACGATCATCTACGGGCGCGAAGGGGAAGGCAATACCGGAATCCGCTGCGACGGGGTACGGAAAGCGCTGAAAAAGTACGGTCTGCCCGCAACAGCCGCTCTTATCCGGTTTGCACTGGAAGACGAATACATCGAGGCGATCGGCAAACTGCTGAAACTTGGAATCGACGCCCTGTTCTGTCCGGGCGGAAATGCCGGAATGGTGGCGGCGTATGCGCTTTCTCTCTACAACCGCCGGGTTCCGGACGACATCTCGCTGATCGCTTCCGAACGGACCGTTTTCTCCCGTTACGCCATTCCTCCGCAAACGGCCATCACACAGGATTACGGCGCTCTGGCAAATGCCGTCGCCGATGCGCTGGATGCGCGGCTGAGCAATCAGCCCGTGCCGCGCAGCACCACCATTCCCTACAAGCTCATCGTGCGCGACAGCGTCCGCACGGAATGATGCTCAGCGCTCCGCCGCCACTTCAAAAAAGAGGCTCGCACCGTCTTTCGCGGTATCGACCGTGAACTGCGCCGTACCGTCAGCGGTCTTTTCCGGAGCGATCATCGCCAGACGGTTTCCGGCAAGGTCCAGCGGATACAGGCGCAATTTCGCCGCATTCCGGTTCCGCAGAGACACCGTGAACCGTCCGGTTTTCAGCACGGTTTCCGCTCCGCCGTCCCGGATCAGGCGCGTCATATCCGGAGACACGAATTTCATGCCGTTGTTCAGCGCATTGGTGGAATAAACGATCACAATCCTCTCCGCTTCCCGGAGCGGTTTCATTCCGTCGACAGACACCGCCGCGAGGCAGCCGGGCGTACTCATCGCCAGAATCCGGAAGTCCGCAAGTTCCGCCGTCCGTCCCGGATCCGAGCAAATCCCCTGCAGACGCGGCGTATTGACCGACAGCCAGCGGCGCGGAGCATCCAGCGTCAATTCTCCGGTCGAACTCACGAACAGCGTTTCTCCGTTGCTCCGGTTGCCGGACGGAAGCAGATTCCTCCGTTTCAGCAGCGTTACGGCTCCGGCTCCATCCGCGGGCGGCAGATCAGCGGTTGCGGAAAATCCGGACGTGCTTGTCGTAACCGTTGATCCTCCGCTCTGTTTGACGTGCACCTCGCCGGGCAGAAGCGGAGCCGACGGCGCAAGCGTTTTGCCGGAACATTCCGAGGAAAATCCGGTCATCAGCGCCAGACGCGTCTGGTTGAGAGAAAGTCCGGCATCCGCCCTCCCCGCCCGGTACATCTCATCCGCATCAATCATCACGCGGACGCCTCCCTGCGACGGTTTGACATCTCCGCGGACGAACGCAAAAAAGGTCAGGAATTCGGAAGCGATATTGACCGGATCGTTCCAGAGTTTAAACGCGCGGATCGTTCCGGGATCCGACACCGAATACGGCGCCGCATGAACCGTCAGCCCGTCAATATCCTGAAACGCGGCATACGCGCCAATCAGAAGCCCCTGTTCATAGCGGTAGCGGTTCCAGAACACATGGTTGTGTTCCGTTACGATGAACGGCTTCCCCGCCAGACGAGTCGAAATAATATCCCGGAACACGCCGCCGAAACGGGTGAGAGAACTCGACTGATTCATCGCCTTGCGGTCCGCGCTCGGATGCGCATGATAACTGTTTATCGCCACAAAATCCATCGGGGAACGCACCACGCTGTAATGCAGACTCTTGGCCATATTGTAATTCGTCACGGGACCTTTATAGCCCATTTCCCGCAGCTGCGCACAATACCAGTCAAACATATCCGATTCCGTCTTGCGGAGAAACAGCACCGCATCCCGGTCCCGCAGACTCTCGCGCGGAGAGAAACAGGGAACATCCTCAAACGACCGGTATGCAGCAGCCTTTTTCCCCCACGCCTGCTTCAGCGCTCCGATGGTCTTGTAACGTTCCCGCAGAAATTTCCGCCATGCCGGAGCAACGAGTTCGCGGTCGAACTCCCGGATAAACGCAAATTCCTGCTCGTTGAATCCGACCGTCAGCGCAAGGACGGGATCCTCAATCAACCGTGTTCCCGTGTAAGGATTCCGGCGTCCCAGGAGCATCTCCACTCCTTTCCGCCAGTTTTCACGCGATGCGGGATCGAAATAGATGGAATTTTTCTTTAAATTACGGTCCTTCATGGTCCAGATGTTGCCGGGCGCATATCCGTTCCAACTGGTCATACAGTCAAAATTCAGATAGATCCCGTTCTCTTTCATCGCAAACACCATGTAATCAAAAATATCCAGTCCCGCGCGATCGAAATCCAGTTCCTTTTTGCCGTTGCGGCATAGAATACTGTCCCAGAAATGAGTGCGGACCATGTTGTAGCCGTTCTTGCGCAGTTCTTTCACAAAGATGTCCACATCCTCCTTGGAACGGAACATCGATTCCACTGCACAAGTAAAAAACCGCACCTTGGCGCCCGGCGCATTTTCAAACTCAAAATGTCCGTTTCTGGCGACGATCCTGCCGAATGCGCCCGCTTTTTCTTTCCGCAAATATCCGCTGACATCCAGCGCGGAACCGGCTTTGCGCCGGTTCTTCGGGAACCGTTTGACAACCGCCCATTCCCTGCCCGGAGCCGCGGTATACGGCTTGAATTCGGGAAGAGCAAAATCCCGTGCGCTCAGAGTCACTCCGGCGATGATCCATACCGCGCCGCCGTTCGCCGAACGGAATGTGACGGACACCGGATCAGCATGCTCCAGCGGAAAACGGGAAAGATAGAGCGCAACCGAACCGCCGCTGCTAAAGCCGTAACACACGGGTCTGGCATTGGAAAGTACGTTCGGATTCCACCAGTCCGCCACGTCCCGGCCGCAAAGCAGCGGAACCGCCTGCACCTTGCCGTCGGCATACCGGATTTCGATCGAACCGACCGGCGTTTGAGGAGCGGGCCCCCAGCAAAGCGTATGAAGCAGATAAAGATTTTTTGCCGGAACCCCGCCCGGAAGATCCAGTCGCACGCTCTCCGGCCCCTGCGGAAAATGTTCGGATTTCATCGTCAGAACAGAACGTCCGCGCGGAATCAGCCGGAACGGAATCCCCGCAAAGGAATTCTGCCGGAAATAACGCTGAAACGACCGTCCGTCATTCTCCGGTCCCTGATCGGACCACCCGCCCTTGCCGTCGTTTGCGACGCGATCCGTCAGCTCCATATTGGCTTTGGACGCAAGATCAAGCGGCATACCGAGAATCTCCAGTCGGAAATTGCGGACTTTGAACACTCCTGCCGAATTCTGAAAGCCGATATTCAGAACAATATCGTCAGCTCCGCCGGGAATATAGACCTCGCGGGAAAACGGTTTCCATCCGAACGATCCGGTCGGAACGCTGATTCCAAGATACTGCCGCTTGCCATCCAGCAGCCAGGAAAAAATCACTTTCCCGCCGTCATATTCGCCGCCTTTGAGTATTTTTTCTCCGCAGAATTCTCCGGAAATGCGCACGAGCTGTCCCGCATACGTTTTCGCCGGAAGGATAAGCCGGTTTCCGGCAGAGCGCCGGGTGTTCAGACGGATTTCCATAACATCGCCGGCAACCGTTGTTTCCGGAGCCAGTTTCCAATCAGCCCCGAACGGAGCCGCGGCAAGCGCCCACGCAACGGCAAGCACTGCGGCACAAAGCAAACACTTCATATTATCCCTTTCCAAGATCGTTTATTTTCCATAAAAAGCAACTGAGTCCAAGGAAATAAGAATACTTCCGTTTCATGAAATGTCAAGGAATAAATGAGATTTTATGATAAATAATTGATAAAAGATGAAATTTCTATCTGGTTTTACGATAGCCGAACAGCAATGAACTGCAACAGAAAAAGAACCGGAACAGTCATTTGAAAATGAACAAAAAAAACCTGAAACACGATTGGATTTTTGCAAAGACGGTGCTATATTAAACGCCTGATCCGCAAATCCCTGTGGTGTAACGGTAGCACAAATGGTTTTGATCCATTTAGTTCAAGTTCGAATCTTGGCGGGGATACCACTTCGCTTAACGATATCCGATGTGATACAGTTCCACAGGTCGTGAACTTACAAGGTAAACGCTAATTTGTAAGACTGAATGCTTTTGCCTTGCTTGATATTCTCTGCATTTACTTTTACAATCGTCAAAAACCATATTTCTTTAATATTTTTTATTTTTCCTCTTGACAGAAAGAGTTTCATACATTATATTGATGACAGAAATCAGCTGAACCGATTTAGCAACAAAAACACAGTGGAGCTGCAGTAGATGAGGATCACGTTGAAAGATATCGCGGAACAGGCCGGAGTTTCCAAAGCTCTGGTATCCATGTATCTGAATCATGATCGCCGGGCCAGGCTTACCGACGAAAAACGGAAGCGGATCGACCAGCTCGTGGCCGAGACTGGATACCGCCCCTCGCACGCCGCCCGGGTTTTACGACAGGGACGCAGCAAAACGATTGGAATGGTGCTTGGCGGGTTGAGCGATCCGTTTTTTCATCATTTAGCGGAACAGGTTTTGAAATATAGCAGTCAGCAAAACTATCAGATTCTTCTTGCGCTGACCGAATGGGATTGCCGGAAAGAAAAACAGGCTCTCCAGCTTCTTCTTGACCGAGGAGTAGACGCCGTAATCCTTACCGCAGACATCGCCAATGATCCGGACGATTTTGCTCGAATTATCGGCAACCGACCGGGGATCATTTTTCGGAGGACACATCCGTCTTACAGCTCGGTTGTGGTGGACATGAGAGCAATTTTCCATGAAATAGCGGCACATTTTCAATCACTCGGCATTACGGAAATTACCCTGATTGATTCCGACCGGCAGAACCTTTCTGTCTTTCAGGAAGCAGCCCAGAAAGAAAAAATCCGGATAACTGTACCGGACATAACTTGCCGGGCTGATGACAACGAGGCTTTGTCCGGCTATGCATTGGAGGCATGCCGGAAAACGGAAGGACTCTATATTGCATCCTGTTGGACTGTCAAGAGGTTGTTGGAAAAGGTTTATACGGAAAACACAGTCCTTCATCCAAAAATCGTAACAAATTACAATTTTCCGGAAGACTTTATTGACGACCCGCATGTCACAGGAATCATTGATAACCGTTTTTCTAAATTCGTCCGCACCCTTACCGATACGATCATTGATCTTGCAGAGCATCCGCAGGGCCCGGTTGTCAAAACAGTGGATATCCGTTTTTATACCCGTCAGGAATTTATCGCGGCTCATCCTTCAGATGGACGCAAAATAAATCATATAACAATAGGAAAGGAATTTTATGAGAAAAAAACATAAGCAAAACCGTTACGTCATGCACCGAGCATATAACCAGAAAAGGAATATTATGAGAAGAAACTATTTTACCCTCATAGAGCTCCTTGTCGTCGTTACAATTATCATGATCCTTATCAGCATCCTGTTGCCGGCGCTGCAGAAAGCAAGGGCATCCGCCCATTTGATCCAATGCACATCAAACCTGAAACAGCTTGCAACCGCATTTCAAAGTTATCTCGGCGATTATAACGACTTCTATCCGCTGGTTGCGCCCGTGCACAACTGGAGTATAGAGGCTGCCGGAGATGCGGGGCGTTGGTATAACACAGGTTTTCAGGGACTTCATATGATTACTCCCTACCTTGTTCCCGGTATGACGCAGTGTTACAAAGACAGGCTGACAAATCCTGTCTCCAAAGTTTTTGTCTGTCCCGCGAACAGTCTCAACCCGAACAATACGCAGGCGAACTATACGGCAAATTATTTTGTATTTGGAAATCCCAATGAGGCTCCGCTTGTCTACAAGGCGGGGAAAATGAAGTTTCCGACAAAGATTTTTATTACGGCAGAAGGAATAACTCACACATTCGACTATAATACTTCGATTCTGAATATCATGCCTGCCAGTGATTTTGAAAATCATACCGCTTCCGGTGTTTATCAATGGCATTTCAGGCATGAGCGGAGAATGAATTTTGCTTTCGGGGACGGCCATGCCGCGACTCTCCGGCCTCCATTTTTCGGCATCGGCAACTGGGATGCACGGGGGAAAAGTCCCTTTTATTGGTATAACTACTGAACATGACTAAATAAAAAAACGGAAAGGATCTCAACATGAAAAAACTGCTTTCTATCGCATTCTTCTGTGGAATGCTCGGCCTGTGCGCAGAACATGTAATCATCGGAAAGGGAAAGTTCGAGCATTTCAACTATTATGGGAATGTGAAAGTTGTCAAAGGAAAAGAGGCTCTGCAAATCAGGTTTGGCGGCTGTAATTCAGATTTGGGGGGAGCCCTGCAAATCTTCGCAAACGCTCTCAGAGTCCCTGCCGGGGACAACAGCAATACGTTGACAGTCACGATGAAAGGCGATGGCTCCAACGGGCGTTTTGTGATACTCTGCACAGATACTGCAGGGAAAAGCTGGTGCTGGAACGGACTGCGCTGGATGGATTCCGCCCAGATTTCGGTTCTGGACGACTCCTGGCATAAAAAAGTATTCCCTGCAAAAGAGTTTGTGCAGATTACCCCTGTTCCGGCAAAAGGGGAACAGAATATCATGGACCTGCGAAAAATCAAAAATCTCCAGCTGGCTATCGGGCCCAATTTAACGACACCGGGTAAGCAGCTGCTTTCCATGGAAGTCGCCGAAATAGCAATGGAAAAAGACCCCGTTGCCGGTCCCGTCAAAAAAGATACGATGCCGATGGAACAGACGAAAACCGAGGACCGCATAAAAAAAAGTAATCCGGCTTTCTGAACAGGAAAAGCTCTCTCCTGCAGGATACCGTCCCGCCGCATGGGTAAATTGGGATCTTGCCGGGCACTATCGGGAATCCGGCACGGAGCGGGAGAGAATCTCCCTGAACAATTACTGGCAGTTTCAGCCGGTGGAGGAATCGGCTGAAGAAAAAGTGATTGCCGCGAAAGGGAAATTGCCTCCGTATCCGGTTCATCCTCCAGAAAACGGAACTTGGAACTATCTGAAAGTCCCCGGACGCTGGGATGCCCGCGGTGCATTCTACATGTATGACGCTTCCCGGAACAAAGTCGGAAAAATTGCAGGACGAACCCGTTCCGCCTATTCACAGGGTTGGATACGGCGCAGTTTCTCCGTACCGGAATCGTGGAAGGGAAAAGATGTCATTCTGGAGTTTTCCGGCGTCAGCCGCTCCGCTCGGCTGTTTATCAACGGAGTCCAGGTCACCGATTTCATCATGAATGCCCATGTACCGGTCTCTCCGTGGCTGATCTACGGAAAAGAAAACGATCTGTCTCTGTTCGTTTCGTTGAAATCCCTGCCGCTTGCACCGGAACATCCCCGGCACAGGGAGTATACAGGATTCCGCCGGGGAGATGGAGCGGATTGGTGGTTCAACTGGAACCCCGGACCCGGTATTTCCGGAGATGTCTTTGTCAATGTTCTGCCGCAAAACATACGCCTGGATGATCTCCATATTGCAACGACGACATCGGATCGCAAACTCACGGCCTCGGCAGAACTCTGCAACAAAACGGGGGAGACCCGCAGTTTCAGTTTGAAAGGAGTGGTTTCAGACGGAAACAAAACCCTGTTCCGTCTGCCCGCCTCCACCGTGAGCTTGCGTCCCGGAGAGAATCGCCGGGTCGTTGTGACAGGTATTTGGGAAAATGCGGTATTCTGGTCGCCGGAAAACCCGAAATTATTCCGATTACATTTGACTCTGCATGATTCCTCCGGCAAACCGCTGGACGAACTTTCCTCCCGCTTCGGGTTCCGCGAAATGAAGATACGGGGAAGCGATTTTGTCCTGAACGGCAAGAAAATCCATCTGAAATTTTTAAGTTCGCAATTCCAGTTCGACGGGAAATCCATGGAGGATATCCGGAACATTCTGCTTGCGTTGAAACGGCTTCACTTCAACGGAATCCTGTACGAATCGCTGGACTCCCGTACGCTGGAGCTCTGCGACGAGCTCGGAATGCTGGCGGCGATCCGGCATGTCATGCCGCCATTGGTCCGCAACGGTGAATACCTGCCCGGTGTGCCAAATCAGGGCATCCCGTTTGCGGCATATTTAAGTAATCGCTATGCGGGCGCCCGGAAGGATCTGGAAGAAGCGATCTCCGGAATCGTCCGAAAATTCCGCAACCATCCGTCGGTGGTAATCTGGATGCTTAATCCTCTGCTCTGCTGGAATCCGAACTGGATCAACCCGAATACGATTGATGCGGAACCACGGCAGAGCGATGTCATGCTCGCATCCCTGCGCGAGGAGGCATTTCTCCGTCGTCTTGATCCGACACGCATCGTAATTCAGAGCATGGGAGCAAACACCGGAGCTGTCATCTCCTGCAACCCGTATCCGACTTTCAGCAATCAGCCGGATGAATGGGCTGATTGGCCGATGCGCTGGGCGGAACGGCGGAAAAAGCCGCTTCTTCTGGAGGAGGTCGCTTTGCCGTTTGTCTTCAATTTTGCATCGTTTCACAGTTCTTCAAAAAACCGTTTCAACGGCTGGACCGACATGCGCCAGCTATTTTACGAACATGCGGCGCGTTATTTCGGTGATCCGATCTACACCTCCGCCAGACCGGAAATGAGCGATGTCAACTGGCATTCTCTTTCCAATGGAAACCGGGAAAAAAATACGGACCTTTCTTCGTATGCTCCGCTGAATCCGGCCGCTGAAGCCGCTCATGTCTATTGGCTCCGGCGATGCGGTCTCGCCTGGAGACTCTATGATATTCCGGGAGTCTGGCCGTTTCAGGGACATCAACTCTACTATTCCCATGGAAGCGCCCGGAAACGTGATTTTTCCTATGCCGATGTGACCGCCCCCGGCATAAAATACGATTTTGGCACCCCGGAAAGATTTACCGAAACGAACAGAGTTTTTGACGAGCAGAAACGGATTCAAAGTCCTTTTCTCGCATGGATTGCCGGGCGTCCCGAACGTTTCAGTTCACAGGAACATAACTATTATTCCGGACAGGAGCTCGTCAAGCAATTTATTTTTTCCAACCACAGCCTGTCTCCAGCCCCGGTCGCGGCAAATTACAGGATCTCGGATGGGAAACGCGTACTTTTTTCCGCCTCCTGGAAAGGAGTTGTTGCCGAGGGAGAAAACATCCGGCTCCCGTTTCATTGGACGATCCCTGAAGTCACAGAACGGACAGACCTCTCCCTGGAACTGGTGGCACAAAGCGGAAAGAACGTCTGCCGTGACGTTTTTGCAGTAACAGCCTTTCCTCGCAAGCAGCCGTTTCCGCAGCAAATGGAAATCCTGTTGTACGATGAATCCGGAAAAACAGCGGCACTGTTAAGAAAAATGGGGATCCGGCATCGAATTGCCGACGGTTCCGAAAAAGAGACGGCTGTCTTGATGATCGGCTGCAATTCCTTCACGGAAAGGTTCTTGAAAATGTTCCCGGATTTGAAGCAGCGTCTTGACAGGGGCTTGACTCTGCTCGTCATGAATCAGAACAGGGACACTCTTTTGAAAGAATATCTGGAGGAACGCCGCGCACGTCACGTTTTCCTGAAAGATTCGCAACATCCTGTTCTGCGGAATATCCGTCCCGCCGATCTGCTGCATTGGCGGGGAGAAAGCGACACCGCGGAGGCATATCCGGAAACTCTCTCCGCAGTACATCACAACCGGTTCATACACTGGGGACAGGAGGGGACCGTTTCCACGTTTGTCATGGATAAGCCGTACAGCGGAAGGTTCCGGATACTGTTGGACTGTGACGCCGATCTTTCCCGGACTCCGCTCATCGAATATTTCTCCGGAAAAGGACGGATGATTCTCTGTCAGCTTGATCTGGATTCCCGCTACGGTTCCGACCCGATCGCTGCTCAGCTGGCAGAGCGCCTTGTCGCCTACGCTGCCGCTCCGGAAAAAATTCCACCGAAAAAAGCCGTATTTTCCGGATCACCGAAGATGCGGAAGGAATTGGAACAACTTGGATTCCGGTTCAGCGAACTTCCCTGGAACAGAGCCGAGGTACTTGTCTCTGCTGATTCGGATCTGCCGCCGGACGATCTGCGCGCGTTTACCGAACGCGGCGGCACGGTTCTGCTGTTCGGGGCTTCCGACGCGCAGTATTCCGCCTGCGGGCTTTCTGTTCCGTCAATGATGAAATGCCGCCTAGCAGCGTTTGACCGTTCGCCGCTTTTGCGGGGAGTCGGCAATTCCGATTTCTATTTCAATCCCGCGCTGAAACTGCCCCTGTTCCCGGACCACCGGGCATTCCGGAGCATAAAGTCCGGCAAGGGAACGATTGCCGCATTCACTCTTTCTCCGGAAATGTTTCAGGAATATGCCTCCCGCATCAAAGTCAAACGCATTCTTTCAACGCTGCTGACGAATTCCGGAGTGGAAGGCGCAGACGAACTGGCTCTCACCCCTCAGACAGCTGCCGGCGAGCTGACCGAACAACCGGCAGCATTTGCAGTTGACCCGGAGGAACAGGGGATCCGAAAGAAATATCATCTTCCGGAGACTGATGACTCCAAATGGAGGACAATCAAGCTGGGACTCAACTGGGAAGCGCAAGGAATCGTCATGGAAAATCCGAAATACAGGAAATCTGCAATGCCTTATGACGGTGACGCCTGGTACCGGATACGGGTCTTTATTCCGGAATCGTGGCGCGATAAACAACTTGTATTCCATGCGGACAGCATTGACGATCTGGACTGGGTTTGGTTTAACGGTTCTCTGATTGGACATACCGGAGAGACACAGCCGAATTATTGGGAAATCTCCCGGAATTACAAAGTTCCACAGAATAAAGTCCTCTTCGGAAAAGAAAATCTGATTGCCGTCCGGGTCCGTGACCTGCGGGGAAACGGTGGAATTTTGAATTCAGTCCGCTTGACTCCGGAAGGGACTGTGCATACATCCGTGGATCTTCTATGGAAGCGTCCGAAACGGGATATCCGGGATTTCGACCCGAATTTCTGGAGACAGTGGTAGTTTCACCGTCGTCCCCCGGCGATTATTTTCAGTCCGCCATGAACATCGTCCGGTTGTCTGCAGTGTCGTGAATCACAGGACACTGCAGACAACGAACTATGTTGATTCTGATGGCCGGACGATTGGCGGCATCCGTAAATTCCGCCTCCGCATTCCGAACGCTTTTTCAGAATGCTGAAGCAGGAATTCAGTCACAATACCCATGAAAACGCGCTCAAAAACAGGGAACGTGCCGTTCCGTAGGAACCGGCAAGTTCTCCAACAATTAATTCTCCGCTAACAGTCCTCTAACAAAACAGGGTTATCTTATCCGCAACAACCCTGAAAAGGAGGATTTATGATTCGCTTACTGAAAAAGACCACTCTCATGGCTGCCGTCCTCTGCGGATGCGCCGCCGTAAACGCGGAAACCATCAACGGTGCGGGCGCCAGCTTCCCCGGTCCGGTTTACAATGCATGGACCTACGCGTACAACAAAGTCAACTCCGCCAAAGATCAGTTCAACTATCAATCCATCGGCTCCGGTGCGGGTGTCTCACAGCTGAAATCCGGAACCATCGACTTTGCCGGGTCCGACGATCCCGTCAAGGAAAAAGATCTCGTCCAGCATGAACTGCTTCAGTTCCCGATGCTCGTCGGCGGAATCGTCCCGGTGGTCAACCTCCCCGGAATCGCAAGCGACACACTGAAACTGGACGGCGCGACTCTCGCTGCAATCTTCCTCGGAGACATCAAACGCTGGAACGATCCCGCGATCGTCAGACAGAATCCCGGTCTCCGGCTTCCCAACCAGCGCATCACCGTGGTCCGCCGCTCCGACGGCTCCGGAACAACCTGGATCTTCACCAATTATCTCAGCAAAGTCTCGGAAAAATGGGCAAAGGGACCGGGCAATGCGAAAGACGTCAAATGGTTCCGCGGCACGCTCGGAGCGAAAGGAAATCCCGGCGTTGCAAACAACGTGAGCAAAACCCGCGGTTCCATCGGATATGTGGAATTCGCCTATGCGAAAGAAGCACGCCTCTCCACGGTGCTGCTGAAAAATGCAGACGGCAACTATGTGAAACCGTCCGCAGAATCCTTCGCCGCCGCCACGGCGGGAGCGGACTGGAAAGGCGCCAGAAATTTCCGGGTCGAGCTCAATAACCAGAAAGGCGCCAACACCTGGCCGATTACCGGAGTCACTTACATCGTACTCAGAAAGAATATGGACAAAGCCACCGCGCAGAAACTCTTCGGCTACTTCAACTGGTGTTTCACCGACGGACGCAAACAGGCTGTCGTCATGCACTATGTGCCGATGCCGGCGGAAGTGGTGAAACTGGTTCAGGAAAGCTGGAAAGCCGTCAAGTGAGGCCATCCATGAATACTGCGACCGTAACCGGAAAAAGCGGTCTCTTTCCGAAAGGTCCGGGCGGGGGTTCCTCCCTGCCCGACCGTATCTTCCGCATCACAGCCATTGCGGCAGCGGCGCTCGCCGTTCTCCTGACCGCGGCATTCTTCCTCCAGCTGGCATGGTACGCGTTCCCGGCTTTCCGGGAATTCGGACTCCGCTTCTTCTGGTCCACGGAATGGGATGCGGCGGAAATGAAATTCGGCGCGGCTCCCGCGATCTACGGAACGCTGATCACTACGGTGATCGCATTGCTGATCTCGATCCCGACGGCGTTCCTCACCGCACTGTTTCTCGTGGAGATCGCCCCGCCCGCAATCTCGCGCATCTTCGGCTGCGCGCTGGACCTGCTCGCCGCAATCCCCAGCGTCATCTACGGCATGTGGGGGCTCTTCGTTTTCGTTCCGTTCATGCAGAATCATGTGCAGCCGTTTCTTTCGGATACCCTGCATCTCGCGGTCATTCCGCTGTTCGACGGCCCGATAACCGGATTCGGTTTTCTGACCGCCGGAATCGTGCTGGCGCTGATGGCTCTGCCGTTCATGTCCGCAATCATGCGCGACGTGTTCCGCATGGTCCCGCCGGTCGTCAAGGAATCCGCCTGCGGAATCGGCGCAACGACCTGGGAAGTCGCAAAAGATGTCACCATGCGTTACGGAATGCAGGGACTCCTCGGTGCGGTCTTTCTCGGACTCGGCCGCGCCGTCGGCGAAACGATGGCGGTACTCTTCATCATCGGCAACAGCGAAACCATCACCGCCTCGCTTTATGAATCCGGCGCCACCATCGCCTCCGTGCTCGCCAACAAGTTTGCGGAAGCGGAAGGACTTGCCAAAAGTTCCCTGTTCGCACTCGGACTCATTCTGCTCTGCATCACGTTCGCCATTCAGCTCTTCGCTCAGCTCTGGCTGAACAGGGTCCGCAAAAATTCGGGAGGGGGATTATGAGCCGGGAACTCTCCATGAAACAGCGCGGTCTGTTCCTCCGCAAGTTCAGAAACTACGCCATCATCGGGATCTCGGCGCTCAGCACGGTCATTGCCGCGTTTTTCCTGATCTGGATTCTGTGGACCATCTTCCGGAACGGTATGGAATCGCTCTCCCTTGATTTTCTGACGGAGCCGACCAAGCCGTACGGTGTTCCGGGCGGCGGAATGCTCAATGCAATCCTCGGAACCGCGATCATTACGCTCGTCGCGACTCTACTTGCGGTCCCGGCGGGCATGCTTGGCGGAATCTGCCTTTCGGAATTCTCACGCAGTTCCAAATTCGGCAACGCGGTCCGTTTCTCCGCCAACGTGATGATGGGAATGCCTTCGATCATCGTCGGTCTTTTCATCTACACGCTGCTCGTGATGACGACAGGCAATTTCTCCGGATTTGCCGGATCGGTCGCGCTGGCGATCATCATGTTTCCGGTGATCCTGCGTACAACCGAGGACATGCTCTGCATGGTCCCGAATGCACTGCGGGAATCGGCTTTGGCGATCGGGGCTCCGAGATGGCGGATCACGCTGGCGGTCGTATTCCGTTCCGCGAAAAACGGGCTGACGACCGGCGTTCTGCTTGCCGTGGCACGGGTGGCGGGAGAAACCGCCCCGCTGCTTTTTACCGCACTTACCAGTGACGCATGGCCGACCGGATTTTTCACCCAGCCGACTGCCAACCTCACGGTCACCATGACTGAATATGCCACGAACTCGCCGTTTGCGGAAATGCACGTCCGCGCATGGGGCGCCGCATTCCTCATCACCGCCTCGGTGCTTACACTCAACATATTTTGCAGAACCATCCTCAGGGAGAAAAAATCATGACGAACACTCCGAGCGGAGAAGATGTGAAAATCTCCGTCCGCAACTTGAATTTCTATTATGGCGGACATCAGGCGCTGTTTGACAACAACATCGAAATTTACAAAAACCGTGTCACTGCCGTCATCGGTCCCTCCGGCTGCGGGAAATCGACTCATCTGCGCATCTACAACCGGATCTACCAGCTCTACCGCGAACAACGCGCGGAAGGGCAGATCATCATCGACGGCGAAAATATTCTCGCTCCGGAAACCGACATTCTGGAACTCCGCCGCAAAGTCGGAATGATCTTCCAGAAACCGACCCCCTTCCCCATGTCGGTCTTTGACAACGTCGCCTACGGAATGCGCCTGCACTACAAGCTCAAACGCTCCGAAATAGCCGACCGCGTCGAACAGAGTCTGCGCGGAGCGGCGATCTGGGATGAAGTCAAAGACAAACTCAAGAAGCCGGGAACCGCTCTTTCCGGCGGACAGCAGCAGCGTCTCTGCATCGCCCGCGCCATCGCCATTCAGCCGGAAATCCTGCTGATGGACGAACCGACCTCCGCGATCGACCCGATCGGAACCTCCAAGATCGAAGACTTGATCGGTGAACTCAAAAAAACGTTCACGATCGTGATTGTCACCCACAACATGCAGCAGGCGGCACGCGTTTCCGACTATACCGGATTCTTCTACAAAGGCGTGATCGTGGAATACGGCCAGACACAGCAGATGTTCACAAAACCGAAAGAAAAGAAAACAGAAGACTACATCACCGGGCGGTTCGGCTGATCCGCCCCGGAAAGGAGATACCAGATGTCCATTATTCTCAACAATGAAATTTCCAAACTGAAAAAAAGCATCCTGACGCTTTGCGGCATGGTGGAAAATGCCGTTGCCGACGCAGTGGACGCGGTGATGACGTCCAATCGCGAAAAAGCCAGAAAAGTCATTGAAAATGATATTGAAATCGACCATTTTGAGCTTGACGTGGAAGAAGAGTGCCTGAAAATTCTCGCTCTGCACCAGCCGGTCGCCGGAGATCTCCGCTATGTGATCGCGTGTCTGAAAATGAACAACGACCTGGAACGCATCGGCGATCTCGCCGTCAATATTGCAAAACGCGCCCTCTCGTTCTACTCCATCCCGATGGCGGAAATACCGGTTGACCTGCACCCGCTGTGCGAATGCACCAAAACCGCTCTCGGAAAAAGTCTTGACGCCCTCATCAAACTTGACGCCGACCTCGCCATCGAAGGACTCGCCTATGATGACATTATCGACGAGATGAACCGCGAAAACCACTCACAACTGCTGGAACTCACCCATCAGCATCCCGAAAACGTGGAACGCTATCTGAACCTGCTGAACGTTTCCAAACATCTGGAACGCATTGGAGACTGCGCAACCAATATCGACGAAGACGTCATTTACATGGTCAAAGGCGCGATTGTCCGCCACCGCACCGGAATCGACGGGGAATTCAAGAAGAAAAAGAAATAAAAAATAAGAAAACGAAAAAAGCCGCGCACGGTCAATATGCCATGCGCGGCTTTTTACTGTCAGGAAATAAACAGCATTTCCCGGTATTTCGGCAGCGGCCAGATCTCATCGTCGATATGCAGTTCCAGCATATCGACATCCGCACGCAGAGCCGCCATCGCTTTCAGGACCGGAGCCTGATTGCCGGTCTTGAGCGCGTATTCCAGATCGTTGCACTCTTTCGTGACATTATCCAGCAGTTTTCCGAGAAGCTCAGCGGTCTCCCGCTTGGCGGCGACACCAGACGTCAGCCCGGCGGCGCTCATGTTGACCAGCGCTTCGGCAAGTTCCGCGACCTGCTTTCCCGCCGCGGGCTGAATGATCGTCCGCGCCATGCTCAGCGAGAGTTCGCCCTCAATCTTGACTTTCTTGGCATACTCCTCCATGAAGATCTCATAACGGGATTCCAGTTCCGCTTCCGTGAATACGTTGTACTTCTCAAACAGCGCCTTGCTTTTTTCCGAGACAAACGCGCCGAGCGCCTCCGGAGTCGTGGCGGCATTCGGCAATCCGCGCCTCGCGGCCTCCTTTTTCCAGGCGTCCGTATAACCGTCTCCGTTGAAGATAATCCGTTTATGCGCCTTGATGATCTTCTGCAGAAGCCCCTGCAGTTTCTCGTTGAAATTCTTCTTCGGGAATTTCTCCAGTTCGTCGGAAATCTTGTCCAGAGCTTCGGCAACGATCGTATTGATAATGACGTTCGCTCCCGCACAGGACTGACTTGATCCCGGCGCACGGAATTCAAATTTGTTGCCGGTGAACGCAAACGGACTCGTACGGTTGCGGTCCGTCGCATCGCGCGGAAGCGGCGGAAGCGTATCCACTCCGATCTTCATCATACCGCCGTGCTTGGACGATTTCAGACACCCTTTTTCGATCTGCTCGATCACATCCATCAGCTGTTCTCCGAGGAAGATGGAAATGATCGCCGGCGGCGCCTCGTTCGCTCCGAGGCGGTGATCGTTTCCGGCGGAAGCCGTGGTAACGCGGAGAATGTCGGCATGATCGTCAACCGCCTGAATAACGGCGCAGAGCATCGTAAGGAAAATCGCATTCTGATGCGGATCGCTGCCGGGCTCCAGCAGATTGAGTCCGTCGTAACTCACCGACCAGTTGTTGTGTTTGCCGGAACCGTTGACGCCCGCAAACGGCTTTTCGTGGAGCAGACAGACGAACCCGTGTTCGTCCGCTTTCTGCCGCAGTACTTCCATTACAAGCATGTTATGATCGCACGCAAGATTCAATTCCTCGAACAGCGGCGCAATCTCGTACTGGGCAGGCGCCACCTCGTTGTGACGCGTCTTGGCGGGAATGCCAAGCCGCCAGAGCGCTTTCTCCACATCGGTCATAAACGTAAGAACCCGATGTTTGATGGAACCGAAATAGTGGTCATCCAGCTGCTGATGCTTCGGCGGAGGCGCTCCGAACAGAGTCCGTCCGGTCTGCACAAGGTCGGGACGCGCAAAGTAAAAGTTCTTGTCGATCAGAAAATATTCCTGCTCGATTCCGAGCGTGACTTTCGGCATGTGTTCGCCGGATTCGCCGAAACACCGGACGAACCGCCGGACCGCTTTCGCCAGCGCCTGAGTGGATTTCAAAAGCGGAGTCTTCTTATCAAGCGCCTCGCCCGTATAGGAACAGAATGCTGTCGGAATACAGAGCGTGGCGCCGTTCGGGTGGCGCTTGATGAACGCGGGGCTGGAAGGATCCCAGGCGGTATAACCGCGCGCTTCAAACGTGGCGCGGAGACCGCCGGAGGGAAAACTGGAAGCATCCGGCTCGCTGACGATCAGGTTTTTTCCGGAAAAAGAGTAAATCGCCTTGCCGTTGCTGTCAGGTTCCATGAATGCGTCGTGCTTTTCCGCGGTCGTTCCGGTCAGCGGCTGGAACCAGTGGGTATAATGCGTGGCGCCTTTGTCGAGCGCCCAGCGTTTCATCGCATTTGCAACATCATCAGCCACGGAAGCGTCCAGAGGCGACCCCTCCGTAAGGGTTTTGTAAAGAGTCTTGAACACCGGTTTCGGAAGCCGTTCCCTCATGCATTCGATTCCGAACACATCCGTTCCGAACTCGTTAATGTCAAATCCCGTTTCGGAACTCTCCGGAACCCGGATCGCAGCGACCTTTTCAATCGCATCTATTCTTGTCTTGTTCATGCACGCTCTCCTTAAAATTGAAACGCTCAGCGAATACTGTTTTTGTCATTCCGCATATACTATATCCGCTCCCGGTGAAAATTACAATCTCAAATGCAAAATATTTAAAAGTTACATTTTTGTAATTTCAGATTCAAATATCGACAGAAAATTAATTTTGGACTCCGGAAAATTCAGCTCCGGCAATGAAAAACTCCAATATTTTCTTTTTTTCAGGAAAATGACATTATTCGCAAAAGCTCAAAAATTGAAACAAAAAAACTGCCGATCAGAATCCGAAAATTCATGACCGGCAGAAAAAAAGGGTCTTTACTTACACTCACATGAAGCATTCTCATCATGCGGTATGACAGTAATATAATGCCTTTCCGTCATTTTTCAAGAGAGAAAATGATAAAAATGCAAATTTTTCTCTTTTTTTTCCGGGGATCCGGGAATCCTCCTGTGACACATAAGAAACCCTGTTTGCGTCAATGTGTCACACCTGCCCGTTTCCGCACACGGGCAAATGAGTTTGAAACCGGATTGGCACATATATTGCTTATAAAAGCGGGAATAAAACATTGCAAACAACATAAAATCAGGAGTATCAGAAAAAAATGCCTACTTACGATTACGTCTGCACCAGCTGCGGACACCAGTTTGAACAGTTCCAGAAAATGACCGATGACCACCTCAAAACCTGCCCGAAATGTCAGAAAGATGCGTTGAAGCGCAAAATCGGACGCGGCGCGGCGGTCATTTTCAAAGGCGCAGGCTTCTACTGCAACGATTACCACTCATCGACACACGATGCCCCCAAGGCGAAATCCGAAGCAAAATAACCCGTAATTAAAACATTCAGGAGACGCAACCTATGGAAAATATGCGATTTCAGACAGAAGTCCGTGAACTTCTTCATATGATGATCCACTCGGTTTATTCCAATAAAGAAATCTTTCTCCGCGAACTGATCGCCAATGCGGCGGATGCGATTGACAAGGCGCGTTTTCTCGCCCTCACCAATCCGGAACTCGCACAGGAATGGGAAATCCGCATCACGCCGGACGCCGAAGCCAAAACGCTCAGTATTTCCGATAACGGTATCGGTATGAGCCGGGAAGAAGTCGTTGAAAACCTCGGTACGATCGCCCACTCCGGTACAAAAGCGTTTTTGGAAAACCTCGCAAAAAACAAAAAAGAAGGCGAAAACACCGCAAATCCGGAACTGATCGGTCAGTTCGGCGTCGGCTTCTACGCCTCGTTCATGGTCGCCGACAAAGTCGTTGTCGACACACTCAAAGCGGGAACCGGTGAAGCGGTCCGCTGGGAATCCAGCGGCGAGGAGGAGTTCACACTCGGGAAATCCGACCGGAAAACGCAGGGAACCACCGTCACCCTTTATTTGAAAGAGGATGAAAAGCAGTTCCTCGAACAGTGGCGCATCTCCTCCATCGTCAAAAAATATTCCGACTTCATCGAACATCCAATCAAAATGCTCGAAACCCGCAAGGACAAAGACGGCAAAGAAACTACCGAGGATAAAACGCTGAATTCGCAGAAAGCCATCTGGCTGCGCCCGGAATCCGAAGTCAAGCCGGAAGAATACGAATCGTTCTATCAGCACATCTCCGGCAATATGGGCAAACCGCTTGCGCGCATCAATTACAGCGCGGAAGGAACTTCCGAATTCAAAGCCCTGCTTTTCCTGCCCGAAAAGAAACCCTGGGGCTTCGAAATGCCCGGAGCAAAAGCGCACAATCTGCACCTTTACATCCGCCGCGTGTTCATCACCGACGACTGCAAGGGACTGATCCCCGAATACCTGCGCTTCGTCAGCGGCGTGGTCGATTCCTCCGATCTTCCGCTGAACATCTCCCGTGAAATGCTTCAGGACAACCCGCAGATCACGAAGATCAGCAAGGCGCTCACCAAACGCATTCTCTCCGAACTCTCGAAAATGCTTGAAAACGAACGCGAAAAATACATCGGGTTCTATCAGGAATTCGGACGCCAGATCAAGGAGGGTGCGCACAGCGACTATTCCAACAGGGAAAAACTCCAGAACCTGCTCATGTTCGAAACCATGAACAGCAAACCCGGCGAACTGCACACGCTGAAAGAATATGTCACCGCCATGTCCTCCGAACAGAAGGACATCTACTACATCACCGGTGAAACACGCTCGTTCCTCGAAAATTCGCCGCACATCGAAAGTTTCCGGAAAGCCGGATACGACGTGCTGTTCATGAGCGATCCGATTGATGAATGGGTGATCGAATCCATTCCGGAATTCGACGGCAAAAAACTGGTTTCGGTCTCCAAAGCCAAGCTCGACAACGATTCCAAGACTGCAAAGGAACTCGAAGAAAACGCCAAAAAAGCCTCCGAGGAAAAAGGCGGAAAAGACCTGATCGGCAAGCTCAAAGAACTGCTCGGCGACAAAGTCAAGGATGTCAAGTTCTCCGCAGTCCTCACGGAAAGCGCTTCGCGTCTCTCCGGCGACGATTACGATCCGAGTCCGTATATGCAGCGCATCATGAAAGCTCTTGACAAGAACGCGCAAACGTTCAAGCGGATTCTTGAACTGAATCCGTCGCATCCGCTGATCAGCGCCATGACGAAACTCGTGGAAAAATCCCCGGACAACCCGAAACTCGGCGAGTTCGCGGAAATGCTCTACGATCAGGCTCTGCTTGCGGAAGGCAGCCCGATCTCCGATCCCGCTCTCTTTGCAAAACGCGCCGCGAACCTGATGACACTCTGCGTCGAAAAAGAGATCTGACATGGCTGATTATTACGAAATCCTGGGGGTGGAACATACAGCGGAAGAAATCGAAATCAAGCGCTCCTACCGGAAACTTGCCATCAAGTATCATCCGGATAAAAATCCAGGCAATCCGGAGGCGGCGGAGCACTTCAAAGAGATTTCTCAGGCATACGAAATCCTCAGCGATCCGCAGAAACGCGAACTCTACGACCGTTATGGCGAGGACGCGTTCCGCAACGGAGGAGCTCCGGGTGGCGGAGGAAATCCGTTTGACATCTTCAACAGCTTTTTCGGTGGCGGCGGCGACGACCCGTTCAGCAGCTTTTTCGGCGGCGGCAGACGCCGTTCGCCCAACGCCCCGCAGGATGGTAATGATCTGCGCTACAACCTTGAAATCGACTTGGAGGATGCCGTTCTCGGAGTTGACAGGGATATTGAATTTACCCGGCAGGAAGCGTGTCACACCTGCAAAGGCTCCGGCTGTGCGGAAGGCTACCGCAAACAGTCGTGCAAGCGATGCGGCGGAAGCGGTCAGGTCGGCGTGCAGCAGGGCTTTTTCACCGTGATGCACACCTGCCCCGTCTGCGGCGGCGAAGGCACCATGCCGGAAAAAAAATGCCCGGACTGCGGCGGGACAGGAACGACACGCGTCAAACGCAAAGTACACCTGCGGATTCCGCCGGGAGTCGATACGGGAACCAGAATGCGTGTTTCCGGAGAAGGCGAGCCCGGATTGCGCGGCGGACGCAGCGGCGACCTGTTTGTCGTGATTGAAGTCCGCGAACACAGTCTGTTTCAACGCGACGGCGACCACATCCACTGTGAGCTCCCGATCGACTTTGTCACCGCCGCTCTCGGCGGAAAGATCGACGTTCCGACCGTTACCGGCAAAGCCGAGCTTGAGATTCCAGCGGGTTCTCAAACGGGCAATACGCTTACGATGCCCGGCAAAGGCATGCCGTCGCTGCGCGGCGGCAAACGCGGCAATCACTATGTCACGTTGTTTGTCGAGGTTCCGAAAGCGCTCACCCCGGAACAGAAAGATCTGCTTCAGCAGTACGCCTCTACGTTTACCGGCAGGAAGCAGAAAAACGATGCCTATCCCAAATATGCCTCATTCCTTGACCGGGCCAAACAGTTTCTCGGCATCGAATGATTCTTTCCCGTTCCGCTCTGAGAGCGGAACGGGAAACAGTTCCTCAAATTTCATAATTTCCATAAAAAATATCAGAAACCTGCTTGACAATTTCACTATTCCGCTGTATATTACTTTTATACTCAATAATGAGTATTCTTATTGCGGGGTAGAGCAGTGGTAGCTTGTCAGGCTCATAACCTGAAGGTCGATGGTTCAATTCCATCCCCCGCTACCAATTAAAGATTATGCCGGTCATACGACCGGCTTCTTTTTTGCCCGTTACCCGTTGCAAGGCATGGTTTTGCGATTTCCGCCAGCGTCTCTGAATCCTTCATGAGACGGGAAAAACACCCGAAAAACGTCTCTCCGTCTCTCTTTTCTCGATGAAGAGAAGGACGACATCCTTCTTTATAAGGCGTTGCTTATTCAACAAAGCCATTGTTTTATGTTTAGGCATCATCCCGGAGTAGCTTCTGTGCGTATTTGCGAACCTTGGCGAAGAACTCCAGATATTGGCGAACATGCTCGGCTTGGATAAATCCACCATCAATCGTTAGATTCGACTGGGATATTTGGCACTAAACATCATCGAACGGGTGTTGATGGGCAACGCTCCGCCCAGGCACACAATGGAATGTCTGAAAGGCAACATCTCCACACTTTGGAGCTGCGAAAAGAATTTTTGGGAGAAGAATAACATGCCGAAGAAACAACCCACCTCACAGACACCGTAGCCAATCAAACGCCTCGTCAACCCGTCTGAGCCAAGCATTCCCGAACAGATCGCCGAGCGCCTTTCCTGTGCAATACAATGATTGCAGGCAAACAGAAACTTAAATCTAAACTCCTGCCAAATTCTTATTTTTATTTTTTCGTATTGTTCATTGTTTCTGATATAGACTTAATTCCCTTAAGCATATTATTACACTGTACGGGATCTTGAAGCATTTTTTGAAAAAGCAGCATGCCCATTTGTTCTGCCGGATCAACTTTTTTAGGAATAACAGTTTCCTTCAACAGATTTGTCATAGTCTGCATCAATTGATCTTGATTTTTTTGAACAACGCTGTCAATAATGGCAGATTTTTTATCTATCTCCGCTAAAACATCTTTTGTTTTATCGTAGTTATCCTGCAAAACTTTTTGAGTGTTTTCATAGTTTTTTTGCAATAGCTCTTGTGTTTTGTCAAAATTTCTTTGGCTTTGCTCGCTAGAATATTTTGCATAAATCATGGCAAATACAGCAAGAATGATAGAAGCAACACTCGCAACGAGTGATATTATTTCTAAAATCGACATAAGTACCCCTTTTGTTTTGTTGTCATAATATACTTTCATTTTATATAAAAGTCAATACGAGTTCCACGTCCAATCTTTAATGCTGATGGAGGATTCGAGTTTTTCCTGTTCGTCTTTGGGAACGAGGCTGAAGAAATCCAGTCCGGTGACTGATTCAACCGCATCGACGGTGACAACGAAATCCTGCAAGGGACGGTCGCTTTTTGCGTTCGGGAGGATAAAGCCAATCATTTTGAACGGCGGCGTGAGGTCATAAATCACTTTGTAATAATGCGTCGGGACGGTAACGCGGTTTGCTCCGATGGTGACGGTTGGCTGTTTGGGGAGAATCGCGCCGGTGACAACATAGATTTCCTTTTCCGCGACGGCGAAAGCACGCACTTGCGCTTCGAGTTTCGCCCAGATGCCGCGATTGAACGCCGGAACTTGCGGCGACATATTGGACATGTAAAACGACTCCGACATTGCTTTCTTGCTCCACGCCATATCCGCGGCAGGAGCGAGATGCCCGCGGTCGTAGCCGGATTTGCGATAATCTTCCGGCGTGGCGCTTCCGGTGGGGATTTCGGGATCAGCGCGGAATTGATCGGAACGTTTGGCAACGTTGTTCTGAACTTCCTCGGCGGAGAGTTTGTAAATCACACATGCGGGTTGTTCGTGAAGTTCGATATAGCCCAGTGCGTACCCCTCGCGGTCAATGATCGTGTCGGCTTTCCCTGGTATACCGAGCGCAAGATTGTCATAAACAGCATCACCGCCGAATACACTCAACGTGACGAACAACAACAGCAAACACTTTTTCATGGGTGGCGCTCCGGTTCTCCGCCCAATAAAGAGCGGCCTTGCCATACCGCTCCCACGAAGCCCCGCCAGAGGCCACAAAAAGACGGCAGGCAAGACCGCAAAGTCTTGTCTGGCATGTCTTTTTGTGTTCTTTACTTCAACTGGCGGTATTCGTGGGAACACTACATCGGCATTTTGACACAAAATGCCGACAATATTTCAGGTTTTCAGTTCAAAGCTACTTCTTCACGACCTCCATCGTCTAGTCATGTTTCAAAAATGCACTCTCATAATTAATTTACCACTGATTTCTGTTTTATGCAAGAGGAATATCTAAATGAGGACGGAGTTCTGAAATCTTCAATAATAGACTTAGTCCAGTATCAATAACTGGAGGCGGAAATAACGTCCCTGTGGTTAATAAGGGATTAAGCTCAATCCACTTTAGTGCATTATCAAGATCAATCCTAATAACACCTTCAATTGCATTTGAAAAATCAAGAGAAGTTTTTCCTGTTTTTGTTTTTGTTCGCATCAATAAACCATGTTGCATGTGAGGTCTTATATAGATAGACGGCAAACAGTATCTGGCATCAACGACCTCTATTTTATCTCCAATATAATGTCCTGTGCATGGGGAATCTCCACTTAATGGAATTCGAATTAATGTTATATAACAATATCTTTCATCGCTGAATGTTTCGGAATTATTCATATCTTTTTTTCCGTAAGGTCTACACTTAAAGCTTACTAGAGGTTTTGATTTTCCAACATATCTATAACAGGCGAACCATAAAGCTATCCATATATTATCAACAATATCCAGCCAATCAGTTTTTACGCCATAATGTTGAAGAAGAGGAGCTAAGTAATCGCTCTTAACGGAAAGATATTCGCCAATTTTTTTGTTGTGTGGTATCGTTAAACATTTCACTAAATCATTATATTTTTTATCTGCATTTGGCTTTGAAGAAGTTTTTGTTAATGCTCTGTACAACGAAGGATTCATGGTATCATAATATTCGCATTGACCTCTGAAAGCGACCCCGCATTTACTTTTTTCTGCAACTTTCCATTTTATATACCCGATAGCTTGAATTAGTCCCGCAATCGAATTTACATGTAATAGCGTATCAGTAATCTTTTTTGAATCCTGAATGGTGGTTACTGACTTAAATCCATTTCCCAGCATACTATTTCTCCTCGTATTGATCGCGCATTTGTTTTGCATAATTATAACATTTGTCTCTTAAACTCTCTTGCTCCAAGATTTCGGCTTTGCTCTTTTGGGCGAAAACCAACGGGAGGACGACTTCTTCGGAGCATTTCGGCAGGTGAAGCATCATGGATTCGTTTCCTGTTCTTTCACAGCTCGTTTCGAGGCGCGGCAGCGCAGGGACTGTCCGGCGTCTTGAAGCTTGCGGCTGAGCTCGTCATCAAACGCGACCTTCCGCACGTCCTGCTCCAACCCGAGGGTGAACAGAACCTGCATGTAATTTCCCATCGCAACCGCCGGGGAACCGCTTTCAATTTTACTCAGTGTCGCAATGCTGATTCCGGCCCGTTCCGCTTCCAGTTTGGCGGTGATATTGCGACGCAAACGAGCGAGGCGAATGTTTTCGCCCAACTCTTTCAAAACCGCTTCCGTCTTTGGAAACAGGATGTTTCTTTTTTGCGCCATAATAGACTCTCCTTGCTGTAACTGCTGTTAAAATAGCATTTATGCCAAGAAAGTCAAATAATATGATGTGTTATTGAGAAAATCCAGACAGCGACCTCAAATACCATCTGGATTCTGCTCTTACACCATGCCAAAAGCTTTGCGCTGTTCCTGCCAGTCATCGGGAATACCGTTGGCGAGTTCGCCATAGTGAGCGTTTCCGGCGTGATCCCATTGAATACCGCCGTTACGATGTCCGGCGCGAGATTCACCAGCGCCAGCATCCGGGCAACCGCAGAACGATCTGGATGAATGGTTGCGGGAATACAATGAATCACGTCCCCATAGCGGGAAGTATTGCTATGGGAAAACACCGATGCAAGCATTCATGAATTCCTTGCCACTTGCAAAGAGAAAATGTTGCAGTATAGTAACGACACTCAAAACCAAAAGAAAATATGACAAATTGTCAGATGATGTCGTAACTTCTACACCTTGTCGAGGCTGAAATGTCCGCCAACTTCCTGTACGTTTACGATGACGGCAGGTAGCTGATTTTATGGGCTGTACAACGTGTCGGAGTGGATACAGGCCGAAGTTTTACGTTGATAGGTCATGTATTCTTGAAAACGCATAAAATGTCATAATAAATCATATATCTGATTTGAAATCACTCAACGGAACGTTATATTACGTCGGCAGATGATTTCAAAACCAATCATATGGAAGTTATTTTTATGGATAAACGGGATTCTTTTGAGCGCTATATGACCGTGGCGGATGTCTGCGCTTATCTTTCCGTTAGACACGAAACGGTATATCGCTGGATAAAAAACGGAGATATGCCAGCGCATCGCGTTGGAAAACGTTGGATGTTCCAACGTGCTGAGATTGACGAATGGGTAAAATCCGGAAAGGCAGCAGAATAATGGCCTCGACCAAAAAGTACAGCCTGTCCTTTACTACAGCCGGATTGCTTCGTAAAGAGACAATTACGGTAGCGTTACTGTACCTTAACGTCAAGATTTGGGAAAAGACTCGCCAATGCGTCATGGAAGACAATGCGCTTCAAATGAAGTCAGAGAATAGTCAGCGTCGTGTATTTTCTGAAATAAAAAACCGTCTTGAATGTCTTAGCGATGTCGAAAAGCGAATTTTGTGTTCGACTTCCTTTCGTGACGCTGATGTTATTTTCTGGCTTGCGCTTTGCCGCCGCTACCAGTTCATTGGAAATTTTGCAAAGACCGTTTTACATGAAAAGTACATTACAATGCAACGTTATGTCGATTTTTCAGACTATGCTTTGTTTGTTGAACGAGAGGCGGTGTTGCATCCGGAAATATTGAACTTGCGGGATTCAACCAGCAAGCGCCTTCGGCAAATGGTGTTTCAGTTTATGCGTAATTGCAATATGTTGAATCGTGAAAATATGATTCAGCCAGTAATTTTCAGTCCTGCGGTGGAAACTCTTTTCAAGGATGGTACACCGGAAGAAATGTGTTATTTCCCGGTCGTACAAAAAATGAGGGCAAACTAATGCGAAGTGAGTACAAAACAGTTCCGGCATTATTCCAGCACCTCAAAGACGTGTTGTCCAGTCAAAGATTTCTGCGTATGGAGGGGTTGAATAACGATATTCCGTTTTTTCTTTGTCCTTTTTCTGTCAAAGATAAACGAAATGTGGAGCAGATGATTCCACAACTGAAAAAGCATTTAATGGATAATGGGATCGCAGTCCTTGAGCTCAATCTGTATGATTTGTGTATTAAATTGCTGAAAGAAGCAGAAATCTTCGATCAGCTGTGTGAAATCGAAAAAGACACCGAAAAAGGTTTTTTTCTTGAATCGTTGCAAAGTATTCTTGATGTTGAATCACATATCGTCCCCGCAATCGAAGACAGTATTTCCGAGCATGCCCAAACTGATATTCTTTTTTTGACAGGCGTCGGAGAAGTTTTTCCATATATCCGTACTCATAATATTCTGAACAACCTGCAATCCAGTGTGAAGAAATTTCCGCTCGTTCTCTTCTTTCCGGGCGAATATACACATTCTCTGGATAAAGGCACGACGTTAAGTCTTTTCGGCATACTGCCGGGAGACAAATATTATCGCGCGTATGACCTTACAAAATATGAAACTCAAGGAGCGGCAGATGCAAAAATTGAATAATCTTTTTACAAAGGATGTCGCCCGTCCGATTGAGGGAGTCATCAAGGCCGATGATGCAGCTTCGCTCCGCAGCGAAGTTGAGGAATATGTTTTGACCAAGGAAGTGGAAAAGCGGCTTGACGCGTTTATTTCCGCATACAATGATTACAGTTGCGCCACTCAAAACGGGGTATGGATATCCGGATTTTTCGGGTCCGGTAAATCACACCTTTTAAAAATGTTGGCATTGCTTTTAGAGAATCGCGAAATTGATGGCATTCCGGTTGCTGATCTGTTTCTGCCCAAGTGTGAAGATGCAGAACTGAAGGCTCAACTGCAGAAGGCGTGCTCGCTTCCATCGCGAAGCATTCTCTTCAACATTGATCAGAAATCAGATGCGATAAACACAAGACAAACAGATGCGCTTATTTCTGTCTTTGTAAAAGTATTTGACGAGATGTGCGGATATTATGGCAAGCAAGGTTATATTGCAAAATTTGAGCGGGATTTGGAAAGCCGCGGGCTGTATGAAAAATTCCAAAGCACATACCAAGGATTTGCCGGAAAAACCTGGGCAAAAGGGCGTGAACAGGCGATTTTGGAAGGCCGAAATATCGCAAAAGCGTATGCTGCGATCACAGGTGAACCGGAAGCAATCGGTAATGGCATTATTGACAAATACCGCAAAGATTACAAGTTATCCATTGAGGATTTTGCTGACCAGGTCAAAGAATACATCGATCGGCAGCCAACCGGGTTTCGGCTGAATTTCTTCGTTGACGAAGTTGGGCAATACATCGCGGACAACGTTAAGCTCATGACCAATCTCCAAACGGTTGCAGAAACGCTGGCGACAAAATGTCAGGGACAGGCGTGGGTGATCGTGACTGCACAGGAAGATATGACTTCGGTGTTTGGGGAGATCGGAAAAAAACAAGGTAATGACTTTTCTAAAATCCAGGCACGGTTTGCCAATCGGCTGAAACTGACCAGTGCAAATGTTGACGAAGTCATAAAGAAACGACTGCTGGCAAAGAAAGACTCCTCCGTTCCGGAACTGCAGAAACTATTTGATGAACAGCGTAACAATTTCAAAACGCTTTTCGGTTTTACCGATGGATCACAAACCTATCGACAGTTTGCCGACCTCTCGGATTTTGTGTCCTGCTATCCGTTTGTTCCCTATCAATTCCCGCTGTTCCAAACGGCGATTCAATGTCTTTCGGAACATAATGTTTTTGAAGGAAAACATAACTCCGTCGGTGAACGTTCCATGTTGGGCGTGTTTCAAAAAGTAATCATTGATTTGCGGGAACAAAACCTCGGTACGCTTGCGTCTTTTGATTTAATGTACGAAGGAATTCGGCAGGCTGTGAAAAGCAATGCGGTACGCGCAATCTCTATGGCGGAACAGCATCTGGGAAATCCGTTTGCTGTTCAGGTGCTCAAAGCGTTGTTCCTTGTGAAATATGTGCGTCCATTCAAAGCGACGGCACGGAATCTAGCCATTCTGTTAAGGACAAATTTTTCAGAAAATACGCAAGAACGGGCAAGACAGGTTCAGGAAGCATTAAATAAACTTGAAAGTGAATCCTACATTCAGCGGAATGGCGATCTGTACGAGTATCTGACCGACGAGGAACAGGATATCGAAAAAGAGATCAAAAACACCGCCATTGATACCACAGATGTGGTCGATGAATTGAATAAGATCATTTTTGAGCAGATCCTTGGCGGGACAAAAGTCCGTTACATTGGAAATGGGCAGGATTATACTCTTGGCAAGAAATTGGACGGACGGAATATCGGCAGAGAATGTGAGCTGCGCATCCATATTATAACGCCATGGTATGAGCGAACCAATGGAGAGGATTTTCATACGGCCACATGGGGCGAGGCTGAATTGCTGGTTGTGATGCCGCCTGATTCCAGACTGATGACGGATGTCACCATGTTTCTGAAAACAGGCAAATATTGTACCCAGAATATCAATACGCAGAACGAAAGAGTTCATCGTATTCTGGAAAATAAACTTCTTGGCAATCATGACCGCGAGCAGGAGATCAAGGTTCATGCGGGGACCTTGCTTCTTGATGCCGAGTTGCTGATCAATGGCCGGACTCTGGATTGCTCCAGCGGTGATGCAAAACAAAGAATTCTTTCCGCCTGTCAGGAATTGATTCAGTTCTTCTATTCCAATCTGAAGATGATTGATGGAACTGAATATCATGAACGCAATATTGCCGCCTATTTTGCTCCGCACGAGCGGGAACTTTTCCCGGAAGTGCTTTCCGAGGCGGAATTGGAAATCCTGAATGCCATTCGTTCCAATCGCAATAACGGTCTTCGGACAACGATCAAAGGACTGCTGGATAAATTTACAACGCGGCCCTATGGATGGTATAATGATGCAATTCTCTGCATTACTGCACAGCTTGCAGTTCGGGGAAAATTGGAATTACGGTCCGATGGGAATTTGCTTGATGGCGAAAAACTGATTGCCGCGCTTAAAAATTCTCATGCCTATGATAATGTTACACTTGAACCGCAGACTGATTATACTCCGGCGCAACTCAAGAAGGTCAAAGATTTTTACAACAACTATTTTCAGGAACCGCCGAACTCCGCAGATCCGAAGCAGTTGGGGATGGATTTGCTTGAGAAACTCAAGAAACTGCTGGGGGTTTTGTCATCATATGATTCCTGTCGAACACATTATCCGTTTTTAGGCGAGCTTTCAACGCCATTGGCGAAATTAAAAGCGGTTGCCGCAAAACCTGCCGGCTGGTTTTTCTCGGAATGCCAGATTCGGGAGATGGATGCTTTATGCGATGATAAAGAGGATGTGATTGATCCGATTATTGCGTTTATGAATGGAACCGGACGGCAAATATTGGATCATGCACGTCAATTGTTACGGGAACAGCAGTCAAATCTCGCGTATATTCCGCACGAAGAGATCCAAGAGGTAGAAGACATTGTGAACGATCCGCGCTGTTTCAAGGGGAGCCGGATGCCACGATTGAAGGAATTGACTGAGTTGCTGACAAGACGGCTTGATGATGTTTGCAAGCAAGAGATATCCAATGCAGTTCGCCGCATAGAGGACCTTATACGCGATTTTGAATCAAGAGAGGACTACAAACAACTGAGTCAGGTTGATCAAGCTGGATTGCGCCAGCCATTTATTACCGTTGCAGATGCAATAAAAATCCAACGCAGTATTGATGTCATTCAAAACAAACTGCGGAATTTTGAAGAAACCATCTATAAACAACAACTTGAACGACTTTATACCTTGGCGCACCCGGTCAAGACCAATGGGGAAAAGAATACGCCGCCTCCTGTTGTGGAATCGGTCGCATTACCGCGAATCCATGTGAATTTCCGCAAGCCGTGGCTGGAAAATGAGGTGGATGTTGAGACCTATATCGCATCGTACAGAACGGAGTTGTCCAAACTTGAAGCCGATTTGCGTGAACAGGTCAAAAACGGAAAACGGATTAAACTGTGAGCAATACCCATATGAATGATTACAATCCCGTTATTATGCGTCTGACCGATTGCGCCCGATTGCACCTCGCCAGGTGCAATCAAAGACAAATAAAGCTATCAGGAGATAGATAATGGATACCAACCGACTGAAAAAATTTGCGCAGAGCGCCCGGAAGATATTGCTGGAGACGGTGACCGAAAAGCTGAAGTTCGTCCTCGGCAATAACAGCCCGACACGGCGTGAAATGCCTCAAGTCGTAGCCGACCTGGAGAAAAACATTCGCGAAAAAGGGAACGCGGCAATTATTGATTTTGTCGCCTACACCTGGTTCAACCGTTTCTGCGCACTGCGCTACATGGATGTCATGGGGTATAATCCGGTACGGGTTGTTTCGCCGTTGCCGGGACATTTTCAGCCGGAAATTCTTGAGGAAGCCAAGAGTGACAGTTTTTTTGATGAGATTCCAGAAGCAACCCGGACAATGATCCGGGATATTTTGTCCAGCGAACGTCCGAATGCACAGTTGGAAGCATATAAGCTATTGCTGGTTGCTGTCTGTAACGCCTATAACAAACCGATGCCGTTTTTATTTCAGCCGATCAATGATTACACCGAGCTTCTGATGCCCGACGATCTGTTGAGCGGAAGTTCCATTCTGGCTTTGACGCGGGAGGCAATTCTGCCGGAAGTCGCAGACAGCGGGGTTGAGGTGATCGGCTGGCTGTATCAGTTCTACATCTCCGAGAAAAAAGACGAGGTGATGGGAAAGACGGTCAAGACCGAGGATATCCCCGCCGCCACCCAGCTTTTCACTCCGGATTGGATTGTCCGCTATCTGGTGGAAAACTCTCTTGGTCGTCTCTGGATGCAGAATCATCCCGCTTCCAGACTTGCGGAATCCATGGAGTATTATATTCCGGCGACAGAACAGGATGCCGATTTTCTCAAAGTGATGTCTCCGGAAGAATTGAAAGTCTGCGATCCGTGCTGCGGATCGGGTCATATGCTGACTTATGCGTTTGATTTGCTTGAGAAAATTTATGAGGAAGCGGGATTTTCGCCGCGCGAGATTCCGTCCCTGATTCTGAAAAACAACCTTTATGGTTTGGAAATCGACTCGCGCGCCGGCGAACTGGCGGCATTTGCCTTGACGATGAAGGCGCGCGAATACGACAGCCGTTTCCTGCGTCGCGAGAATGCTCCCAAGCCGAATATCTGTATTCTGCAGAATGTGAGCCTTACGAAGGATGAGCAGACGGAGTATTTGAATTTTATCGGACCGGATTTGTTTACTTCGGCATTGCAGACAACGTTCCGGCAATTCGAAAAGGCGGACTGCTTCGGCTCGCTGATTGTACCGCAGTTGACCAATGCCGCCGCCATGCTTGCCGAGTTGGAAAGCCGCGATGTTGCGGATCAGCTCCTGCTGTCCGGCATCCATACAAGAGTGTTGACGGTGCTTCGCCAAGTGGAGTATCTCTCGCCGAAATACCATGTGGTGGTGACCAACCCGCCGTATATGGGCGGCAAGGGCATGAATGCCGACTTGAAGAAGTTTGCCGAAGCAAAATATCCCGACAGCAAATCCGATCTCTTTGCCATGTTCATAGAACGCTGCCTGGAATTGGTGCAGAAGCATGGAACAATCGGCATGATTACCATGCAGAGCTGGATGTTCCTTTCGTCTTTCGAGAAACTGCGGACAAAGTTGCTGGATAAAGATACGATTCTCTCTATGGCGCATCTTGGACCTCGCGCTTTTGACACGATTGGCGGCGAAGTTGTACAAACGACCGCGTTTACGCTGACCAATACCCATATCCCCGATTACAAAGGCGCATTTATTCGCTTGGTCGACGGCAACAGCGAAGCAGAAAAATCCACTATGTTCAAGGAGGCAATCCGATGAGTGACAAAAAATGCTTATTCAAGCCGGATATTCAATGTAGTCTTAACCACAACATCATAAAGACAAGAGATGATACTTGTCCAATGTGTTTTGTTCATAATGATGATGGAAAATATTCTATATGTGAACATCACTCCGGATGTTCTTGGTGCGAATCATCAAGGGATTTTGAAGAAAAAACATTGCGAGAAAGAATAGAGCCTTGGTTGACGGCGCTCTTTCAATCCGAACATTTATCACTTCTTGTCGGTTCTGGACTTACTGCCGGAATATGTGAAATCGCAGGAACTAAGGCAACTGGGATGCCGGCCTTAGTATTTTCAAAATTTCAAGATAAAATTGACGAGGAAGTAAAGCGAACGGCCATCGCTTTGGGGCGGGCAGAAGGGAATTTTGAGGATTATATTCGTGTTGCCAACACATTACTTTCAGGATTGCAAATCGTCGGCAATCCTGATGCGGATACCTTACATTCTGAAATTGAAGAAGCGCTGAAAAATTTTACCGCCTCTCTACTCAAAACAGAAGAAGCTTTAGCTCTATCCGCCAAGGACGATAGAGAAAAAGCGTTTAACTGTTTGATCTCATTCCTAATGAGTTTCGCCAGCCGAACCGGAACAAGAGATCGAGTGAATATTTTTACAACAAACTATGATCGCTTGGTAGAGGAAGCCGCAGACTTGGCTGGACTTCATCTGCTGGATCGTTTTGTTGGGAAATTATCTCCTGTTTTTAGAGCATCTAGATTGAGTCTGGACTTACACTATAATCCGCCCGGGATTAGAGGAGAACCGCGTTATTTGGAGGGTGTAGCACGTTTTACAAAACTACACGGCTCTTTGGATTGGGTGCAAGTAGACTCTCTCATTAGAAGGGTGGGACTACCATTCGGTGCAAAAGATCTCACCCCGTATCTGCAGGCTCCGGGATTAGGTGGTGCATCAGAATTCAAACTGATGGTATATCCGAATTCATCGAAAGACAGAGAAACTGCGGCGTATCCTTACGTCGAATTATTTCGGGATTTCGCTGCTGCAATTTGTCGTCCTAACAGCACGATTGTAACATATGGATATAGTTTTGGGGATGAACATATTAATCGCGTGATACGAGATATGTTAACTATACCTTCAACTCACTTGGTGATTATTTCCTATGATGACAGATTAGGACGTATTCATGATTTTTATGCACATACAGCACATGTTGACCAAATTTCTTTGTTGCTTGGTGCGGATGTCGCAGCCATAGGTACATTAACACAAAAATTTCTTCCCAAATCAGCGATTGATTTTGCGACATCAAGAATGGGTGAACTTCTCCAATCTCGCTGGGCTACTCGTCCGCCAAAAGATTCTAAGGAATCTGATACTACTGCCGAAGGCTCAGCGACAGGAGGTAAGAAATAATGTTAAGTTCTCCATTCGATTTTGCGGGATCATTGCATGTCGGAACGGTGATATTTGTTTCACCAGACGAGATTAAAGTGCAACTTGAAGTTGACGCTCCAGATTCTATTGCATTGAATGCGATCAAACCGCGAGCATTCCCGCGTATCAACAGCTATTTGTTGATTCCCTCTGATGCTGGGTATCTTGTTGGACAAGTCGGATGGATTACGATTGAAAATTCTCAATATCCCAAGAGAAAAGGGCTGCAGGACTTTGGGTTAATAGATTTACCTTTCCCCATGCGCAAGCTCAGCTTGACCCCATTGGGAATTCTTCAAAAAATCAATGATGATTCTTTTGAATTTCATCGAGGGATAGAAGCGTTCCCATCCGTCGGCGATGATGTTTTGTTCCCTACGAATGAACAAATGAGTGCAATCGTTACATCAGGGAAAAATCTTCGTGTAAAAATTGGAACAAGTCCTCTGGCTGGGAATGCAGATGTCAAAATTGATCCAGATCGCTTATTCGGTCGTCATATAGCTGTCCTTGGCAATACGGGTAGTGGGAAAAGTTGTTCTGTCGCAGGATTGATCCGTTGGTCTATGGAAGCCACAAATGCCCAAAATCCCAACGCTCATTTTATAATATTAGATCCCAACGGTGAATACACTTCAACTTTTCATGATATCTCGGGAACTAAAATTTTTTCTGCGACCAATGAACCAATGTTGCAGATTCCTTTTTGGCTATGGAACGCAGAAGAATGGTGCGCATTTACGCAAGCTAGTGGGAAAATTCAAGCACCGTTTTTAAGAAGAGCATTGAAAGAAATAAAAACGGGACAGTCCGCAGAAACATCTTCTCCGGAGGAGCAAAAATTAAACTTTAGAAGATATCTGTATCAAAAACATATATCAATTAACTTGCATATAAATACAGATGCAATAAAAAACGATGCGACCAAGATTGGTTTTTATCTGAAAGCTATATGGATCGATCTTAATTCGAAAAAAAATATTTTCTCAAGTTCCGTTGCAAAGATACAAGCACTGCAAGATCACCTAAAAACGACATTAGCTTCTTCTTATAAGACATTTGAAAAAAACGGTAAAACAATTGATTATTATACCGCTTTCTCGGAAGAATCTATCCGTGCCGTTGATGCTTCCATTCTCGCCTTACTTGAAGATTTCGGAGGGATTATTCTAGAAAAAAATATGGGAGACGATTGCCCTATTCCGTTTGAGGCATCGGCATTAGCGGATTATATGCAAGAATTGGCAATTCAGGAAAATCTTTCCCAATTTACTGATTTTCTTGTAATGCGTATTAGAACGATGCAAGCAGATGCCAAGATCAAGAATATAATGGGAGCAGATAAACAGATAAGTCTATGCGACTGGTTAAATGAGTACATCGGAGATTCCGAGCATGGACAAATTACGATTGTTGATCTTTCGTTAATCCCATCTGAGATAATTCATATTGTGACATCAGTAATTGCAAGAATCGTTTTTGAGGCTCTTCAGCGATATCGTAAAATTCAAATTGGGCATCATGTTCTCCCAACAGTTTTGGTGATGGAGGAAGCTCATACTTTTGTCAAACGTTATAGGCATGATACAGAATTTCAGGATGCATTCATTGTATGTTGCAGAGTGTTTGAGCGAATTGCGCGCGAAGGTCGCAAATTTGGTCTTGGTCTAGTGTTATCTTCTCAGCGGCCTAGTGAACTTTCACCGACTGTTTTATCACAATGTAATACATTTCTGTTACATCGAATCAGTAATGATGAGGATCAAGAATTAGTGCACCGTTTATTACCTGATAATCTTCAGGGCCTTCTGCGTGACTTGCCAACATTGCCTGCACGGAACGCAATTTTACTGGGCTGGGCCTCCGAATTACCGGTTCTTGTGCGTATGCGTGAACTTTCGAAAGAACATCGTCCTCAATCTGACGATCCGGATTTTTGGAATGTTTGGACCAGGAAATCAGAGCGTAATGTAAACTGGAAGGAAATCGCAGATGATTGGCAAGGAAAGACTCAACCTGTACAACAAACGTCAGCGATAGCTGATGATGTAAATAACGGTGATTCTGAAGAGCTACCGCAAGATTCTTGGTGCGATAAACAAGAACCTAATAGACGTAATAGAAAGAATTGAGCAATGACCACAGATAAAACGAAAAACTTTTTCCGGGTATCGGCTAAGGATTTTAAGAAAATCCCCGGCAGCCCGATTGCATATTGGATGAGCAAGAAATTCCGGGATATTTACCAAGATAAAAAATTATTTGGTAATATTGCAGATATTAGATCCGGTGTAATGTCTGGAGATGACACTCGTTTTATACGTTTTTGGCACGAGGTTGATTTTTATAAATTTGATGATACATGCCGTTCTTATGAGGACTCGATTTCGCATAAAACAAAATGGTTTCCTGTAACACGAGGAGGAAGTTACAGAAAATGGTATGGCAATGTAGATTGTGCCATAAACTTATACAATGGAGGTTATGAAATCAAATATGAAAATCAAAAAAATCATCGTTTGCGTGAGGCTATATATTATTTTAGGGAAGCAATTACATGGACAATGATTACATCCTATAAATTGTCTATAAGATATGTTCCTGTTGGGTGGTTGTTTGGTAACGGTGGTCCAAGTTGTTTTTTTAATGAGAATTGTAAGTTCTTTTTATCGTTGTTGAATTGTAAAGTGTCAGAATATATAATCGGAGTAGTCAATCCTACAATAAATACTGTTATTTCAGATATATGCGGAATACCAGTTAAAGGCACGGGAAATCGTGACAACATTGAAAGTATTACGGATAAATGCATATCCCTTTCAAAGGCTGACTGGGATTCCTACGAAACATCATGGGATTTTCAGACGAATCCGCTATTGGCGGTTGGGAACGGCTTGAATTCGAGCGGCAATCAGTTTGACTTATCCGCCATATATATTGCATTGCGGCGCGATTGGCAACGGCAGACCGAGGAGATGCGGCGGCTTGAAATTGAGAACAATCGCATTTTCATCGACGCTTACGGTTTGCAGGACGAACTTTTCCCCGAAGTTCCGTGGAATGAAATCACGCTCACCTGCAACCCATGGTATCGGTATGGGAAATCGCCGGAGGCGATTTCAGTGAACAGTGAACAGTGGACAGTGGATAGTGGAGAAATGCCCAAAGACTCACTGTTAGAAGCTCGGCTGTTGGAAGATACGATAAAGGAATTTATCTCCTACGCCGTCGGCTGTATGATGGGGCGTTATTCTCCCGAAAAGCCCGGTCTTATTCTCGCCAATCAAGGCGAGGATATTGACCGATACAAGGAAATTCTAATTGATAAAAATACTTGCATAGATCAGGCTATCGCAGAAAAGGTGTTGTATAGCGAATCTACAACGATTTTGACAGCTCCATTCTATCCTGTTCATGAATGCTGTGGGCATCGCATTCATGAAATCGCGGATAGAGACGGCGTTATCCCGATTTTGGACGAGGAATGGTTTGTCGATGATATTGTCGCTCAATTCAAACAATTTCTGCGATTCACTTTCGGCGAGGAACACTTTGCCGACAATCTGGATTTTATTGAAAAAGCGCTGGGCAAGGATCTCCGTAAATACTTCATCAAGGATTTCTATAAAGATCATGTTCAACGCTACAAAAAACGCCCGATTTACTGGATGTTCAGCTCGCCGAAAGGTTCGTTCAACGCGCTCATCTATATGCACCGTTATCGTCCTGATACCGTCAGCATCGTTCTGAACGAATATCTCCGGGAGTTCATCTCCAAGATTCGTGCAAAACGTGAACACCTGATCGGAGACAACAACCGGACGACTCTTTCCCCGGCGGAAAAGACGCGCAACTTGAAGCAGATTGACAAATATGCCGCGATGTTGACGGAACTGGATGCCTACGAGCGCGATATTCTCTATCCCTTGGCACAGGAAAAAATCGCCATCGACCTTGACGACGGGGTGAAAGTAAACTATGTTAAATTCGGCGCGGCGCTGAAAAAGATTCCCGGCCTCGAAGCGAAGGAGGAATGATTCTTATGTCAAATGAACTTGAGTTTATCGTATACAGTACTCCGGCGGAAGACGTTCGCGTCGATGCCGCGGTTAAAGACGAGACTGTCTGGTTGACCCAAAAGGGGATGGCGGAGTTGTTCGGTGTTGACCGTTCTGTAATTTCCAGACACCTAAAAAATATTTTTGAGGAGGAAGAACTGAATAAAGCAGTGGTATGTGCAGAAATTGCACAAACCACTCCTCATGGCGCAATCCCGGGAAAAACCCAAACGCAAGTATCCCAGTTTTACAACCTTGACGCCATTATCTCGGTCGGGTATCGGGTAAACTCCCGCCGCGCGACGCAGTTCCGCATTTGGGCGACCGGTGTTTTAAAAGAATATATGCTCAAAGGGTTTGCGTTGGATGACGACCGGTTGAAGCAGGGCAAAACGCTTTTCGGCAAAGACTACTTCCGTGAATTGCTGGAACGTGTCCGTTCCATTCGCGCATCCGAGCGGCGCATCTGGCAGCAGATCACCGATATTTTTCAGGAATGCAGTATCGACTACGACAAGGATTCACAGATCACACGCGATTTTTATGCCATGGTACAAAATAAGTTTCACTTTGCCATCACCGGGCAGACCGGAGCGGAGATTGTTTATACTCATGCCGACCATACCAAAGAGCACATGGGGCTGACGACTTGGAAAAATGCACCCAACGGCCGTGTGCTGAAATCGGATGCTTCTGTGACAAAAAATTATTTACCGGAGAAACAGATCAAACAACTGGAACGTACCGTAACCGGATATTTCGACTATATTGAAGATTTGATTGAACGGGAAAACACCTTCACGATGGAGCAGTTCGCCGCCAGCGTCAATGAATTTCTCGCATTCCGGAAATATCAGGTGCTGCCAGATGGGAACAAGGGAAAGGTATCCGCTCCCATGGCAAAAGCGAAGGCCGCAGCTGAATACGATGTCTTTAATTTAACCCAGCCGATCGTCTCCGATTTCGACAAAGCAATCAGGCAGCTCGCCGAAAAACAGGAGAGAGAAAAATGACCTCCACCGAAAAAATCCTTATCGAAAAGTTCGAGCAGAGCCGGATTGTCTGCTGGCGGGACAAAAAGAACGAACTTCATGATGAATTCGCCGCTTTAAATCTGCCCGGCGTTGAAAAGATCGAAGTTCAGAACAATGAATTTGGCATCCTTTACCGGGTGCTTCGCAGTGAACCCAATACCAAATTTCTGGTTTTCACGACCGGCGAAGAGCCTCCGCTGGAGGAGAATTGGTTGCTGAATCTGGAATTGACCTATGATGTGTTTTATGCGGATCAGGATTCTTTGTGGCTGAGCGAGCTTGGCTTGAGTTACGAATACAATAAATTGACCACGGATCACAGCAATTTTTTTACGACTCAAAAACGCCGGAATGCGTTGAAAAAGCTCCTTTCCGGTCATGATTCCATAGATGCCGTCCGCTACAAAATTCTTGCGGTTATTACCGGAGCGGACTGCCGCCTTGATGCGATTCTTGAACAGTTGCTGGCGGAATTGGCCGGTGGCGGCGATACGAAATACACAGAAATACAGACCTGCCATTTGGACTCTTTTTTATGGAAAGCGGTTCAGAAACATTACGGCTATTTTTCGGATGTTCCATCGGTAAAGGATTTTGCATTCCGTCTCTTTCAAGGCTGTTATTTTATGACGCTGGATTCGGAGTGTTCAAAGTCCGTTCGTCTGAACGACGAAGCGTTGGTTTTTTTGAAGCGTTTCAAGGACAATCGTAAATACGGACCAACTTTTGAACAATGTTCCCTGATGGTTTCCGCCGCGCTTGAACTGGAATCGGATTTGGCAAAGCGTAAACTGGAAACGTTGGGCGACCTCGACTTTTTCAAACAGATAGACATTCATATTCTGACGGAACTCGTAACGCGGGTCAAGGCGCGAACCATTTCGGCCACGGATTGTTCCAATATCGTCCGCGCACGCCGTCAGACGTTCTGGTACGAACGCCTTGAACATGCCTATCTTGCCGTGGATGTGGCTTCACGATTTCTGCAGACCATGAGTGATACAAATCTCTCGGTGAATTCCTTGACGGATGGTTTTAAATGTTATACCAATCAGTATTTCAGACTGGATCAGCTGTATAGAAAATTCATTTACCATGCTATGTCGTCGGAACAGAATGATCTTCTGTGTGAGTTGCAGACTATGGTGGAAAATTTTTATTCCAACCGTTACCTTTTGCCTCTTAACAACCTATGGCAGGAAAAACTGGATTTTCAAACTCAATGGGATGTACCGGGAATCTCCCGGCAGGATCACTTTTTTGCCGACAACATCCAAGGAATATTGGACAAGGACAAAAAAGTTTTTGTTATCATTTCTGATGCGCTTCGCTATGAGGTGGCGGAAGAACTTTGCGAACGTTTGACTGCGGAAGATCGCTACTCTGCAGAGTTGAGCAGCATGTGTTCCGTGCTTCCAAGTTATACCGCACTCGGCATGGCGGCATTGCTGCCGCACAGATCCCTTGAGCTTAGAATCACGGATAATGGAGTTTCTGCTCTGGCGAATGAACAGAATACGGACGGCTCGATAGCACGTGCAAAAATTCTGGCGCAAAAATGTGAACATTCCTCCGTTCTGACAGCCGAAGAACTTCAGAATATGACGAAAGAAAACGGTCGCGCTTTGTTTCGTGACAATGATGTGGTATACATTTATCACAATAGAATTGATAAAGTCGGTGATGACAAAATGACCGAGGCCAATACCTGTAAAGCTGCGCAGGACGCCATTGATGAAATTATCGCAATGGTAAAACGGCTCGCCGGGTATAATGTCACCAATCTGATTGTGACTGCTGATCACGGATTTATTTATCAGAATCGGGAACTGCCGGAAGATGACTTCCTTGTCGGGACTCCATCCGGACTTTCTTTACAGAAAGTCAATCGACGTTTCGTGATTGGTCAAGGGCTAACGCCTGTTGATGGACTGAAAAAGTTTACACCGGATGCCCTCGGCATTCAAGGCAATTGTGAAATTCAAATTGCAAAGTCAATCAACCGCCTCCGTGTTAAAGGTTCCGGTAGCAGGTATGTTCACGGCGGAGCATCCTTGCAGGAAGTCGTAGTTCCGGTTTTGAAAATTCGCAAGAAACGCGAAGGAGATACTGCGCTCGTCGAAGTTGACATCATCTCCGGTGTGTCGGTCATTACCTCTGGACAGATTGCCGTAAAGTGTTATCAGGCATCGCCGGTGGAAGGAAAAACTCTTCCGCGAACATTGCGAGCCGGATTATTTTCTCTCTCCGGAGAGCTGATTTCCGATGAACATGAGCTGGTTTTCGATTTAACCGGTCAGGGTGCGCGTGACCGTGAATTTACGTTCAGTCTTGTTTTAACGCATGAGGCTGAAAAATACAATGGGCAGGAGGTTGTGCTGAAACTGCAGGAATGCGAACAGGGAACAACTTTCTATAAAGATTATCAGACAAGAAAATATCAGTTGCGTCGCCAGCTGATGGATCTTGATTTTTGAGGAGATATTACATGACGGATTTTGATAAGAAAGTATGCGAGGCTTTCCCCGGTGTTGTTGTTCGCAAGGACTTGGTAAAGGAAGTCAAGGGCAATGCCATCGTTCCAACTTATGTTTTGGAATATCTTTTAGGACAGTATTGCGCCACAAGTGATGAAGCCTCCATTCAAACGGGAATCGAGTCCGTCAAAAATATTCTTCGAGAGCATTATGTTCACCGCAACGAAGCAGGTTTGGTGCGATCCACTATCAAGGAAAAAGGGCATCACAAAGTCATTGATAAGATAAGTGTTACATTGAATGACCGTGCAGATGTCTACGAAGCAACATTTTCAAATTTAGGCATCAGCAAAGTTCTGGTCCCGTCGGAAACAGTCAAACAACATCCGAAGCTGTTGGTTAATGGCATATGGTGTATTGCCTCGCTCGAATATATGCCATCTGAAGACAAGAATCAATGCCCATGGGTACTGGACACATTAAAACCGATTCAACTGTCACATTTTGACCTTGAACTTTTCTTAAACGCCAGAAAACAGTTTACCACAGAGGAATGGATTGACTTGCTGATTCAAAGCATCGGATTTAATCCAGAACAATTCGGTGAACGTAATAAACTTTTTCAACTGATGCGTCTTGTCCCGTACTGTGAACGGAATTACAATCTCATAGAACTCGGTCCTAAAGGCACAGGGAAATCGCATATCTATTCGGAATTTTCGCCGCATGGCATTTTGCTTTCCGGCGGAGAAGTTACAGTTCCCAAGCTTTTTGTGAACAATTCCAACGGGAAACTCGGACTGGTCGGATATTGGGATGCAATAGCATTTGATGAGTTTGCCGGAAAACAGAAAAAACCCGATAAAAAACTTGTTGACATTATGAAAAACTATATGGCAAACAAGTCTTTTTCGCGTGGTGTTGAAACTTTGAGTGCAGAAGCCTCCATGATTTTTGTAGGCAATACCCAGCATAGTGTCCCATACATGTTGAAAAACACGGATTTGTTCGATGAACTTCCAAAGGAATATCACGATTCGGCCTTTTTGGATCGACTTCATTTTTATATTCCCGGCTGGGAGGTTGACATCATACGGGCGGAGATGTTTTCCAATGGTTATGGTTTTGTTGTGGACTATCTGGCGGAAATTCTGCGGGCATTCCGCGATGATGACAGGTCGACGGACTATAAGCAGTTCTTTACACTTGATTCATCCATTTCAACCCGTGATCGTGATGGGATTCAAAAGACGATGTCCGGGCTGATGAAAATGATTTTCCCGAATCACGATGCGACTGATGAAGAGGTTAAACATTTGCTGGACTTCGCCATTGAAGGGAGAAAGCGTGTCAAAGATCAGATTATGCGTTTTGATTCGACCTATTCCAAGCCAGATTTCAAGTATACTGGAGCTGATGGCAAATTATACACAGTGAAAACGTTGGAAGAGACAGAGTATCCACGCTTTTACTATATAAATGGTGATAACGTACCTGTTGAAAATGCCACACTGAAATCATCCGGTGAAGTTTCTCCTGCAACAGAGACCGTAATCCATCCAGAGAAAATGAAAGCTGTTGATTTGCCTGTCGGCAATTTTACCTATCCGGAAAACAGCAAAGGAATTACGTTTAAGCGGCTGCTGATTCCTTATCTGCGCGAAGCCAAAAAAATCGTAATTGTCGATCCATATTTGCGAAACTATTGGCAGATGAGAAACCTCATGGAGTTATTGCAGGAACTTGTCAGCACCAATGACGCCGATGCAGAAATCAGCATTCATGTGGTTACCATGGCAGATGACTTTAATCCTGAAAAACAAACTGAGTTCCTTGAGCAGATTGTCAACGCAGTAATGCCGGCCGGAATTCAGCTGACCTACTGCTTCGACCAAACAATTCATGATCGCGATATTACGACCGACACAGGCTGGAAAATAATTCTTGGACGGGGACTTGATATCTTTCAGAATTATGATGGAAATAACACCTTTTCATTGCAGAACTCAATGCAGGCATATCGTGCATGCAAAAGCTTTGGAATAACCTATATTCGAATTCCTGAGGAGACTGAAAAACAAGAATGAGCAGTCAATTCTTGGAATATGTGAAATGGAATCTCAGAACAAAGCGAAAAGGCATGAGCCCGATGAAAATTAAAATTCTCCTGATTGCCTTCGCGTTGTTTTCCGCCTGTGCCATCTTTGCCGCCGACCGGCAGACTTATCGTAATGCTCAAGGACGGACAACGGGAACCGCGTCGACCAGCGGAAACCACACCATGTACCGCGATGCCCAAGGCCGGACAGCAGGAACAGCAACGACCAATGGTAACACCACGGTCTATCGGGATACGCAAGGGCGGACGAGCGGAACGAAGAGATAGATGAAATTCAAGATTACAAAACATGATAAAGAAGCGTCATGCCGACAGGCTCCGGAGTTTGCTGAGATTGTCCGGCAGACGGAGTTGTCATCGTTTGAGTGTTGCGGGGATTTATTCCCGGCGCTGGTGCAGAGCATTGTGTCTCAACAGCTGGCGATCAAGGCGGCGGATGCCATTTTTCGGCGCGTCAAGGCGCTGTTGGGCGAAATCACGGTGGAACGGCTGTTGGCGGTCGGCTTCGACGAATTGCGCGCGTGTGGCCTCTCCAAACGCAAAGTTGAATATCTGTGCGGCATTGCCGAAGCCAGGATTTCCGGCGCGGTCAATTTTGAAACGCTGACTGAGAAATCCGACGCGGAAATCATTGCCAAACTGGTGAAATTAAAGGGCGTCGGCGTTTGGACGGCGGAAATGCTTTTGATTTTCGCTCTCGGCCGCCCCGACGTTTTAAGTTTCAAGGATTTGGGTATCCGGCGCGGCATTATGTTGCTGAATCATCTTGACGATCTGACGGAAGCGAATTTTGAAATCTACCGCAAACGTTATTCGCCCTACGGGACGCTCGCGTCGCTTTATCTTTGGCGCATCAAAGATAGTGGATTGCGTATTGCCGACCTTGAAACAACCGCCACGGCAGGTTTTTAGCAACGTCCGCCCCAACATGGAGCAAACGATGGAAAAAGACGAAAATATCTTCAGTTACACAAACCGCAAGGGCGATGTCTATTATTTCCGAAAGACCGATACGGGACGCGGCGGCGAACAGATCGTGGCGTCGAAAAAATGTCCAGCGGATGCCTTGACGGCAATTCCGCGCGGAATGGAGATCGCGGAAACGCCCAATAGCAAAGTCTGTACACGAATCTACATATTAAAATGCAGATAGATGGAGATACATCATGTTGTTTTATCCGAAAGACAAAAGGGAAATTTTGGCTTGGCTGGTAACCCGGCTGAAGGAACTGCCGATCGGTTCCGCAACGACTACCTTCCGCTTGCTGGCTGATGTTTTTAGCCTGAAACAGCATGAACACGGAACCCCGTTTGCTTTTGAAGATCTGGAAATTGATGACAAAGGCCTATTTGACGTAGACTTTGCTCTGACGAAGGCCGCAGAAAAGGCCGGGCTTTATCTCGACAGTTCAAAACACTGGATGCTGGTCGAGGGGCTGCCATTCAATTTGGATTTCGTCGTTTCACCACTAAAGTCGAAAGTCCCTTTTACAGCGATTCAATATGATGAACATGCGTGCCCAAGTCTACCCATGACGTTATCTTTGAATCTGGAAACGAGGGTTATCAGATTGACTGATCTCGAAAAAGGGATTTCAGGCAAGAGACACACCTGCAACAAACGGGAATGGGCTCGCCTTACAGAACTGATTGACGCATGCCGTTTCGATCAATGGGATGAAAAATACTACGAGCCAGTCCTCGACGGAACAAGTTGGTCCATGCGGTTAAAGGCTGGGAGAAAAGTTCTGAAGGAATCTCACGGCGACAACGGCTTTCCCGCTGCGTGGCGTATTTTCATGGCGTTGAAGCGTGAATGCCGTCAGATTTTGACGCGAGAAATGCTGATACCAGCGAAACCCGCAAAGTGTCCATTCTGTGGATCGACAAAAGTGAAGCCATATCTTTTCGGAATGCCCACGGCAGAAGCGTCTGCATCTGGTAAATATATTCTCGGAGGCTGTTGTATCACAGGGAACGAGCCGAAGTGGGGATGCGAAAAATGCCAAGCAAAATTTTATAAGGGCGATCCTTGTGACGAAGATTGCTGTCCGCCTTTCGGGTTCTGAGGAATATTTTTCAATTTGCACTGCTTTGCCCAGAGCTACGATCCGGGCCTCCCTATATAGCTCTAATCCTCACGGCAAAGCTCACCAGAGGTCGAATCCAATCTTTTAGCCAAGCTCTGAGATCGTTACGAAGCGATCGTGACGGCCTTTTGCGTTCCCGGCCTACCTGGGCGGGATCGCCCCACAAGAGCGCACAGTAGGGCTGTTATGGGGCCACGTCAGGACGATCGGACAGCCTTACGCTTGGATCATCGCCACGGAGAGTGTTGTTTTGACCTCTCAGCATAGCTTGTTGCTCTCGGCAGAGCATGATAATCGACCTCTGGCCAAGTCTCAAAAGCTCTGAAAAAGGTTGCCAGAGCTTGAACCACATCTTTGGGTCCTCACTCCCAGGAGGGATTTGGCACGATCGCCGACTGAAAAAGGTTGCCAGAGCTTGAACCACATCTTTGGGCAAAGCGGCGCAGGTCTTGATGAGGCATAATTCGGGGCTCCTGGAACAGGAATCTTTTTTTGATTTGATGTGACGCTTATTTCAGAATTTTGAAGTCGGCAATGGCGGTATTGACCGCATCCAGCATCGGGCGGACTTCCCGGACGGAAATGTCGGCGGATTGCGCGGCAGTAACGAGGTCGGCGTCGGTAATATCGCGTCCTTTACCGTTCACCATCGCGGTCTGTTCGCCGTTGATCCCGGCGGACGGTGTGAGGTCGTAGGCGGGAGCAAGTTGCCAGCGATTCTTTTCGTCCAGCAGAAATGAGAAGTTTTTGCTATGATCGTCGCGATTGCCGCTTTTAACGTTGAAAATCATCCGCAGAACCATTTGCTTGACCTGCGATCGGTCTTTACAGAGCACGGTAGTCAATTTCAACAGGTTCTCGTAATCAAGGCAACTGTAGCGATGCGACGCATGAAGCAGCCCGCATGCACTATGGACGTGGACTTTCCCGGCCGGGGTGCGGTCGAAACGTTCCACGCCGAAGAAACCTTTCCCGTTTTGGGACGGAAAGAGGTGCGTTTCCGGCATGATGATTCCGGCTCTTTTCGCCGCAAGCGAATAACGGTACTCCAATTCGCCGAAATCGCGGTCATCCTGTTTTTCCGTAAATTTAATCATCCACGGCGTGAACCCGTCCGGACAGACCGCGCCCCCATGAACAATCCGCGTGCGGTCGTGCGACACATACGCGGTGATTTTCGGGCGCGCACCGCCGGACGAACCATTGAGTTTCAGAAGTTCGTCCAGAACGTCGGACTCTTTCCCCTCGAGAATATTCTGAACTTCTCCGGAAAGCGAATCCAGTTCAATATTGCCCAAAGTATCGGTTAATTCGTCCGCCGGTTCGTATTCCAATGCCCCCATGGGGTTGCGTCCGATCAGAGAAAGCCGATGCAGCGGAGTAATCGCGTCATATTGCAACCCTTGTTTGCGGAGTTTGCGATCCAGCAGCAAACATCCCCAGCCGTCCGGCAAGCTGTCGTTGAAAAGGCCGAATAAACCGTCAAACGTCCGCTTGACATCTTCGAACACGCCGGAACGCAACGGTAATTTAAAGGGCGAAAGTTCCATGCCGCTTTTGAGAAAGTCCGGTGCGTATTCAAAGAAAATCCGTGAATTTTCCTCATACAGCACCCCGACCAGTTGACGGTGGCCCCGAACATTCAAAAAAACATTGAGTTTCATTTTGACCTCGCACGCTGACGTTTTTTCGGCTCTTGCAAGTCGAAAAGCGACTTCGGTAAAATATCCTGCCGGAAAACGGATGAAAAATCGTCCAGCCGTCCGAGTACCAGCGCGATTTGCAGAAGATGCCGGAATTGAATTTCGCCTGTTTTCTCAAAACGTTTCACCGTCCCGACTGCGACACCGACCCGGCGCGCCAGTTCCGCCTGCGGCATATTCTGTTCCAGCCGCAAGGAACGCGCCCGATTCGCCATCTGCAACAGCACGTCATGCGGCGTCTGTAAAATAAGCGCGGTGTTTTCGGTCATAATATAATCCCTTATCTATATTTATTCTATTTATAAGATAGCATACTATCCAATAAAGTCAAGTGAAAGCCATAAAATCATGGATGTAAGTAAATTTTGGGAAAAACAGCGAAAAATAAGTGTTTTGACAAAAAAGTAAGTGTTTTGGAAAGTCGATCTCGCTATCAAAACACCGTTTTCATCCGGATTTTTGGGGAATGACGTTTTCACCGTTATTCCGGTGTCCAAGTGTGATCCATCTAAAATAGACGGCCTTCGGCGGCTTTGCGGAAACGAGAAATTCAGTTCAAAAAAGCAGAATTACGACTTGACAAAATCTCTGTTTGACAGTAGGGTATATTACAGCGTATTCGGCATACGATAGACAAAGTTTAGAAGAATCACTCCTGCGCTACCAATCGAATGCAGACAGGGCATCGACCGTCTAAAGATATTCCCCCGGTCTTATTCCCGCGAAATCATCCCCGTCAGGCTTCCAGACGACACCTCCGAAGGTTGGATCTACATCATGCCCCCGCGCTGACCGGTACAGAGAAATCAGCAAAGTCGTTTTTTGTTTCAACATCACATCAGATCAATCATTTTATTAGAAAAATCTTTGAAAATCACTTCTTACACCATGTTTGCACTTGTATTTTGCGTGAGCTGTGATAAATTCTGTAAATATAGTAGCAGGCTTAGTTATATGATCAGAGGTTCGCATATGGAAGATCAATGGCTGTCCCTAAGAGAAATCGCCGAGAGCCTTGGAACTCGCCGCGGAACCATCTACAAATGGATCGAAGGTAAAGGTATGCCCGGCCATCGCATCGGCCACTACAGGAAATTCAAAAAAAGACGAAGTCGACGCTTGGATTAAATCCGGCAAGGTTGGAGAATAAGATCAGAAAGAGGATATTCTTTGTCCAGTCTTATCCCATAATAGTTATAAAAAACAATCATTAGGATTGACATCATATGAACAAGGAACAAGAGCGTAACGAATTGCATCGGGCAATATGGAGTATTGCCAATGAAGTTCGAGGATCTGTGGACGGTTGGGATTTTAAGCAATTTGTCTTGGGGGCGCTTTTTTATCGCTTTATCAGCGAAAATTTTACTGATTATATCGAAGCGGGGGACGATAGCGTCGATTATGCATCACTGGATGATTCTATTATCACACCAGAAATCAAAGAAGACGCAATTAAAACAAAGGGATATTTCATATATCCAAGTCAACTATTTGCCAATGTCGTAAAGGATGCCAATACCAATGCCAATTTAAATACGGATTTAGCGGCGATCTTTACTGCGATTGAAAGTTCTGCCAGCGGCTACCCCTCCGAACAGGACATCAAGGGACTTTTTGCTGATTTTGATACGACCAGTAATCGCCTCGGGAATACCGTAAAAGATAAAAACAGTCGTTTAGCCGCAGTCTTACAAGGCGTAGAAGGGTTGAAATTTGGCAATTTTGAGGAAAATAATATTGATCTTTTTGGCGATGCCTATGAATTTCTGATTTCCAATTATGCAGCGAACGCCGGAAAGTCTGGTGGAGAATTTTTCACGCCGCAACAAGTATCAAAACTTCTTTCGCAGCTTGCGATCCACAAACAGAAGACGATTAATAAAATTTATGACCCGGCGTGCGGCTCCGGTTCTTTGCTGCTTCAAGCCAAGAAACAATTTGACGATCACTTGATTGAGGATGGTTTCTTTGGGCAGGAGATCAACCATACAACCTACAACCTTGCCCGCATGAATATGTTTCTGCACAATATCAATTACGACAAATTTGATATTGCGCTGGGCAATACGCTGCTCGCTCCCGAGTTCATGGATGAAAAACCGTTTGATGCGATCGTTTCCAATCCACCTTATTCGGTAAACTGGGTTGGCAGCGACGACCCGACTCTGATCAACGACGACCGCTTTGCTCCGGCTGGAATATTGGCCCCGAAATCAAAAGCGGATTTTGCATTTGTACTGCATTGCTTAAGTTATCTGTCGGGCAAAGGCAGAGCGGCGATCGTCTGTTTCCCCGGGATTTTTTATCGCGGCGGCGCCGAGAAAAAGATCCGCCAGTTTTTAATTGACAATAATTATGTAGAAACGGTAATTTCGCTTGCCCCGAATCTCTTTTTCGGAACCAGTATTGCAGTGAATATTCTGGTGCTTTCCAAGCACAAAATGGATATGAAGACCCAGTTTATTGATGCGACTGAGTTTTTTAAGAAAGAGACAAACAACAATGTTCTCACCGATGAACATATTGCAAAGATCATAGAGTTGTTTGACGCCAAACAAGATGTCGAATATTATACAAAGAATGTCGATTATCTGGAGATTGTGGAAAAGGACTACAACCTTTCGGTGAGCAGTTATGTGGAGGCGAAGGATACGCGGGAAGTGATTGATATTACCAAGCTCAATGCCGAAATCAAAACCACGGTGGAGAAAATCACCCGTCTTCGGGCGGACATTGACGCGATCGTCGCTGATTTGGAGGGGAAACAATGAATCGCGTCGTGCAAACGTTCCCGAACATTCTTTGGACTGTTGCTCAAAGGAACGGATTAACGGGACATAACCGTCCTGTATTGCTTAAAAAACATGGATTTTTGAGCAATACATACTTCATTTGTTTAAAAGCGGTCAATCTTGAAGCAATATTACAGGGGAACATCGCATGAGTAAAGAAATGCTTGCACATCTTCCTCCGATGACAGATTTAGAGACGAAGCGAATTTTAAAGCGCGTCAACGAAGCAAACCGGGAACTTGCGGTATTAAAAGGGTATGCCCGGACGATTCCCAATCAATATGTTTTAATCAAAGCTTTATCTCTTCAAGAGGCGAAAGACAGTTCTGAAATTGAAAGTATCATTACAACGAATGATGAATTGTATCGCGCCGGCCTATTCGAGCGTAACATCGTTTCTCCGCAGGCAAAGGAAGTTATGAATTATGCAGAGGCGCTCAATGAGGGGTTTCGGCTGATTCGTAATGGAGAGTTGCTTACGGTTAATAATATATGTGCCATCCAAAAGATTTTGGAAAAAAATGATGCAGGGCTTCGCAAGCAGTCAGGCACAACTTTAAAGAATGCTGCTACAGGAGAAATTGTTTATACTCCACCCCAAGAATATGATGTCATTGTAAAGTTGATGAGTAATTTAGAACAGATGATCAACGATGATGGCAATTGGCCGGATATTGATCCATTAATCAAAATGGCCGTATTGCATTATCAATTTGAAAGCATACATCCATTTTATGACGGCAACGGAAGAACCGGGCGAATCATCAATGTCCTTTATCTGGTTTTAAAAGATCGTTTGGATACTCCAATTCTCTATTTAAGCCGCTATATTATCAGTCACAAAGGCGATTATTATCGGCTTTTGCAAGAGGTTAGAGAATCAAACGATTGGGAAAACTTTATCCTTTTCATGCTTGATGCTATCGTAACAACATCGAAAATGACGGTCTGTACCATACAGCAAATAGATACGGCAATGTTGGAAACTAAGCGACAGATAAAAAATGAATTTTCTTTTTACAGCCGCGACTTAGTTGAAACATTGTTTTTATTTCCGTATACCAGGATTCAACATTTTCAGAAATATTTGGAGATCAGTCGAAATACCGCAACAGCTTATTTAAACAAGTTGTGCGATGCCGGGATCTTAGAAAAAATGGTTCTAGGACGCAACCAGTATTTTATTAATAAAGCATTATTCCATATTCTCTCATCAATTCCTTGCGATGTTGACCGCAACGTGCCGGAAGTGGTTACGGACGACGGAGACAGAAAATGAACAGCGATTTAATTTTATACCAATCCGAAGAAGGTGCAATTCACGTCAATGTTCGTTTGAAAGACGAAACTATCTGGCTGACACAGCCTGCTATTGTGGATTTGTTTCAATCCAACAAGGTCAACATCAGTGAACACATTGCCCACATTTATGCAGAGGGCGAATTAACTCCTAAGGCAACTGTTTGGAAATTCCGAACAGTTCAAGCCAAGGAAAAAGAGCAGAGTCTGGACGAACTGGAGCGGGATTTGAAAAACCTTGCCAAAGCCAAACGCTCCGGCAAGAAAGGCGGCGACAAATGAGCAAGATTGACGAACTCATTCAGCAATACTGCCCGAAGGAAGTTCCTTTCAAGCGGGTACAAGAGATTGCGCAAGTTAGTACTGGTAGTAGCAACGGGAACGAGGCGGAAGAAGACGGACAATATCCTTTTTTTATTCGCTCACAAACGATAAAAAGGAAGAAAGATTGGGAGTATGACGAAGAAGCAATAATCATTCCTGGAGAAGGTGGAATAGGAGAGATCTATCACTATGTGAAAGGTAAATACGCTCTTCACCAAAGAGTTTACAGGATACATTTTATTTGGAATGATGTGAATGTTAAATTCGCTTTCCATTACTTCCGTGCTTGCTTTTATTCGTTTATCACAAAGAAAGCTGTTAGCGCAACCGTAAAATCAATTAGAAAACCCATGATTGAAGAGTTTTCCATTCCCATTCCGCCGAAGGAAGTACAGGAGGAAATTGTCCGGATTTTGGACAAATTCACGGAGCTTACAGCGGAGCTTACAGCGGAGCTTACAGCTCGCCAAAAACAATACGAATATTACCGCGATCAACTCCTCACCTTCGGCGATGAGGTCGAATGGAAAACGCTCGGAGAAGTAGCAGAAATCGGCACAGGAAGCCATGACACTCAGGACGCGATTGAAGATGGTAGATATATTTTTTATGCTCGTGGTCGTGAACCGTTAAGCCTAAATACATTCGATTTTGATGAAGTTGCAATAATCACCGCCGGTGATGGCGTTGGAGTTGGCAAGGTTTTTCATTATGCTCAAGGGAAATACGCTCTGCACCAGCGTGCTTATCGCATTGTTCCAAACAAAAGTATAGAAACAAGATTTCTTTACTTTTACATAATATCATATTTTTACTCCTACATCCAAAAAACGGCGGTGAATTCATCTGTTACCTCGCTTCGTAAACCAATGTTATTAAAATTCCCCATTCCTATTCCACATCTATCGGAACAAGCACGGATTGTGGCAATTTTGGACAAGTTCGATGCATTGACCAATTCCATTACCGAGGGATTGCCTCGGGAGATTGAGTTGCGCCAAAAACAATATGAGTATTATCGTGATAAACTTCTCTCCTTTTCCAAAAAGATAGAGGCGTAAAATGGGAAATACATTGCAGGAAATCGCAAAACAACTCAAGGGTGCAAATAAAAAAGTTCAGTTGATCTACGCCTTTAACGGCGTGGGAAAAACTCGTCTTTCGTGCGAATTCAAGAATTTAATTGCTTCCAAAGATGAGGATAATGCCGAAGCTGAACATGTTACCAAATACCTCTATTACAACGCCTTTACGGAAGACCTGTTCTATTGGGATAATGATTTGGATGGAGATACTGAACGGAAATTAAAAATCCACCCCAATTCATTTACGGAATGGGTACTGGAAGAGCAAGGGCAGGATCAGAATATTATCAGCAATTTTCAGCATTATACCAATGGCAAATTAATGCCCAAGTTCAATGAGGAATATTTTAAAGATGTAATTAATCCAATGACAAAGAAAACAGAAAAAACAAAGATTGCTAAAAATAGCGAGGTAACTTTCTCTTTAGAGCGGGGAACTGATGAGCGTATTGATAACATCAAGATCTCGAAAGGCGAAGAGAGCAACTTTGTCTGGTGTGTGTTTTATAGCCTGCTCGTGCAAGTTATCGAAGTGTTGAATGTGGCAGAGCCTGCCGACCGCGAAACGGATAAGTTCGATCATTTGGAATATGTGTTTATTGATGATCCGGTCACTTCTTTGGATGATAATCATCTGATTTCACTGGCGGTTGATCTGGCGGAATTGATAAAATCCAGCACTTCAAGTATAAAATTTGTCATTACCACTCATAATCCACTTTTTTATAACGTACTGTATAATGAATTTAATACACTAAACAGCTACTTTTTGACGAAAAATGAAGACGGGGCTTTTGAGCTGCAAAGAAAAGACGGCGATTCAAATAAAAGTTTCTCTTATCACTTGCACTTAAAGGCAACGCTTGAAGAAGCTATAAAAGATAATAAGATTGAACGTTATCATTTTATGTTATTGCGCAATTTGTACGAAAAAACGGCAAATTACCTCGGTTATCCAAGATGGTCGGAATTGCTGCCTGATGATAAAACGACTTATTATAACCGCGTAATTCAATTTACCAGTCATTCAACGTTATCAAATGAGGCAATAGCAGAACCCACCGATTCAGAAAAGCAGATTGTTCGCTTTTTATTGAATCATTTGATTACGAGTTATAACTTTTGGCAGGAGACCCACGATGTGCAACGATAAAGTCATTGCAGAATCCAATAATTTCATTGTTCTTGACAAGTATGAAAAAATTGAACAGTCCGGCGCAATCTATCAAACCGAGGCGGATCTGGAACGGGAGCTGATTGCCGATTTGCGGAATCAAGGATATGAGTTTCTGCCGGATGTCAAAAATTCGGAAGCATTGCTTGCCAACGTTCGTATTCAGCTTCAGGCGCTTAACAATATGACTTTCCTTGACTCCGAATGGTTTCGCTTTGTCGAAACCTATTTGGATAATCCCAACGATTCGATGATCGACAAAACCCGCAAGATTCACGATAATTATATTCATGATTTTGTTTTTAATGACGGACATATCCAAAATATCTATTTATTTGACAAACAAAACCTCGCACGCAATAAAGTGCAGGTCATTCAGCAATTCGAGCAAACCGGAACTCATGCGAACCGCTACGATGTAACGATTCTGGTCAACGGCCTGCCGCTTGTCCAAATCGAACTGAAAAAACGCGGCATTGCCATCCGGGAAGCATTCAATCAGATTCATCGCTACAGCAAAGAGAGTTTCAATACAGAGAATTCCCTTTTTAAATATTTACAGCTTTTTGTGATTTCCAACGGCACCGACAGCCGATATTTCGCCAATACCACCAAGCGGGACAAAAACAGTTTCGACTTCACGATGAACTGGGCGCAGAAAGATAATGAACTGATCAAGGATCTTAAAGACTTTACCGCAACCTTTTTGCAGAAAAAGACTCTTCTGGAAGTTATTCTGCGTTATTCCGTTTTTGATACCAACAACACGCTTTTGGTGATGCGCCCTTATCAGATTGCCGCAACCGAACGGATCTTGCGGAAGATTCAAGGAGCTTATCAAGCCAAAGTTTGGGGAAAACCGGAGAGCGGCGGCTACATTTGGCATACAACCGGCTCCGGTAAAACGTTGACCAGCTTCAAGGCGGCGAGACTGGCAACGCAACTCGATTTCATCGACAAAGTTTTTTTTGTGGTTGACCGTAAGGATCTTGACTACCAGACGATGAAAGAATACCAGAAGTTTTCACCGGACAGCGTCAATGGTTCCGAGAGTACAGCTGGTCTGAAACGCAATATCGAAAGAAATGACAACAAAATTATTGTCACAACGATCCAGAAGCTCAACAACTTGATGAAAAGTGAAGAGTATTTGGAAATCTATCAAAAGCAAGTTGTCTTCATTTTTGACGAGGCGCATCGCTCACAATTCGGCGAAGCACAGAAGAATCTTAAAAAGAAATTTAAGAAGTTCTATCAATTCGGATTCACGGGAACCCCCATTTTTCCAGAAAACGCTCTGGGAGCGGAAACAACAGCGTCTGTATTTGGCCGGGAACTTCACTCTTATGTGATCACCGATGCCATTCGCGATGAGAAAGTGCTGAAATTCAAAGTCGATTATAATGATGTCCGCCCCAGGTTCAAGGCGATCGAATCCGAACTGGACGAATCAAAACTGACCGCCGCCGAAAACAAAGAAGCCTTGCTGCATCCGGAGCGTATTCGAGAAATTTCTCAATATATTCTGGATCACTTCAACCAGAAGACGCATCGCCTGATTGCCAATGGCAAAGGTTTCAATGCGATGTTTGCCGTCAGTAGCGTTGACGCCGCCAAAATGTATTATGAAACGCTTAACGACTTGCAGAAAAATTGTTCGCAAAAACTGAAGATTGCTACGATTTTCTCATTTGCTGCCAACGAAGAACAAGATGCTGTTGGAGATATTCTTGACGAAAGTTTTGAAGTATCCGCGATGAGCAGCAGTGCCAAAGAATTTTTGGAAGCCGCTATCAAAAACTACAACGATATGTTTAAAACGAATTTCAGCGTCGAAGGCAAAGCCTTTCAAAACTACTACCGGGATCTCTCAAATCGGGTAAAAAGACAGGAAGTCGATCTGATTATCGTTGTCGGCATGTTCCTGACCGGATTTGATGCCCCGACACTGAATACGCTTTTCGTTGATAAAAACCTGCGTTACCATGGTCTGATACAGGCCTATTCCCGTACCAACCGCATTTATGACGCCACCAAAACATTTGGCAATATTATCACGTTTCGGGATCTGGAACAGCCGACCATTGATGCCATTAAGACATTCGGAGATAAAAATGAAAATCTCAGAAATGTGGTTCTGGAAAAAAGTTACAAGGAATACATGGATGGCTTCTCCGATGCTGAAACAGGAGAAACCAGAACCGGTTACATAGAGATTACCCGGCAACTGCAACAGCGTTTCCCGAATCCGGATCAAATTGTCTCTGAAAGCGACAAGAAAGCTTTTGTAAAACTCTTCGGCGAATATCTGCGCGTGGAAAACATTTTGCAGAATTATGATGAATTTGCCGCGCTTCAAGCCTTGCAAAACGTTGATATGGAGAATTCACAAGCTCGCGAGAATTTTAAAAATCGCTATCACCTTGACGATGAAAAAATCGGCGAAATGCAGAAAATTACAGTTCCCGATATCCGCATCATTCAGGATTACCGTTCCACTTACAATGATATCAGAGACTGGTTGCGCCGCGAAAAAGCAGATAAAGGAAAAGAAAAATCGCTCATTGTTTGGGATGACATTGTTTTTGAAGTGGATCTGCTCAAATCTCAAGAAATCAATCTTGATTATATTCTTGGACTTATTTTTGAAAAGAATAAAATCACCAAAGACAAATCCGCTTTAATTGAAGAAGTTCGCCGTCTGATTCGTTCCAGTATCGGGAATCGTGCAAAAGAAAGTTTGCTGGTCGACTTCATTCATCACACAGATTTGGACAATATACAGGACAAAGTTGGCATTATTGATGCCTTTTTTACCTTTGCTCAGGAGAAACAACGGCGTGAAGTTGATGATTTGATCGTCAGCGAAAAACTGAATGAGGCGGCGGCAAAACGATATATTAAAACGTCATTAAAGCGCGAATATGCCAGTGAAAACGGAACCGAACTCAACGCGGTATTACCGAAAATGAGCCCGCTAAATCCTCAATATCTGCCGAAAAAGCAAAATGTTTTTCAAAAGATATCCGCCTTGGTTGAAAAATTCCGTGGCATTGGAGGTTTACCAGGAGATAAAAATGACTGTGAATAATATTAAAACAAAATTAGTCAATGTCGAACTCTTTGACGGGACTCCGAAGGGCTTCCGGCAGGTTGAATTTGAAACCGAAATCATTAAGGCCGTCGTCGTTCCCCGGGCGCAAGCCGGTGAAATTGCTTCGCACATCAACGAACAGACTATGGCCGTTTATTTGCTCATAGGCGAAGACGATGCCAGAAAAATCAAAGCCTATGTCGGTCAAACAAAACGCACGCAACCACGAGCACAAGAACATCGCAAAAAACGTGATTGGTGGAATGAAATTATTTATTTTATCAATCGCGCAGGGAACGGCTTCTCTGCCGTCGAATTGGACTATTTAGAGTGGTTGTTGGTAAAAAAGCTATCCGAAGCAAAACGCGTCATTCTCGACAATAGCAACAAAGCCAGCAAGGAGGAACCCGTCGCGACCTCGGGGAAGAAGGCAAGTTTTATTGCTTACTACAACCAGATTGTGATGTTGACCGAGTTGCTGGGACTTGACATTTTCAATAAAGTTTATTCCACCACCAGCACCGAAATTCGCTTCTTCTGCAAAAATAGCAAAGGCGCGAACGCCTCGGCATTCCTGCGTGATGACGGTTTCTATGTTCAACCGAATTCTGAGTGCGTATTGCAACTGACTGCTTCCGGCAAAAAAAGCAGCTACATTCAGCCAACGCGTCAAAGGTTATTGGAGGAAAATGTGCTGAAGAATGATGGCCCCAAACTCATTTTCGCACAAGAGTACAAATTCAAGACTCCGTCCGGCGCCAGTGATATCATTCTTGGCACACCATCTAATGGCTGGATCAATTGGAAAGATGCAACCGGAAAAACACTCGATGAACATTTCAGGACAGAAGAATAAGCCTATCATGAATTGATATTTCTACGCAAACAGCATTGCGAATTTTGCCGGGAGTACCAAGAATGAAATTCTCAATGCTCTGGTGGCAGAAAATTCCTTTGATCTCGCAGAGCGGATGTGACCGAAGACAGATTCTGTGCTAGTTCAGGGTTATGCGCTCGATTTCAAGAACTTTCATGAAGTCAGTCGGGATTTGGTAATTGCACCGGTTTTGATTGCGAACGAAGCGCCGGATTCTTCCGCGACACAGGAATTTTGTCTTTATGACAATAAGGTTGTGTATAGAAATCTGAATGGTGGGCGATGAGAGACTCGAACTCCCGACATTCACGGTGTAAACGTGACGCTCTAACCAACTGAGCTAATCGCCCGAATAAATATGAATGGTGGGCGTAATAGGACTCGAACCTATGACCTCCACGATGTCAACGTGGCGCTCTAACCAACTGAGCTATACGCCCATTCTATGCGTGATCTCTGAATAATCAAAAACAGAAATGGTGGGCGTAATAGGACTCGAACCTATGACCTCCACGATGTCAACGTGGCGCTCTAACCAACTGAGCTATACGCCCATTCTGTAGTCGATACGCTAAATATATTCTACTTTTTCCTTTTTTCAAGTCGAATCCGCGAAAAAATCGTATTTTTCCAACTCTCCAACGATCCAAAGAATCCGTATTTTGAATATTTTTATGCATAATATTCGAATATTTTTCATTTTTTTATTTTTCCCCTCTTGTTTTTGCCGGAAAATATTGTATAATTAAAAGAGAGGAGAAAACTGCTGAAATGGCAAATGAACGAAAAAAAATCACGATGCTTGACATTGCAAAAGAGGCGGCCGTCTCTCAGAGCACGGTCTCGCGCGTGATCAACCGGAGACCGGGAATCAACGAAACCAAATACCGCAAGGTTTTGGAAGCGATGAAACGGCTCGGCTACGAACTGCCGCAGACTGTTGAGCCTGCACGCAAAACGGTCTGTCTTGTCCTCTGTCCGTTGCCCGAACAGAAAAATATTCTGGAAATGGATTTCAATATTCAGGCTCAGGAAGGCGTTCAGACGGTGCTCGGAAACAGCGATGCAGACCTTATGCTTCTGGTTCAGCCGGCAGGAGCGGAAACGCTGCATCTGCCGCCCGGAAAGCTCCAGTCAATCTCCGGATTTATCTTTCTGGGACCCGTCGGCAGCCCGGAACTGCTGAAAGAACTGGAACGCGCCCGGATTCCTTACGTCACGGCACAGGGTGGAACTCCTTTGCGCTTTCCACACGATTGCGACCGGGTTTGTCCGGATGAATTTGAAACGGCACGCAAAATCTGCGACTATCTGGAAGCACACAACCGGAAACGGATCGGCTTTATTCTCTCCCGTACGTTTGCGCACCGCCTCGACGGGTTCCGGCTGGAGACCATGAAGCGGGAAAAACTGGAACTGCGGGAAAACGACATCATGCTTCTGGAGACAACCAACAACGAAGAACACATTGAAGCAGCTTATCACTATATCAGGCGGGGCGACCTGCCGGACACCCTGATCGTCAGCCACCACGGAGCCGCCGTACTGATCCGTTCCATCTTCAAATTCAATAATATCCGGGTCCCGGAAGACGTCCTGATCTTTTCCTATGCCCATACCGTAGAACAGAACCAGCTCCCGTGCGTACTGCATCGCGCCTACCTGCTCGGCTACAAAGCAGCACGCAGACTTCTGGAAAAACTTGCGGATCCGGATGACGTCCCCGGCAAGGTATTGATTCCATCGGAATTGATCAATATAAACATAACTTGAAAACAGGGAGAAAAACAATGAAAAAGAGACAGAGAAACTTCACTCTTACAGAACTGCTGATCGTTATCGCTGTTATTGCAATTCTTGCCGGAATGCTTCTGCCCGCGCTGAACAGCGCAAGATCAAAGGCACATGCAATCAGCTGTCTCTCCAACTTGAAACAAATCGGTCTGATCATGAACCAGTATGCCGACGCTTTCAATGAATATTTTCCATTTGCCACCACCTGGGGCACCGATCTGAGCGGGCACCCGACCTGGAACAGGCAGCTGCTCGACGCAGGATTTGTCAAAACAGGGCCGAAAGGCAGCTATCCGGAAACCGAAATCCCTTACGGCGCAGACTCCGGCGGACTGCCGTATGGAATCTGGCGCTGTCCAACGGTTCCACCGCACACTCACACAAGCAGCGGACTGGTTCATTACGGAATGAATTCCACCTTTCAGCCGAACGGGACTCCGCCGTTTTTCGTCAAACGCAGCTCCTTTCCGCAAATCAAACCCGGCATTTACCGAAACACCACCGAATTTCTCCTGATGGCGGACAACGATGCCATGGACGACAGTGATACGACCTTTACCGGCGTTGTATATCCCGCCAATCCCCCGACCATTGCAAACCCGGCATCCCGCGCACGGACAATCGGATACCGGCATCAGGGAAGCGCAAATATTCTTTTTGTTGACGGACACACCGGAAGCTGGCGCTACAACGGTCCCATCGCGCGGAAATACTGGGCACATTACAACTGACCCAAAAGGAGACAGACGTGAAAACAATCATTCTGACGGCGGCGCTTATTCTGTCCGCAACCGCACTTCCCGCTCTTGAAAACGACGGCAGAATTTATGATTGCGAAACATTCAAGCCATGGGGCTATCCCAAAGGCTGGGGATTCTGGTGCGATAAAAATTCCCGGAAGCCGGAATGGAAAATTTCCGCCGACGCCGCCGAAGGGAAACAGGCGCTTCAAATCACGTTTCACGGATGCCGCGCTTTTCAAGGCGTCTCCATCGACCTGAACCGGATGCCGGAAGATGCGGACTGTCTCACATTCTGGGTCAAAGTCATTTCCGGAAAACCGCCTTCCAATCTGCAGCTGATCGAAAAAAGCAAGAACGGCAAGGGAAAGGAATTTTTCGGTTCCCCGTTTGCACTGCCGGAACCCGGCGTCTGGAAAAAGATCACCGTTCCGCTTTCCTCGTTCCGCTACACCCGGCAGAGCAATTATCCCGGAAACAACCGGAAAGCAGATGCCGGTCATGATTTCATATTGCACCTGATCGGTTACACCAAAGACAGCGGAACTCTGCTCATTGATGATCTCCGCTGGGGAAAAACCGGAAACATTGCCAGAAAAATGGACAACGGAAAAAAAACAGGCAATCTGCTGCAGGGCGATACCAGTTTTGAGACGGGAACCGGGCCATGGATGTATTTTTCCGGATTGAAACAGTTGCGCGGACGAACCGGCGAAGGAGCCCACGGAAACAACTGCCTTGAGATTCTTCCCGGCTCTTCCATGGTCATGAACAAATGGATCTGGGAGCTTTTCCAACCGGGGAAAACGTATGTATTCTCCTTTTACGCGAAAGGGGAACGCGGACAAAATCTCACGGTTGCGGCGATCAATCTGAAATGGCGCTGGCTGAAAGGGCAAACGTTCAAGCTGTCGCCGGAATGGAAACGCTATTTCATGGTCATTCCGCCGCAGAAAAACAGTGAAACGGCTTATCTCGGCTTCCGGACAGCCGGACTGCAAAGCTCCATCCTGATTGATGCTGTACAGCTCGAAGAAGGTAATACGCCATCCGCCTACCAGGCACCGGAAGCGGCAAGCCTTTACAGCACGGTCGGCGAATCCGGAGAGATCATGGCAGAGGGGAAAACCCCCGTTCTGACCGTATCGCTCCGCAATAACGGGGTCTCCCCGGAACGTCTTCCGCTCACCCTGAAAGCGGAGCTGCCGGGGAAATGGCAGGACCACCGCAAACTGAATCTGAAACCGGATCAGCTTCAAACGCTGAAGTTCTCCTGCCCGTTCGCCGGAGAAACCGGGTATTATCCGCTGGAACTGACTCTTTCCGACAAAAACGGAACGATCCTGAAACACCAGCCATCACCGTTTGTGATCGTGCCGGAATTTCCGCCGCCACAGAAAGACAAAGGCTTTTTCGGGATTCAGGACAGCCCCGTCCCCAGAGAGGTTCTCCCGCGAATCGGCGTTTCGTGGATCCGCAGCGGCGGGCCGCGCTGGTTCGATTCGGAACCTTCTCCCGGTGTCTTCCGGGATATGCAGGCTGCCAAAACCAGACAGTATGCCGGCTTGAATGTCCAGTACAGCATGGGAAATATCGACCGGGTTCCTGTCTGGGCCCGACTGCCGGGAAACGAAACGGCGGAGCCCTCCGCAATCCGGATGTTTGCGGAACAGTTCATCAAAACAAGTCCCGATACAGTCCGCTGTTACGATTTTCAGAACGAACCGGACTTGACTCTGCTCCGGATGAAGAACATGAACATGGAAAAAGCCGTTCAATACTACTCGGATATGCTGAAAGCGATTCACCCGGTCATGAAACAGCACAACGCCCGGCTCATGATCAACGGATCAGGCGGAGCCGATGGTTTTGCCGCCGGAGTGTTTGAAAAAGCGGCGGGAGCCTTTGACATTTACGCACCCCATCCCTATACGTTTCCCCGTTCGATCGGCATGGACAGCCGTTACTGCGCCTCGCCGGAGAGCGGCGACCTGGTCCGCAAGCTGAATTCCGCAAAAGAGCTCATCCGGAGACACGGCGGCGGTCAGACGCTCGCGGTCGGCGAACTCGGCTGGGCTCTCGACGGTACCGCACCGTTTCACTCCGTCCAGGCGAAACGGTACGCCGCCTATCTGGCACGGACGTTTCTCCTCGCACGCACGGTGCCGGAATGCTCCTGGCTGATCTGGTATTCAGGAATGGGATGGCCGGAAAACGGAAATTACGAATACGGCGTCTGGCGTAACGACAACGGGCTCCGTCCCCTGCCCGCCGCGGCGGCATACGCACAGGCCGCACGGGAAATGGAGGGAGGAACCGACTTCAAAACAGTCTCCGGCGGCGATATCCGGATCATCCGCTGGAAAAAAGACGGAACGGAAAAAATCGCTCTCTGGAATATCGACGAAACAATGCGGGCAATCCCGTTTTCCGTTGAAAACGTCTCTGTCCGGGACATATACGGTTTCACGGTTCCGGGCGGCTCTTTCCGGCTGGGAGAAGCGCCGTATTACCTGACAGTAAGCGACGGACACGGTAGCGCTGTCGTGTCCGCCCTGCTGAACAATATCGCCAGACAGGCACCGGTTCAGGTCACGCCGTCACTGAAAACCGTTACGGACATGCGCCTCCTTATCCGCAACAATCTGCCGCACGAATGGAGTGGAACTTTTTCCGTAAAGGACGGCGGCAATCTTGATCTGAAACTTGCCGCAAAAGAGATCCGTAATACAAGCATTCCGGTTCCGGAAGTCCAGCCGGAACAGCCGTTCCGGACGGAATTGACGATCCGCGACCGGAAAGGGACCGAATTCCGCATGCCGATCCGCATGCCGGAACTGATGCGGGTCAGACAGGTCCAAATCAAAGACTGGAAAACCTTTGATTTCCGGAAAGCGGGACCACAGATCGTCCTCAAAACCCGTTCCGATGTTTTTCCGCCGGACCCGTTCATCAAATGGAGCGGACCGCAGGATCTTTCCGCGAGCGTATTCCTCGGCTGGGACCGGAATTTTTTCTATCTGATGGCGGAAGTTACGGATGATGAACACAACAATCCCGGACGCGATGCCGAACTTTGGAAAGGCGACTCCATCCAGTTTGCATTCGATACGGAAAACGACGCCGTTCCAAACGCGGAATATGACAACAACGATTACGAATTCGGCACAGCCTCCGGCTCCGGACTCTGGTGCTGGCACGCCCCCGCAGGAAAACAGACGGGAGCGGTCGCCGGAGTGAAACCGCTGATTGAACGGACTGACGGAAAAAGGATCTACCGGATCGCCATTCCCTGGAGCACTCTTGCCCCGCTCACACCGGAAACCGGACGGGTCTTCGGATTCGCTCTTGTGATCCATGACCGTGACGGCATGGTGCGCAATTACCACATGGCGTTCGGGCAAGGCATTGCCAACGGGAAAAATCCATCGCAATTCCGGAAACTGCTCCTGAGCAAGTGACCATCCACAGAACGGGTATTCATAGATGCCGGAATACGGCGATTCTGTAGTTTTCGGTTTTACTTTTCCTTGAGTTTCAGGTTCGCTTCAAGATTTTAGCAAATGCATGCAGGACTAAAAAGAGTGTGCATTTACTTTTAATGCAATCCTCATATTCGAATATTTTTCATTTTTTGTTTCCCCCCTCTTGTTTTTACCGGAAAATATTGTATAATTAAAAAGAGGAGAAATCTGCGGAAATGACAAATAAACAAAAAAATCACGACATTGGACGCGATGAAACGGATCGGTTGCAAAGCGGCGCACAGTTTTCCGGGAAACCCGCGGTTCCGGATGACGTCCACGGCAAGGTATTGATTTCAACCGAAATTAATCAATATAAATATAACAGGAAAAAACAGGTATGAAAGAAAAGAACAAATTCACCCTCATAGAACTTTTAATCGTAATTACTATTATAGCAATACTAGCCGGAATGCTTCTTCCGGCATTGAACAAGGCCCGGGAACATGCAAAACTGAGCACCTGCACCGGCAATTTGAAACAGGTATCCCTGTATCTTCAGAGCTATCTGAATGACTGGGACAACTACTATCCGAACTGGATCAGCTGGGAAAGCGATTTGGATTTCTACCGCTATCCGAACATCAAAGCCCGTTATGACGCATACGCTGCGGACAAAAACATCATCCTGCGCTGCCCTGTCCGCAAGCTGTCGAATCAGGACTATGAGGCACTCAGCGGACTCGGCGTCGGCTGGATCATGTACGGCACAAACTATCTGAACATCAGCGCATCGGGACCGGAGAAAATTCAGAAGATCGTCTCGCCGTCCAGAAAACTCTATCTTGCGGAAAATTCTCCGGAACAGGGAGCCGGACGCGTCATCAACGCCTACACGGCAAAATACAATCCCTATCCCCGGCACGGTGAACGGGATGCAAACTGTCTCTGGCTCGACGGCCATGTTGCCAGACTGCCCGCCGCCCAGCTGGTCGGCGCCACTGCTTCCGCGACTTACTATAATAAACTCAAATAAGCATCAGAAAGTTATCCTATGAAAATTTTTCTTTCATTGTTCGCGGCATCCGCTCTGACCGCTTTTGCGTCATCCATTTCCCCGGTCTATGAATGGGACTGGAAACGCGAAGGAGAAAGTGGTTTTTCCGCAAATGCTCAAATCACAATCCGCCATGACAGAGAAAATGCTCTTTCTTTCCGCACGGGTTCGGAAAAAGGAGGGCTGCAAGCCGTCACAGGTCCCGACCTGGATTTCGGCCCGGCGGAAAATTTTGAACGGTCGTTCCGTATCCGGACCTGCTATCGCGTATTCGGGAAGGTGGATTTCGCCCAACTCCGGATCCGGGGAAAAGATGGACAATGGCTGGAAGGCGACCGGAAAATTTCGGAAAACATCTACCTGCTCGCTTTCCGCAACGCGGAAAAGACCGGAGAATGGATCTCCGAGGAACGGACCTTCTATCTTCTTCCGGGAAAAAGAGAAGGAAAACTTGTGTTCTTTCTCTCCCCGGTGAAAGAGGGGGAACTGCAGGTCCGCTCGCTGACCATTGAGGAGACCGGCAAAGAACGGACCCGCTTCATTCCGAACGGCGGAGATCCTGTCATTCAGGAAGAATCGGGACGCGTGACCGTCCGCATCCCGGATCCGGAGAACGTTCTCCGGGCAACTCTGAGCGCAACCGACGAGGAAGGCAATCTTCTCTTCTCGAACCATCTTCCCGCGGGCAGTCCGACCGGAACGATCATTCTGAAGGAACGGGGATTCTACACGCTCCGATGCGATCTTCTCCGGCGGGACGGGAAACAGATTGTCGACACCGCCACATTTGCCGTGACCGGTCCGCCGCTTCCAGAGGAAATCCGCAAACACTCCCGCTACGGCATCTGTCTCATCTACGCAACGCCGGAATGGGGAAAGAAGCACAACTTTTCCATGAATTACAACGGCTGGGGACTGAGTGAAATCTGCCGGAATCCGGATGGTTCGCTCCGTTACCGGCGCAACCCGGGACGGGAGCTCAACTCCAAAGCGCTCTTCCGTCATGCCGCGCTGTTCGGGTTGCCGGGATTTCTCAACAGGGGAAAAACAGACGGGGGAATCTATCCGCCGGAAGACTGGAACATGCTTTCCGAAGCGGTCCGTCTCTGGGTGCGCAACACTCCCGATCTTCCGGACGTCGTCAACGTGTTCAACGAACCCAACAGCCGTTGGAAAGGATCGTGCGAAGAGCTGATCAAATTCCACAATGTGATTTCGGAGGCGGTCAAAAAGGAACGTCCGGATCTGAAAGTCGGCGGTCCCGGCTTTTCACGGATTAAATCTGGAGAGTTCAAGCAATATATTCAGGGCGGAATCCTCAAAAACATGGATTACCTGATCATGCACGCCTATGTCTACGCCACGCCGCCGGAAAAGGAATTCATCCGGAATATCATTGAGCTTCAAGAATTCATGAAGACAACGCCCTATGCACATCTTCCGATTGCGTTCACAGAGTTCGGCTGGTGCAGCGAGCCGGGCGACTGGCAGAAACCCGTCGACGAGCTGACCAAAGCCCGTTATCTCGCCCGTTCCATTCTTCTCTGCACCGTTCGGAATATCAATCATCTCATGTACTTTGCCGCAAAATATTATCCACGCCGCGATCAGTATGCCTACAGCATCGTGAAACCGGATCTCTCCCCCCTTCCCGCGATGGCGAGCTATCAGACTCTGATCCGGGAGCTCGCTTCCGTCAAAGGAGGCGGACGATGGATCCGGATAGCTCCGGACGTTCATTTCTGCACCTTCCGCCGCGGTACGGAAACCGTTTCCGCCGTCTGGTGCCTGAATGGAACGCGGGAACTTGAATTCCGGGGAGTCGCCCCCACCAGCCTCCGCTCCATGACGGGAACCCCGCGTAATACGGACAAAGGAAAAATCTCGCTTTCTCCGAGTCCTTCCTATGCGGTTTTTCCGGGAACGGAGTTGGCGGAGGCACAGCTCAGCGTCGTCCGGAAACTTCTTCCGGAAACCGGATTCCGGCTTGACGGGGATGCGTTTCTCCTGCCATCCGAACTGCTTCGCCGCGCGGACGGCTCTTTCGTTTTCCGCCGTGGCGCCCCGTTCGGAGAATATGCCGTTCCCGTACGCCGGAACGGAACATGGACTTTCCACCGTTTTGAACTGATGGATCCGGTCCGGAGTGAACTGACCAATGTCCACTGTTCGAAACACACAACAGAACTTTCGTTCCGTCTGTCGACCCGCTTTCCCGGAAAAATCCCTGCCGGCCTGAAGCTGACTTTGGACAATAACCAGACCTTTTCTTCAAAAACAGTTCTCTCCGCGGAAGGAGTCACCGTTTCCTTCTCCATTCCGAATCTCCCCAACGGACACCGGCAGACGGGAAAACTGACCGTTTCAGTCCGGGAACCGATAGCATGGACCTTCTCCGCCCCTGTGGATTTCACCCCCCTGACGGTGCCTTATTTCAAACGTCCTCCGACCAACCCGTGGAGCTCTCTGGAACCGATCCCCGTCCACCTGTGGGGACGGGATGAAATCAAACCGGAAGAACGCTCTTCCGCAAAAGCATATTTCAAGCTCTGGGCAGAGGAAAAAGGAATCCATCTGCAGGTTTGCGTCGAGGACTCCGTTCTTGTCAGAAGCAGAACATGGGAAACGTTTTGGAAAGAAGATTCCATTCAGGTCGCATTCGATGCCGATACGGATAAGGAATGGGATCCGAACAATTTCTTTCACTCTCTCAACGGACACCGGATTGTGGAATTCGGTGCAGCGTTCGACCACGGGAAAACACTTCCGACCATGCTCTATTTCCTGAGACACGCGGAAAATCTTCCCAAAATGCCGTTCGCGGTCCGGAAAGCCGGAAACGTCCGGCGGGATGAAAAAAACGGACAAACCGTCTACACCCTCTTTTTTGAATGGAAATACCTCGGCATCAAAACGCCTCCGGAACCGAATTCCAACCTCGGCTTTTCCCTGCTGATCAATGACCGCAATCCGGAAAAACCGCGGAAAGTCTTGAACTACTTCAACGGAATTTTCCATAAGGATGCGACCCGCTACGGCAAAGTGCGTCTTCTCCGTCCCGCCCCCTGAGCTGAAATTTCGATAATATTCAAAATTTTGTGACGGGACGTGTTGTTTGACAAAACCGCATCAAATGGAGCGGGTCGCAGGATCTTTCCGCGAACGTATTCCCCGGCAGGCACCGGAATCAGGCTCCTGCCGGAATCCATGAAAGTTTTCCTGCCGCTTTCGTCCGGAGGATCACGCTCCGCGTTGAAAACAGGGAAACCCACTTGCCCCGGATACAAAAAAGCGGCGGACAATGCCGCCGCTTTCTCCGGACCGTTTCCGGTCGCTTACTCCCATTCGATCGTTCCGGGAGGCTTGGAGGTGATGTCGTAAACCACACGGTTGACCCCCTCCACTTCACGGATGATGCGCTCCGTCATCACATCAAGCAGCTCCCACGGAAGACGGACAACCTGAGCCGTCACGGCATCCACGCTGTTGATGGAACGGATCGCAATCACATAATCATACGTCCGCTTGTGATTCTTCATACCGACCGTTTTTACGGGCACAAAAATCGCAAATGTCTGCCATGTTTTGTGATACCAGCCGGATTTCAGCAGTTCTTCCGTCACGATCGCATCCGCTTCCCGGAGAATCCGGAGCGTGCTTCTGTCGATCGCTCCGAGATGGCGGACGCCGAGAGACGGTCCGGGGAACGGATGGCGGTCGAGCAGCTCGGACGGCAGCCCCAGCAGGCGGCCGACGGCACGGACTTCATCCTTGAACAGGCGTTCAACCGGCTCCACGAGTTTGAATTTCATATCCTTCGGAAGCCCGCCCACGTTGTGGTGGCTTTTAATGACTCCGGCGGGATTGCCGTCCAACGGAATGCTTTCGAGAATGTCCGGATAAATCGTTCCCTGTCCAAGGAACGGCGCGTCGATCTTTGCGGCGGCTTCCGCGAATACGTCAATGAACTCTTTGCCGATGATCTTGCGCTTCTGTTCCGGGTCCTGAACGCCCTGGAGCTTGTCGAGGAAACGGTCGGAAGCGTCAATGTAACAGAGGTTCATGTCAAAATTTCTGGCAAACACTTCCTGCACCATTTCGGGCTCGTTCTTGCGGAGGAGTCCATGATTGACGAATACGCAGGTCAGCTGTTTACCGATCGCCTTATGGATCAGTGCGGCAACAACGGAAGAGTCAACTCCGCCGGAAAGACCGAGAACGACTTTTTTGTCGCCGACCTGTCCGCGGATGTCGCGCACAGCCTCTTCCACGAACTTCTCCATCGTCCAGGAACCGGTACAGCCGCACTCCTTCATGCAGAAATCGACAGCGTTTTTCACCTGTTCCGACGGATCGGCATGCTTCTCTGTCGTCAGCTTGAACATGGGCAAACCAAGAGCGGAGAACTTTTTCAGTTCCCCGTCATGGGCGGGTGCATCAGAATCGGCGCAGACGATCAGCCCGACCGGCTTCTCCTGCATGAGCCTCTCCGTGCTCACGGTGTACGGCATGACCATCGTGTAGATGTGACGGTCACGGATCGCGCGTGCTATCTTCTGAATATCGTCACAGACGAAATTCAGCAGCACGACAGTTTCAGGTGTTTGTTTCATTCCTGTCTCCCAAAGTTGAAACATGGTTAATGCGAATACATGTTTTTACGGATTCGTCCGCTGCCGGGATCTATTTTTTCAACGAAATATAATGTTTCTGAATCTCCGGCGTGCGGACCGCGATATTGGCGAGATGATCGCCGATCCGCTCAAGCTCCCACAGCAGTTCAATAAAGATCACACTGCCCTCGACCGAACATTTTCCCTCGTTCCGGCGGGAAACATGCTCCATCTCGTACTGGCGGGTCAGCTGATTGATTTCGCGTTCATTCTCCATCGCCACGCTCGACATTTCCGGTTCGCCTCCGGTATACGCCATCTCGTTGTCCGTTTCGTTCATCATCGACTGAAGCGCGGCAAGATCCTTGCGTTTGGTGTAGTCTTTTTCATACTTTTTGGTCAGCTTATTGATCCGGCGCTCGCTGGCAAGGGCGGATTCCACACTTTCACGGTCGGTGCTTCCGAGGGCGAGAGTGACATTCTTCGCCTGAAAATCCAGCAGTTCCCAAAGCGCTTTCAGGTCGCTCCTGGCAATATCCGACAGCCCGATTCCGCCTTTGGCAAGGCGCTTCGCCAGTTTCAGAATGGTTTCGGAATGGTCGGCAATTCGTTCGGCGTCGTTCGTACAGTGCATCAGCAGAGGAATCAGTTCAGACTGCGGACGCGTCAGGTGCTTCCGAGTGATCTGAACCAGATAGTTGGTTACGTCGCTCTGCATCGTGTCAATCATCTTTTCTTTCTCTTTCAGCTCCTTGAACGCGTCGGGATCATAGTCCGCCTCCATAAAATGCCGGTTGACCGCCTGATCAATCATAGTCCATGCCTCCTGCACCATACGGCGGATTTCCACGACCACCTGCTCCAGAGCGACTGACGGCGTGGCAAGCAGATTCGGTTCCAGCGCATGAATCTCGTTATTGGTATCGTCGCGGACCGGCAGCAGTTTTTCGCACAGGCGGGTGAACAGCCCCATGACCGGCAGCAGAATCAGCACGGTAAAGACATTGAAGAACGTATGTGCCATCGCAATATGCCGTTCGAGTCCCTGCGGCACGGCGGTAAACACGTTTCCGGGGGTAATTGCGTTGACGAAGTAGAGAAAAACCGGAATCCGTTCCGGACCGTACGGGATATAGAAGCTCACAATCAGCAATACGGAACCGAGGCAGTTGAAAAGGAAATGGGCGACCGTCGCCTGCTTCGCCACCCGGTTCGCGGTCAGCGAGGCAAGAAACATCGTAACCGTCGTTCCGATATTGGTGCCAAGCAGCAGCGGAACCGCCGTATAGAAATTGAGCAGACCACCCGCCGCAAGCGCCAGCATAACGCCGAGAACGGCGGAGCTGGACTGGATCAGAAACGTTGCGACGATACCGATGAGAATCGCACCGAGAACGGCGGGAAACGGCATGAAACCGCCCGGAGTCGTCGGCGCACAGTCAAACGAACGGAACAGACTGACAAACGTCGGAAAATTGCCGAGACCTTTCAGCTCCGCACTCATCATCCCCATGCCGAAGAACAGCAAACCGAAACCGAGAACCGTTTCCCCCCATCCCCGGACATTTGATTTTTTGGACAGCATCAGCAGAAAACCGATCGCCACGCACGGAAGAGCGATTCCGCCAAGATTGAACGAGATCAGCTGTGCGGTAACAGTCGTACCGATATTCGCACCGAAGATGATCCCGACCGCCTGCTGGAGCGAAAGAAGCCCCGCATTGATGAAGCCGACCACCATAACCGTCGTTGCGGAACTGGACTGAATGACCGCCGTCACCAACGTTCCTGCCAGAATCGCCACAACTCCGTTCCGGGAGAAAAACTGAAGGATCTTCTTCATATTCTCGCCGGCGATCTTGAGCAGACCGTCACCCATCAGTTTCATGCCGAACACGAAAAACGCGAGTCCGCCGATCGCGGAAACAATCACGGTCAGCAGATCGAGTCCAAGCACGCGAACATGGCTTGCCCGGAGATAGAGTCCCGTTTTAGGATCCGCGACTTCCACGCCGACCCGGTATTCTCCGGTCTTCTTGCCAAGACGCACCTGCGTAGAGGCAATTCCTTTGTCATCCGTCACCGCTTCGGGCGTCAGCACACGCGCGGTGTTTTTGAATTCCGGACTGGAAAGAACGGAAAAGTAAACCGGAACATTGGCGGCGGGAGTCCCGTCCGGCTTCACCAGCTGAATCGTCACCGGCTCCGGCAGCAGTTTTGAGGCTTTTCCTTCCTGCTCTCCGCCCGACAGACGGGCTCCGACGATAAAACGAACCGTTTTGCTTTTGCCTTCCGCACCCGCCGGAGTGATCTTCAAATAATTATCCCCGACCTCTTTTCCCGCTTTGATCTTCACGGACGCCACGCCGGTGACATCCGTTCTGACGACCTGTTTCTCCAGAATCAGACCGGAACCGTCAACCGGGGTCAAAATGAGGTCACAATCAGGCATGGGCTGGGATTTGGATGAACCGCCGAACAGATGTTCGCCTTTCGGAACGCCGAACACTTCGATCCGCAGCTGTTTTTCAAAATCATGGCCAGGCAATGCGCATTGGTTCTCCCCGGAAGTGACCTTTACACTCGATACCGTCAGCGGTCTCTTGTCCGAACAGCCGGAAAAAAACAGCGGCAGAATAAAAAAACAGAGGGCGAAAAGCATTCCGGCGAAAGAGCGTCCTGGCATAAAGAATCCTGTGTTTGTTATTTTGGGATCTTGTTACTATAGAGTATGGTAATTTAGCACCGGAATGGAAAAATCTCAAGTCAAAAAACGGATTTTTCTGAAAAAAGCCCGGAATGGGAAAAATGAAAAAACGGAAAAAAACAAACGGAACAACGACACAAATTTTATATTTTTTGGCACAAATTTCCCTTGTGAATACGGAATATTCTGCTATAATCTGTAATAGGAACCAGAATGGTCGGAACTCATAAAAAAAGGATTCTTCCGAAATGAAATTTACAAACGGCTTTTTCCCCATCGGCGCCACTTACGCACCGCTTCCGAAAGCAACCGAAGTCCCCGTCTCCGAATGGTCCGGCGATCTCGAAAACATGGCAAAGCTCGGTTTCACCACATTCCGGCTGTTCATCTGCTGGGACCGTGTGGAGCAGGAACGGGGCAACTGCGACTTCTCCCGTATCGACCGCTCGTTCGAACTGGCAAGACAGTACGGGCTGAAAGTCATTGCAAACGTCGGCGGAACCTTTACGAACCTCCAGGCAATCTACCCGCCCCGCTGGCTTGTTTACGATCTCAACTGTACCCTCCTGAAACCGGCTCCGGACGCATCGGAAGAACTCCATTTCAACCGCTTCAAACTTTGCTATGACGATCCCGTTTATCAACGGGAAGCGCGGACTTTCATCCAAAAAGCGATCGCACGTTACAAGGATCATCCGAATCTCATCGCATGGTCCGGCTGGAATGAACCGCGACTTGCGGAATGTTACTGCAAGCACACGGTCGCCGCTTACCGCGAATGGCTGAAAAATAAATATGGAACACCGGAAGCGGTCGCCGCCGCATGGAGTTCCGAATTCCCGATCCGCTTCCGCTCCTGGGACGATGTGTTTCCGCAGCCGAAAGCCAGTTTTGAAGACGGCGGCTACGTCGCGTTTCTCGACTGGCGCGCATTCCTCGCGTGGAACCGCACCGACAAATTCCACACGGTCCGCGGCTGGATCCGGGAAGTCGATCCGGAAACTCCCGTCCTCTCCCACATGTGCGGACCCTACGACATTGACATCTTCGGTCAGGAGGATATTCTCGGCACCAGTATTTACACAATCCATGCACAGGGCAAGACCGGAGACTTCAAACCGTATGAATTCACAACCCGGCAGAATCTCCACTTCATGCCGGAGGGACGCCGCGCGCACCGCGCCGATCCGGAGGGATTCTGGTGCGTGGAAACGGAAGCCGGGCCGGTCTCCTGGGTTCACAACCTGATCCCGCGATCCTATTCCCCGCGCAAAATGAATGCCCGCGACGTTCTGTTTGTGGCGCACGGAGCGCGCGCCATCCTCCGCTGGCTTTACCGCAGCCGCGTTTCCGACGCACAGGCAGGCGAATTCAATATGGTCGGCTGGGATGGACGCATCACCGAACGGGCGGCGGAATTCGGAAAACTGGCGGAATTCCTGAACCGTCACCACGATCTGTTCCTGCATCACACCGACGAACCTTCCGGCGTGCTGGTCCTTGACGTCCGCGACTGCGATTCCCTTTCCGCCGCCGAAGGCTACGGTTACCGCTACACGAACGAAATGCACAACCTCAACAACGCACTGCTGCACATCGGCGTGCGTGCCCGGTTCTGCAATGCGCGGCAGATTGCGGAGGGAATACTGGACCATGCCAAAGTGCTGATCGTCCCGTTCCGGCCGCATGTGGACCCGTCCATGGCGGACCAGCTGCGCGCGTTTGTCAAAAACGGCGGGACTCTGCTTGCGGAATCCCCGTTCGCCACCAAAGACATGCGCGGAATCCACTACGAAGTTACCCCCGGCAGACTCACCGACGTGTTCGGCGCTCAGGTTTACGATCTGGAGAAACTGGACGAACCGACCTGCGGCGGCATTCCGGCGTTCGACTTCCGGGCAAAAATCGAATGTCTCGACGGTCAGGTCGAAGGACGGTTCGCCAACGGCGATCCCGCCATCGTGACACACCGTTTCGGTAAAGGAAAAACGGTTCTCTACGGTTCCGATCTGTTCGACGCCTATCAGCTGGAAACGCCGCTGCACGGCTCTGTCAATCCCCGCAATATCAGCTGGGCGGAGGGGGAAACACTCCGCGCCGAACTGCGGAAACGCCTGTTCGACGCCGGAGTACAGCCGACTCACGAACTGCTGGACATCGACGACGATTCCCGTAAGAACATTCAAGTACTGTTCCGCCGCCTCCCCGACGGCGGACGTCTGCTGTTCGTTCTCAACATGGACGACAAACCGAACCGGTTCGCTCTGCGGTTCCGCGGAATGGAGCGGTTTTCCGTTCTCGGCGACTCCGAAAACGGCGGCTCGGCGGCATTCTCCGGCGGAACGCTCAATTTCCGTTTCCGCGAATGGGGATGGAGCATTCTGAAAGCGTGATCCGTAACACCGCTCCGGCATAAATCCGGCGGGAGACACGGAAGATCCGGTAATCCCGCCGGATTTTTTTATTTTTCCGGTTGACATTGCGTCATACCGGCTGTATTAGTTCACCATGACCTACTACGAACTGCTGGATGTTGCACAGAACTGTGATTTTCCGGCGCTCCGGAAAGCCTATTACAAAAAGGCCCGCGAGTGCCATCCCGATCTGTTTGCCGGTTCGCCGGAGAAAACAGAAGAATTCAAACGTCTCGTCGAAGCCTTCAACATTCTCTCCGATCCGGAACGCCGGTATGCTTACGATCAGCGCATCCGCGCCCCCGTCACCGTGTTCCGGGTCCAGTCCGAAACCATCATGGACACCGATTCCGACGACACTCTCGAAGAGCTGATCGTCGGAAACTCCCCGCCGGAGGACGCGACACTGATGACATTGTTCCGCGATCTGGAACGGACTCTCGTTTTCATCACCTGGCGGGAAGCACGCAACTATTTTTCGGAACGACGCTTCAAAGCCTCCGCACGTCTTTTTCAAAAACTCGTAATGCTGGCACCCGACAACATTCTGTACCGGGTCTATCTCGCCCGCTCCCTGACTCCGCTGAAAGAGTACGGGAAGGCGAAGCATCACTACAAAGCCGCAATCGCCATCGGCGAACGGAGGCGCCCGCCGCAGAATCTTTACACGGTCCGTCAGGAATTGGACTCGCTTAATCGAAAGAAAAATCCGCTGCTGCACCGCATCATCAGCGCCCTGTCCCCGAAAAAAGACTCTCCGCTCGTACTGACGGATGAACAGATGCTGCGGGAAACCACCCGAACCATCCAGAGGATGATGGACGAGCAGGAACGGCGGAAGCGCAAAATGCTCGGCGAATGACGGTCAGAGCGTCTGCGTCTGTCCGGAAAACCGTCTGACGCGGGCAAGCCATTGCGGTTCGGCGCCGCACAAGCTGACTTCGGAATCCGCGGCGTTCTCATCGCGGAACGAATAACGGACCGGATAGATCCAGACGAACGGATTGTCATCGGGATTCTCGTTCTCCCAGACAAAGTTCCGCCCGGAATCATCCAATGCAAGAAGCATCACCTTATCCCGGTTCCGATAGAAAATCTTAAACACAACTTCCCCGGTATTTCTCAACTTGGCGATCACGCGCTTTCCGGAGCTCGGATACTCCCGTCCGTTGATGTAAACGATCGTTCCCGGCGGATACCAGGGAGTCATGGAATCGCCGGAAATCCGTATGGCTAACATCCCCGTCCGGTCACCGAATCCCGGCGCCTCCCCGTGTTCCAGAGAACTGGCATAGTCGTCAAACGGCTCCAGTGTGCTGTCGAATCCGGCAGCCTGCGCGGTCGAAATCACCGGAACCGCTTTCGTTTCCATCGGAGACGCCGTGTTTCCGCCCCAGCAGGACCGCGGCTCCTCCACTCCGGGAAACCCCGGCTTCATGTAGGGAAGAATACAGGGCTCCAGTTTTTCCCAGGTCTCCTTCTCCATCTTTTTAATGTCCCCGCGGATATACTTGCTGATATGCTGTTTCCCGATCCCTGCGCGACGCGCCAGTTCACTTTGCGATCCGGCCGCATCCGCGGCATTCCGCAGCGCCTCCTGAATATTCCGGTCGATGACAACCATCGTTCCCTCCAATTTACACCAATTTACAACAGTATACTCCTGTTCTAAAAAAAAACAAACTTTTTTCAAAAAAAAATTACATTTTTCTCTTGAAGTCTATCAAATAGACGCTATAATAGACAGCAGAAAACGGTTTACACCAACAATCGTCTTTCAGAGAAGAAAATACGCCGTCCGCAACAGACCCGGACTACTTTCAACGAAAACAAAAAAGAGAAAAAAAATGAAACAGGAACAAAAAGAATCAACCATGTTCATGTCCGCCGCCGAACTGAACAGTGTCCTTCCATGGAGTAAAAACATCGTTGCCGCGATGATCCGTGCCGGAGTATTCAAACCGGTCCGGAATCCGGTTGCCAAAGGGCGCGCCAAAATGTTTTTCTGGCGTCCGCAGGTGGAGGAGGCCATCAGCAGTATGGTCCAGAACTCTTTCCGTATTGAAAAAAAGGAGGCACGCGTATGAACAGGCCCGTCAGACAATGCCGCTCCGGAATCGGCGGGAGCGACATCGCCGCCGTATTCGGGCTCTCGCCGTGGAAGAGCCGTTATGCGCTCTATCTGGAAAAGACCTCGGCACCGGAACCGTCCGCACCGCCGCAGCCGACCGGAACGTCCGCACCACTCTACTGGGCGGGTAAACAGAAACGCTCCATCGCCGACGCGTATATCAAAGAGACGAAAAAGAATTTAACCCGGTCGACATCCATGATACGGGACCCGGAAAAACGGTTTTTCCATGGACACCCCGACTACTTCGTATCCGGCAGCCTACTGCTGTTATGCGTCTCCGCAGCGTTTCCCGGCGATCAGTGGGGACCCGCTCCGGACGGCATGATCCCGCCTGCCTGCGCGATGAAGGCACAATGGTACATGGGGCTGCTCCCCGCCGTGGAAACGGTCGATCTTGCCGTTCTGTTCAGCGGACGCGACTTCCGCATCTACCATATCCGGCGGGATGATACACTCATCGCCCATCTGCGCCGCTATGCGGAACTCTTCTGGCTGGAGCATGTGGAAAAACGTCTGCCTCCCGCTCCTCTGACCGAAGAGGAAGTACGGGAAATCTATCCGCAGCCGGTCCGCAAAACCGTTCAGGCTACCCGGAGCATGGAAACGATGATCCGCCACTACCGCCGTCTCAGCGACATTCAGGCGCAAACGGAAAAAATCCGCCGGGTCCTGCGCGACGGGCTCCTGCGCGGCATGGGCGATTCCGCCGTTCTCACCGATTCCAAAGGCGCACCGCTCGCGACCTTCCGCGCCAACGCCGCCGGAATCCGCAGTTTCCGGCTCAGCACACAGGGAGAAGAATAATGAGCAGACACAGCGACAATCCCGAATGTTTCGGAAAAATCACCAATACGGGACGCTGCCCGCACTGTCCCTATATGGAAGCGTGCCGGTTCGCTTCCGACGACCGCAAACGCGTTGAAGCCCAGAACGCACGCTGGGCAAACGCATATGAATACGACGACGGTCTCAATTCCGCTCCGGAACTGCCCGTAGACGTCACGCCGGGACGCAGTTTCTCGCATGACGAAGTCGTCGCACTTTCCGCTTTTCTGCTGCGGATCGGCTCCAATAAAAAGCTCGGCCGCATTCTGGAAGCAAAGCTGATGGGTGCCAAATCCTTTACACAGATCGCCCGGCAGGAAGGAGTGACCCGGCAGGCGATCCACAAGCGGATCGGCAAGGAACTCGCCACGATCTTCGGCTTCAAAAGCCGGCAGCTGACGGATTCCCGCCTGCTGAGTCTGAGCCCGCAGGAATTCACGCTTCTCAAGCTCTCGCGGGAAGGATTCTGCGATGAGGAAATCCGACAGGAAATGCGGTTCAACGCGGCGACTCTGAAAGAGGTCCGCAGCCGTCTGGAGTGGAAACTGTCGCATCCGACCTGACGATCCACATCGCGGCAGGGCGGTTGGCGGAGTACTTGCGGTTGAACGCAAAATAATGCACCGTCCGCTCCCCGCAGACACGCAGAAACTTCGTTTCGCGTTCTCCGGCGGACCGGGAATCACCTTCCAGCAGAACAGCCGTTCCGGGAACCGCCGGACAACGTTCCGCACGGTCTCCCGGTCCCTCGCCCGCCGGATAACCGGATGCGATCCATTGAACGGCAAGGAGTTCCAATGCCTCTTCCAAACCGTTTTCCGTCAGGAATCCCATCAGGATCAGAAACCGTTTTTTCAGATCGTACAGGCGTTTCAAAGAAAAACCGTCTGCCAGAAACACGGTCAACAGCTTCCGGATCAGCTCCGGCTCCCGCCGATGTGCCGCACGGATAACCGGATGCAATGCGGGATGATTGTAGGTCAGGTCCAGCAGACGCGATATGCGGCGCGCCTGCAAAAGCTCACCGGCGGACATCCAGTCCGTCTGCATGACATCGTACGGAGTCTCCGGGCTGAACACCAGGCCGAGTTCGCGGGAACGGGCGCGGAGCGGTGTGCCGGGAAGCACTTTCAGCACTTCAAGCTGAATTTCCGCAGGGCCGACCGCCATCAAACCGGAAACATCCTCATACAGCATGTCGAGCGTCTGCTCCGGCAACCCCGCCAGCAGATCCGCATGCGTCTCAAATACTGCGGACGAACAGAGGAAACGCAGACCGGACAGCGCGTCCTCCGCACGGCAGCGCCGTCCGATCGCACACTGTACGGATTCATTCAAAGTCTGAATCCCCGCCTCAATATGAAGCTGTCCCGGAAGTGCGGCGGAAAGCTCCCTGCACAATTCCCCGGTCAGGAACTGCGGATGAATCTCCAGATGAAACCGGATCGACGGGAAACGGGTCCGGAACAGACGCAGCAGCGCCGCTCCGCGCTCCGCCGGAAAATTGAATGTACGATCCAGCAGCCGGATCTCGCGGACTCCGCGCTCCCGCAGAAGCTCCAGCTCCTCTTCTACGGCATCCAGACTCCGGAACCGCAGTTCCGTCCGGCAGCTTGTGCAGTACAGACATCCCATCGGACAGCCCCGCGACGTCTCCATCTGGACAAACGGCTTGTCGGTCCGGAAAAACCTGTCGCGGACCGGCGCGGGAAACGATGCCCAGTCCCGGAAAACCCCGTTGCCGCACTCCGGCACGATCTGCCGTTTTTCATCCGTGGAAAAGCGGTTCAGGAAGCGCGGGAACTCCTCTTCCCCCTCCCCGCGGAACACCGTGCGGATAAACGGATATTGCGCCAGCAGCGTTTCCGCCCCCTCGCCGAGACATTCCGGACCGCCGACAGCGATCGGGACCGCAGGCGAAAGTGCATGGAAGCGTCCGAGTATCTCCAGCACGGCTCGGCGGTTGAACAGATACAGCGTCGCGCAGACCAGGCAGCCATCCCGCGCGGCGAGGTCCGCGGCGACCGAGGCGGGATCGTCCTCGACCGTCGTCTCCAGCGCCTCCCAGCTCCAACCGGAAACCTCCCGGCAGGCGGAATGGAGCAGCGGCAGTGCAAGCGAGGAATGGGAATAGGAACAATTCACCGAAAGCCAGACGAGACGCTTTTCTTTCATCAGCAGAACAGTTCCACTTCTTTGCGCACTCCGGCAAGCCCGCGCAGTTTCTCCTGAAATCCGGCGAACACGGGGTGCTCCACCCTCCGGCAATACGCCGGACAGCTCTGTACACACGCCATGCAGCGGATACACGCGGCGGAATCGGTCACACCGTCTTTCAGCGCGGCAGTCGGGCAGACCGCCTCACAACGGCGGCAGCGGGTGCATCCGTCCCCCGTTTCCGGCAGAAACGGCAGTTCGGGAAACGGTTTGTACGGAAAGTTTCCCGGCGGGACAAATCCGGTTTCCGCCGTCCAGTCCAGATTCCGCAGAAACACGGCCAGACGATCGCGATCCGCGGCATCGGGACGGTCCGGGCAGACTTCGCGCGGGACATAGCAATGCGGTGCCAGCATCGCCGCGGCTCCGACCGGACGGAAACCGCGTTCCCGCAAACGGTCCGACAATTCCCGCAGAGCATCTTCATACGCACGGTTCCCATATACGGCGATCAACAGAACACCCGCTCCGTTTCCCCGGAGTGAATCGAACAACCCGGACAGCTGCGGGATACGCCCGCAGTAAACGGGCACCCCGATCACCACACGGTCTCCGGGCGCAAACTCATGCGGCACACTCCTGCCATGCGGCAAAGTCAAGTTGATTTCCTGAACGGCGGAATCCAGCAGTTCCGCCGCCATTCTCACACAGGCGCGAGTCCCGTGCGTCGGGCTGAAATAGATTGCGTAAACCATAAAATAATCCTCCTGCACGTTATCCGCACATACTATAGCCGCCGAACCGGAAAAATGAAAGCGGAAAATCCTCGATTCTCCGGAAAAGCGGAAAAGACGGTCCGCCGATCCTGCTTTCCACGGCGTCGTCAAAGCGGACGACTTTTCACAGCGGATCAACTCCGCCGTATTTTGCCGCTGGCGGTACGGGGAAGCGACGGAACGATTGTGAACTGTTTCGGGACCTTGTAGACCGCAAGACGGGCGAAACAGTATTTCCGGAATTCCGTCTGCCAGTCGGCGGGAAGCTCTCCTTCCGCAACGATTTCCGCAACCGGAAGTTCGCCGAATCCCGGCGTCTTCATACCGCTGACCCGCGATTCCCGGATCAGCGGGTGTTCGTTCAGCACAGCTTCCACTTCATACGGGAAAATCTTCATTCCCGCAAAGATGATCACATTTTTTGAACGCCCGACAATAAACAGACGGTCGGCGGCATCCGTATAACCGACGTCGCCCGTGCGGAACCAGCCGTCTTTGCAGAGCTCCGCACGCAGACAGAACGGACTCAGATACGCATCGAACATGCCGGGGCCGCGGATCAGAATATCCCCTTTCCCCTCCGCATCGGGATTCTCAATCCGAACCTCGTAAGCAGGCTGGAGACGTCCCACCGACGCGGCATCGGCGGAATCATTGATGCAGGGAAGCCCGATCTCGATGATCCCGTATGCCTGAGACAGCGGACGGCGGAATTTCTGCCGGAACGCCTCCGCATCGGCGGCATCCAGCGTCATCGCCGTGGACACCGCAAGCCGAATCCCGTTCAGGGCATCCGGCTGAAAATCGGCGGAATGGATCATCAGGCGGTAATGATACGGCGTCGCGTACAGCAGGGAAACGGGATGATCCCGGAGCGCATCCCGCATCCTGCTTTCCACGGGACGCCCGCAAATCACGATCGCCGCGCCTTTCCGCAGAAACAGCAGAATCGTCACCACGAAATGAAACGCCATGTCAAGCACCCACAAGACGTGCTCGCCGCGCGTCACACCGAGCCCGACGCATGCCGAAGTGCGCTCCAGAACGGCATGATGGGAAAGCACAACGCCCTTGCTTCCGCCGGTCGTCCCCGATGAAAAACGAATGAATGCGGGAATCCGTCCGTCCGGCAGTTCCACCGGGCGGATCTCCGGATCCCGGACAGAAAGCCAGAGCGCATTCCGGAAGTTTCCGGGAAGCGGAAGCGAAATGTCGTCTTTTCCCCGGTGAGCGGCGTCACGCAGCAGAACATTAATCCCGACCTTCTGCGGCATACTGTGCAATTCATCCGCCGACGCCCGCGTGGAAAGCGGCACGATCGACGCCTCCAGAGCCAGCACGGCAAGGCTTGCGGCGATATATTCGCAGGAGTCTTCCGCCACGATCCCCACGCGCGCACCGGGACGCACGCCCGATGCGGAGAGAGTCGCGGCAAATTCCCGCACATCCCGCAAAAGAGCCTGATAAGAAACGGTGCGTCCGGAGTCGATCACGGCGGGCCCGTCATAATCCCCGGTCTCTTTTACGATCTGCGCAAAAATATTCATTGCCCTCTCAACTCCTGTTCCAGGCTTCCGGCAAACCGCTCCACGTCGGCTTCGGGAAACACGCCGCTGCGGTACGAGACGACGGCGTTCAGACGGTTGTCAAACATATTGAAAAACACTCCGAGTCCGGTCACCGGCGGCATGGAGGGAAGATGATACAGGTTCGTCAGCTTGCGTCCGGCAAACTTTCCTTCGGAAAGCGAACTGCCGGAGATAAAGGAGAACATGAACGATCCCGTCACGGCGGGTCCCATTTTCCGGACGATCTTCATCAGCAAGCCCGGCGGCGCAATGCGCATCAGACGGCTTGCGGCGCGATACGCAAGCGCGATGCGCTCCCCCGTTCCGGTGAAAATCTGACGGCGCGCCTCTCCGACCGCCGGACGCAGACTGTCCAGCAGCGACCGTTTCAGCGAAATCGGAAGCATACTCCATTGATTGAAGAAAAGAGCGTCATCGGGAATTCCGTCCTGCCCCCGCATGTCGATGGACATCGGAATCAGAATGGAACTGTCCTGCGAATCATAGTCTGCAAGCATCGTATTGTAATGCAGCGCGGTCAGCGCCAGCAGGAACGGCGTAATCATGAACGGCCCCGCCTCGGAATCGGAACGACGGCGCAGGGAGTCGGTCTCCGCTTCGGTCAGAGAAATGACACGGTAGGAGGAGGCGGCGGTATCACAGGCGCTTCTGTGCGCGGTCGCTCCCGCCTGATGCAGTGCGATCAAACGGTGCTGAATCTGCCTGCCGGCGGAAAACTGTTTTTCCCATTCATCCAGTTTCGGCGAATCCACTCCCGGAGTCCGGTCGGCCAGAGCGGTTCCGCCCGGACAGAGCGACTCCAGCAGCAGCTCCGCCCCGCGACCGTCAAACAGCAGATGACTGAATTTGAACAACAGAGCGGTTCCCGTTTTATGCCGGATGATATGCAGAGCCAGCGCCTGATAAGCTGGCAGCGGAAGATTGCCGAACCGTTCCAAAGCCCCGGAGTAATCGGAGGTAAACAGCAGTTCCTCCGACGTTACGCTCAACGCACGGGCGGGACCGGGCTTCCAGTACGGCGCCAGATGAAGCGGATGGCGACGGATGGATCCGTTCAGCAGCGGATACCGGGCTTCCAGTTTGCTCTGCAGAAGAGCAAATGCGACATCTTCCGGAAACGGCTGGGCGGTTTCCAGAACGACCATGAAATGATTGCCTTTACCGGGCGTGAGACGGGACTGCCAGTTCAGCAGGTTCGCCACCCAGTCCATGCCGTCAAGATAGATCCGTTTTCCGCTCATCGGGCGAGTTCCTGTCTGACACGCGCCGCGAGGCTCTCCACGGAATTCACATCCGCCATGCTGATACCCGCATCAATCAGGTTGACGTTCCAGTTCTTCGCCACGGTCAGCAGAAGCTCTACGAACCCCATGGAATTGATCCCGTTGTGCGCGAGCGAAAGTTTCCGGTCCAGTTCCTCCGTTGTTTTTCCGGTAATCACGGAAATCTCTTCAAGCAGTTTCGCCGTGATCTCATCCACACTTAATTCCGACATAATACAACTCCCTTTTTCAAAACAGTCAAATCCTGATTTCCCATTGCCCGGATCAGCTCCGCGGTCTTCAGCGGATCCGCTTCCCCCGCGGCCGGTCCCTCCGCCGTTTCAATGCGTCCGTACCGCGCTTCTTCCGGATCGGCGGAAAGCACCCATGCCAGCGCGTACTCAGCAGATGCGGGGAATCCCGCCTGTTCCAGAACCGAGGTAAGAACGCCTTTTTCAAGCACCGTCACAAGCAGAATCCGCCGGCAATAGCCGGTACGGAACATGGAATCCGCCGATGCAAACGCCTCATACAGCAGGTCATCGACTCCGGTCACAGAAAACTCCGGTCCGCGAACACCGAGCACCAGCGCAATATACGACGCGGCGGCATTGAACACGGAGTGCGTAAATGCAGCCGACAACACCTGATCCTCCGGATAATCCAGCAGCTCGTCCAGAAACGCGGCAGTCGTATTGTGCGGACCGGGAAATCCGGCGACGATCACCCCGGTATCCTCCGGCAGTTTCCCCCGCCAGGGAGAATCCTGAGCGGCTTCCTGCGCGGCGGCAACGGCAATGGCGGTGTAACGGTCCGCACGCCGGAGCCCGCAGCGCTTCCGCACTCCGCCGGGAATATCGGGCGCAATCAAACCGTCCGCACCCGCACGCAAACTTGAAATTCCGGAAACGCAGATCATGATTCCTCCCCGACGATCAGAGCCGTATTGCATCCGCCGAACGCGAGAGACGTGGACATGGCGAACCGCCCGGTAAACGACAGCGGTTCCGCAACGGGCCCAACGGGCAGCTCCTCCGCTTTCCGGCGGAATCCGGGACTCGCCGGCAGACGTTTTTCCCGAAGCATGACAAGAGTAAAAATGAGTTCCAGAATCCCGGCCGCGCCAAGCGTGTGCCCCGTCATGCCTTTGGTCGAAAGAAACCGCACGCCGGAGCCGAACAGCTTTGCAAACACGGCGGCCTCGCAGCGGTCGTTGTTGAGCGTACCCGTGCCGTGAGCGTTGATGAACGCAATCTCCTCCGCTCCGATCCCCGCACGGGACAAAGCCTGACGGATCGCACATTCGAGTCCGCGCCCATCCGTATGCGGACTCGTGATATGATACGCATCTCCGCCCTGTCCGCACCCGGCAAGATACACACGGGGTGAACGGTCCAGCGGAAACAGCTCCCGGCAGACGCGGGAACTGATCAGCACCACCGCGCCCGCACCCTCACCGAGATTCAGCCCGGAACGGTCGGCGTCAAACGGACGGCACGGCTCCGGGCTTGTCACTCCCAGAGCATGGAAACCGGCAACGGGAACCCGGTTGAGTTCGTCCGCTCCGGCGGCTACGGCAACGTCGCAACGTCCCGATTCAATCCAAAGCGACGCCAGCGCAACCGCGTCCGCGCTGGAAGCACAGGCATTGGAAATCATGCAGAACGGTCCGGTAAATCCGTAGTTCTCCCGGAAATATTCCGCCGAATTCTGACGCAGATACTCCCGGACCGGTTCCAGCGAATTCATACGGTTTGCGCGCACTCCGGCATAAAACGGAATATTGTTAAGCTGACACGCGACCGTCGTTCCGATCGCCAGGCCGGTCCGGAGCTTCCGCAGGCGGTCCGCCGGAATGGAAGTATCGGCAAACGCCTCGCGGATCGCCCGGTCCAGCAGGACAAGCGTGCGCGACGCGCCGTCCGTCCGGACCTGTTTCAAAGCAAAAAGCGGTATTTTCAGGGAAGTCCCCACCCAATCGGGGGGCGGTCCCGGCGGCTGCGGGGAGGCATAGAGCTTGCGGAGCGTCTCCTCCCGGCCGTCTCCCGCACAGGAAATACAGCCGCATCCGGCGATATATACACGTTCCTTCCGAACCATTCGACACCCTGAATTTGATTAACTGTTCACGACTGTAATATAGGATCACTTTCCGCGAATTCAACCCGGATAAGGACAAAAAAAAGGAACTCCCTGCAAGGGGAGTTCCTGAATATGATTCCGTATTGAGGAAATCAGCGCTTGGAGAACTGGAAGCGTCTTCTTGCGCCCGGCTGACCGGGTTTCTTACGTTCTTTCTCACGAGCGTCACGGGTCAGCATTCCGCTGGCCTTGAGAACGGACTTGCAGGTCTCTTCGTCATGTTTGACGAGAGCACGGGAAAGACCGTGACGGACAGCACCCGCCTGACCGGCTTTTCCGCCGCCGGAAACGGTGGCTTTGACGTCGATCTTGCCGGAAAAACCTGTCACTGCAAGCGGCTGCAGGATGTATCCGCGAAGGGCTTCCGTATTGAAATACTCTTCAAATTCTTTGCCGTTGATGGTGATTTTGCCGGTACCTTCGGCAATCACGACTCTGGCGCTGGCGCATTTTCTGCGACCGGTTGTACGGAGTTCACTCATTCCCATATCTCCTTATTTAGCCGTTTCAGGTTTCTGAGCGGCGTGCGGATGCTCGGCGCCGGCATAAACTTTCAGTTTGCGGTACTGCGCTCTGGCAAGGCGTCCCTTGGGAAGCATTCCCCAGACGGCATCGCGGATCAGGCGCTCGGGATTGGTTTCGCGGACATAAGCGGCGGTTTTCTCTTTGAGACCGCTGCGGTATCCGGTATAATCAACATAAATCTTATTGGATTCTTTGGCACCGGTGAGAAGCGCCTTGTCGGCGTTGATCACGATGACAAATTTTCCGGTATCAACATGCGGGGTGTAGGTCGGGCAGTCTTTGCCGCGCAGGGCGTTCACGATCTTGACGGCAAGGCGACCCACGGGGACGTTCGCCGCGTCAAACACAACGTGCTTGCGGTCGATTTCGCCCACTTTTGCAAGATAGGTCTTCATTGTTTCTGTTTCTCCGATTCGTTTTTATTCGTCCGCCTCCGGACATCCTGTTTTTCTCTGGAACCGTTTTCCGCCAGGTCTGCGGTTCGCTCTCCTTTCCGTGATCGGGTAATACGGATGCAGGAGCTGATAATTTACTCCGTATTTTCAAATTTGCAAACATTTTTCCGGAAAAATAACCGGATATTCTCCGTTTTTTTCCGTCACGCCCGCCGGTTACTCCGTCCGCATGTTCAGCAGATATTCCCCGATCCGGTGCAGAAACGCCAGATAGTCCGGCAGAAGCGGATCGGGAAAACGCCCGTAAACCAGTTCCCAGGTGAAATTGCCGGAATAACCGCAGGCGGCAAGACGGCTCATGACACTCTCCCAGCAGACCGTTCCGAAGAACGCCGGAAGATGCAGGTCGCGGCCGTAATAATTATCATGAATATGCGTACAGAAAAGATGGTTCTCCAACAGTTCCAGCACCCGGATATGATCGCTTCCGCAGCTGCACTGCGCATGACCGGTATCCAGGCATACGCCGACCCGCGGATCGTGAAACCGTTCCACAAGCGCAAGCACTTCCTCCGGCTCGGAACAAAAACGGGAACGTCCGTCCGGAGCTCCCAAATGATCCTCAAACAGATTTTCAAACGCGGGAGAAATGCCGCGCTCCAGACACTGCTCCACAACCGGAGCCACCAGATCATAATTCCGCTCCAGAACCTCATCCGGATCGTACGGTCCGGACGGACGGTACTCATCCGCATGGATCACCAGATATTCCGCGCCGAGAACCGACGCGGCTTCCACTGCGCGCGGGGCAAATTCCCGGAACAGCGAAATCCCGTTTTCCCGATACCGGAAAAACGGACAATGCGACTGATGCACCTTCACCCCTGCCCGTTCCATCGCCTCCCGGCAGAAATGCGCCGTTTCCCGGTAATCATCCGTCTGCACGGAAGAGAGATAGTCGAGTTCGGAAAACCCCGCCTCCCGGCAAAGAATCAGCGCATCCGCAAGCTCCCGCTTCTCCTCGCTGTTCCTCCGGTGGCATACATATCCCAAATTGATCCCCTGCTTCATTGCGAACCTCCTTTTCCCTTTTCCGGATAATCTACAGGATTTCTGCAAAAAAAGCAAGCGGATTCTCCGGAAAAAACGGCTCCCCGCCCTTGACTTTTCCGTTTCGCATTCTATATTTTTCCAATGGCCCGACAATGGACCGATAACAGAGAAAACAACGTGAAAAAATCAACCGGAAACGAAATCTCCGAAGTACTGAAAATCCGGCACTTCGTCATGAACATCATCTACCGCAACGGCGGAAAATCGGTGATGATCCCGTCCTCGCGCGCTCTGGCAGCCCGGTTCGGGATCGCGCGGAGCACGGTGCAGCTCTCTCTGGAAAAGATGTCCGCACAAGGTTTTCTGATCGGGAAACCCGGTATCGGCACGTTCACCAATCCACGCAAAAGCTTCATTCTGCAGCACGGCGAACCCGCACCGCTTACAGGGATCAAGGTTGCCGGCGGAGACGATTTCTATTATATCTGCACAACATGGCGGATGTTTTCCGAAACGGGAAACGCGCTGGTCAATTCCGGATGCAGCATTCATCTTCTGCAGGATGCAACCAGTACGCCCGAAACGATTCAGCAGGAAATCCGCAACGCGTTTCTCGACGGCGTTCTGTTTCTCGGCTCCCCGGAACCGGTGATCCGGAAAGCGGCGGAGATCGTGCCCGCCGTCAGCATCGGCCATACACCGGTCCCGGATGTCTGTTCCGTCTTTTTCTCCATCAACGACGCGGTTCGGGAACTGGTCCGCACGCTCCGGCGGGGCGGACGGACACGCATTCTTCTGACCCATGACGGAGAAACGTCCATTCCGGCAGTCTCCGCCACACGCAAAGCTCTGGAAGAAGACGGTTTTGAACTGATTCCGCTCGACGTCAAATCGGCGGATTTCGTATCGGAATTCCACCATCTGGCAACGGAAAAACATCCGGACGCGATCTTTATTCATCAGCAGCACGCCGGACTCGCCCGGCAAATTCTCGCGGAACTCGGAGAAACACCGGAGACGGTCCGGCTGATCGCCGCGGAAGATCTGCCGCACTGTGAAGAGTTTCCCGGCATCTACTTTCAGGCTCCGCGCAGGGAAGCCGCGGAAACGGCGGTCGCCATGCTGAACCGTCTCATGCGCGGCGACCGCCGCATCGAACACGTCCGGAAAGAAATCAAACTTGTCTGCAACCTGACAATCAACAACATATAAGGAGAAGCAACCATCATGATCCAGGCGGAAATCCAAATCAACGGACAGTGGCTTCCTCAGGAAAACTCCTGCGGATTCACAGTCGAACTCCGGGAAACGGACAGCATTCAGGCGGTCCTGACCAACAACTCCGGCAAAACGGTCAAATTCGGCGGTTTCCGGTTCCGCGGTTTTGAATTCCCGGACGTTCCGGGTAAACACATCCGCGTCTACCGGGAGGGCTGGACAGCCCCCTCCCCCGCCGCATCACGCAGATTCGGCGAAACCGATTTCAACCTCAGCGACGGCTACCGCAGATTCTGTGTCTGCGACGATGCCGCCTACGACGGCAAAAACCCGAACCGTTTTTCGGCGGAATGCGTAACGGTCCTCAACGATGAACGCACCGGCAGCAACATGCTCGTCGGCTTCATCTCGTCGGGCGACCAGTTCACCCGTCTCCAGATCGAACTGGAGGATGCCGGGCTCAAAGAGCTTTCCGCATACTGCTACGGCGACGGAATCACGCTTGATCCGGGCGATACGGTCCGCTCCGAAGCGCTGATCGTCACCCGCGGAAACGATGCATGGAAACTGCTTCAGGAGTATGCGGACCGCTGGGCAAAACGCATGAACGCCCGCAAGTGGGACCACGTTCCGACCGGCTGGTGCAGCTGGTATTATTATTTCAGCAAAGTGACCGAAGCCGACGTGCTCGAAAATCTGGACTACTGCGTTGCGCACAAGGAAGATTTCCCCATGGAATATTTCCAGATCGACGACGGTTATCAGCCCGCGCTCGGCGACTGGCTTGAACCCTCCGAAAAATTCCCGCAGGGAATCCGCCCGCTCCTGGAAAAGATCGCCGCAACAGGGATCAAACCCGGACTCTGGTTCGCTCCGTTCGCCGTGGAAAAAGGCTCCAAACTGCTCAATTCACACCCGGAATGGATGATCCACGACGCCAACGGCGAAGTTCTCTACCCGACCGAATGGCGCGGAAATCCAATCGCCATTCTCGACGCGACCAATCCCGGAGCCTGCGACTTTCTGCGCGATCTCTTCCGCGCCGTCCGCAAATCCGGATGCGTTTATGTGAAACTGGACTTCCTGATGTACGAAGTCTGCACCGCCGGCGGCGTCTATCACAATCCGAAAATGACACGAGCACAGGCACTCCGCAACGGAATTCAGGCAATCCGCGACGGAATCGGCGACGATGCGTTCATGCTCGGCTGCACCTCGCCGTTCGGTCCGATCGCCGGAATCGTCAATGCGAACCGCATCGGAACGGACATCACGCCGTACTGGGGACGCGAACATCAGAAGCCTTACGCGGAAGCGCCGCTCGTCCCGTACGTCTGCCGCAACATCATCAACCGTCTCTACCTGCACAACCGCCTGTGGATCAACGACCCCGATGTCCATATCGCACGCAAGGACAACAACGAACTGACCGAAAACGAGATCCGGCTCTGGACCTCCGCGCTCTGGCTGGTCGGCGGGCTCATGCTGGTGTCCGACCGGTTCAGCACTCTGGCGCCCGAACGCGCCGCGCTCTCCAAGCTCCTGCTCGCACAGACAGACACATTCGATACGCGTCCCGTGGACCTGTTCGACCGCACGATCCCCGCGATCTGGGCGGCGAAACGCAACAGCGACGGCGCTCCGTGCATCGGCGTCTTCAACTTTGAAGACGAAGCGCAGACAATCCCCGTCGATCTCGTCTCCCTGTTCGGCGCGGGCGTCACGCTGAAAGATCACTGGACCGGAGCAACCATCCTTTCGGATTCCGGAAAAGTGGAACTGCCCGCACACTCCTGCATGGTGCTGATGAAGGCCTGACCGGTCCGGTCGGCTCTCCGCAAAAAAACGCCCTGCCCGGAAACAACACCGGACAGGGCGCAAATTTTTTACAGATGATGGAAAATGGATCAGTGCTTGCCGCAGGAGCAGCCGCCGCCGTGTCCTTCCTCATGGTGATGATGGTTGCAGGTAAAGCCCGGATCGGTTTTCAGTTCGCCTTTCAGATAATCGCCCGCCGCCTGAATGACATCCCCCTGAACGCCGCCGACAAACTGAATTCCCGCCTCGGTCAGCATCTCCTGAGCGCCGGGGCCGATGCCGCCGCAAAGCAGGACTTTCACGCCGAGCTCTTTCAGGAAACCGGCAAGCGCGCCGTGTCCGTTTTCCCCGGTGGGGACCTTGCTCATGCCGTTGATCCGGTTGTCCACGATCTCGAAAACCGCGAATTCCGGAGTTTTGCCGAAGTGCTGAAAAACCTGATCGTTTTCACAGGTTACCGCGAGTTTGTACGTCATTTTTCTGACTCCTTCCGTTAAGTTAAATTCAAGTTCAAAGTTCCAGTTCTTTTTCCATGGTGTTGAAATTGCGGCAGCCGTCTTCCGTCACCGCGACGATGTCCTCCAGCCGGATTCCGCCCCATGCGGGGTGGTAAAGCCCCGGCTCCACGCTGACGACATTGCCTTTGGCAAGCGGATTCCGGTTCAGCGGGGAAACCCGCGGCCCTTCATGAATCTCAAGACCGAGACCGTGACCGAGACCGTGGATAAAGCCGCAGGGAATTCCCTCTTTCGTATGCCCGGTCCGGAAACCGTCGGCTGCCATCGACTCCGCCGCCGCAAGGTGTACCTCCGCCGCACAAACTCCGGCACGGATCATCTTCAACGCGACTTCCGAGGCTTTCCGGACGGAGGCAAACGCCTTGCGGACCACGGGTTCGGCGCACCCTTTGCAGAACGTGCGGGTCATGTCGCCCCAGTACCCGGTCGCATCGGAGCGCGGAAAAATATCCACGACGACCGGTTTTCCCGCCATGATCGGACCATAACCGAGATTATGCGGCTGCGACGCGTCCGTTCCGCACGCGGTGATCGTCTGCGACGCCGTATAGCCGCGCGATTTCAGAAAGCCTTCGATCTCCGCCCGGAGCATTTCGCAGGTAAATACACGCCCGTCGCGCACCAGGACACCTTTCGAGTTCACCGCTGCTCCGCGGATCAGATCACGGGCATGGCACATGGATTCCTCGGTGACGCGCTCCGCCTCCGCAATCTTTTTCAGTTCGGCGGCAGTCTTGATCAGACGCTTCGGGAAAAACGGGTCTGCCGCCGCGCGGACTGCAGTCCCATGCTCCCTCAGCGCATCCGCCAGCGCAAGCGGAAACGATGCCGGGACCTCCCAGCACGTCACGCCAAACCGCTCCGTCAGATTCCGCAGAACTGCAAGGTCGGAACGATCCGGCGAACGGTCGTCCAGAAACTCCTCGCGGCTGAATACCCGGACGCCTTTCGCCGCTTCCGATTTCGCCCGCGCATATTCCAGCTGCGAAAGAATCAGCCCCCGTTCGCGTCCGATCTCAAAATACAACACCTCATCCGGCGCATTGAATCCGCCGGCGTAAAGAACATCCGCACAGACCGCCGGAGAAGCGGCGATCAGGCGGGCGGAACAATTTTTCATCTCATTTTCTCCTTCCCGACTTGCAAAAACAGGAAAAATCCTGTATCTTAACCCGCGTATACTATACCGCAAAAATTGAAACAGACAAGAGCCGATCCGGAAAATCGGTTCAAATAAACACAGGAAAAGTTATGACTTTCAGCATTTCTCTCGCCGCCGTTCTGCTTGTCTCCTACCTTGCCGGCTCGATCCCGTTCGGCTTTGTCATCGGCAAATGCCATGGAGTGGACATACGCAGAGAGGGAAGCGGAAACATCGGTGCAACCAACGTCACCCGCGTTATCGGACCGTGGTGGGGCAAACTCTGCTTTCTGCTGGATTTTCTGAAAGGATTCCTCGCCTCCGGCGCCGTCATTCTTCTCACCGGCAGCGGCACGTTCTCCGATCCTGCGGGCATTCTGCCCGTGGCGGCGGCACTCGCGGTCGTGCTCGGACACATCTATCCCGTATACTTGAAATTCAAAGGAGGAAAAGGGATTTCGACCGCGGCGGGGGCAGTCTTCCCGCTCTGCCCGCTTGCCGTGCTCATCGCGCTGGCGGTATGGATCGCGCTTTTCCTGACAACGCGCTATGTGTCCGTCGCCAGCATCGCGGCGGCGACTGTCCTTCCGGCGGCGGCGGTCATCCTGTATCTGTTCAAACTGCCCGGAGCGACGGATTCGCTTCCGGTGGTCGTTCTCTTCATCCTGCTGGGCGCTCTCGCGATCCTCAAGCACATTTCCAACATCAAACGTCTTCTGAACGGGACGGAAAACCGCTTCTCCAAAGGAGGTAAACAATGAAAAAGATCACGGTTCTCGGCGACGGCGGATGGGGAACCGCCCTCGCGCTGACGCTTCTCGGCAACAATCCCGACGTAACCCTCTGGGGACCGTTTGAAGACAATATTGAGGCGATCCGCTCCACACGCAGAAACCGTTTTCTGCCGGGTGTCGAACTGCCGGAGGCTCTGAAAGTCACCTCCTCCATTGCGGAAGCTGCCGACGGCGCGGAGCTCATCGTGCTGGCGTCGCCGTCACAGTTCATGCGCGGCACGCTCAATATGCTCAAGGAATATTTTCATGCGGAGCGGACGGTACTCGTCAACGTGGCGAAAGGCATTGAAACCGACACGCTCAAGTGTATGCACGAACTCGTTTCGGAAATACTCGGCGACGGTCTGAAGTACGTCACGCTCTCCGGTCCCAGCCATGCGGAAGAAGTGTCCCGCGGCGTTCCGACCGCCGTTGTGGCAGCGTCGGAAACAGCCGGGCTCGCCAAGCTCGTGCAGACGACTCTCATGACGCAGAATTTCCGGGTCTACACCTCACGCGACGTCATCAGCGTGGAACTCGGCGGAGCCCTCAAGAACGTGCTTGCGATCGCCGCGGGCATTCTCGACGGCATGGGACTCGGCGACAATCCCAAAGCGGCGCTCATGACACGCGGAATCGCGGAAATGGCACGGCTCGGCGTCGCGCTCGGCGGAAAACGCGAAACATTCGCAGGACTTTCCGGCATCGGCGACCTCATCGTCACCTGCATGAGCCGCCACAGCCGCAACCGTCACGTCGGCGAAGAACTCGGACGCGGCAAGACGTTGGAGCAGATCACGCGGGAAATGGGAATGGTGGTGGCGGAAGGTGTCAAGACCACAATCTCCGCACACATGCTCGCCCGGCGCAAAAACTGCGAAACTCCGATCACCGACGCCATTTTCGATGTTCTTTACAACAATCTCTCCGCCAAAGACGCGGCTTACGCCCTGATGACGCGCGAAGCAAGAGACGAACAGGATTGAACATGCCGGCTCCCGTAATCCGCCCCGCAGCCCCGCCGGATCTCGGCACACTGACGGAATACGACCGCCATATCCGGCTCAGCCGACTTTCCTCCGCGATCGCGGACGGACGGATTCTGCTGCTTGAAACCGACGGAAAATTCGCCGGCTGGCTCCGTTGGAACCTGTTCTGGGACAGCATCCCGTTTCTGAATCTGCTGTTTCTGCTGGAACCGTACCGGCGGCTCGGATTCGGTTCCCGGCTTGTCGCAGACTGGGAAGCCCGCATGGCAGCCGACGGCTTTTCCAGCGTCATGACCTCGACTCAGGCGGATGAGGACGCACAGCATTTTTACCGGAAACTGGGTTACGCCGATTGCGGCTGTCTGCTTCCCCATGGTCAGGCCGTTGCGGAATTATTTCTGCAAAAACAGTTGCAAACCGGCGGAAAATCCGCGGGGACAGCAAAATAAACGGAAAAAATTCTCCGTATCCCTTGCGATTTGCGTTTGGTGATGTATAATATGACTTTATATTATTGTGAAATCGTAAAATAAGGAAAACGCAATATGACCGAATTTTTTGTTCTGGCACAGGGAGCTCCGGCTCCGGCCGCCGCACCCGCACCGACCCAAACGACCAACACCACCGCTCCGGCTCCGGGCGGAACCCCGGCTCCTGAACAGGGCGCGCTCGGCGGACTCATGGGCATGCTCCCGATGATCCTCATCATCGCCGCCATGTTCTATCTCATGTGGCGCGGACAGGCGAAAGAACGCAAAAAACGCGAAGCCATGCTCTCCTCCATCAAAGCGGGCGACCGTATCGTCACCATCGGCGGCATGTACGGAACCGTCGTTGAAGTCAAAAACGAAGGCTTCATCATCAAAATCGCCGACAATGTAAAAATCGAAGTCACCAAGAGCGCTGTCGGCTCCGTGGTCACAACCGGAGAAACGGCTGCAAAATGAATAAGAAACCGATCATTCTCAGAAGTCTTTTCGCTCTTCTGGTTCTGGCGGTATTCCTGTTCTCCATGTATCCGCTCGGCCAGACCGATTTCTATAAAAGCATGAAAAGCATGTTCACCAATCCCGACGATCCGAAGATCGAAGCGGTGATCGAACTTGCAAAAACCAAACAGGCGGCGGATAAAAGCATGTACGCCTCCACGGCGATCGAAGAAGCCGCACGCGAAAAAGGCGTTCTGCTGACCGAATTCGTCAAACCGCGTATCGTGTCCAGTCAGAGCCTGACCAATAACCGCGATGTGATTGCTCATGCGCGGAAGCTCTCCGCCGGATCCATCCGTCTCGGTATCGACCTCAACGGCGGCGCGGAATTCCTGCTGGAACTCGAACCCAACGAAACCGGTTCCGACGCAGCTAAAAAACGCAAGGATATCGAAGAGAATTTCGAACGTTACCGTGACGTGGCGATCGAAACCCTCCGTACCCGTCTGGAAAGCGAAAACATCTTTGAAAGCGAAATTTCGCCCGCCGGCGGAAATCTGATCTCCCTCCGCGTGCCGATCGTTTCCAAAGAAGAAAAATCCCGTCTTGAACGACTCATCAAGATGTCTGCGCGCCTGAACTTCTGTCTTGTCCACCCGGAAAACGAACGTCTTGCGCAGGCGTACCTCGCGGATCCCGAAAACTTTGTGGTCCCCGAAGGTTACCGGATGATGGAAAACACCGAGACAAGCCGCGGCGGGAAAGTCCACCGTGCAATCTACTTTGTGGAACGCGAACCGCAGATGGACGGCAAGAACATCTCCGACGCATTCGCGACCATGAACCAGTTCGGCCAGCGTGAAATCATCCTCAACTTCAATGCGGACGGCGCATTCCGTTTCGGCGAAGTCACCAGCAAAAACGTGGGCCGTCAGCTCGCGATTATTCTTGACAACATCCTCTATTCCGCCCCGAACATCAAGCAGGCGATCACCGGCGGAACCGCGCAGATCACCGGCGACTTCTCCCGTGAAGACGCCGAAACGATCTCCAAGGCGCTCGTCAGCGGAAGCGTGCCGTTCAAGGTCAAAGTCCAGGCTCAGTACGACATCGACCCGACGATCGGAGCGGAAACCGTTCAGGACGGTCTCTGGTCCGGTGTCGCCGGCACGATCCTCGTCATGATCTTCATGGCGGTCTACTACATGCGCGCCGGTCTGGTCGCCAATATCTCGCTTGTGATCAACGCCCTGCTGATGCTCGGCGCAATCGCGGCGTTCGACGTGACGCTGACCCTCCCCGGTATCGCGGGTATCATCCTCACCATCGGTATGGCGGTCGACGCCAACGTGCTGATCTACGAACGAATCCGTGAGGAACTCGCGGGCGGAAAGACGATACACAACGCCATCGACATCGGTTTCGACAAGGCGTTTGCGGCGATCTTCGACTCGAACATCACCACGCTGTTCGTCGCACTGATTCTTCTCTGGCAGGGAACCGGCGCGATCAAGGGCTTCGCCATGACACTGGCGATCGGTATCTTCACGACACTGTTCACCGCAGTGTTCCTGACCCGTCTGCTCTTTGACCTCATGACCCGTTTCACCACGGTCAAGAGCCTGAAGATGCTCCAGTTCGTCAAACCCGGAAGCAACATCAACTTCTTCAAATATGCGAAACCGGCGATGATCATTTTCGGTGTGCTGATCGTGGCGTCGTTCGTCACACTCGGAATCCGCGGGCGCGACGCACTCGGCATCGACTTCACCGGCGGAACGCAGATTGAGCTTGACTATCAGAAAATGATCCCGGCGGAACAGATCGAAAAAATTCTGTCGAACGCCGGTTATCAGGTCAAAGTCAATTACAAGACCCCCGGCTCAATGACTTCCGACAAGAAAAAACTGGAAATTCTTCTGCGCGACAAACGCGGAGCAAGCTCCGAAAAGGCGGAAACCGCCAATCAGACCGATGAAATGACTCTGGTCAGCAATCTGCTGAACAAGAGCTTCCCGGATGCGAAATATACACCGGACCGTCAGTCCACGCTCGGTTCTCTGATCGGCTGGACGTTCACCAAGTCGGCGATTCTCTCGCTGAGTTTGGCGATCCTCGGTATGCTGCTTTACATGACACTCCGCTTCGAGTTCACCTACTCGGTTGCGGCAAATATCGGAACGCTCAACGACGTGATCGTTTCCATGGGCATCTTCCTGATGTGCGGCGGAGAACTCACGCTGAACGTGGTTGCCGCCGGTCTGACCCTGCTCGGTTACTCGGTCAATGATACGATCGTCAACTTCGACCGTATCCGTGAAAACCGGGTTCTGCTGAAAGGCATGAGCTACCGGGAGATCGTCAATCTCTCTCTCAATCAGACTCTTGCGCGAACGATCCTGACTTCGCTGACCGTGGTACTGGTCCTTGTGATGCAGCTCTGCTTCGGCGGTGCTTCCATCCGTGACTTCGTATTCGTCATGCTTGTCGGCGTGGTTGTGGGAACGTTCTCCACGATCTTCGTATCGACCATCATTGTCGCCTACTGGCACAAAGACAAGGAGCCGTCCACCGGCTCCGGACCGGAGAACAAGGCGGAAACCAAAACTATTTCCGCCTGATTTTCATCAGCTCCACCGGACGGGTCCGCTTCACGCGAACCCGTCTTTTTTATTATATCCGTCACAGAAAGGAGAGACCCCCACCATGCCCACTCCGGTCTTTTATGCGGCATGCCCGGATTACACCCCGTCGAACCTGCGCTCCGCGCTGGAGCGGATTCTGGAGGAACAGATCCGGAATTCCGGCGGAGTCTCCGGCAGGAAGATCATGCTGAAACCGAATCTTCTTGCCTGGCGGCATGAAGATGATATCGCCTGCGTTCATCCGGCGCTTATCGTTGAAACAGCCCGCCTGTTCCTTGATGCGGGAGCGAGTCGGGTTACCCTGCTGGAAAACCCGGCGGTTCAGACAGCCCCCGCGATCATCCGTTCCATGGGAATCGAAGAGGAGCTGAAACGGCTCAACGTCTATGTGGCGAACTTCACGGACTACAAACGTCTTCCCCTTCCGCCGGAAGTCCGGTTTCACAACCTTGAACTGGCAGCGGAATTTCAGGAATACGACGCCGTCGCCGACATTGCCAAAGCCAAAACCCACGCGATGATGATCCTCACGCTCTGCGTCAAAAACCTGTTCGGACTAGTCAAAGGCAGCGAACGGATGGGCTGGCACCTCGCAGTCGGACGCGACTTTGAACAATTTGCGGACATGCTTCTGGATCTTTACCTTGCAGTCAAACCGCGTTTCAATATTCTGGACGCCGTCGTCTGCATGGAGGGAAACGGTCCCGGAAGCGGAACCCCGGCTCATCGCGGTTTTCTTGCCGGATCGACGGACTCACTCGCTCTCGACGCTTCGGCGGCGGAAATCCTCGGCGTTCCGAACCTGCTGCTCCTGCGCAATGCAGAGAAACGCGGACTGAATCTGTCTTTTGAAAACCGCGGCGAAATCCCGTCCGCAGCACCGCTGAAACGTCCCGATCCGCCGGGCATCATGACGGAATGGGGCGTGTTTCTTCCGCCGTTTCTCAAAGGACTTCTGCGGGAGTGCGTCATTTCGAAACCACGCCTGAATCCGGCACTCTGCATCGGCTGCGGGCTCTGCGTAAAGATGTGTCCGCCGCAATCGCTGAAACTGCATAACGGCAAGCCGGTGTTCGACCTCCCGAACTGCATCCGCTGTTACTGCTGTCAGGAACACTGTCCGAAAGGAGCAATCACTCCGCATAAAACTCTCTCCATGCGGATCGCGGAAAAAGTGGAAGACGGCGTGCGCGCCCTGTTCGGCACCCGCCAAAAACCGGAAAAACGGGATTGAAAAACCGACCTTCGGGGTGTATAGTACCGTCTACTATTTTGCTTCTAACAACAAAGGAGAGCAAACAATGTCGGAACTCAAATATTTGGAACCGCTGATGAAACGGGGAAGCGATTTTCTCCAGTGCAAGTACCCGATCCTCTGCGGAGCGATGACCTGGGTGTCGGAACCCAACCTCGTCGCCGCGGTCAGCAATTCCGGCTGCTTCGGCTGTCTTGCCGGCGGCAACGCCCCCACGGATATTCTGCGCCAGCAGATCGAACAAACCCGCTCACTGACGAAAAATCCGTTCGCGGTGAATCTGATCACGATCGCTCCCGCTTATCTGAATCATCTTGCAATGCTGAAAGAGGTCAAAGTCCCTTACATCATCTTTGCAGGCAGTTTCCCGAAAGAAAAAGAAGTGATCGCCGCCAAGGAAACCGGCGCGAAAGTCCTCTGCTTCGCCTCCACGGTCTCCATTGCGGAACGCATGATCAAGTTCGGTGCGGACGCCATCATTCTGGAAGGCAGTGAGGCGGGCGGCCATATCGGTCACGTCTCCTCCGTAGTCCTGATGCAGCAGGTTCTGTTCCGTTTTGCGGATCAGATCCCGATGTTCTGTGCGGGCGGAATCGCAACCGGAAAGATGATCGCGCATACACTGCTGATGGGAGCGGCCGGCGCTCAGCTCGGAACAAGATTCGTCATGACCGACGAATGCAAAGTCCATCCGAAATTCAAGGAAGTGTTCAGCAAAGCGAATGCACGCGACGCCGTTTCCACGCCTCAGTTCGATTCCCGACTTCCCGTTGTCGCGGTCCGTGCGCTCCGCAACAAGGGAACGGATGAATTCGGCAAGCTCCAGCTGGCTCTGCTCAAGAAACTGGAAGCCGGAGAAATCCATCGTCAGGAAGCGCAGGAACAGGTTGAAAAATTCTGGATCGGCGCACTCCGCAAAGCCGCTATTGACGGCGATACCGACAACGGCTCGCTGATGGCGGGTCAGTCCGTCGGACTCGTTGACAGAATCGTCCCGATCAAAGAACTCGTCAGCGAACTGCTTACCGATGCGGAAGCGGAACTCGCGCTTGTCCGTTCCAAACTGGTATAACCATGTCACCCGGAAAGACGGCCACAGCACGGATGATCTGGCAAAACGTCAAAGCGTTTGCCGCGTATTACAAGCCGTTCAAAGGGCTTGCCGCCGCCGATGCCGCCGCAATCCTGTCACAGGCGGGATTGACGGTTCTGCTGCCGATGGTCGTCTACCGGGTATTCAACGACTACCTGCCGCGCATGGAGCTCATAGGCATTCTGGCTGCGGCGGGAGTGCTTCTTGTACTGACACTTCTGATCGCGGCAGCCGATTACGTCAGCCTGCGCTGGGGACATATCCTCGGAGCACGCATGGAGGCACAGATGCGGCAGGACCTCTTCGTCCACCTTCAGCGCCTCTCGTTCAATTACTTTGACCGGACTAAAACGGGGCACATCATGTCCCGCATCTCCAACGACCTGACCATGCTGGCGGAAACGGCGCATCATGCGCCGGAGGACCTCGCGGTCTCCATTCTTACGCTGACCGGCGCTTTTGCTGTGATGTTTTACATGAACCCGCTGCTGGCGGCGATCACGCTGATCCCCCTGCCGTTCATCCTGATCTGGGGGTCCATCTTTCAATCCCGTATGCGCCGCGGCTTCCGCAGAGTCCGGGAAAAAATCGCGGAAATCAACCGCAGTGTGGAAAATTCCATTCAGGGTGTCCGTGAGGTCAAATCCTTCACCAACGAGACAATGGAAATCCGCAAATTCAATCTCGTGAACAGTTCGTTCCTGACAGCGAAAGAGGATGTTTACGCGACAATGGCGTCGTTTCATTCAGGCGTGATGCTGCTGATCCAGTCCTACTCCCTGCTTTTCATCGGAGCGGGAGCGCTGCTCGCGTACTATCAGAAAGCGGAAATCCCGCAGATTATTGCGTTCTTCATGTATTCCCGTTACATCACAATGCCGATGATGCGTGTTCTGAACTTCACGGAACAGTTTCAGCAGGCATCCGCCGCGTTTGAACGGTTCCGCGAAGTTATTCTGGAAGCGCCGGACCTGCAGGATCCGCCATCGCCCGTAAAGCCGGAAAAACTCCGCGGAGAAGTGGAATTCCGCGACGTCTCTTTCTATTATCCGTCGCGTCCCGATTCCGATGTTCTGGAACATATCTCCTTCCGTATTGAGGCGGGAACAACCGTGGCGCTGGTCGGCGAATCGGGTGCGGGAAAATCAACAGTCGCCGCACTGATCCCCCGTTTCTACGATGTCACTTCCGGTTCGGTCCTCATCGACGGAACCGACATCCGTGAATTCGCTCAGAAAGAGCTGCGCCGCAATATCGGCATCGTTCAGCAATCGGCGTTTCTGTTCGATGTGCCGATCCGGGAAAACATTCTGTTCGGCAGGCCCGACGCCACGGATGAAGAGGTGCGGGAAGCCGCGCGGCGCGCCAATGTGCTGGATTTTGTGGAAGCGCTCCCCGATGGATTCAACACGCAAACCGGTGAACGCGGCATCAAACTTTCCGGCGGACAGCGTCAGCGCATCTCCGTTGCGCGCGTTTTTCTGAAAAATCCGCCGCTGCTGATCTTCGACGAAGCCACCAGCGCACTGGACAACGAATCGGAAGAGCTGATCCGGCAATCAATGGAAGAGCTCTGCCGCGACAGAACAGCGATCATCATTGCGCACCGTCTTTCGACGGTCAAGCACGTTGACCGGATCTATTGTCTGAAAGACGGCAGAATCATTGAAAGCGGTTCGCACAGCGAACTCATCGCACGCAACGGCTATTACCGGAAGCTGTACGACATGCACAACTTCTGACGGACTCCGGCGTCAGCTGCTTTTGCGCGGAGAAAGCGCTATATGCGGGACGGTCCGGCCGATCGCAAGCCAATCGCGTTCAAAATCGGTTTTGAACTCTTTCACATCCTCCAGAGCGGAAGCGGGAAGATCGTCAAACAATTCCGATTCCTCCAGATTTTTACGGGTCGATTCCATATAGTCCGGATCATCGGTCGCAAAATGCAGGACTCCGCCGGGTTTCAGCACCCGGAAAAGATGAATCATGAAATCCGAAGACATCAGGCGGTTTCCCTTGTGCTTGTGTTTCGGCCACGGATCGGGACACAGAATATGCACCCGGTCGAAATAATTGTCAGGAATGATGATCGACATCAGGTGGCGCGCTTCGACGCGCAGGAGTTCCATATTGGAAACGCCGTTGCGGCGTCCCAGTTTTTCCACCTTGCGGAGCCGTCCCAGCATTACGTCCGCCCCGAAGATCAGCGCATCCGGTTTCGATTTCGCCAAAGCGACCGTGAAGCCGCCGCTGCCGCAGCCGAGATCAAGTTCCACCCGGCGACCGGGTTCAGGCTGCAGAACATCGTCCATCAGGCAGTAGCGGGTATTGAGAATGTGAATCACAGACAGAGTCCTTTATTTTTTTCTGGTTTCAAACGGAGCGGCGGTCAGAAGCTCGAAAATCTGAACCGGCATCTCGTAATAAATATCTTTTCCGGCGGAAAGAAAACGCCGGACCGTTTTTTCCGGCTCCACGCCGGGAACTTTCACCCGCCGGAAAATACGGGCACTCAGGGAAAATACGACTTTCGACGCATCTCCTTTCAGACGGTGAAAAATCAGACTCCGGCTCACGCCGTAGTAATCCGTCACGATCAGTTCGCCGAACGCCGGTTCCAGATCCCTGTAATGCGAACGCGGAAACGCGTCCACGGAATAGCGGTAGGAGAGTGCGGAGAAGAACGACGACACCCCCTGACGCGAGACCGGACGGAGTCCGCCGGATACATCTTCAAACGGCTGGCGCGGATCGCGGCGGGAGATCGTCCAAAGCACTTTTCCCATCGGAAGCTGCCGCCATGTGACGCTCATTGACGCGGCGATATTTTCAAACACCGGGTATTTCAGCCAGGAACCGGGAACCGGATGGTAATCTTCAAATACACTCGGTGCAAGAAACACGACCGGAGCACCATCACCGCTCCGCACGGAGAAATAACGTCCGCTCGGAACCCGCTGGTCCGGCGGAGTGGAGTCGTCCGGTAAAAAATGCCCGCGTCCCATGACCAGGTCGATCAGCGGCTTGCTGTCCCTGTCCTTGAGCTCCACGCGGATTCCGGGAACGGCTGTTCCGAAACCGTCCGCAAACGTGCGCAGCCGGAGCTGCGTCTTGTCGTCAACCGGAGAAATCAACTTCAGCGGGCGGATCGACGAAACATCCTCCAGAAACGCGGCGATTTTTTTCGGATCCGCAGGCAGGTTGCGTTCCACCACAAACCACTCTCCGTTCCGCTGACGCAGCGTCGCAACGGTTTTGCGCCAGGAGATCCGGATCTCCGCCGCATCCTCCGTCCGGAACTTCGGCAGAAGCCCGGCGGTTTCGGTTTTAACACTGGAATGGCGGCGCGTCTGGAAACGCTGAAACAGCGCGATCAGCGCCAGAAGACAGACAACGGAGAGAACAATGACCGGAATGGATAATTTTCGTTTCATCTTTTACGGCGTCCTATGGAAAATCGGATTACAGACCAGCCGATCCCGATCAGCGCCAGAAGCGCGGGGACCACGATGATATTCAGGATCTTGATACGGGTGTCAAGACTGTCCAGATCTCTTTTCAAACTTGCGCGCATCTCTTTGAGTTCCCGGCGCGCGGAAGCGACTTTCAGCTGAAATGACCGCATCTCTTTCCGCCGCTCCGCCGCTCCGGGAGCATCCGGCGTCTCCTCGGCGCGTCTCAATGCATTAAGCCGCGCCTGCGCCTCCGTAAAATCCCGTTCCAGTTCCAGAATCCGGTTTTTATATTTGAGTTCGGCTTCCGCTTTCAACGTGTTGATCTTCGTCAGAGGCCGGCTCATCGGAACACGGTTGCGGATCGACGCCAACATCCGCGAGCCGGTCAGGCTTTCCATCACGTTCTGAAGCATGGCGACATTATCGTTCGACCGTCTGTAGGACCGTGTACCGAATGCATCGCTGTAAGCGGTCACACACACATCGTTGAACAGCATATCGGAGTCGGAAAACAGATAGATTTCCGCCTCCCGCACACCTTTTGCAAGATGGGCATGGCCGGCGGGAAGCGCGGAACGGTCCGGCGCTCCGCCGGGATACGCGGTGTTGAGACGGCCGCGGAGACGGACGGCAAGCGGATATTCCCGGTCCGCCGACTTGAAATTCTTGATCACCAGTTCCGGGCGGTTGCCGAGCAGAGAGCTGACGATCTGCGATTCCGGCGACGATGTCAGCAGAGTCTCGTATTCCACACCCTCGCGCGGAACGATATGGAAGAATCCGGTGAAGTACATCGAAATCTCATTCAGGTTCGCAAACAGCGGATTGGCGCGCGTAATGCGGGCTGGCGCAAGGTTCAGTGCCATGGGATTCGTCACCATGCGGTCCGGCAGAGTCTTGCGGTAAGCGGAAACCATATCCGCAACCATCATCGCGGGATTCCAGGCGATTCCCCACGCGGGAAGAAGCGGCTGGAGATCCGATTCCAGTTTGTCGAGCAGAGAATAATCCGTCCGTGATTTCAGCGCGGCATAGAACGAACGCGGATCAAGGAACACTGCCGCCTTGCCGCCGCGCAGCAGGAACTGGTCGATCGCATACAGCGTGCGCGGACTCAGTTTCACGGGATTGATGATCAGGAGCGCTTTGATATCCGCGGGAATCGCCGGAACGTCTTCCGCAAGCTCGCGCAGGTCATAGTTGCGCGACAGTTCGGACATGGTATACCATGCGGGTTCCATCCGCACGGGCGCGGAAGACGGCGACTGGCGAATCCTGGAAAGATCGGTTTTCACGCCAAGCACCTTCAGCGGGGAAATTACTCCGACCGCCGGACGTTCCTCCGACACGGCGCTGAGCACGATCCGCGCGATTTCATATTCCAGCAGAGCCTCCTGTTCGGGAGCCAGGAACGGAATCGCCGCCACGGAATCCGCACGGGTCGCCGAAACGCCGAGAAACAGGCGGTCTCCCGCCGCTGTCTGACGCGGCAGAATCGAATCCATCATCGCCGCCTCCTCGTCGATCGAATCCTGTTCCGGGTCGATCACGATCAGCGACACGCGCCCTTTGGACGCCGCGGCGAACTCTTCCAGAAGCCACCGGACCCGTTCCGCATATTTTTTCAGCGGCGCGGGCATGGCGGGATTTGAAAACGAGGCATAAAGCCGGAGCGTCACCGGCATTCCCGGATCAGCGGCAATCCGGGCGGCGGCTTCGGATATTGAATAAGCACGGTCGGAACTCACATCCACACGCAGCTGCCATGTTCCGGCAATGATGTTCAGCGCAACGGTCAGCACCAGTGCATACGCACTCCGACGGACAAGCGCCTTCAGCGCCCGGCGCAGTGCGGGATCCGAAAATGCTCCCGGCGCGGTCAGCAGAACGAATCCCGACGAAGCGAATTCCAAAACGAAACAGGTCAGCGACAGGAACAGTCCCGTCAGCGTCACGGCATACACGACCTCCGCGCTGTCGATCAGTCCTTTCTGATACCCTTGAAAATTCGGCAGGAACGAACAGGATGCAATCGACGCAGTCAACCAGTCGGGCAGCCACGCGGACGCCATGCCGAGCAGCGACGGCAGACCGATGAACAAAAACACGCCGCAGAGAAATACCGAAAGCAGAAAACTTGCCGTCTGACTGCGCGAGAGAGCCGAACAGAACGACGACATCGCCAGATAGACCGAGCCGAGCAGCAGCGCTCCGGCGTATCCGCAGAGAATCGCCCCCGTATCCGGCGAACCGAGAACCCATGCAGTAAGCGGAATCGAGAACGTCAGCAGAAGCGCAACCGCCAGCAGGATCATCCCCGCCAGATATTTTCCGATCACCAGTTCCCACAGCGACGCAGGAAACGAAAGCGTCAGTTCAAACACTCCGACCCGGCGCTCTTCCGCCCACATCGGCATTGCCAGCGCCGGTACGATCAGCAGGAACAGATACGGAATCCAATCGAAAAACGGGGAAATATCCGCCTGCCCCGATGCAAACACATTGCCGGCGACGAATGCGCAGAATCCCGCCAGCACCAGAAAGATGATCAGGAACACCCACGCCGCAGGCGATGCCGCCGATGCGGACAGTTCCCGCAGGGCAACCGCTTTGATCCGATGAAACGTCATGCCTTCACCTCCATATCCGCAAAACCGGCAAACACCTTTTCCAGACGTCCCGAAACAAAATCACAGCGCAGCACTTTCACGCCCTCCGCTTTTGCGGCGGCGGTCAAAGCGGCGATCAGCTCCGCATGGTTTGCGTCACCGGGCATGATCCGCACAAGCGTCCCCTCTCCAACAGATTCCACCGCCAGCAGACGGAACCCGGAAACCCGGTCCGTGAAACCTTCCGGCAGACGGTCGAACAGAAGTTCAAGCGAACCGTCGTCCGGATCAAGAGCCCGGAATTCGCGCGTGGACCCGTAAAACACTTTGCGGCCGCCGCGGATCGCAAGAACGTTGTCGCACACGGCGTCGATTTCCTCCAGAATATGCGTGGAAACAATGACGGCAGCCTCCTGCCGGATCTGCCGGATCAACGCGCGGATCTCCCGTTTCTGATCGGGATCCAGTCCGTCGGTCGGCTCGTCGAGAACCAGGTTTTCCGGATGATGCATGATCGCCTGAGCCAGACAGACGCGCCGTTTGAATCCTTTGGAAAGCGCTTCCAGTTCCTCGTGCAGAACATCGTGAAGACGGCATTTCTCCACGGATTCATCGGTCGCGCGACGAAGTTCCGCACCGGAAAGGCCGCGCATTTTTCCGCAGTATTGAAGGAATGCGTTCACGTTCATCCCGGCATAAAGCGGAGCGTTTTCCGGCAGATAGCCGAGTTTCTCTTTCGCTTCGCGCGGATTTCCGGTAATAGAGATCCCGGAAACCTCAACGCTTCCGGAGGAAGGCGGCATAATCCCGCAGATCATCCGCATGGCAGTGGATTTGCCCGCACCGTTCGGCCCGATGAATCCGAGCACGCTGCCGTTCTCCGCGGTAAACGAAAGATCGTCCAGCGCAAGTTTTGCGCCGTACCGTCTGGAAAGATGTTCAACTTTTATCATTGGAAATTATCGCTTTGCTGGTTATACTGAACGGTAATGTAGCACAGGAAAAAAGAGTTGTCAATCCGGAAATCCTCCGTCATTCCCGCAGACGGCGCGGAGAGTCCGGAAATGAGGCGGGACCGTTCCGGACCTCCGCCATCATCCGCTGAAAATCCGCTTCGGAGGAAATATAGGATGCGGAAGCCCGCAGGGAACCGTGATAGCCGCGTCCGCGCAGATATTCCAGAATACACTTGCGTCCGATCCGGAATCCGAGTTCCCCGCCGTAAAACGCGGTCATATCGTGAATATGCCGCTCCAATTCATCCGCAAACTCTTTCACGGTCGGCGGCTGATATTCCGGATTGCCAAGTTCGGAATAGATCCATGGATTGCCCAGCGATCCGCGCGCAACCATCACCCGCGAACATCCGGTCTTTTCCCGCATCTCCCGGAAAGAACTCTCCTCCATAATGCCGCCGTTCGCAATCACGGGAATTTTCAGAGCCTCGCGGACCGCACGGATCACGTCGAACGCGACCGGACCGGAATAGAACGCTTTCATTACACGACCGTGCAGAGTCAGAGCCTGCGCGCCCGCTTCTTCCAGCCGCCGGGCAAAACGGACCGTCGGTTCCGGATCGACCGGATCCTGAATCCGGGTCTTCACCGTCACCGGAATGCGGGAGGTCCGGACAATCCGCTCAAACGCGCGGACCGCTTCATCCGGACGCCGCAGAGCAAACGCGATCCCCTCGCATTTGCGTTCGACTTTCGGAGCCGGACAGCCGAGATTGAAGTCCAGAACATCATAGTCCCGCCCGTTGATGATCTCCACGGCTTTCGTCAGATGATCCGGATCGGAACCGACAAGCTGAATACCGAGAAACTCCTCATCGGGCGAACGGTGTGCAAGAGTCAGCGTTTTCTGATTGCCGAATACCAGCGAACCGGCGTCGATCATTTCCGTAAACGCATAGCGGCAGCCATGACGGCGGGATGCAAGACGCATCGGCATGTCGGTATGCCCCGCAAGCGGAGCCTGCACAACAGCGTTTTCCGGGTAGATCATCATGCGGCGGTTCAGTTCATTCCCACTTGGAGAAGACAAGACAGGCGTTGGAGCCGCCGAATCCGAAACTGTTGCTCAGCGCATGTTTGACATCGACATTTTCCCGTGTTTCGCGGATCAGGTCCGCCCACGCGAACTCGTCGGCGGGATCATCCAGGTTCGCCGTCGGGCAGAGGAACGAGCGTTCGAGCATCAGAGTGGAGAAAATCGCTTCCACCGCGCCCGCTGCACCGATCATGTGCCCGGTCATGGACTTTGTACTGTTGATGGCGACATTGCGGGAGGCGTTGAACACCCGCTTGATGGAATCAAGTTCGACCGGGTCGCCGACCGGAGTCGCGGTTCCGTGCGTGTTGATATAGCCGATATCTTCCGGCTTGAGCCCAGCCATGCGGATCGCGCGCATCATAAGATCCGCGCTGGAATCGGCATTCGGAATCACCATATCGGTGGCGTTGCTGTTGGCTGCAAAACCGGAAAGAACCGCATGTGGCCTGTGACCGCGCGCCAGAGCGCAGGATTCCCGCTCAAGGACAAGAATACCGGCGCCCTCGCCCAAAACGAAACCGTCGCGCCCTTTGTCGAACGGACGGCTCGCACGATGCGGACAATCGTTGTAGGAGTGGGAAAGTGCACGCATGGCGTTGAAGCCGAGCGCCTGCTGCCAGCTGACTTCCTCGGAACCGCCGACCAGAACGGTGTCGTATTCGCCGGAGGCGATCAGCCGGGCTCCGGCGATGATCGCCTGAGCGCTGCTGGTGCAGGCGGAACTGATGTCGTAAGATTCTCCGGTAAGCCCGAACACAAGGGAAAGGTTGGCAACGGCGGAAGAAGGCATGATCCGGGGAACGGCAAACGGGGAAACTTTACGGATGCGTTTCGATTCGATGAACGCCGCTGCATTGGCATAAACTTCAGAATACGCGCTTCCGCCGCAGCCGTTGATCACCGCCATGTCGTGCGGCAGGGTCTCCATCGTGAATCCGGCTTCGATGAGCGCTTCGTAAGCGGCGGCAACCGCCATTTTGGAGTTGACGGACATGAAGCGTTTGTTCTTCTGATTGAGAACCGGGCATTCCACATCGTGATCGGAAAGTCCGGCAACCTGGGCGTCAAGCCCCAGTTCCCGCCATTCCGGGACAAACACGGTACCGGTTTTCCCATGTTTCAGCGATTCCGTATTCTCCTCAAGCCCGACTCCGATCGGAGTGACAAGTCCGCGTCCGGATACAACGATTCTGTCTGCCATGAACTATCCTTCCCTGTTGAAACGAAACCCCGTTCCGTTTAATGATTTACAATTCCAATTTAATATACATGCGGAACGATGGTTTTCAAGAGCCGGTTCTCAAATTACAAATTGGCAATTCTGATATTTCAGCAATATTAATAAATTGACTTTCCGAAGATTCATGGTATAGTATGCTGTTCTGCCGGTGAACGGCAGATTTGAAGCGCCGGGGGGCAACCGCCGGGCCCAATATTATGACAATACGGTTTCGAAAGTATGTTTGCAGGTTTATTTCATAAGTTCGGACGCTACTGTATTTCGCTGTTCAGCCGGCGTCAGTTTCTGGAGCCGGGCGGCTATGTGGAAATCTGGCGGCTTGCGTGGCCGCTGATCATTCTCAGCGCCAGCAACACGATCATGATGGTGGTCAACCGCATTTTTCTTGCGAAAAATTCTCCGGAAGAGATCGCCGCCGCCATGCCCGCCGGACAGATGTTCTTCACCCTCATGGCGTTCTTCCTGATCACGACCAGTTTCACGGCTACGATCGTTTCGCAATATTACGGTTCCGGAAACCGGGAGGGCTGTGTGCGCTCCGCATGGAACGGCTTCTATTTCGGCGCCGCCGTCGCCGGGCTCCTCGTCTTTCTGCTGCCGCTCGGCGGAAAATGGATCATTCTGCATAACGGTCATGATCCGCAAATCGCCAATTTTGAAATCGAATATTTCACCGGAATGGCACCCTGTGCCGGGCTTACCTGCATGGAAACCGCGTTCTTTTCCTTTTTCACCGGACGCGGCAGGACCTCGTTCGTGGCAAAGGTAAAGATCATCGGCTGTTTCATCAACGTACCGCTGAACTACCTGCTGATCTTCGGAAAATGCGGGCTTCCCGCACTGGGCATTCTCGGAGCGGGAATCGCAAACTCCATCGCGAATTTCTGTACGCTGGCAATCGCAGCAGCCTGCTTCCTGCTGCTCGACCAGAATGAATATGCCACGCGCACACACCGGAACGTCGATTGGCAGATCATCCGCAAGCTGCTCTGCTTCGGCACTCCGGCGGGACTCCAAACGTTCATCCGCAATGCCGCCTTTGCAATCGTCGTCATGATGATCGGCTACACCGGAAACGAAGCGCTCGCCGCAACCAGCATCGCCCTCTCAATCAACATGATCGGCAATATGCCGATGATCGGTCTCATGGACGCGACCAGCATCATCACCGGGCAGTTCATCGGGCGACGCCGTCTGCTTGTCGCCGAACGAATCTGCTGGCGCTCGTGGCGGATCCTGATCGTGTGGATGACTTTCGCCGCTCTCTTCTATCTTTTCTCGCCCGAACTGCTGGTGCATCTGTTCAGCTCCCGCAGCGGCGGATCGACCGGAATGGACGCCGCTCTGGTGGAGCGGTACGTTATTCTGATCCTCCATTTCGCCGTGGTCTTCAATGTATTCGACGCGGTCCGCTTCATCACGATGGGCAGTCTGCGCGGCGCGGGCGACACCAAAGTCCCGCTGATCATCGGCGTTTCCACGTCATGGCTGATCCAGATCCCCGGAACGGTCCTGTTGGTCTATTGTTTCCACTCCAGCCTGACGGAAATCTGGACTCTGCTGACGTTCTATATCGCCGTCGATGCGGCGCTGATGGTCTGGCGGCGCCGGTCCGGAGTCTGGAAAACGATCAAAGTCATCGACCTGCCGGACGCGCCTGCGGAAGAGGAGGAACCGGAAGCGGCGGTCTGACGCGGTTTCATCCCGGCTTCTGGCACACCGGACAAAAACAGCTGCTCCGTCCGCCGATCACGGTCCGTTGCAGCGGCGTTCCGCAGTTCCGGCAGGGCTCTCCGGCGCGGCCGTAAACATTCAGAAACGGCGTATTGCGGTAATCAGTTCCCCTGCCCGCGAGATAATCATCGGGCGAAATCGCATTTTTTTCCACATAATACGCCATTACAACGGGAATCACAGCCGCAAGCACCTCCCATTCTCCGCCGGAAAGAGAACCCGCACTGCGGGCGGGATGAATACGGGCGGCAAAAAGAATCTCATCGGAATAGATGTTGCCGATCCCCGCAATGCCGGACTGTTCCAGCAGACACTCCTTGACCGCTTTCCTGCGTCCGGCAAACAGCCGCTGCAGATATGCGGAAGTCAGCCGCGGGTCATCCGGCTCAATCCCCAGACGGTGCACACCGGAAACGGTATCCGGCTCTCCCGCTCCGGTCAGCCAGAAACGCCCGAAACGGCGCGGATCCGTAAACCGCAGCTGCCGCCCGTCGTCAAGCGCAACGATCACATGCGTATGTTTCACAACCGGGTTCTCCGGCGGCTCGATCAGCAGGGTGCCGGTCATACGGAGATGTACGGTCAGAGTCCGGAGGTTCCGCAGGCGGAACAGCAGAAATTTGCCGCGCCGATCCACAGCCTCGAACGAAGTACCGACCACTCCGTCGCGGAACTGCTCCGCACCGGGAAAGGCGAGAACCTGCGGACGAACGGCGATCAGACCGGTGATCCGCTTTCCGCACAGCTGGGGAGCCAGCACGCGCCGCACCGTCTCGACTTCCGGCAGCTCCGGCATCAGTAAAGCTCCCAGGGAACGGAACGCATTTCATAGCGGTCCCACCCATTGTGCTCATAAAAAACTTTCATCAGGAACAACCCGGCGGCGGGAGCGGTATCGCGGGCGCACGACCGGCTGCGCTTCTCCAGCATCTCCGGCACGATCTCCGCAGGCAGACGGTTCCGTCCGATCTCCGCCAATACGCCGACCATGCTCCGCACCATCTTGTAAAGAAAACCGTCCCCGATGAAGTGAATACATTTCAGAGGGCCGCACTCATAGATCTCCGCGCGGATGATCGAACGGACCGGGTCATCGTATTTCTTCGATTCAACCGCAAAGCTCGTAAAATCATGTGTTCCCCGCAAGTGATCCAGCGCGGTCTGAACGGCAGCGGTGTTTTCAAAATCGAACAGCCGCCAGCTCCAGCGGGCGGTAAACGGGTTGATCTCCCCGCTGTTGATGACATAAACATAGGATTTGCCTTTTGCCGCAAACCGGGCATTGAATTCCGGCGGAACCACCTCCACTGAACGGATACGGATGTCTTCGGGAAGCAGACGGTTCATCGCCTTGAGGATTTTCCAGTCGGGAATATTCCGCCGTTCGGGGGCACGGAACGACGCGACCATTCCCAGAGCGTGCACCCCGGAATCGGTACGGCTGCTCCCTTGAATACGGATCGGAATATTGCCGAAAAGGCGTCCCAGGCGCTCTTCGATCACCTGCTGCACGGTAATCCCGTTCGGCTGCGTCTGCCAGCCGCGGTAATTCGTACCGTCGAACGCAATCTCCATCTTGAACGTAAGCTGTCCGTCGTCCATGTCAGTCCCGGATCGTGATAATGCGGTGATTTTCCTCTTCGGTATGCTCAATCCCGATATTGACGGCATCCGGCGGATACAGGTCTTCGGCGCGTTCGGGCCACTCGATCAGGGAAATGGCACGGCTGTCAAACAGGAAATCGTCGATCCCGAACGCCAGTGCGGCATCCGAATCATGAATGCGGTAAAGGTCCATGTGGTACAGCATACGCCCGTCGGCATACGGATATTCCTGAACGATCGTAAATGTGGGACTGGACACCGGATCGGCAATACCGAGTCCGCGGGCGAAGCCGCGCGTAAACGCCGTTTTGCCCGCTCCGAGATCACCGCGCAGGAGAATGATGGTTCCGGGTTTCGTTTCCGACGCGATCCGCGCCGCAAGAGCCTCGGTTTCCTCCGGAGAATATGTTTCAAACTGCTTCATGAAAATGATCGAATCCTTTCTTATTCAAAACGGGAATCCCCGAAACCGTGCCGGGGGTTCCCTCCTTAAATACACCCATCCGGGTCAAATGCGGAAACGCGGCGCACAGGGAGTCCGCCGCATCCGGAGCCACTGCGCAGATCAGTTCGTAATCCTCGCCGTCACAGAGCGCATCCGCAACCGTCGCCCCCTCCCGGAGCGGAATACGACTGCACTCGAACTCCAGCGCAAGACCGGAAGCAAACGCCATCCGGCACGCATCTTTCAGCAGACCGTCGCTGACATCCATCATCGCATGAACCGCCGCCGTCCTGCCGAGCAGCAGCCCTTCCCGCAGACGCGGACGGAACGTCAGGTGGTGTCCCGACTCAAACGAACGCCCGTAACACCCGGTCCCGCAGAGCAAATCCCCGGCGCGCGCGGTCCGGCGCAGCTTCACCGTACCCGGTTCGGCATAACCGAAAATCGAAAGCGTAAATACCGCACCCGGAGCGGGAAGTGACGACACGTCGCCTCCGACCACGCACATCCCGTATTCCGCGCATACGTCCTGCACTCCCCGGTGAAACGCGGAGAGAAACTTCTGCGTCAGCGGCTCCATGGCGGCGGTAAGCATGGCATACGCAGGAGAACCGCCCATCGCGGCAATGTCGCTGACATTCCGCCGGACCAGTTTCGCGGCAATGCGTTCCGGCGGTTCCTCCGCCAGAAAATGGACTCCGGCAACAACCTGATCCACCGCCGCGAGCAGCAGACGTTCCATTCCCGGAAGCCGGATCACGGCACAGTCATCTCCCGGCCCCTCCGCCACTTCGGGACGCTGCGGAAAAACCGCTTTCAGCTCCGCAACGAGCTTTTCCTCATCCATATCCGTTTACGCTTTCTCCACCAGAAATTTGGAGGGCTCCAGAACTTTCACAAGCCGGACGCCTGTTCCGGTCGGAAGCTCCGTATCGGAAACGGCAGTCACTTCACAAGTCGACCCGTGCACCGGCACCGTTACTTTCCCGGAGGCGGACCGGCCGGCGGGAACCGTAATATAAACCGTTCCCGTGAGCCCCGTCATGTCGCGGTCCGTAATATTGCCGGAATGCTGAAGTTTCAACATCATCCAGACGGCAAGAGCGGTCAGGAACATCGCGAGCAGTCCAATGAGGAATGCGGCGATAAAGCCGATCCAGCCGGATTTTCCCCAGACGACGCCGACCCAGCCGAACATGGTCACATACGCGAAAATGGATTTCATACTGATAAACTGGAAATCGGCAAATCCGGTATCGACATGCCCCCCGACATCAAATGTGCCGTCTGCGGCGACATCGGGAGAATCGACTCCGCCGACTTCAAACGAGGAAAACAGCAGAGCAACCAGGAAAAACACCGTTCCTCCGATCGCCGCGCACCAGTAAAGAGTCATGGCGATGTCACCCGCAAGAAAATTGCCGACCGTGTGTACGAGATTCTGAATCATATTCCGCCTCCTCCTGTTTGTTGTATTAATGTCTGAACATAAAATAGACAGCTCCGGTCATACAGAGCGCCGCCCAGACGTAATCCAGTTTGAACCCCTCTTTCATATAAAGAATCGAAAACGGTACAAAGACCGAAAGCGTAATAACCTCCTGCATGATTTTAAGTTGTGCAAGCGTCAGCCCGCCTTCGTATCCGATCCGGTTCGCCGGGACCTGAATCAAATATTCAAACAACGCAATCCCCCAGCTCACCAGCGCCGCGAGATACCACGCTTTTCCCGACATATCTTTCAAATGTCCATACCATGCAAACGTCATGAACAGATTGGAGCAGATCAGCAGCAGCGCTGTGGTAACGATAACAGGCATGTTTCTTTTTTCAATCCTTTCGTTGGTTTGCGACTGACAACGGCTAATATAACTCTTCTTTAGCAGAAAAAAAGCGGCGGAACTGAAAATAGTAACGAAAAACACCGTTTTGCAGGATTTTTTTCAAAAATGATGAAAAAAGACGGAACTGCGCCACTGCTGTTCCGCCATTTTTTGAAACCGTTTTCCACAGGAACCGCTTAAAGCTCCAGCTCCGAACGCTGAATCCGGACGGCGTTGAGGATCGCAAGAAGAGCAACTCCGACATCCGCAAACACCGCCTCCCACATCGTCGCGGCACCGAATGCTCCGAGAATCAGGACCGCCGCTTTCACGGTAAACGCAAAGACAATGTTCTGCCAGACAACGGCACGGGTCCTGCGGCCGATCCGGATCGCAAGATCAATACGCCGCAAATCCCCGTCGCGAATCACAAGGTCCGCAGCGTCAATCGCAAGATCACTGCCGTTTTTGCCGATCGCGATCCCAAGATCCGATTCCGCAAGAACCGCCGCATCGTTGATGCCGTCTCCGACGAATGCAACAGTCGCCGACTCCTTTTTGAGTTCCCGTAAAACGGTGCGTTTATCGTCCGGCAGCAGTTCCGCGTGAACCTCTTCAATCCCAAGCGACTCCGCCACACGGCGCGCCGTTGCCTCGCGGTCGCCCGAAAGCAGAACCGTGCGGATTCCCTCCCCGCGCAAGCGCTCCAAGGCTTCCGCCGTCTCCTCTTTGACAACGTCGTCCAGCAGGAAATAACCGACAGGCGTCCCGTTCAGCGCCACGAAAACACAGTTGAGATCCGACTCAACCTCCGGCAGCGCAATTCTGCGCGACTCAAACAGGCGGCGGTTTCCCGCGAGAATCTCCGTATCCCCGGAAATTCCGCGGAGTCCCATCCCCGGCAGTTCCTCCGCCTCAACGATCTCCGGCAGACCGCGCATCCCCTCCCCCAGACGGGCAACCGCCTGCGCCGCCGGATGATTCGATCCCGATTCCAGAGCGATCACAAACGGCAGCCATTCCGGCGCTCCGGGAAGTGTCACCGTGCGCTTGACGGAGAGGATCCCTTTGGTCAGCGTCCCGGTCTTGTCGAATGCAATACAGGTCAGACGCGTCACGACATCCAGATAATTCGCGCCTTTGAAAAAGAGTCCGTTTTTCGATGCCAGCCCGATCCCTCCGAAATAGCCGAGCGGAATGGATACCACCAGAGCACACGGGCACGAAATCACCAGAAAAATCAGCGCTCTGCCGAACCAGACGGAAAATTCGTACTCCCGCGCAAACAGCGCAGGCAGGATCGTAATCAGCACGGCAAGCCCGAACACGCAGGGCGTATAGACCGCCGCCACACGGGTGATAAACCGCTGAACGCGGGATTTGCGTTCCGCCGCTTCTTCGATATTATGCAGGATCTTCGCAGTAGACCCCTCTTCCCAGCATGCAGTCACCCGCATTTCACACGCACGGCCGCCGTTGATCATCCCGGCGTAAAGACGGGCTCCGCACTCCATCTCCGCGGGAACCGGCTCTCCGGTCACTGCAGATGTATTCATCACAGCGGAAGCGGACAGCAGTTCACCGTCCAGCGGGACTTTTTCGCCCGGTGCAAGCGTCACGACATCCCCGGCCGCCGCTTCCCGGACCGTCACCGCAACAGTTCCGCCATCCCGATGGACGCGAATCCGGTCGCCGCTGAAATCCAGCATGCTCAGGACCGAATTCCTCGCATGATCCACGGCGAGCTCCTGAAACATCTCGCCGACCGAATAGAAAAGAATCACCGCCGCACCCTCCGCGTATTCTCCGAGCCAGAATGCTCCGGCAGTCGCCGCGATCATCAGAGTGAATTCATTGAAGAACTGTTTCCGGCGCAGCTGTTCCCGCAATTCCGGAAAAAGTTTGACGATCACCAGAAGCCAGGCGGTCAGATACCCGCCGATCCGGACCGGCGCCGGAAGCTCCGTCACCAGACCCGCTGCAAGCGTCCCGAAAAACAGCAGAGACGCCGCGCACAGCGGATAATCCGTCCGGAAACGGTGAAAAAAATCCCCCGCAAGGTTCCGTTCATATTCCGGACGACGATGTCCGCCGGATTCACCGCAGCAGCAACACATCTCAGCACGCTCCTTTCGGCATCTGCTCCGCAGAATGCGTCCGGCACAAATCAAACAGCAGTTGAATATGATAATCATTCAGGGAATAGTAAGTCTCCCTGCCGGATTTGCGGAATTTCACCAGACGCGCAAGGCGCAGTTCTTTCAGATGATGGGAAATCGACGGTTGCGGGAGCCGGACTATCGCCGTAATATCACAGACGCACAATTCCGAAAGCAGCAGGGCGTTCACGATTTTCAAACGCGTCGGATCAGACAGGACTTTGAACAGTCCCGCCATCTCGCCCAGCAATTCCGCCTCCGTCAACCCGGCTTCCACGTCCCGCACTTTATCCGCATGATGCGCGGCACATTCGATCAATTCTTTTTTCTCAGCCATTGCAAACCTCCCATTCATAGTTTCATCAATACATCAATATATATCAATATATTTATTTGTCAAGTTTAAAATTCCGGAAAAAGTTGAACCGGAGCTTTTGCTTTTTCGTCACCGTCATGTATATTTGAGTGAAAATGAACCACAACAAACCGGGGAGAAGCAGATATGCGGAACAGAAAAACACGGGAAGCCCTGTGCCTCTGGGCCATAACGGCATGTCTGCTCGCGGTTTCCTGCGTCCAGCTTCCGGAACCGGTCACGCCGGAGGATCTCAGCCGGATCGCCGCGGAAAAACGGTTCCGGCAGTTGGAACAACGCAAACTGCTGCGGGTTGCCGTCAGCACAACGGGCGGCGATTTTGCCTATCTGACACAGGACGGAATATTTGAAGGACAGGAAGTGAAAGCCGTTCTCAATGCGGCGCACAGAAACGGCTGGCGCGTCTTCTTTTTCGCCTCCCGTCCGGAATCGCTTGCCGCCTATGTGCGCAGCGGCCGCGCCGACCTTGCGATCGGCGGCCTGACCCCGGAAGCGATCCGCACCGCCCGTCTCACACCTGTTATGGAATACAGTCTGGAAAAGAAACGCCATGCGTTCGCCTCGTGGAACGACGCCGTCGAACTGAAAGAACGGCTGGAAAGCGGAACAATTCCGACAAAATCAGACTCTCAACTTGAAAAAACCACTTTGCAAGAGTAATTTATTAGGAACATATTTTCAACCAACAGGGGAACCGGATCATGAAAAAGACTCTGCACAGTATGCTGTTCACAATGGCGGCGGGATTTTTCGTATTCTGCGGTTCTGCAGCCGCCGCACAGGACCCGGCGGAATCGGCTTTGGAACCGGTACGGGCCGCGATGGAGCAGCAGGATTACCGGAGAGCGGCCAGAGAAGCGTCACAGCTTGCCAGACGTTCCGGAAATTCCGTTGTCGCGGAACAGGCGCGTCAGCTCTCGATCAGCGCCAATCTGGCGCTCCGCAATGCGGGGCACAAGGTTTCCGACCGTTGCCATGCGTTTCTGGACAAACACGCGGGACGTCTGCTGATTCTGACCGACGAAGACACTTATTACCGCAGTTTTGAAGTCAAATGCGGTGCGGATTTCACCGTACCTTCCGGTGAATTTCAGGTCGGCGCAAAACTCGGCTATCCGAATCTTGAGCTGAACGGCGTTCTGTACAAGAGGGGAGCGGCGGGCAACACGCTCGGCAGCCGCTGGATCGAACTGCGGACTCCGGAAGGGAGCCCTGTCACCGGACTTCACGGCGAAGCACCGCTCGCACCGGATGAAGAGCAACTGTTTTTTCGTTTGAAAAATTCAGATATCAATGAGATCTTCCTGCTGCTTTCTGAAGGCAGCCGGGTATCAATCAAGTAGAATGGCCGGATAACGAAGGAGTCTTTCAATAATGTCAGTTGTCACCCTCGAATTTGAAAAACCGATTGCGGAACTGGAAGCCAAACTCGCGGAATGGGAATCGCTGAGCTCGTCAAGCAACATTGATTCCTCCGACGAGGTGAACGCTCTCAAAGCCAAGATCGAAGCAATGAAGAAGAGCATCTACGGTGCGCTCACCCCGTGGCAGAGAGTTCAGCTGGCACGTCATCCGAACCGTCCCTATACGCTTGACTACATTGAACGCTTCTGTACGGATTTTCTGGAATTCCACGGCGACCGCAGATATGCGGATGACCTCGCGATCGTCGGCGGATTCGCTAAGATCGACAACATCCCCGTCATGGTCATCGGCACGCAGAAAGGGCGCAATACCAAAGAAAACGTAATGCGCAATTTCGGCTGTCCGCACCCGGAAGGATACCGCAAAGCGCTCCGCATGATGCAGCTTGCGGAAATGGCGAAGCTCCCCATCATCACGTTCATCGACACTCCGGGAGCTTTCCCCGGCGTCGCCTCGGAAGAGCGGCATATCGGCGAAGCGATCGCCGTCAATCTGAGGGAAATGTTCTCGTTCACCGTGCCGATCATCTGCGTGGTCATCGGTGAAGGCGGATCCGGCGGCGCCCTCGGAATCGGTGTCGGCAATAAAGTCATGATCATGGAAAACGCCTATTATTCCGTCATCACGCCGGAAGGTTGTGCCGCGATCCTGTGGAAAGACCGCGCATATTCCGCAAAAGCGGCGGAAGCGCTGAAACTCACAGCCTCCGACCTGCTCAAGCTCAAACTGGTGGACGGCATCGTGGAAGAACCGCTCGGCGGCGCCCACAAGGATTATGATGCGGCGGCGGAAAAGCTCAAGGAAGCGATCCTCAAATCCCTGAAAGAATTCGGGAACTGCACTCCGGAACAGCTCCGTGAACAGCGCTATGAACGGTTCCGCAACGTCAAATTCTACGCGGAACCCGATTCCTGCGGGACCGCGCCGGAGAAATAAGATCATGTTCAATGGTACTCTGGTCGTAAGACCGGCACGGTACAACCCGGAAAAGGGACTCCGCCACGCCGACAATTCCGATGTGCATAACGTATGGTCACTCCTCGGCGGCTATGCAAAAGAGAGTCTGCTTCTTCCCCGCACGGAAGAGGATATTCAGGAGAAAATCGCCAATTTCCGGATCGCCGAGCTTAACGGCGAATTCGTCGGTTGTGTCGCCATCCGGAATTACGGCAACTCGCTGTATGAAGTCCGTTCCTTTGCCGTCGTTCCGGAACATGTCGGTCAGGGCATCGGCTCCGAGATTCTCAGCGGAGTGATCCGCCAGATGAAAGAGGCCGGAACGCCCGCGCGTCTATTCTCCCTCACCTACCGGGCACACTTTTTCATCCGCCTCGGCTTCCGGATCGTGGACAAATCCATGTTTCCGGGGAAAATCTGGAGCGACTGCGTGATATGCAAGAAGAAAGACAACTGCGACGAAACAGCCGTACTGATGGAGTTTCTGTGACCCGCCGCCGGCGGTCCGCGGAGGAACTCGCCGAAGCGGCGGCGTCCGCGCATGACGGAAACACCGATCTGTTCGTTTACGGAACTCTGCTGAGCGACCGGCATGTCAAACTCATCCTCGGCAGGCATGTGGAAACCGAACCCGCGGTGCTCAACAACTATATGCGCGTTGTCCCCCCCGGAGCGTTCTTCTTCATCGTCCGCCAGCAGGGGGCACAGGTCCGCGGCCGCATCCTCAAAGCGCTCACGCCGGAAGAGCTCGTTCTGCTCGACGCATTCGAAGACGAAAAGCGTCTCTACTACCGTAAACGGGTCGTCGTCCGCGACTCCGCCGGACAGCGCCGCCGGGCAGAGACATATATCGGCAACATCCCGGCACTCCAGAAGTCATTCGGACAGGAGATCCAGTTCGAAGACCGCTACAATCTTTATCTGGAGCGGAAAATCAGCCATACGCTGGACGATATTTCCCCGCGGGAAGAACCGGAAAACGACAAACGTGCCATGCAGGAACTGATGGGGTCCGAAATCGACCAGCTCATCCAGTCTCACTTCGACGGCGATTATGTCTGCAACTATCTGATGCTCCAGGCGTTCAGCGGCGCCAAACCGCCCGACCTCGCCAAAGTATTCGGCAACTGTGAAATAAAACCGTATGCCGACGCCTATATGGAACTGGTCTGCAAGCATATCATCTTCAACCAGTTTGCCGAAAAGGTCCGGCACGAATTCCACAAAGCGGTCCGCGTTTCCCACAAATATTTCCGCCACGGCGTGGCAATCCTGCTTGCGTTTCTCTACTACAACTCCAACAAGCGCAGGATCAAAAAACTGATGCGCCAGATGCAACTGGATTCCGCCGTTCCGAACCGTTCCTACCGCGAATACGCCGCTCTCTGCATTGCCGCAGCCGATGAGATCTACGACCATGCGAAAATGGGGGAAATCGTGGAATACGTCGGCTTCAACTGGAATTCCACACCGACGCCGCTCGGCGCGGAACTGGAGTTCAGCCGTCTGGGGTCCCGCGCCGTTTACGCGGAACCCGGCGAAGACGAACGTTTCGATTCGTTCAACTGGTTCAACGATTTCGACCTCCGCCGCCGGATGTGGCGGCTCGGCGGGCACGTCGACGCGCACCGCCCGCTGACCGCCGGAACCACCGGACGCAGACGCGGCTTTCTGGAATATGCGCTCGGACGCTTCAACATCATCGGCGATCTTTCCCGTCCGCTGTTCGACTGCCCCTGGGCAATGTCCATGGTCATCAACGAAGCGGTGAAATTTCTGGAAATCCCCACGCACAGCCTGCACATCTCCATGGAACTGCCCAAAGACAACGGCGCACCCGTCATTACCAACCGCCCGCACCGGGAAAGCGACCTTGTCTGCCTGATGCTTCTCGGCGGAGACCTGCGGCGGGACGAAAACGGCATACTCCGCGAATGGCGTATTTTCAACAATGAACTCGATACGAACTCTTCCGGCTGTTTGAATTTCTCCGACCGCAAACACCACTATTCCCGGTCGGGCGACGAATCCTCCGCCTCCGACGTCATGGAATACAAGTTCCTGCGTCTGCGTTCCACGGAAACCGACTACGCCAAAATCATCGTGGCGCTGAAAGACTACCAGCTGGAAACCTGCGCCCGTCCGATCACGATCCCCCGCAGCGGGCAGCCGGAGCTTCCCGAACAGCTCTTTCTGCGGTCCTGGGCGGCACATCCGCAGAGCCTCTCTCTCCGTGAGATCGACTCGTTCGTATCGACCGTGGAACGCGGCATGTGCAAGGAACACAAAACGGTCCGGCTGGACAAGCGCAAGACCGCCATTCTCGAAAATCTGACAGAAACCCTTATCGAAAGGAACCGGAGTGTCACACAAGGCTGACAACAGACCCATCGGGGTTTTCGATTCCGGACTCGGCGGACTGACCGTCGTTGCGGCGATCAACCGCGCCCTGCCCGATGAAGACATCCTGTATCTCGGCGACACCGCCCGCGTTCCGTACGGGGACAAATCGGTCGATTCGATCCGCCGGTTTGCCGGACAGGACGCGGAATTTCTGCTCGGACGCGGAGTAAAAATGATCGTCGCCGCCTGCAATACGGTCTCCGCAGTCGCGATGGATACACTCCGCAGCCGTTATCCGGAAGCTCACATTCTCGGCGTATTGGATGCGGGAATCCGCGCGGTGCTTGCCGGATCGCCCCGCAGGATCGCCATTACCGGAACCCGCGCCACGATCAACAGCGACGCCTACCGCCGCGGAATTCATGCCAAGGATCCGTCCATCATCGTGGAGAGTATCGCATGCCCCCTGCTTGTCCCGATGGCGGAGGAAGGAATCACCGACAGCACCATCACCAGGTCCGTTCTCAATATCTACCTCCACAACGTCAAGCAGAATCCGCCGGACGCTCTTCTGTTGGGATGCACCCATTATCCGCTGTTCAAATCCGCCATTTCCGCCTATCTGGAGGGACGGGTCGCCATCATCGACAGCGCGTCCGCCTGCGCGGAATATGTGACGGAATATCTCCGCCGGAACCACCTTTGCGCAGCGGAGGGCAAAGGCAGCAAATGCGGTTTCTTCGTCACGGACATGCATTCCGAACTTCCGGTGCATGCCGCCCGTTTTCTGGGACGCTCCCCGGAACGGATCGAAAAGATCGCACTTTCCGGGGAATGAATCCCCGGCGGTCTCCCCGCCTCTATTTTTTCTCCGTCTTCTCCGCCTTTTTCTCCGGAGTGAATTCGGAAAGGAAAACGCCGAGCAGGATAAGCCCCGCGCCGACAAGACCGCGCTTCGTCAGCATCTCGTCTTTGAACAACCACGCGAACAGAGCGGCAAAAACCGGTTCCAAAGAAAAAATAATCGTCACATGCGTAGGCGAAGCGGTCACCTGTGCTTTCGTCTGAAGAATAAATCCCGCCGCACTGCAGAAAATACCGAGAACAAGCACGGCGATCCATCCCTCCGCCGTTTCCGGCAGCGACGGTTTTTCCAACAGAATCGAAAACAGCAGAGCCGCCGCTGCACACCAGCCGAGCTGCCAGATACCGAACTCCAGCGCGCTCTCCTTTTTCACGACTTTACCGTTCAGAATAATGTAGACCGCATACAGAAACGCCGACAGCATGCAGAGCAGGTCCCCATGCTCAAACCGTATTTTTGAGTTCAGTGTCAGCAGACAGATCCCGCCGGCCGCGACCAAAGTCGCCAACGCGCTCTTCACACCCGGAAGCCGGCGGCTGAACAGAGCGGAAAGAACCGGAACAAAAATCACCGTCAGCGCGATCAGAAATCCGGCTTTCGCCGGGGACGTCGTTTTCAACCCGGCAAAAACCGCCGTAAACGCCGCGCACAGGAGAAATCCGGGCAGACAGCTCGTCAGAAACGGCATCAGCCCGCCTCCCGCAAGCCGTTTGGCAAACAGCGCCCCCGCAAGCAGAAACGCAATCCCGAACCGCAGCGCAATGATGTTGAAAACCGCCAGCTCATACAGTCCGGCAACCATGAAAAGATAGGAGCCGCCCCACAGAACCGTAGCGGTCAGCAGCATCAGATCCGCCTGCACGGCGGGCGACAATTTCGGGATCGGATTCCACTTCATACCCATCACTCCACGACAAGTTTGCCGAGCTCCGCCAGAAACTCTTCCGCAAGCTCCGATGCGGCATCTTCACTGCGCGCGGATTCGGCATAAATGCGGATCACCGGTTCCGTGTTCGACTGACGGACCAGAATCCACGAATCCTCGAATTCGATCCGGACGCCGTCGATCAGCACGGGATCGCGGTCCGCATAACGCCGGGCGACCGCACGCAAGGCGAGTCCCGCCCCCTGTGCGCTGCACGGCAGTTTCCGGACGGCGGACCAGTAACGCGGCATCTCCGCCATAATTTCCGAAACGCTCCGGCGGCGGAACGCCAGCGCCTCAAGAGTCAAAGCCATTGCGGAAAAACTGTCGCGGCAGAGATGAATATCGCTCCAGAGGATCCCGCCGCTCCCGCCTTCCGCCCCGAATACAGCCCCGCGGGCGCGCATCTCTTCCGCCACGTTCACCTCGCCGACTTTGGAATAGAAGAGCGGCATTCCGAACCGGGCGGCAAGATCGCCGAGCGCCTTGGTTGTCTGAATATTCGCCACGACGGCTCCCGGAGAGCGTTCCAGCACCCGGAGAGCCGGAATCAACGTCGAATACTGTTCGCCAAGCGCGGTTCCGGTCTCATCGACAATCGAAATGCGGTCGCCGTCCGGATCCTGGGCAAAACCGACCGCGCAGCCGTTCGCCGTCACGGTCTCCCGCAGTTCCGTCAGATTGGCGGCAACCGGTTCCGGCGGACGGCGGAACACTCCGTCCGCCTCGTCGAAAATACTGACGACCTCGCATCCGAGCGACTCCAGGAACGGTCTGGAATAAAGCGCTCCCACTCCGTTTCCGCAATCGACGGCGACCCTGAGCCGGGCGCGGCGGATGGCATCCGTGTCAATCTTCGCCCGGATACGGTCCGCATGAATGCGGAATGCGTCTTCGAGCGTCCCGATCCCGCGATATGCGGACTCCTCCACGAAATCGTCCTGCGGCTGGTTGTAGGAATCCAACAGAGCTCCCATGCCGTTTTCCGTCAGGAAAAACGCGGAGGAATCAATGAATTTCAGCGCGTTCCACTCCGCCGGATTGTGGCTTGCGGTGATCGCGACTGCACCCGCCGCATCGTAATGCGAAACAACGATCTGAAGCGTCGGCGTCGGCACGATTCCCGCCAGAAGCACATGCGCTCCCGAAGCGAGGAGCCCCGCCGCGACCGCGTTTTCAATCATGACGCCGCTCGGCCGGGTATCGCGTCCCACGATTACGACGCCGCGTCCGGAAAATCCGCCGAACGATGCTGCAAAATCCGCCGCAAGCGCCGGAGAAAGGGTTTCGCCGACGATTCCCCTTACCCCGCTGACTCCGACCTTCAAATTTCTGCGCACACCGCTCATTCCGCAATCATCCTTTCCACCGCCGCGCGGATGTGCATGACTCTGCCGACCGCGTCCTCCGGCTTTTTCCATTCGGTTATCATACGCAGGATCGGTTCAGTCATCGACATGCGGACATGCAGCCAGCCGTCGGGCCAGTCGAACCGCAATCCGTCCTCTTCCGTCACTTCCGCATCGGGAAAAATCGTCCGCAGGGACCGGAGCACGGAATAGGCTTTGAACGACCGGCACGGCAGCGACATTTTCGTGATATGCCAACGCGGCAGTTCCCCCGCGATCCCGGACGAACTCTGCCCGCGCAGCGCCATCGTCTCAAGCGTCAGCAGCATGGCGGCGAACCCGTCGAATCCGTAAGTGCCGGAGGACGCAACCGCAAGCCCGCCGGAACCGTCGCCCGCAAGGACGGCGTCGCGCTCGAACATCAGCTCAATGGTGTACGCCTCGCCGGTCTGCCCCTTGCAGATGGTCCCGCCGTGCTTTTCCACGATCAGATCCAGAGTCTTCGTCGAACACCAGTTGGTGGCGACCTTCGCTCCGCGCGGCAGTTTGGAAAGCACATTGTCCGCCGCGAGCGGTGCGGTATATTCTTCGGAAAGCGTTTCGCCGGTATCGGTCACGATTGCGGTGCGTCCCACATCGCTGCTGAACACGAAACCGGCATCCGCCCGGAGCGGTTTCATGATGGATTTCACCTGTGAGGAACTGCGCGGGCGCGGCTCCGGATCGTGCGGCAGGGAACCGGAAAGCAGATCGTTGATCGGGATGATGTCAAGTCCGAAACGGTCGGCAATCAGCTCCTTGAGGAGCGATCCGGACCCGTTGCAGAAATCGGTGACGACGCGGAACCGGCGTTCCGCCAGCTCCCGGGCCCGTACCAGTTTCGCGAGGTCCTCCACATACTCCTCCGCAATCGTCCGGGGCGCAGGAATGATGGAACCGGTCTGATTCCATTTCGCGGAACGGAACACTCCGCCGTGGTAAATGTCAAGCATCTCCTGCGACTGAAGCGGGGAAAGACACGAGCCGCGCCGGGAGAACGGGACAATCGCATTCCAGCCTCCCTGATGGTGCCCTGCTCCGATCAGCATCCCGCCGTCCAGTCCGAGCCGCTTCACAGCAAAGTGCAGCACCGGCGCCGGGCACACACCGAAATCAACCACACTGCAGCCCGTCGCAAGCAGCCCCGCAAAACAGGCGGACTTGAACATGGGCGACGACGTCCGGGTGTCGATCGCCACCCCGACCGTCCCCCCGTCAAGCCAGGTTCCGAACGCGGACGCGTACTTGATTGCAAGCTGCCCGGTCAATGCCGTACCGACCGCTCCGCGTATTCCGGAAGGCCCCACTCTCAAAAATCTCATAGTTACGATCTCCGGTTCCTCTTTCTTTTTCAGGTTTAATATACAGCATAAGTTCCTGTCCGCAAATAAAAACGGAAAGGTTTTCCGGATTTCTGACGGTGAAAAATCCGGAATTTTCAAAAATTTGGTGAATTGACAAAGTAAACGCACGTTTGTAATAGTAAATGCACTTTGAGCAGAAAAAATCGTGCGTTTAGTATGCCAAACAGCAATTTTGACAGTATTCTTTCCAATGATTTTGTCGGTGTTTGAGCGTATGGCGTGCGTTTACTGTTACAAAAAAGACAATAAAAATCCATGGCGTTACGCAAGAGATGTTTTTCGGACATACTAAACGCACGCCAAGATTTCAGTATAAATCCTTATTGGCTGTCAGATTACTTTTTTGAAATCAGTTAAGATTCTTTTGCTTAAAAAATCCCTCCTTCTCTCCATATGGCTCTTAGGGCTCCGTCCTAAAACCCGAAGTTTTTAAGGCATAGGAATACCGGGAAAGCCAAAGAAAAAGCCAGGTATTTCACTGGCTTTCCCGTTATTCACCCCAGATATTCCTCCTCAAGTTGTGCTTCCACAGAGCTTGATTCTGCTTCCCTGAGGTAATAATACTATAATGCCATTGATTTGGGATGTCAAAGTGCTTATTGAACAATACCACTCTTATTGTCAGATTAAACGCACACAATGTTTTTGTCAAACTAAATGCACGACTCTCTTTTTTACCCCGTGCGTTTACTTTTACAATCGTCAATTTCAAAAAAAATGCGTTTTTTATGACTTTCCCCCTCTTGACATTTTTTGAAAATATAGTATAATTAAAGAAGTGATTTACACGAGTGAAGCAAAAAAACGGGAGCAACCGGAAAAATGACAAAGTTTTTGACTATGAACCAGTTGGCGGAAGAGCTGAACCTGAGCCGCCGCGTCGTTTCCGCCGTTATGAACAATCGCTCCCGCGAACTGCGGATCTCACCCGCCACGGAGAAACGCGTGCGGGAACATCTCGCGGCTTCCGGTTATGTCCGTTCCAAATCCGCCCTTCAGTTGAAAAGCGGAAAGGACAACAACATGATCGGAATTCTCTACTGCGGAAAATTCATCGACCTGGAATATCTGACCGCTTCCCTCACCCTGCTCACGCAGGAGATACGCGCGCTGTGCGGTTTTTCGGAAATCTCCGGTGTGGAACCGGATCATCTGCAGGAAGGCGTAAGCGAATTCATCGCCAAAGGAATCCGCAAACTCATCTGGATTCATGCAAATACGGAAGAAGAGGAATTCATTCACGCGGAAAAACTCTTCCCGCTCTTCAAACGGCTGGAAAAAGTCGTGATCTTCAAATTCGACTTTCTCAATCCGGAAGCGGAAGACGTTTATCTGGAAAACGGCATTGAACTGGTCGGTTTCGACAGCGAACGCTCTTATAAGGAAGCGGCGGATCTCTTCCGCCGTGAGGGACACTCCGCCGTTGCGCTGAACGATGTTTATATGGACTCCGATCTGCCGCTTCCCGGCAACAGCAAACTGCTTGCCGCGTTCCGGGAGGCGGGACTCAAAGTCCGCGGACTGCATCCGGGAAACAGTGTACCGCCCTCCGAAGTTTCGCGCCTCATCGTGGAAAATCTCGCGGAACTCCACCGGCGGGACGGCGTCCGTGCCGCATTTATCCGTAACGATCTCCTTTCCGTCGAAGTCATGCACCGTCTCCACTGCTGCGGTCTGCGCGTTCCGGATGACATCGCGCTGATTGGATTCAGCGGATCCCCGTACTCCCGCTGGCTTCCCGTCCCGTTGACCACCTATGAACACCCGGTCGCCGAAATGTGCCGCTGCACCATGGATCTGCTCAAAGCGGAAAGCAGTACAGGGAAAGCGCAGAGACATATTTTTGAAAACAAACTGATTCTCGGCGAAAGCCACAAAATCAGAAACAATAAAAAAACAAAAGGCAAAAAAGGAGAAGCGGCATGAAATGGAATCTTTTAAAAAAAGATAATCAACTTTTGTAGAACTTTCAGCAGTAATTGAGATCTATGAAAGTAACGGCATCGCCATTCCCGAAACCGCAAAAACAAGAAAACCCGTCCGCTCCGGCATAATCTCCGGAACTGACATAAAAACAGCATTAAGAAGCAACATAAAAACAAAAAGAAGGAAAGAAAGGAAAATGGTCATGGAGAAAGGGAAAAAAGTCATGAGAAAGAAAACACAGTTCACCCTCATAGAGCTTCTCATCGTAATCGCCATCATTGCGATCCTGGCGGGCATGCTGCTGCCGGCTCTGAACGCGGCAAGAACAAAAGCGCAAGCGGCAAAATGTCTCTCGAATCTCAAACAAATAGGACTTGGCATCTCACAGTATGCGGCAGATTCCGATGAATGGCTTCCGGCAGGAAAAAACTACGGAGGAACTCCGGGGCAATGGAAATATGAACTGGCCCAATATTGCGGAATGCCGAAAGAAGCGTCATACAACGATACCATGAAATCTCCTAAGTATGGAATGGGAGGTGTATTTGGATGCGATGGATTCCAAGGGGTAAGTGAAAACTGTGCCGGAGAATTGAAAAATAATCCGGGAAAATTCGGCGGCTTGGGATGGAATGACAACATCAGCGGAAGCGCTCAGATCGGAGCTGGTAATAGAAGACGGTCAGTGAAAGAGTTGCGGAAAGGTATTTCCGAATGTGCATTGGCAGGAGATACCGTCGATATATCCCAGTGGACGTTCACCAACTATACGGACTACGCAGTGATGCTGAATATGCGCGGAGGAGATGTTGCCACTCCTGATAAGCGCATTTCCCGCCGCCACAGCAAAGGACTTAATGTCGCATGGGCGGATGGACATGCAGACTGGAGACTGCAGTCTGCCATGGCTGCCGGAAAAAACAACAACGTCGGTTGGTATTACTCCCTTGATGCAAAAAAATAATCATAACAACAGACAGGATTTACTTTCATGAAAACAACTCTCATCACCTGTGCCGCCGTTTTGGCGGCTCTCTCCCTCAACGGTGGTTCTCTGATGCCGGTCAAAGGCAGGATCAGCATCGCCGGAGCCGACGGGACCTCGTTCCGCGCAAAAGACGGCACGCTGACGCTGAAACGGGAAAAACCCTCCTTTCAGCAGTTCATGCGCGGAATCATCCGTTTCAAACCGCATCTGGACGGCAATTTTGCGCAGGACGACGCTCTGGTCATCGAACTGAAAACGGCAAAAGATTTCGACCTCCGTCTCCGCTGGCGCAAATCGGATCGCATGATGTGCCATCTGGACAATGTTCCGGTCAAAGCCGGAAAAGGATTTCAGGAAATCGTTGTCCCGATGCCTGTAACCGGCGGCAAAGCGCTGGAATCTCTGGACATTCAGCTTTCCCCGGACCCCGGAATGGTTGAGATTCGCAAAATTGCCATTGAAAAGCCGAAAAAAGTCACGCTCGCCATCACCAGCCCCATCACGAAAGCGCAGGATGAACTGGTATTCAAGGGAACCACCGCCGCACCGGAAACCGATGTAAAAATCTGCATCCGCAATTCCCGCGGCGAAGTCAAATCCAAAACCGTGAAGAGCAAACAGGGGAAATTTGAACTCCGGTGGAAACGTCCTCCGGTCAACATCGGTCTCTGGAACACCGCGTATGCGGAAATCGGCGACGGCAAAGCCTCCGCGAACGTCTCGATCCCTCTGCGCGTCTTCGGCTACCGCGCGAATGACAACTATGCCTGGCTCAAGGTCAAAGGCCGCGACATCGTGACCTCGAAAGAGAGCAAGGGCGGCGAGCAGGCCTTCATTCCCGTCGGAATCGGCTACTGCCGCGACGTCATCATCCCCGCACAGGATGAAGAAGTCATGAAATACTGCAAGGAACGCGGCCTGAACACCGTCCGTCTGCCGTTCTACACCCGCTTCTTCAACAACAAAGAGAGCGAGCCGCTCGACATCGACGAGCACATCCGTGATTTCGTTCTCCCGGTCGTTCTGGCTGCGAAACGCCACAATCTGTATGTGATCCTCGACGACCACGGTTATTTCACCGCCAAGATCGACGAAGCCAAGGCGCGCCAGAAGCAGTCCGCTCCCCGCTGGAACGAAGCCGGATTCAACGAATGGATCCGCCGCTGGGTCAAAGTCGCGGAATTCTTCAAGAACGAACCGACGGTTCTCGGCTACGAGCTCCTCAACGAGCCGCATGACATCCCGCACGAAACCACCCGCAAGTGGTACACCAACTGCCTGAAAGCGATCCGTAAAGTCGATCAGCGCCACATTGTCCTCCTCGGCAATGCCGACTGGTCCCACAGCCGCACCATTGAAAAGACCTGGGGACCCGTCGCTTCCACGGTTGACGCTCCATACAATAACGTCGTCTTCTCGTTCCACGACTACCCGGAAGACAATCATCCGTGGATCGTGGCGGACCATATCACAAAATTCCAGAAAAAGCACAATGTCCCCGTCATGTGCACCGAATTCGGCGCCACGCACTGGAACAAGAGCGAAACGGTCTGCCGCACTTTCATCTCCGGTGTCATCACCCTCTTCGCCAGAGAAAACACCGGCTGGATGATCTGGGCTCTGAAATATCTGAAAGACAATCCGCGCGCCCCGTACAATCCGGTGGACAAGGTCGGCATCAATCCGCCGAGCTATGACTCCTGTTCGTACAGCGACATCTGGATCCCCGCCGCAAAAATCATGGCGTCCCCCTTCCCGAAAGCGAAGTAATACGCAATATGAGTAAAACCGGCCTTCATCTTCATGTAATCTCCCATACGCACTGGGACCGCGAATGGTATCAGCCGTTCGAGCAGTTCCGGATGCGGCTCGTGGACCTGGTCGATCACCTCCTTGAGATTTTCGACCGGTACCCGGATTACATCTTTGAACTGGATGCCCAGACAGTCTGTCTGGAAGACTATCTGGAAATCCGCCCCGGACGGCGTGCGGCCCTGAAACACTGGATCCGCAAAGGCAATCTCCGCGTCGGCCCGTGGTATGTGCAGAACGATTTCTTCCTGACCAGCGGGGAAGCGACCATCCGCAACCTCCTGACCGGGCGGCGCATTGCAAAAGAATTCGGGAAATGCGGCGACGTGGGATACGCTCCGGATCAGTTCGGACTGATCCGGCAGCTCCCCCAGATCCTCGCAGGATTCGGAATCGACAGCTGCATCTTCGGCCGCGGGTTTGACCGTTCGGCAAAAAACGAGTTCTTCTGGGAAAGCCCCGACGGTTCCCGTGTGCTCGCGTCGTTCCTCAGCCGCTGGTACAACAACCTCCAGCGGCTTTCCGCCGATCCGGAAAAAGCGGCGAAATTTGTGGAACTGGCGGTCGTCAGCCAGAATGACGAAGCAGCCACATCGCACCGCCTGCTGATGAACGGAGTGGACCATCTGGAAGCACAGGAGGACTTGCCGGAAGTGCTGAAGCATCTTCCGGAACTCCGCCAGTCAACGCTCCGCGCCTTTATCGACGGCGTCAAAGCCGAGTCCGGCAGCCTCCCCGTCCTCGCCATGGAAATGCGCGGCTGCGACTTTTCGTTTCTGCTGCCCGGCACCCTCTCTGCGTGGGTCCCGCTTAAAACGGCGAACGTCCGCGCACAGGCAGAGCTCGAATGGAAACTGGAGCCGCTGAGCGTCATGCTCGCGCTCGCCGCCGGTGACTGGAGTTTCTATGAAACGGAGCCGTTGCGCTATGCATGGAAACTGCTGTTGCAGAATCATCCGCACGACTCCATCTGCGGATGCAGCACCCCGCGCGTCCATATCGACGACCTGAACCGGTTCGCACGTCTCAACGATCTGACGGACGGACTGGAAAGCCGCCTGTTCCGCCGTTTCTTTGAGCGCATCGACCGTTCCGCGTTCAATCCGGAAGATTATCTGCTGGCGGTGTTCAATCCCGCTCCGCACGCCTCTTCCGAGGAGCTGACCGCAACCCTTCAGTTCCCGCTGGAAGAGAACGTGACCGGATTCGAACTGATCTCCCCCTGCGGAAAACAGGTCGGATTCGAACTGATCTCCCGCGAACTGCGCACGAAAACAAGCTATCCGGCGATCAACCTGCCGGGTAAAAACGCCTGTACGGAATACCGGATCCGCTTCTCCGCGGAAGAACTTCCGCCGATGGGATACCGGATCTATACGGTCCGTCCGCTCCATGGCGTGACGCTGAAAGCTCCGGCAAAATGCCGTCTGGAAAACGGACTTCTCGCGTTCCGCGTGGATTCCGCCGGACGTCTCTCCCTGACCGATCTGCGGACCGGCAAGGAATACCGGGACCTGATCACGTTCCGGGACGAAGCGGATATCGGGCATACCTATAACTTCTTCCCCGCTCCGGTTCCGGCGGAAATCGACATCCCCGCGATCAGCCGGACCGAGGTCGAACACAAACCGGACTGTGTCGAAGTCCGCTATCGGTTCCCGCTTCCCCGCGATTACGATTTCGCACGGAAACAGCGCACTGCCGAAACAGTGGAAAACCGCCTGACGGTCCGTTATTCGCTGAAACGGCATGCGAACCGTCTTTCCGTAGAGATCGAAGCGGAAAACCGCTCCGCCGCCCATCGGCTCCGGGCATTGTTCCGCACCGGAAGCGATACCGATACCTCCGTGGCGTCGGTCCCGTTCGGATTTGAAACCCGCAAACGCGACGGTTCGCCGCGCGGAAATCCGAACAGCGGAATCGTCAAAGTGGACGATCTTGCCGTTTTCAATCAGGGACTCTATGAGTACGAACACCGGACAGACGGTTTTCTCGCTCTGACGCTGCTCCGCTGCGTCGGCAGAATCACCAATTCGGATTTCCCGGACCAGTCTCCGATTGTTGCCGAAGCACGGGAATGGGAGTCGCCCGAAGCGAACCTGATCGGGACTCACACGCTCTCGCTGGCGATCCGCCCGGGAAATGCCGGACTTGCGGAGCTGGAAACGGAATTCCGCAAATTCATCATGCCCGCGGCAACGGCGTTCGACTCCGCGGACAGCCGGAAATTCACCTCCGGCCGCCCCTGCGTTCAGGACACGGAAGTGACGGAAATTTTCTACCGTCCGCTCCCTGCCGGAACCGCGCTTCTGCCGGTTGAACACTCCCTGCTGAGTCTTCACGGCGGCGCCGTTTTCTCCGCACTCAAGCGGTCGGAACAGCGCGATGAAGCGGTTCTGCGTCTGTACAACCCGGATTTCAGCCGTTCCGTCAAAGCGGAACTGGATGACCGTTTCCGTTACACCCGCTGCGATCTTGCGGAGCGGAACACCGGAAAAGTCTCCATGACGCCGACACTCCGTCCCGGCGAAATTCTGACTTTGAAAATCCGCTGAACTCTTCCCTTCCGCCGGAAAACCGTGTATAACGGTTTTCCGGCGGAAGCCCCGTAAACTCAAAACCATCGGCTCAGCCGATGGTTTTGATTGCCGTCCGCTTTTCCGATTTTTCCGGAAAAATTATGGAGCCTGCCGCAATTTCAGAACTTCACTATAACGCTGCTGCCAGCCATTTCGCCGCCGGGCAGTGAGAGCTGCTTTACAACGCCGCCGAGGGTCAGCTTCATTCGGTTCAGCCGGGCGGCGGGATCGGCGGCCCACACCTCTTTTTTCCCGATCAGGAATACGCCGGGCGAATCGGTCCGGAACGTGCCGAGCCTGCCCGGAGCGTGGAACACCGCCCCGATCCGGCCGTCCCGCAACTCCACAGCCTGAAGCTGCGGCGTATTGGCGAGCGTCTTGCCGCCCTGCCATGCGGCAGTTGCTTCGGGAGTCGCCCCCGGCAGAATCGTGTATTCGCAGGAAGCGCCGCGCGGCGCAAGACCGTGCTCAATCGACAGCGTAAAAAGCTCTCTGCTGACCGGCATGGGCTCGGAAAGCCCGCCCTCCAAATAACGCCAGTCACCAGTGCGCCTCCCTGCAGTCAGCTTCATGCCGCTGCCCCGGTAGCCGATGCCGTCGTGCCAGAACCAGCCCGGTCCCTGCCGGATTTCACCGTTGCGGAGGCAGCTGTTTACGGTTGTGGCAACCTCAAAGGGACTGGTCGAATTGATGCCGCAGACCAGTTGCCGGACCGAGTCGCGGTCGAAGAAGTAGGCTTTTTTGGCTTTGACTCCGTCAAGATTCATCGTGAACACCGCAACACCGCAGATTCCGTCAGTCACTCCGCCGACGAACCCGGATTCGCCGAGCAGGCGGGATCTGCCCTGAGGACGAAGTGTCCAGCGCAGCTGTCTGGTCGAAGTGACCGGAGTGGCGGGAAGCGTGGTTCCCGGCAGCCGGGTCCAGTTCCAGACGGCGGTGATGTTGTCGTACTCTCTGCCGGTACGGGTGATCAGACAAACACCGTCGGAGAAATAACGGCCCAGCGCATTGTCCCAGTTGATGCCGTCTTCGATCGGACGGACCCTCACGGAATTCATCCGGACTGCGGCATACCAGTCGGGACGGCGATGCACCATGTAGTCGGAATTCCAGAAATGGCGATTGCCGACCAATGTGTCTGTATTGTCCACGCTCTGCTCCAACACCTCGTCGTATGCTTCCCGATGATTCTGATCGGCCTCGCGCAGCAGTCGGAAAGCCGCGAGCGTCGCTTTTCCTTTCACCGCGGGAGCATTCCGGCCGAGCTGGCGTCCGCAGGCAAGCAAATCCATCCTGCCATGCCACAGGACCCAGCGGAAACCGTTGAAGGCAAGATGGCGAATGATCTCCCACTGTTCCGGCGAGAACTGCCAGTGCGTATCCCGCCAGATATTTGCCCAGTTGGCGACGTTTTTCAGAAATTCGCAACCGTAATTCCCGAACTGCACCTGCGGTCCGTGCAGATGATAACATCCATCTGCGCGAATACCGCCGAAACTGTCTTTGGTTTTGTTTTCAACGGAGGCAAAACGGATCTCTTCCGAAAGGACGGCGGCGGCTTTATTCAGAGGTCCGATGTTGCGTTCCAGCAGAGCCCTCAGGAAGATGTTCCGGGCGATGTAAACCCGGTTGTTTCCGGTGTAGCGCGGCAGGAATTTCGCTTGCCGGCAGACCCGCAGGGCGGCGGAGCGCTCCGGACCATCCGGAAACAGATCGGGGGCGAGCAGCAGCGTTTCTCCGAGCGCCTCGGGCACCCACATATCGTTCCACCACCAGTTGGAATTGAAAGGACGTTTCGAACTCCACCAGTTGACTGCGTTTCTGATGGCTTTTCCCACCGCGGCATCCCGGTAAAGCGGATGGTTTTCCGATGCATAGGCGCGCGCAATGGCACGGGTTTGCGAGAGATGTTCCGCCGTCTTCCACTGAGAACGGTTTTCGTTACTGTAGTCGATGCCGTCGAATGTACCGTCCGCCCGCTGGCGTGCGATTAGAGCAAGAACTTCCTTTTCCGGTTTTATTCTACCGGAGAGCAGCATCCTGCGCATTCTTGATTCGATCAGTTCCAGTTCGCGGGCGAGATCCGGAGCTATCGCTTCGGGCTGTTCCGCTTCTTCGCCCAGCGCGGAGATTTTCAGCGTGGAGAGATTGAACTCAATTTCACCGGAGCCGTTATCCAGTCCCAGATAGATTATGCCACCGGACGATCCGGCGGGAATCCAGTCGGATAGCTGGACGGAAGTCCAGTTGAAGTTGCCGGAGGGAGTTACCGCTTCAACCCAGCGCATGCTGCCGTTCGGCAGTCTGTAGGAGAGCTGCAGACGGGCATTGTAACTCCAGCGGCGCCGGGAGGGAGAGACGTTCTTCCCACGCATCTGAATCGAGATGCCGAGTTCTCTGTTTTGGAACGGCGTGATGTCAAAGTTGCTCCGGGCACAGTTCCGCTGCCGGCTCGCCGGTGAGCCGGCAGGAATTCGAACCCGCACCCGATTTCCGGTGACTGTAACACCGGGTACGCTCCGCCAGCGCAGCTGGCTGGCGGGAATTCCTGGAAGGGGCGACTGGGCAGCCGCCGACAGCGGTGCAAAGGCTTGAATGGTCATCACCGCAACCGCCAGTCCGCCGGTTGCAGCAAGATGGCGGAAATTGATTTGATTCATTGTGATTCTCATCGGATTTGATTTCGATTATTGTTCCAACAGCAATCCCCGGTAAGAGAGAGGAATCACCAGCCGTCCGCGCCAGAACGAAACGGTTCCCGGCGGGACATCGAATTTCCAGCTGCGCTTCCTGACCGGCCTGGCGGCTTCGGGATTGCTGAAGTCGTAAACGCCGACCTTACCCGTACTCCGGTGACTGATCGCCACCGTTGTGCCGTCGACGGAGGGGATTCCCCGCAATGGCTCCCCGGCGGAATACCGTTTCCACGTTTTACTCGGACCGGGTTGATTGGGGGAGAGCAGTGCATAACGGCCCTGATTCAGCATCAGCAGTTTGTCGTTGAGTGCGGTCAGACCGTCGAGATGGCCGTTCAGCCGTTCCACCACCCGGTTGGCGACTGCCGGTCTGGAACCGGAAAGGTCATACCAGGCAAGACCGCCGGAGTGCCAGTTGTTCGCGATATACTTCCCTCCGAGCAGCCGGTCACACAGCAGATCGCCGTAAAGCAGGCTGATCTGCCTGTGTGTGAACACCTGGGCAATCCGGGTCGGATCGGAAACGTCGAAGAACCGCAGAGTTCCGGTGCGTGCCGATACGACGGCGTAAGGAGTCCCCTGTATCACCCAGACAAGTTGTGCAAGCTCTCCGGAAGGAAGTTTTTGACTGCGACCGAGCAGAGCTAGTTTGCCTTCGGGCAGAATCTGATAGACGGCAAGGCCGTTGGCCCCTTCTGCCACATAGAGACGGTCATCGGAAACTTTGCAGTCATATGCTTCCGGAACGGGGTGCACGGCAAGCGGTTTGATGCCGTCATCCGTGAGGCGGGCCGCATGAATTCCTGCGTGACTCGCCGCAATCCAGGCAATGTCCCCCCTTACTGCAGCCGCCCGGACCTGCCCGCCTGCGTCATAACAAAAAAATCCGGGCACGGAAGAAGAGGAAACTGCCGGGGGAATTACCGGGGGAGGAGTATCCGGCGTATTCATCGGCTGTATGCCCGGAATTTCTGCCAGAAACAGCCCGGTCCGGACTCCGCTGAGATAAACGACGTTGTTCCCCGGAGCGATCCCGGAAACCGCATCGGGACGGACTCCTCCAGCCGGAGAAGGAACTTCAGGCAGGCGGAGGTGGGCAACTCCTTTCGGATTTCGCCGATCTGAAATATCCACCAGAAAAACTCCATTGTGCGAGTCGGCGGCAATTACGATGTTGCCGGAGAGACGCACGGTCCAGAAGTCATTGCCGCGGCTGAAATAGGGGGGGAAGTGAAAATGCGATAAAGTTTTCGGGTGAAGTGGATTGGCGAGATCAATTAAATCGAATCCGTGGCCGTTGTTTTTTCTTTTTTCCGGGGAGCCGATACGGGCGTGGTGTCCTGTGGAGGCAAGACCGAGGGAACCTGCTGCCATCAGTCCGTCACCGTAGCCGGAAAGAGGATGGTTGCACAAGAGTTCAGGAGCACGTGGATTGGCGAGATCAAGGATCGACATGCTGCATGGAGCCCAGTTGCCGACATAAAGTTTCCCGGCATCGTACCAGCTTGATTGCGCTTCCGGTGTTTTCGTCAGAGAGAGATGACGCGGTTGGGCGGGATCGGAAATATCCACACATTCAATTCCGTAGACTCGCAGCGAAACGAAAGCGACCGGTCCGGCGGCGGCGACTCCGGTTGCCAGTTCGATCGTATCGAATCTTGAGAGTTGACGGGGATGGCGCGGATCGGAGATGTCCACCAGGTAGAGGCCGTTGGCGCGGGCGGCGATACAGGCGGTTGAACCGGATAACGCGATCTGCCGCCCGTTGAAAAGTCCGTCGCATTTTCCGATTGGCCGGGGTTGAAGCGGATCCGTGACATCATAGATCCATAATGCATGTGCGCCCAGTACATAAAGCAAATTTCCCCGAAGTTCCATTCCGGCGGCCCATTGGGGACCGGCAATCCGGCGAATTGGAAGCTGTGGACCGTACACATCCGGCGACGGTACCATTACTCGGGTGTCTTCCACCGCGGCGGAGTTCCCGGATAAAACGAGCAGAAGTATGCCAAACAGGAAAAGTCGGTTGAATCCCCGCATTTTTTTTGTTGTCCTCATTGTAACTCCCAGCTGTAATTGAAGAGATTACTTGCCAATCTCAGTGTTTTGACGTGGCCGTCGGAGAATGCAAAATTGCAATTACTTTCATGCAGGATATAGCCGCCTCTATCCTTTTCTTCCGCAATAAGCCATTGTGGAAGTTTTGTGTTTACAGCAAAAGTACGAGTGCGCCAGGCATCGCCGATTTTGCCATTGAGAACCAGTTGTTTTTCATAGAGAATTACTCCCCGACCGGTCAAATTTGACAGTTTCCTGCGTCCGGTTTCCGTGAGAGTTGCCTGATAGATCGGAACCGGGCCGCGCGGTCGAAAACGGTTGGGATTTCTGTCAGTATTTTCCTCGCGCGGAACGACATAATTAGAGAGAAAGGTGGTTGCTCCCGCCGGAATATCTGTGTTCGGACAGAACCAGAATCCGCGTGGCGCAGTATAGTTTTTCCGCAGTTGTCTGGAGTCTCCTTCCGCGCACTGGCTCACATAATCGCTTGCGAATAAGTTTCCAGGGCAGAATCCATCATAATCTCCGGCATACAGCGCGAAATGCTGTGAAACCTGCTTGAGATTGGAAACACAACTGATGGTTTGTGCTTTACTGCGCACCTTCCCCAGAGCCGGAAGCAGCATAGCGACGAGAATCGCGATAATAGCAATTACAAAAAGAAGCTCTACAAGTGTGAAAAATATTATGTGTTTTTTCCCGACCCTTGAAGCCGGATGAAGATGAAAGGTGAATTTCATGTTTCCTTCCTGTTATTTCATACTTAAGTTTTAAAAGTTTAGAAACGGCCCCCGCATCGAATCGGTGAGCAGACGCAGACGCGCCCTTACCTCCTCTTTTGCCGGGAAAACACTTTTCAGATCCAAAATCCGCTGTTTCTGCGGCTTCCGGACCGCGGCAGGCAGAAGATTCACCGCCAGCTGAATCTTCGCCGGAGTGTCGGTATAAATACCGCCCCGCTTCTTCCGCACTTTCTTGTTGAACTAATCCAACAACATAATTATATAACAATATCCAAAAAAGACAAGAGGGGGAAAACGAAAAAAATGAAAAATTCTTTTTAATAAAGCGGAACTGGATGACCGTTTCTGTTACACCCGCTGCGATCTTGCGGAGCGGAATACCGGAAAAGTCTCCATGCAACGAAATTCTGACTTTGAAAATCCGCTGAACTCTTCCCGCCCGCTCACGACCTTCAACGGGAACACTCTGTCCGGAAAACTCCCTCCTTGACAGATGCCGAAAAAAGCAGCCCCCGCCGGAACCGTTCACACGGTTTCCGATGGGGGCTGCGGCCCTCCTGTCAGCGGGAATTACTTCACCGCCAACTCAAAATAAACACTCGGTCCGCCCTTGAGAGTCCCTGTGTCGATCACGGCGCGCACGGCGCCGTTCTCTTTCTCCAGCGGAATCTCGAACCGGCGGGAGCCGTCGGTGTTGAGCGCATAGAGTTTCAAATCCCCGGCATTGCCGTTCCTGAGACGGAACCCGAAACTTCCGGTCTCCACAAGGATCGGCGTTTTGCCGAGGTTCGTAACGGTGCGCATATCCTCCGCGGTGAACACCATGCCGGTATTCAGCGCGTTGGTCGCATAGACCAGCACGATGCGTTCGGAACCGGCAAGCGGTTTGCCGTCCACGCTGACCGCCGCCACGTTTCCGCGGGTCGTCAGTCCGGAAACCGTCAGGTCTTTCAGAACCGCCGGAGCAGCTCCCGCCTCGGCGCAGATCCCCTGCAGTCTCGGCGTATTGACCGACATGAAGTGTTTCCGCGTATCCATGTAAAGCTCATTGTTCGAGTTTTCAAAAATCCCGTCCGCGGCGCTGGTGCGGTTGTCCGCAGGGAAAAGCCCCTGTTTCTTGAACTCGCCCATGATGGAGTCAATATCGAACGGCGCTCCGGGTTTGTCAACAACCATCGTATACCCCGGACGCGTGATCACCGTCGAACCGCCCGCGGTTGAAAGCGCAACTTCGTTTTTGCGGACCGGGAAATCTGGATCAACCGCGGTCGAAACGCCCGTAAGCAGACACAGACGGGACTGTCCGTGATGAATGCCGTCGAGGAAAGTGCGGTTGCGGTACATCGCTTCCGTATCCAGATCCAGACGGATGTTCACCTGCGCCGGAGCAACGTCTCCGCGGCGGAACAGATACGCGGTCAGAAATTCCGACGCATGAATCACCGGGTCGCTCTTGCAGCCGAACGGACGGATCGCCGACGGAGGGACGATCGAAACCGTCTGCGAATGAACCGTCAGCGCGGAGTGATCCTGAAACGCCGCATACGCTCCGGCGGTAAATGCCTCTTCATAGCGGTATTTGTTCCAGAACACAACGCCGTATTCGGTAATCAGCAGCGGTTTGCCGGTCATGCGGGTACTGTTGATCCCGCGGAACATCGCATTGGCGCCGGCGATCGCGCTGGACTGGTCGATCGTCTGTTCCGAGCCGTCATAAGACGGATGGGCGTGGTAGGAGTGCATCCCGATCGCATGGAACGGACGGCGCAGCGCGATGTAGCGCAGGTTCTGCCCCATGTCGTAATTGGTCACGATGCCGTTGTAGCCGATCTTCCGGAGCTCGGAAACGTACCATTCGTACATCTTCGATTCCAATCCCGTTTTGTAGCGGGCGACGTCCTCGCCGCGTACATTGCGCGCCGTCGAATCGTTCTGCGTGAAGATGGGAATTCCGTTCCAGTCTTTCACGTTCTGTTTCCATGCGGCATTGTAAGCGTCGATTGTACGGTAACGCTGTTTCAGATATGCGCGCCAGGTCGGAAGCATGTAATGCGGTTTTTTCGGGTATTTCCACGCCATCAGCGCAAATTCCTGCTCGTTCTTGCCGTTCACGATCGCAAGGACGGGATCGTCGACCAGACGCGTTTTTGTATACGGGTTGACGTGGGTCAGCAGCTTGCCGACGCCTTTCCGCCAGTTCTCCCGGACGTTCTCCCGGAAGTAGATGTCGTATCCGAAATTGCGTCCGGAGTTGTCCGGATACCAGGTGTTGCCGAGTTCATAGCCGTAAAGACTGCACATCGCGTCAAGGTTCAGATAAACACCGTTTTTCTTCATGCAGTACACATAGTAATCGAAGCGGTCAAGCACGCTCGCATTGAATTCCAGCGGCTTGGTTGCCTTGGACATCAGTATGGAATCCAGATAGTGCAGACGCGCCATATTGTACCCCTGAAGCCGGAGCTGGCGGGCGTACTCTTCGATCGCCTCTTTCGATTTGAACATATCGAACGTCTCGTATGAATCTGCAACCGTCAGAAAACGCATCGGGACATCGGGTCTGCTCTCCCGGGCAAGCTGTCCTTTGGAGTTGACAATGATGCGGTCCGTCACCGCCGTATTTTCCGTCAGCGCGGAGCGGTCAAGCGCGCTTCCGGCGATCACGCCCGGTTTCGCGGACGGAAGCGGACGCCATTTCGCGTTCTCTTTCGTCACCACACGGACGGCATCGGGGAACTTGTATTCCTGCCCGGCAAGCGTCGCGCCGAGAACGATCCAGACCGGCGCACGGTTCTCACTGCGGAACGTCACCGATTTCACCGGACCGATACCGGGATCCAGTTTGAATCGCGAAACGTAAATGCCGACCGTTCCGACTTTCGGGTTGTGCCAGAGCGAGGCGGGATAGGCATTCTTCAGCCGTTTCGGATTCCACCAGTCGGCAATATCCGTCCCGACGGTCACGGGAATCACCTGTCTGCCGCCGTTTTTCCCGACGACTTCCACGGAGCCCGCACGTCCCGCCGCATTGTAGCACATCGTGTGCAGAAGGTACAGCCAGGAGGCTTTCGCAGGCTGCTTCAGCGAAACCGCAGCGGACTCCGGACCGGCGGGGAAGTTGGCGGACTTCATGGTCAGCACCGCTTTTCCACCGTTTTTTCCCGGCTCAATCACCTGAAACGGAATTCCGCCGTACAGATTGTCTTTCCGGGGCTTGAAACGGGCAGCATCATTGTCGGCGCCCTGATCGGACCAGCCGCCTTTGCCGTCGGCGGCAGTCTTGTCCGTCAATCCCATATTCACAATCTTCGTCAGGTCCAGCGGACGCCCCAGAGAACGGACCGTCAGGTCCCTGACATACAGGGTCCCGAACGAATCCTGAAAGCCGAGCATGATATAAAGTTTCGTCACATCGGCGGGAACCGTTCCGCGGAACGAATAGCGTTCCCAGGGGAATGTTCCGGTCTTGATGTTCGTGCCAAGATAAGCGGTTCCCCCCGGATACGTCACAGGAAGCATGAACTTCGCCCCGTTGTACGGTTCTTTTGCAGGCGCGATCTTCTCGCCGCGGAACATGCCGGAAACCTCAATCCGGCAGCCCGCAAGATCCTCCGGACGGAACGGAATCGTCATTGTCGCAGAGTTCGTCCGCTTCGGGATCGACAGTTTCAGACACTTCGTCCCGTCCCTGCCGGTCACGACAACGGGTTCAATCTGCCACGCGCTGTATTTTTTCGCGGACTCTTCCGTGGAAAACGGCTCCTGAAAGAACGCAGGAGCCGCCGCGGCAGAGCACACGGCAAAAGTGGATGCCAGTGCAAAAGCCAATGATTTCATCGTTCTGTTACCTTTTTTCCATTACCAAAGAATCGTACCGTACGGGAAATACTGGAGAAGCAGCTTCGTGTTGCTCGAATCGTATGCTAATTTGGAATAGTGATTGTTTGCCACATGTCCGTCAAAATATGCAACGTTACTCGTAAATCCGCCGCCGTGACGGAACGAAAGATAGCGGGTGCTGTCATCCGGAGCTTTATCGCCCCATTTCAGCCAATTATTCCAACTTGCCTGATACATATGGAATTCCGCACCGGTCACGACTTCCGTAAACGAGATCTTCGTTGACGGGCTCTTGATGCGCGGCAGATTGAAAACATTACAAGCGGTATTTCCTGCCATCACCGTATCGCCGCCCTTGTTGCCGGCACCGTAAATATACCATGTAGAACGGAATCCTTTCCCCCAGGTCGGGCTGTATGTGTTCACGGGGCAGAGAAATGACGTATTCCAGTATCCGGCAGCCCAGATGTCATTAATGTCGGCAGTCTTAACGCCAAGAAGGGAAATGAACTCCTTGTTGTTCGCCCAGCGACGGTTATTCTCTCCCGCTTCCGAACCGGCAGGCATCTGAAACGGAACCCAGCAATCGTTGTTCTGCGACGCATAGGACGCTCCGGCGGTGTTCATCTGCTTCAACGCATTGATACACTGCATCTGCTGTGCACTCTGCCGCGCCTTGTTCAAAGCAGGCAGAAGCATGCCCGCCAAGATGGCAATGATCGCAATTACCACAAGAAGCTCTATGAGAGTGAACCCATTTACACTCATTCTTTCCCTATAATTCCCCATTTTACCCATTACCTGTTTCATTTTTAACTCCTTTTTGTATTAAATTTTAAAAATTTGGAAACGGAACCCGTATTGAATCGGCGAGCAGACGCTGACGCGCCCTCACCTCCTCTTTTGTCAGGAAAACACTTTTCAGATCCAAAATCCGCTGTTCCTGCGGCTCCCGGACCGCGGCAAGCAGAAGATTCACCGCCAGCCGGATCTCTGCCGGAGTGTCGGTATAAATACCGCCGACCACATAATCCGAATCCTCCATGATCGTGTAATCATCCACGCCCGCCACAACTTCCGGACAGTAATCCGGATAACGGCGGAACTCCCGCAGCATCCGGGAACGCATCCGGTATCCGTTGAACACATACCCGTGATCGCTCTCCGCCATCACCTTGCGGACGAACTCCGCAACCGTTCTGTCATCCCAGCTTTCCCGCAGAAATTCCATTTTCAATCCAAGTTCTGCACAAGCGGAAGAAAAAGCGGACGGCCACAGAGATTTTTTATAAAAACACCCGTAAACCGTGCGGCAGCCGTGTCCGGCAAGCAGTCGGAGTGCCTCCAGCATCGCCGGTTTCAAATCCGCACAGACCGAGAAAAAATTCGGATCCGGATAATTCAGGAACAACACCGGAATCGGCGCGTTCCGCAGCAGCTCGTAAGCCCTTGTCCCCTCATCGGCTTCAATGCAGCAGATCAGTCCATCGATCTGACGGTTCAGCAGATTCTCCAAAGCCTTCTCTTCCTCTTCGGGGATCCAGCGGGTGAGACTGAGCAGCAGTTGATAACCGGATTTCGCCGCCTCCTCCATCGCATCCTCGACCAGATAGGCGAAATAGGGATTCTTGATTCCGCCGCAGATCATGCCGATCGTCTTCGTTTTCCCATTGCAAAGAGCCCGCGCGGCAAATGACGGCTGGTACTTCAATTCCCTGACAGCGCTGTCGATCCTGTTTTTCGTATCGTTCGCGATCCGCCCGGCGAGCTTATGATTGTTCAGATACATGGAAACCAGAGACTTCGAGACTCCCACTTTCCGGGCAATATCATTCAATGTCGCCTTCACCATCTTCTCCCGCGCTTTCCGTTGAACCGATTCAACAAAATAAATTATACTACATAATCAAAAAAAAGCAAGAGGGGGAAACAAAAAAAAGTGGAAAATTCTTTTTAAAAAGCAAAACGGGACACGTTTTCACGCATCCCGTTCCGGAAAATACTCTGCTGCTGTTGCGGGTCAGCGGTGAATACTTCCGCTGTAACAGCGGATCGGCGTGCGGCATCCGGCGTCAAGCGCCCGGAGCTGGGCATCCAGTTCCGGTATCGGCGCGGGCTCCTGCAGACGGCGGCGGAGTTCCAGCAGACGCGCCCGCACACCGGCGTTGCGCTCCTGAATCACCTCCAGGCCGAACGGCTTGGCACAGCGGAGCCAGTCCGCGCGGAACTCTTCGCAAAATTCGTCCAGCAGAGCGGTCAGTTTCGGAATCTCCACATCGGCAAGCATCCGGAGAGCGGCGGCATCGGATTCCCGGTACGCGTCCAGCAGAGCAACCTGGAATTCCATGCGCGGAACCAGAAAACGGATCAGCGAACGAACCACGCGGAGAGCCGGCGAAAGCTCCGCCGTTCCCAGCTTCTCCAACAGCCCGGCAAGACTCTTCCGGTATGCGTCGAGCTGTCCGGACGTCCGGTAGGAAAGATGATTGATCCCAAGCAGCGGATCATCCCAGAGCAGATACTCCGTGCGGATTTCCGGTACGCCGCGGATTCCGGGAACCGCGATTTTTCCTAGTTCGGTGAAGAGCCCGAAATCCTCTCCGCAGACAGCCCGGAACCGGGCGGTGAAAAACGCGGTATCCTCCGCATCATGCCCGAACGCGAGCCCGGACGCGAATTCGAGTCCGGCAAACGAGGAATCGTAAGCGCAATACCCGCCGTTGTCGCCCCACATGGTGAAGAACAGCTCTTTGAGTCCGGTTCGGCGGCACGCCTGAATGCACGGAACCACCGTGCGGGCGGTCTGTACATGGTCGTACCAGAACCGGCTCCAGGTCCACACGCCGGACCCCATGACCGGCTCGAATCCGAGATCGCGATGGAGCCCGATGAACTTTTCGTAGAAATCCGTATCCGTGTTGTAATAATCCCAATAACAGAGCTGAACGTTGCGCGGAATCCTGGCGCGCACCTCCTGCGGAATATTCGTATGGAGATCGTAATAAGTCTGCGTCTTGTTGCCGAGGCGGAAGTACATATCGGACCAGATGACCGGTCGGAATCCGTTTTCCTGACAGAGCCGGTTGACCCGTCCGAGGTGACGGTTGAACAGCTCAAACGCCGATTCATAACCGTTATGATCAAGGAATCTGCCGCGTCCGAGGTCGTGCGTTTCATCCATGCCGATGTGCAGACGGCGGCTTGAAAGCGCCTCTTTCCAGAACAGAATCATTTTTTCAATCAGCTTGTAGGTTTCCGGCTCGTCCACCATCAGCACGGAAGCGGTGTCACGGACTTTTCCATACTCCCCGTAAGCGAGAATCTGCTCAAGGTGTCCGAGCGTCTGAATGCAGCCGATCAGTTCGATGCCGAGTTGCCCGGCGAACGCGTCGGCCTCTTTCAGCTCTTCCACGGTGAACGCTCCGCGCATATAACCGAAAAACGGTTCGCCGGGGAGCGCGTAGGTATCCTCCGTGTAGAGCATCGCCATGTTGTACCCCATCAGGGAGAGCCTCACCAGCATCTCTTTCAGATAAGAGAGCGAAAACACCTTGTTGCGGGAACAGTCGAGCATGATGCCGAGCGTTTCAAACGGCGCCGATTCATCGGCGTCCACTCCGGCGAATGCATGGGAAACACCGCGCAGCCATCCGCTCAGGCTGCCCGCTTCAATCCGGCAGACACTGCCGTTTCTGGTAATTTTCACAACATTGGATTCCGCTTTCCGGAACTCCAGTTCCTGCCCGCCGCTGTTTTCCGCGATCCGGTCTCCGTAAAAACCGCTGACGATCCGCAATGCTGAGTTCAACTCATCGCTGCATGATTCCGATTTCCAAAAAAACTGCGCCATACCCGTTCTCCTGTTGATTTTTAGGGGTTCATGGTGTAAAATACAGCAGTGAAAGGAATTAAAAATGGATTTTTCAACATCTTCCAATGGAAAAAAGAAACTTTCCTGCACCAGTTACGCCCCCGTTCCCGCGGTGTTCCGGGAGGCGCTTCTCAAAACGGGGATCCTGTTTCACGTCTACTACGACAACATACCGTCCGTTCTGAAACATTACGACGACATCGCCGCGTCCCTCCGCCGCTTCCCCTATTACTGTCTGCTCCAGCTGCTCGAAGGCGATGCGTTTTTTTACAACGGATCGACCGGAGAGACCTCATATTTTGAATCCGGAAGCGGTCTCATCGTCCCGCCGGGACTCGATCAGCAGTACGGCGGGCGCACCAGAACTTTTGTGGAAGACTCCATCTGTTTCACCGGTCCGCTTGCGGATCTCCTCTACCGGAACGGCATGATCCGCCCCGGCATTTTCTGCATGGGCGGCGAACGGCGGCTTCTTCCGGTCCTCCGCGCGATTCAGGAAGGCACTCTGTCCTCCCTGATCGAAGCCGCCGCAATGCTCGTCCAGCTCCTGCTGCAGCTCGACCGGGAACGCCGGACGGAGCAATCGGAGCAGAAACCGCGTCTGACCACCCTCCTCGCCCGGCTGAACGAATCCCCGTCCCGTGCGTGGAGCGTGGAAGAAATGGCGGATTATCTGAACATCAGCACAAACTCCCTGCGGAAGCTGTTCCTCTCGCAGCAGGGAATGTCGCCGAAGCATTATCTGGATCAGCTCTGGCTCCGTCAGGCAACGGATCTGCTCTGCGCAACCAACCGCCCGCTGCTGGAAATCGCCGTCCTGATGAAATGCGCCGATCCCTATTACTTCTTCCGCCGCTTCCGCAAACTTTCCGGCTATTCTCCCGCACAATACCGGAAACTGTTCCGGAAACAGACTTGATTTTCCGGGACATACATGCTATCTTTCCCGATCCGAGTTTTCAAACAAATTTTAGGGAGAGACAATCCATGAAAAAACTGCTTCTGACAGCCGCGCTTGCATTCGGCCTTTCGCTTGCCGCACAGCAGGCGCCCGCCCCGCTCGCCAAAGGGGAACGCGTCATGTTCCTCGGCGACAGCATCACCCACGGCGGACACTATGTGTCCTTCCTCCAGCTGTTCCAGGCGCTGCGCCACCCGGACCGTCCTGTGGAGATCATCAATGCGGGCATCTCCGGGCAGAGCGCGCCCGGCGGAATCCGGCGTCTCGATCACGACGTCTTTCCGCAGAACCCCGACCGCGTTTTCATCATGTTCGGCATGAACGACGTCGGACGACACAATTATGCCTCGAATACGCCCGATGAAAAGACTCTTAAAAACCGGGAGCGCGCCCTCGCCGCCTACCGGAAAAATATGACGGAACTCGTTGACAAACTGCTGGCGGCGGGCAAACAGGTCGTTCTGATCCTTCCCTCCCCCTACGACCAGTACGGCGGTTCCAAAACCAAAAATCTGGCTGCATGCAACGAGCCCGGACTCGCCACCTGCGCCGCGATCGCCAAAAAACTGGCGGCGGAGAAAAAACTTGCCGTCGTCGACTTCCATACCCCCATGACCGCTCTTCTCAAAAAATTCCCGGAGAAAAATCTCTGCGGCAACGACCGCGTCCATCCCGGTCAGCCCGGGCACTTCATCATGGCGGCGCTCGTGCTGAAAGCTCTCGGTGAAACTCCGCTCGTTGCGGAAACAGTCATCCACGCGGACAAAGCATCCGCCGAAATGAAAAATGCGACCGTCACCGATTTCCGGAAAGAGAACGGAGGCATCCGGTTCACCTACACACCCGCCTGTCTGCCCTACCCCGCCACCGGATATTACAAGACCGTTGACGCGGGTCTCTATCCCGTCACCGACACGCTGAACCGGGAAATGCTGACCGTTTCCGGACTTGCCGACGGACGTTATCAGCTCAAAGCCGACGGCAAGGTCATCGGCACCTTCTCCGCCGCGCAGCTTGCCAAAGGGATCAATCTGGCTCTGCTCGCCACCCCGTCCCGGAAAATCGCCGATGAAGCCGCTAAAGTAAACGGCAAGCGTCATCAGGTTATTCAGGCTCTGCGCGGAATCAAGCAGACCGACATCATCGCCGCACGCGAAAAAGGCGATCCGGCTAATCTGGAAAGTGCTGTCGCTGCCGCGGAAAAATGGCTTGCCAAACAGGCAAAAAGCCCGCACGTCAAATATTACACTTACGTTGTCAATAAATACAAAAAGGACAAACCGGATGAAGCCAAGTTCCGCAAACAGCTTCCCGAACTGACCGCCGAACTCTACAAAACGGCGAAACCCCGCGCGTATGAACTCGCGGTCATTCCGGTAAGATAAGGAGTTCTGATGAATACCAGAGAACGCATGAAAAACGGGCAGCTCTATTTCTGTACCGATGAAGAAGTCGCCAAAGAGCAGCTGAAATGTCTGGACCGCCTCTATGATTTCAACCGGACCCGTCCCTCGGAAATGCCGAAGCGCATGGCGCTGCTGAAAGAGATTCTGGCGGAAGTCGGGGAAAACTGTTATGTGGAACCGCCGCTTCACGCAAATTGGGGAATCAATACCCATTTCGGAAACAACGTCTACGCAAATTTCAATCTCACGCTTGTGGACGACTGCGACATCTATGTCGGCGACAGCGTCATGTTCGGTCCCAATGTGACCGTCGCCGTGGCGGGACACCCCATTGATCCCGGCCTCCGCCGCAAAGTCGCCCAGTTCAACATCCCCGTGCGGATCGGAAACAACGTCTGGATCGGCGCGGGCGCGGTCATTCTGCCCGGCGTCACGATCGGCGACAATTCCGTCATCGGCGCCGGAAGCATCGTCACAAAGGATATTCCCGCCAACGTCGTGGCTGTCGGAAATCCCTGCCGCGTCCTCCGGGAAATCAACGATCGCGACCGCGAATATTACTATAAAGACCGTAAAATTGACATTCACTGAAAAACGGCCTTGAGAAATCGGTTCTCCGGGTATATATTACCCGGAAACAGAGGAGAACTGAAACCGTGGATTCCGAAGCGATACTGACAAAAGCAAAAGAAGTGCTCGCCATTGAGATTGAAGGACTCGAAGCGATTAAAAACACCCTCAACGGCGATTTCGTCAAACTGGTGGAAGCATGCTGTCAAACTCTTGATTCCGGCGCGAAGATCGTGATCTCCGGCATCGGCAAAAGCGGACACATCGGCAGCAAAATTGCCGCCACAATGGCCAGCACCGGTTCGCCGACGATCTTCATGCACTCCGTCGAAGCCATGCACGGCGACCTCGGGATGATCCAGAAAGACGATCTGCTCATCACCATCAGTTACAGCGGCGAAAGCGATGAACTGGTCCGCGTTGTCGTGCCGGCAAAACGTCTCGGCGTCCGTGTCGCCGCCCTGACCGGCAACAGCAATTCCACGCTCGCTCAGCTCAGCGACATCCATGTGGCGACCACCGTTCCGCGCGAAGCGTGTCCGTTCAATCTCGCTCCGACGACTTCTTCCACCGTACAGCTTGCGATCGGCGATGCGCTCGCCATGACGCTCCTCGCTCTCCGCAAATTCACAAAAGAGGATTTCGGAAGACTTCACCCGGCGGGAGCGATCGGGCGCGCCGTCACCATGCGGGTCGGCGACGCCATGCGCAGCGGCGACCGGCTGGCGACCGTCACAAAAGATTACAATGTCAAAGACACCCTGCTGAAAATGACCGCGTGCCGCAGCGGTTCCGCGATCATCGTCGACGGGGACGGCCGTCCGGCGGGAATCTTCACCGACGGCGATTTCCGCCGCCGTGCGGGCGTTCCCGATATTCTGCTGAAAAATATCGCCGAAGTCATGACGCCAAATCCAGCCTCCATCCGCAGCGATGCGCTTGCCATTGAAGTGCTCCGTCTCGTCGAAGTCCGGAAAGTGGACGACATCATCGTTACGGATACCGACGGCAAAGTCGTCGGCGTTGTGGACATTCAGGATCTTCCCGGTCTCAAACTGATGTAATCCCATGTCTCACGAACCTCCTCTGTTGGAGCGGGTACGCACGGGTTCGCCCGTTCCGCGCGCCCTGTTCCGAAACATCTATTTTCCGTTTCTGACGCGGATCCTGCTGAATCTCGGCTATCGTGCGGGAGAAGCGGAAACGCTCCTCGAAATCTTTGAACGGGCCGTCTTCGGAGAATCGGAATGTTTTGTATACGACACTTCCCGCGGCGTCTTTCCGGATTTCATGTACCGGGTTCTCACGCAATGCCTCGCGGAACTCCCCGCCGCTCCGGACCGCATGAAACTGACGCCGGAGCTGTGGAAATCGGAATGGAAGAAACATGTCCTTGATCAGGCACTCCAGAAACTGCGGCAGGAAGAGAAGCCCGGTGAATACTCCGCGTTTGAATTTCATGTGCTCGACGGGAAGTCCGCCCGTGAAACCGCCGTCATGTGCTCCATGCTTCCGGAGATGGTGTATCTTGTGAAAACCCGTCTTATGCGCCGTCTGCGCATCCTGATGAAAGAGTTTTCCGCCGAAGCGGTCTGAACTTACAGAGAGGCTTCCGCAATGCGGAGATCCGCCATGCGCGTAATCTTGATGTTGTTATCCCGGTTTTCGACCGGGACGGCACGGATTCCTGTATAGAACTCCAACGCGGCGGCGTCGTCGGTGAAACTGCGTCCCTCGGCAAGCGCGCGGCGGAGCACGGAAAGCAGTTCCGGGAAGCGGAACATCTGCGGCGTTTCGATCCCCCAAAGCAGATCCCGCTCAACCGGCGGAGTCGCCAACAGCCCGTCCGGAGCCTGCATCTTCACCGTGTCGTTGATCCGGTGCGCAGCAATCGCAGCCCCATGCCCGACACAGGCATCATAACAACGGCGGAACAGCTCGGCTGTCACGAGCGGACGCGCCGCATCATGCACCGCGACGAACTCCAACCCCTGCGGCAACGCCTCCAAAGCACGGAGCACGGATTCGGTCCGGGTCGCCCCGCCGGGAATCATCCGCAAAGCCAGCCCCGGCAGATGCCGTTCCACCTGACGCTGAAACTCTTTCAGAAAATCCGCATGAACGGCAAGCACGATATGTTCCGACGGCACCAGCGTTCCGAGCGTATGGATCCCGTGCAGAAACACCGGCATCCCGCACAGTTCACAAAGCAGTTTGTTGCCGCCGCCGAACCGGGTGGAACTTCCTCCGGCGGCAATCACGATTCCCGTATTCCTGTAAAAACTCATTTTCCCATCCAAAAAAATACGCCGGACTGATCTTGATCAAATCCGGCGTGAAATCATTAACAAAGGCGATCAGGGCAGCTTGATGACCGAACCGGCACGGACTTTCCCGTTCGCCGGGATCTCCGGATTCAGCTTCTTCAGTTCCGCAACGCCGAAACCGTATTTCTGAGCAAGCGCTTCCAGTGTGGTATCCTCGTCGATATCCGCGGTATAGCCGCCGGTGACGGGTGCCGCAACCGGAGTCGTATCCTGCGCAACGGCATTCAAAGCGGCAGGGGATGCAACCGAAGCCGGAACTTCCGCGGCAGGGGCGGGAACCGCCGGAGCGGATTCGCCCGGAACAGCGGGAGCCGCCGGAACATTTTCCTGTGCGGCAGGAGCAGGAACGGCGGCACCGCCGGCAGGCGGAACAGGAGCCTCTGCTTCCTGCGTTGCGGGAACCGGGTCTTTCTTCACTGCGGTTTTCTTCGATGCGGTATCAGCCGGTTTCGCCGCACGTTTGGCAACCGGAACACCGGCTTTCGGGATCACGAGTTTCTGACCGACCCAGAGGGTCTGATCAAGCGTCATATTGTTCGCCGCGGCAAGATCGGCGGCTTTGACACGGTGACGGGCGGCAATACGGCTGAACGAATCGCCTTTGCGGACCACATAAGTACCATCGTTCTTCGCCGGCTTGGCAACCGTCCGTTTTCTGGCATTCGGAGCGGTTTTCGCGGCAGACGCCTTCGCTGCTTTCGTATACTTTCTTGATCCGGGAGCCGGAACAACGACTTTGTCGCCGACCCGGAGTTTGAGCGGGTTCATGTCCGCATTTGCGGCGGCAATCGCATCCATGCTTGTGCCGTACTGCGCCGCAATGCTCCAGAACGAATCCCCTTTACGGATCACATGGGTCACGTCGTCTTTCCGTGCCGGCGGCTGAACTTTTTTCGGAGCGACGGGAGCGGGTTTCTTTGCGGGCTGTTCCACTGCGGGAGGGAGAGGCGGCTGTTCCGGCTGAACGACAGGAGCCGCCGGAATCGGCGTCGGTTCGGGAAGCGGATCGACCACCGGAGCATCATTGTTGCCGCGGACAACGATCGGCGCCTGCGCTTCTCCGGGGACATACGCTCCGGGCGGCATCGGATCATCTTCCACAGATGCACATCCGGTCATCACCATCATTCCGCCCGCCAGCAGGGCTGCGGACACTCCTCCGACAAACAATTTGCCATTCATCTCTGAAAACCTCCATTGGTCTCTATATTTTTGTGATCTTGCATTATCTCTGATAGTTTACCCCAAAAGCCTGTAAAATCAAATCATTTTCTCAAAGAATGAAGATTTTTTTCAGGCAATGACCGGCGGATCGTTCCTGCGCCTCTTTTTTCCCGCGGAACGACCGGAGCCCGGAAGCAGTTTTTTCAAATCCGGAATCCGGTTGAAATCTTCGCGGGAATCGTTCTCGCTGGCGGTCAGAAGCCCGTTCCGGATCATATTGAACACCACGTCTCCCACGGCGGCTCCGCTCACGAGCCCCCAGTCTTCCAGCACGCTCCACGCAAGGGGACCGAACTCCTGCACCGCAAATTCCGCAACGCCGTGAATCAGCTCCTCGCCGGAAACATGACGCTCCCGTTTCGATTTCGATTCCCGCTGGAGTTTCCGGATCGTGAACGAAACCGCACCGTTGACAAATTCATACGCCCCGGCGCGATACCGGACATCGTCCTGTATGATCTTGTCTACTATTTCAATGAAATTTTCGTCCGGCATCCGGCTCTCTCCCGTATCATGTTTCGATATCCAGAATAAATTCTGTAAAGATAATATACACGGCGCTATATCAAATACAACACACCCCCGGAAAAATCAAAACATTTTTTTGCAATCCGGGCAAAAGCGTGCTATAGTTGCCGCTGAATCAAACCCGGAGGAGAACAAACGCATCATGAACACCTGGAACCGTTCCGGACAGCCCGTCCGCTTTCACCGACGGGGCTGGTTTTTCCGGCTTTCCCCGCTTCTCCCGGCGGAAGACTTCGCCCGGTTTCTGGAAACCGTCGACTCCTCGCTCTCCCGCGGCACAACTCTGAAAGACTCCAGAACCACCACCGCCGCCATCCGCGTTCTTCCTCCCGTCGGTCCCGTCTTTCTCAAACGGACCAACAGCAAAGGGTTCCGTTTCATGCTCCGTTATCTGTTCCGCCGGGCACGCTCTTTCCGCGCCGCCGCCGCAACCAATGCGCTGATCCGCGCGGGGATCGAAACCCCCGCCGTCCTGGCGGTCGGCGAACACCGCACCGGACTCCTTCTGCATGCCGGTTACATCATCAACGAAGCGCTCGAAAACGCCAGAAGCTGTCACGGGCTGCTCGCCCGGACGGACTCACCCGCGGAGCTCCTCGGTCCGCTGACCGGAAAAGCCGTCGCCCTGCTGACGGAACTGCACCGCCGGAACATCGTGCACGGAGATTACAAACTCAGCAATATCTACTGGACTCCCGACGGGAAGCCGGGGACCTGGGATCTCGACGGCGCCGCGATTCTCTCCTCCCCCTCCCGTAAACGCATGACGGAAGACCTGTACCGCCTTGCCTCCTCCCTCCGGCAGGTTCTGAACAAATATCATCCCGCATTCCGCATAACGGACCGGGAACTCTGCGAAACAGTCGTCTCCGGCTACGCGGGCCCCGTCCCCGTCTCCGCCGATACACTCTGCGATCTCCTGAAGCGGGAACGGAAATGAACCGTCTGCGCGATGCGTGCCGCAAATTCGCGGATTCGTTTCCGTGCCTGATCGCCCTCCTCGCCGTCCTGAATGCGGATTTACCAACGCTCATCACACCCGGTCTATCCGCGAACACCTGCGCCCTCGCCCCGCTTCCGCTCACTCTGGCAGTCTGGTTTCTGCTCGGCAGCGCCCGGACTCTGCGGATGTGGATGTTTCCGACTCTTCTGCTGCTGTTCTCCCTGCATCTTGCCGGACGCCCGGAACCGCGGCTGCCGGAAAGAACCGCCGGCGTGGAACTCCGCGTGCTCATGACGGATCCCTCGCTCTGCGGCGGAACGCCTTCCTGGCTGCCGAATGCACCGTTTTACACGCTGGCGGAAGCGATGGAATTCCGCTACACACCGTCCGACACCTGGCAGACGGCTTCCGGGAAACTGTTCCTCCGTCTCCCCCGCACTTCCGGCGTCGCACCGGGATACGGAGACGTCTGCCGCGTAACCGGAACACTGGAACCGGTCGTCAATTCCGGCGCGCCGGGCGCATTCGATCTTGCGACCTACGCCCGCTACAAAGGCGCCGACCGTATTCTGACCGTCCGGGAAACGGAACTTCTTCAGCGCGGCTCCCCGTTGCTCCGGCGGCTTTACGATCTGCGCGGCACAGTTCTTGAAGCATTCGGCAAACCGCTGGGCGCGCAGAACCGCGCCGCTGCCGCCGCTCTGCTCTTCGGGATAAAACAGGGGATCGACGCGGAAACCAAAGCCGATTTTCTGCAAAGCGGAACGATCCATGTCCTTTGCGTCAGCGGACTCCATATCGCGCTGTTTACCGGAATCGTCCTGCTGCTTCTGCGGCCGTTTCCGTTCACGATGCGCTGGATCCCGGCACTGATTCCGGTATTGCTCTATGCGCTCTCCACCGGAATGCAGGGACCGGCGGTACGGGCGTTTGTCATGTTCGCCGTATGGGCTCTGCTGAAAACGTTTCACTGCCGTACCCGTCCGATGAACACGATCGCACTTGCCGCGGTTCTGCTGATTCTCTGGAATCCGCTCTCTCCACTCGATTCGGGATTTCAGTACTCGTTCCTCTGCGTGGCGTTCCTGCTGATTTGCGGCGACTGGCTGAACGGAATCCGTTCCGCCGCGTTCTCCCGCTGGAAATACCGGTTCCGCGATCCGGGCGTTCTCCGGAGAGCTGCGGCTGGTCTGCTGATCTTTTCGCTGGGAGCCTCCGCCGCCGCATGGCTGGCGAGTTTCGGCGTCTCAATGCTCCGTCAGGGACTCTTTTCCCCGTTTGCGGTTCCGGCATATCTGCTGATGTCTCCGGCGGCGTGGCTCTGCTTCGCAATCTTTGTCTTCGGACTCTGTTTCTGCTGGATTCCCGGCGTGCCGGAGCTCTGCGGACTCCTGATGGCACCGATGCTCAGTCTGCTCCGCGCGATCTCCTCTTTCTTTGCAGATGCGGGATTTCTCTATACCCGCCCCTCGCCATGGTGGGGCGTTCTGATCTATCTGATTCTGCTGGCGGCATTTTTCCGGAGCCGGACGCGCCGGATGGAACTTGCGCTTGCGATCCTGCTGGTGCTGGTTTCCGCCGGTTTTCTGCTCTCGCCGCTGGCACTCCGGCCGGAACTGCTGATCCGTCACGGCGGCGGAGTACGACCGATGCTGATTCTTTCGGATCCAGCCGTCCGCCGGGCGCTTGTCATCAATATGCCCGACTATGGAGCGGCACGGGATGCCGCAAGTTATCTGCACAGCCGGGGAATCACCGCGGCAGAAGAACTCTTCTGCGATTCGGCAAGACGCGATTCCTGCGGCGGAGCGACGGCGTTTCTGAATCTGTTCACCGTCCGCGGACTGCACTTCGCCGCCCCGGTCCGGATCAACGCTCTTTATGCGCGGAGAGCGCAGAAACGGGCGGCGGAACTGGGGCTTCCCGCTGAACCTCTTCCCTCCGCTTCAGCGGAATACCGCAAGACGGCGGACGGCTTTCTGCTCCGCCTTCTGCCGCCGTGGAACGGACTTCTTCTGCGATTCCGGGAAACTCCGATGCAGGGCGGAAGTCTGGAAATCCACCGGAACGGGCAACTACTCCAAACGATCGCTCTCCCGCCGGAACGGGAGATTCAATACGACACCCTCACGCTTCCAGAATACGCCGGAGCTCCGGCGCAAGCGCATGGGCCGTCCGGTAAAATCCAAGATCGGAAGAATGACAGTTGTCCGAGGAGCACTCCGAAAAATCCTCCCCGTAAAGGGAACAGCCGTCAATGAAGTGGATATTCCGGTCTCCGGCTTCCCGCAGACGGAACAGATTGTTCCGGTGAATCTCCCGGCGGCGGCGCGTGTTTTCCTCAAAGGAATCTTCGGGATCGAACGGGAAATCGGCGGGAAACGGCAGGCGGGAAATCGTCACGACCGGAGTTCCGGGATGCCGTTTTCTCAGGATCCCGATAAATCCCGGCAGAGTGGCGGCGAGTTCCTCTTCACTCGTGTTGGCGTCGTAATCCAGCAGGAACATTGCGGGCGACTCGATTTCCGCCAGCGTCTCCGCCACCTCCGGCTCCCCTTTCCCCGATCCGGCAAAACCGAAATTGAGAACGGGACGGTTCAGCAGGCGCGACACGATATTCGTTGCAGCCATTCCCGGACGCGACGCACAGCATCCCTGCGTAATGGAGGTTCCGTACCAGACGATCGGGCGTTCACAGACCCGCGGCGACGGAGCGGCGAACTCCGCTCCCGGTTCAAATCCGATCTCCAGACGGTCGACCTGCGCATAAAGCGGGAAATTGACCGTAAACTCCCGCATGCGGCGGCGTCCGGCAGGCGCATCGAACAGCGTGGTGCAGTATTCCGCGGCAAACGAACGGACGGTGTCGAAATTGATATGCGTCACTCCGGCATAGCGCGACACTCCCGGCGCTCCGCAGTAAATATCAAACCCGATGCGCCCGTATGTCATAATATCCGCATCGTTGTCGCGCGTGCGGACGGCGGCGCGGAGCATGATTTTTGCGGAATCCGTTTTGAACCGGAGCTGTCCGCCGGCGGTCTGCGGAGCGTGCGCCTCCACTCCCGGCGGAAGCGGACAATGCGGCATACGGCGGAATTCCCCGCCGGGTTTCCTCCAGTAAAACCCTTCCAGAACAAACGGAGTATCGTCCACGCTTTTCCACACCATTCCCGTTCCGTCTTCCATCTTCGCGCGCATATAAGGATCGTAAAATTCCGCCATTTTCTGCTCTCCTGAATAATTTGGATCCGGTAAAACAAAAAAGTCAGCGACAACACCTGCTGCAGCTGACTCACAATCGTTATAAAAAATGGTGCACCCGGTAGGACTTGAACCTGCAACCTTCTGGTCCGTAGCCAGACGCTCTATCCAATTGAGCTACGGGTGCTCTCGTCAGGAACTCTCGTTCGCTGTCGATGCCATTAATATATATCACAGCACGGAAAAGTCAAATTGAATATTCAAAAAAAATAAAAAAATCTTGCGGCTCTTTCTTCCGTCATCATAAACCCGGATTCTTCTTCCCGTTCCCCCTTGTAAATCGTTTTTTCACCGCCTATATTAATATAATAGAATCATCAGATCAATCAAAAACAGGATCGTTCATGAAACAGGATCATCGTTATAATCTATGGTATCCGGACCGGATGCGTCTCCCGGTCATCCTCGCATTGACTGCCGCGGCGGATTTTCTCCTGTACGGACCGTTTGTGTCGGGGTCCATTCCGCGGACCGCCCTGTATCTGCTGCTGATCTTTGCTCTTCTGCCGGAACGCCGGGACTTTCTCTCCCGTCCCGCCCGGATCCTCTGGTATACCCAGCTCGGACTCTGTGCCGCCGGGATTTTCCTGTACGCCGGAGCATTCCCCGTTCTGCTTGGATACTGTTCGCTTCTGCTGTTCCGTGCCGTCTGCCGGGAAGAACGGGCGGACACCTCCGTTCTGCACTGGATCCGGAATGTGCTCATTCTCGTTTTTTCCCTGCCGTTCGACGCTTTTTATCAGCTCCGTGAATGGCGCCGCCGGATAGAGGAACACCGGGATTCTTTTTCCGGGATTGGAAAAGGATTGCTTCTCTGGTGTCTTCCGGTGCTCGGAAGCCTCTTTTTCCTTTCTCTTTTCGCCGAGGCGAATCCCGTTTTCGAACGCGGACTCAACCGGGTCAAAGACTGGCTCGTCTCTTTTGAATTTTTCTCCGGCGGACGGATCGCATTCTGGATGCTCTCTGTACTGTTCGCGGCGTTCGCCACCGGGCTCTCGATCTGGAAACGGCTTCTGGAGAAGATCGCGCCGGAATTCGCCGCAATCGGCTGGAAAGAACCGTCCCCCGCCTCCATCCGCACACTTGCCGCGGTCATGACGCGCGGACTCCTGCTGTTCAACATCGTGTTTCTGATCCAGAATCTGTTGGATGTGGAATATCTGTGGGCGGGCGCGGCGCTGCCCGAAGCGCTAAGCTATGCGGAATATGCGCACCGCGGAGCCTATCCCCTCATCGCCACCGCTCTGATCGCCGGGATTCTCACGCTGCTGACGTTCAGCGGAACCTGTTCCGGTCCCGACTGGAAATGGGCGCGGAGGCTGGTCTATCTCTGGCTGGGACAAAACGTGTTTCTCGTGGCCTCCTCTCTTCTGCGGCTTGAAAAATACATCGCGGTCTACAGCCTCACCGGACTCCGGGTCGCCGCCGCTCTCTGGATGCTGATCGTCGGAATCGGGCTTTGCCTGATCCTCTGCAAGATCCTGCGCGGCAAATCCCTCCGCTGGCTGTTCTGGGCAAACGGCGTGCAAGTGCTGATCGTTCTGCTGTTCGTCATGTTCGCCGACACATCGCGCTTCATCGCGGAATACAACGTGCGGCACTGCCGGGAAGTCGTCGGCAAAACAGCAGAAGGGCTCAGCCCCGCTCCGCTGGACGTCAAATATCTGCAGACTCTTCTCCCCGCCTCGCTTCCGGTCCTTCTCCGGGTGCAGGAGATGGGGCTGCCGTACTCTTTCGGCAACCGTCTGCGGAACGAGACGGAACAGCTGGAACGGTCGGTCTCGCACTGGCGTACATGGCGGCTTTCCAACAGTCTGATCCTGCGGGAAATCAGAGCATCGACAGAAAAATCCCCGAACTCAATTCATGCGGAAAATCCGCTTTACTAAAAGCAACAACACAGGAGAATATTATGATCCGGAGCCTTCGAGAAAAACTGCAATCCTTCTGGGACCGGCCGACTGCGGCACTGCTGCTGTTCATGGGCGTCATCATGACCATGTGGACCCTGCAATGTTCGCTTCTGCAGAACATTCTCGGACTCGACATTCTGGAGACGGTCACATGGGGGGCGCAGATGACATGGGGACACTCCAAGCACCCGCCGCTTTCCGGCTGGCTCGGCTATTTCTTCTCCGCTGTCTCCGGCCATGCGGACTGGAGTCTCTATCTTGCCGCGCAAGCCTCGCTGATGATCGGCGTATGGTATGTCTACAAACTCGCGCGGGAATTCTTCTCCCCCTACCCCGCCGCCGTCTCCGCACTCCTCCTGTTCTTTCTTTTTTACTACAACCCCTCCGAAACGAAATTCAGCACCTACTTCGTGGAAATCGCTCTGCGCCCCGTTATGGCGTATTATTTCTTTCTGGCTCTCCGCGACCGGAAGATCCGGCAGTGGATTCTGTTCGGGCTCTTCTGCGGACTCGGTATGCTGAACAAGTACTCCACCGCGCTGCTGCTGATTGCGTTCCTGGTCGTGTTTCTCCTGAAAAGCGAGTACCGGAAACAGATTTTCTCTCCCGGTCCGTGGCTTGCAGCTCTGGTCTTCCTGCTGGTCCTGGCCCCGCACCTCGTCTGGCTCTGGAACAATGATTTCGCCTGTCTGAAACATGTCGAAAACCGGATGACCGATAAACACGCATGGTATCTCCCCCTGCTCGTGATCGGCGCAACCCTCTATCCGTTCGCCGTTCAGGGCGGCGTGCTGATGCTATCCGTTCTGCCGGGATTCCGCAACCGCGAACGCCGTCCGGTGCAGCGGGACATTCTGCGCTGGTCGCTGATCCTGACGCTGATCCCCTCCGGCTTCTTCATCCTGATCTCCCTGTTCGGCAGCGGAGTCATCCTGATGTGGTTCTGTTCGCTCGCCTCCTGGACCGGCATTGCCGCCGTCGCCGCGTTTCCGTTCGTGATCGACCGCACCGTCTTCAAACGCGTCTACCTCCTGTTGATCCTGCTCACCTGCGGCATGTTCATCGGAACCACGATCGACCTGCTCGCCGGAACACGGATACGGATTCACACAAAACCGGAAGCAATCGTCGATCCCGTCGTCGCGTTCTGGAAAAGCCATCGCAGCGACCCGATACCGGTCGTGGTCGGGACCCGCTGGGAAGCCACCGTCATGGAAAATTACACCCCCGGACGGCCGCCCGCGTGCGAAGTCAACGATGATGTGTTCTTCAACCGTTACCGCGACGTCATTCTGGAAAAAGGCGCCCTGCTGATCGGCAAACCCGACTCCTTTGCGGACTTCGTCAAAAAAACCGGCTATACGGACCTGAAGCTGCAAAAAATCACGTTCCCCTGCCGTTCGCTCCTCGGACGCAAGCGGACCGGACGGGTCTACGTCGCCTGTTATCCCTCACGGAGCGAACGGGAAAAACAGCACTCCGCCAAAAACGGAAAATAACAGAACATGCGCATAATCCTCATGATTTTGCATGAATAATGCATGGTTTTCCATTTGCCTTTTTCCAGACCGGGCTGTAATTTTCCATAACCATACAACCGCAACCGGAAAAAGGATGGAAAATCATGGCAAAAGCATTTAACTGGGACGGACAATGGCGGTTCGGCGGCAACTTCACGCCGAGCACCGCGATCAATCAACTGGAAATGTGGCAGGCGGAAACGTTTGATCCCGTCGCGATCGACCGCGAACTCGGCTGGGCGGAGTCGATCGGCATGAGCGTTATGCGCGTCTTTCTGCACGATCTGCTTTGGGAACAGGACGCCGCGGGATTCCTCGGACGCATGGAAACCTATCTCGCCATTGCGGACAAACACCGCATCAAAACCATGTTCGTGTTCTTCGACGACTGCTGGAATCCCGATTTTGCCCTCGGCAAACAACCGGAGCCGAAACCGTTCACTCATAATTCCGGCTGGGTGCAGTCGCCCGGTTACCGTGTCGCCGACAATCCGGATCAGTGGGGGCGCCTCGAAACGTACGTCAAAGGCGTGCTGACTCATTTTGCGCACGACTCCCGCATTCTGCTGTGGGACCTGTACAATGAACCGGGCAACGGCAGAACCGGAGACCACGTCACCCTGGCCGGACTTCGCGGCAGTCTTTCACTCCCGCTCCTCAAAGCGGTTTTCGCATGGGCGCGGGAAGCCGATCCCGATCAGCCGGTCACCGCCGGTCCGTGGGCCTTCAACGCCGGATTCGACGAGATCAACCGCTTCATGTTCGAAAACTCCGACGTTGTCTCATTCCACTGCTACAGCAAACCCGAAGAACTGAAAGAACGCATCAACTTCATCCGTTACATCGCGGATGGACGCCCCCTGCTCTGCTCCGAATACATGGCGAGAAGCGCCGGAAGCACATTCAAGGACTGCCTCCCCGTTCTGCGGGACAACAATGTCATTGCGATCAACTGGGGACTCGTCTCCGGCAAGACGCAGACCATCTATCCGTGGGGATGGGATGAATCGAAAGGCACTCCCGATCCGTTTTTCCACGACGTTTTCCACGCCGACGGCTCACTCCTTGATCCCTCGGAAAAAGAGGTCTTTGAGGCGGTACGCCAATAACCCTCTCAGGGGCGGACGGTACGGCGCGACGGGACATTCCGGCGCGGAACCGCTTTGTTGAATGTGCTGAACAGCCATCCGTCCCGCCCCTGATAAAGCATCCGGTAACCGGCTTTGTAGAGACGTTCCGCCAGCGGGGCGTCGCGCTCGGTAAGAAAAACCAGCGGACTGCCCGTCAGCATCATCATCCCGCGCGGCTCCGGCAGAGCTCCGCCCATCCGGAACCGTTCGATCGCAAGCGTGATGTCCTTCTTGTAGAAATAGCCGAACGACGGATCAAGCCCGCACAGGTAACGGTACTGCGGCATGGCGTAGTACAGCTGCGGGAACTCCGACCAGTTCAGGTTCGCAATGACCGTTCCCGGCGGGATCGACCGCTCATTCCGCCAGAACCACTCCGCCAGATGGGTAAACGGTTTCTGCGGTTCAAAATAGCTCGAATTCAACTGCATCAGCGTCCAGGTCAGGGCGCAGACCGCGACCAGAGCGGCACAGGCGTGCGCGTTCCCGTTCCGCCACAGCCAGGTCCGGCGGAATGCGTACGGGAAGACCGCTCCCGCATACAGCAGCCCGAACGGCCATGCGTATTCCACCATGCGGTAAATGAAGACATATCCGGCTCCCGTCGCCGCGGCAATGATCATCAGCGCAATCAGGCGCTCCCGGTGAAAACACGCCATCCGTTCCCGGCGGAACCAGAGAACCGTCGCCAGAATATTGTACCCGGTCAACAGGAAAAACGGCAGGAAACCGATCGGGTCTTCCACATACAGACGGTACGGACGGAGCATCATTTCATCGCCGAGATTCAGCAGAGGATTGTCCTGAAGCATAAACAGCGGTACGTCAATGCACTGGATTTTCCAGTTGATGAACGTGTTCGGCACCTGCGGGTGCAGAATAAATCCGGCAAGCAGGCCGATCGAAACACTGAATAAAATAAAAAAACTTTGTTTCCGCTTGTAAAACAACGTCGCCACAGCAAACGCCCCCGCTGTCAGATAAACAAAGTGGGGGTTGGAGTATGACCACGCGAACAGAAAACCGATCGCGGCCCCCTTCCAGATGTCCCGCAGATTGCGGACGTTCGGGAAGACCGTCACCGACAGCAGCATCAGGCCGATCGAAAGCAGATGCGGACGGATCATCAAGAGCCGGGGTGTGAAATAAGCAAACGCTCCGGTCAGCAGTATGCACAGCCACCAGAGACCGCGAACCCGGTACGCCATTCCCGCATAAACAAAGGACGCTACAAGAAACAGGACAAAGAACAGATTCGGAATATGAAACGGGATTTCCGGAAGTCCAAGCGCCAGTACGCCGCGCTGAATCCAGCCGAGAATCAGATGAAATAGCAGTTCCTTGTCGGCGAAGCACTCGCTCCACGAGGAAAGAATCATATTGGGAAACGTTTTGGCGGCAAAGACCTTCCATCCCTCCAGTGCGATCCGCACATGATAAAACTCATCCTGCGAATGTTCGCCGTCCAGAAAAAACGCGAAGCGGAACGCCGCAACGGCGGCAAGTCCGAGAAGAACGCCGCAGAGACCGGAAAGCCGGAAATACTTCATTGCTTGTTTCATAAGATACAGAAATCCGGAAAACGTATTGTACGAGATAAGGAAAAGGCTTCTGCCGGAATCCGGCAGAAGCCTCAGTGAAAAGCTCTCAGGATATAAGAGACTTATTCAATGGTGTAACCACCCTGCTTGTCATCACCGGCAGCGGTTCCGAGAACCTGCTTACCAGCTTTTGTATCCTTGAGGTTGATGGAGCTGTTGACGTTGATGTCAGTTCTCCAGTTGGCTTTCTTGCCCCAGTAGTTGGAGCCGGAGCCGGAAACGAAGGAGCCGACGTGACCGTCACCGAACAGGATGTTACCATACTTGTCGTGGTTCGCGCTGGTTCCGATCGCACCGTCAAAGAGAATACCGGAGTCGGAGGTGGTTGTGTTGGCGTTCAGACCGGGGAGATAGTGATAGGCAAGACCCACACCATCAGCGGTCGCGAGACCTTCCGTGAACGGTTTGTAGGCAGAGTTATTCGCATTGCTTGCGTTGTAATTTGCCGCTTTCTGGGAAGTGGACGGGCAAATGTACATCTTCATGTCGGTGAGGACCGCGTTTCTTACGAGCGGTTCAAGACCGAGGGTAGAAGTAAATTCACCTGCAGCGGAAGCTTTGCCGCCGACCGGAAGAACGACATCATCCGGGAAGTTGGTGTAGAGCTGGAAGGAAAGCCCGATCTGTTTCTGATTGGAAGCGCAGGAAATTCTGCGTGCTTTCTCACGAGCTGAGTTCAGCGCCGGCAAAAGCATACCCGCGAGGATTGCGATAATCGCAATTACCACGAGGAGCTCAATGAGCGTAAACCCACGATTCTTTCGTTTTGCTGTCATCTTTCTTTTTCTCCTTAATTGTTTTTTCTGAGGGTTAAAAGACGCCGTCAATTAATCCACGAATGTTATGGATACATTATACCACATAAATGCGGTTTTGGCAACCCCTTTTCTGAAAAAAAATTGATTTTTTTTACTTTTTTCCGGAAAAATGCCATTTTTCTCAACAATTCAGCGGACAGGATTGACGCATCGGTCCGAAAATGCCGGAACCGCACTTCTTTACGGCAGCCTGACATTTTCAATAAACATACCGCACTTCCAGACGATTGTCTTTATAAAGAAAAGAAGAAACGCCGCCGGCGGCGTCATGTCCTTTTAAAAGAATGGAGAGCTGCGACTGCCGGCTGTTGAATTCGGTCCGGCAAACTTCCGGATTGAAAAAACGCTTGCCTTTCAGTGTTTTGGGAATCGTGATCACCTCCCGGTTGTAAAGTTCCAGTTCATAATAATCCTGAAAAATCCGAATCTGCCGGAAGATCTCCTGCATGATCCGCTGTCTGCGCGGCATATCGAGCTTCTGCCACTCCCGGAACGTGCGGACGGGCTCCGCCACATCCTGATCGTTCAGATTCCGCAGATCGTCTTCAAACATGCGGATTTCGCTGAGAAGCAGATTTTTCCGCCGTCCCGCTTTCTCCAAAGAGATTTTCAGCGTTTCAAACAGCATGAAGTCCGTTTCCAGCGTTTTCTGCATCGACAGCAGAACATGCGATACTTTTTCCAGTTCCTCCCGGCGCTCCTTCAACAGACTTTCCAGTTTCATGCGCTCAAACCCGGCACCGTCTTTCAGGAAATAGAGCATCCCGAACGGAGAGATCAGATTTTCAAATCCCGCCTGCTTTTCGTTGGAGTCGATCAGCGCGCTGCCGCGGCAGGGCGTCGCTTCGATACACGACGCATGGCGCTGACAGATATAATATTTATCGGCACGTCCCTTGCGGTTCGCCTGCGGCTTCATGATGGAACCGCAGTATCCGCAGCGGACGAGTCCGGCAAGCAGATATTTCCGACCCTCGGCTTTTTCCTTCCGCGGCCTGTACTTCTGCTGCATCGCCTGCACTTTCTCCCATTCCGCCAGGCTCAGGACCGGCTTTTCCACCGCGGGACACGGGATCAGCTCCCCGCAGGAGTTGTAGACGTGCCCGCAATATTTGGGGTTGTTCAGGATCATGTTGAGCCGTTGCGGCGAACAGGGAAACGCATATCTTCCGCGTCCGGCGGCACGGCAGATCTCATTCTTCCCCTTTCCGCTCAGAAAATCCTGAAACAGTTTCCGGACCACATGGAACTCATGCCGCTCCGGACTGAGCACCTGCCTGCCGTGAACTTTGGAAAAGATGTAGCCGTACAGACGGTGAAAGCCGATCATCACCCCTTTATTGCGCGCGCTGACGAGCCCCCGCACCGCATTTTTCGCTTTCTCCTCCTTGGATTGCGTTTCAACCGCGCTGATGATCTTGACGCCGATGTCGCGGGGATTGTAGAGTTTCCCGCCGACGTAGGTTTTGACCTCCATCGCCTCCAGCCAGTTCCAGATATTGCTTTCATTGGTGGGGATGACCGTCGCCCGGACAAGACGGGTTGCGGTGTCAAGCAGCAGAACATCCCCTTTGCGCATCTGCTGAAAGATAAATCCGAGCCCCTCCCGGAACACGGGCTGACGGTTCGTCGCTGCATGAGTGGTGAAATATTGCTGAAGTGCAAGGTCCAGCCGGTAACATGCGCGGAAAAATTCGGTGTCCGGGTAGGAATACCCGGTGATGTTCGCATCCCAGTCCTCCCAGTCGATTGTCATTCCCAAAGCCGCGGCGGTCCTGCGGTTTGCTTCGAGCTGATCGGCGATGCTTGCACTGTCGGCCTCGTCTCCGCTGGACTGACGTGCAAACGAAAAAACAGCAGTCCCCTGCGGATGGCGGAACTGTTTCCGTTCCTCGTTTCTCTGTATTTTTATGGATTTTTTTCTGTTTTTCATTTTATTTCCCTCTTTATTGAAATTTTATTACATAAATATACTCTAAATTGTGGTAATTGCGATTATCGCAATCCTCGCGGGTATGCTTTTGCCGGCGCTGAACTCAGCTCGTGAGAAAGCACGCAGAATTTCCTGCGCTTCCAATCAGAAACAAATTGGATTGGCTTTCCAATTATTCACCAATTTTCCGGACGATGTGATTTTGCCGACGGCAACCAAAGCGGCTGATGAAAAATCGTCGGAAGGATTGGCGCCCTTGGTCATAAACGGAGTTTTGACGGATATGAAGATGTATATCTGCCCGTCCACTTCCACCAAAGCGGCAATATACAGCTCCGCAATAACAGAATTCGCGGATGACAAAAACCCATTCAAGAGCACCGATACGGATGGGGCTCAAGGAGATCTTGGACTCAGTTACCATTATCTTCCCGGCATGAATGCAAACACCTGCGTATCGGACTCCGGTATTCTCTTTGACGGAGGTTCCGGAAGCGATGCGGAAAATCACGAAAAGTTTGGAAACATTCTTTTCGGTGATGGTCATGTCGGCTCTTTTGTCACCGGCGGTACCGCCTACTGGTGGAAAAAAACCAACTGGAATACTGCAAAGCCTATTCAAAATGCCAGCATCGAGTTGACCGGCGAAGTTGTTGACTTAATCAAAACAGGAACCAAGATGGTTGCTGTTGATGCAGAAAAAGCACCAACAAAGCCACCTGTGGGAGATTAACAACCCTCCATTGTCACGGGGATTCTGCAAAGGATCCCTGTGACAATCTTTCCAATATCAAAGAGCATACAAAGATTATTACTATAATATACTCTAAATTGTGGTAATTGCGATTATCGCAATCCTCGCGGGTATGCTTTTGCCGGCGCTGAACTCAGCTCGTGAGAAAGCACGCAGAATTTCCTGCGCTTCCAATCAGAAACAAATTGGATTGGCTTTCCAATTATTCACCAATTTTCCGGACGATGTGATTTTGCCGACGGCAACCAAAGCGGCTGATGAAAAATCGTCGGAAGGATTGGCGCCCTTGGTCATAAACGGAGTTTTGACGGATATGAAGATGTATATCTGCCCGTCCACTTCCACCAAAGCGGCAATATACAGCTCCGCAATAACAGAATTCGCGGATGACAAAAACCCATTCAAGAGCACCGATACGGATGGGGCTCAAGGAGATCTTGGACTCAGTTACCATTATCTTCCCGGCATGAATGCAAACACCTGCGTATCGGACTCCGGTATTCTCTTTGACGGAGGTTCCGGAGGCGCCGCAGAAAATCATGAAAAGTTTGGAAACATTCTTTTCGGTGATGGTCATGTCGGTTCTTTTGTCACCAGCGGTACCGCCTACTGGTGGAGAAAGACCAACTGGAATGCTGACGCGGATATTCGAAACGCCAGTGTCGTATTGGACAGCGATGTTGTCGACCTGATCAAATCAGGAGACGCGATGATTGCCGTTGATAACGAAACAGCAGACACTCCACCAACACCACCGGCGGGATAACAACCCTCCATTGTCACGGGGATTCTGCAAAGGATCCCTGTGGCAATCTTTCCAATATCAAAGAGCATACAAAGATTATTACTATAATATACTCTAAATTGTGGTAATTGCGATTATCGCAATCCTCGCGGGTATGCTTTTGCCGGCGCTGAACTCAGCTCGTGAGAAAGCACGCAGAATTTCCTGCGCATCCAATCAGAAACAAATTGGATTGTCTTTCCAACTTTACACAAATTTCCCCGATGACGTAATCCTGCCGATGGGAACAGATAGCGGAACCCCGCAATACTCAGGTTCCACTTCCAGCAGTGGACTTGAGCCGCTCGTTCTCAACGCAATTCTGACTGACATGAAGATGTACATCTGTCCATCGACATCCCAGAAAGCCGCGACTTACGTTTCTACAACAGATTCAAAACCGTTCAAAAGCGGAGCCTCGACAAAAAACGATACCTCGCTTGAAGGGTTGGGACTTACCTATCATTACCTTCCCGGCATGAATGCAAATACTTGCACATCCGATTCCGGTATTCTCTTTGATGGTGTGGCTTCGGGAACCACCAGCCCGAACCATGACAAGTTCGGCAACATTCTCTTCGGAGATGGCCATGTCGGTTCCTTTGTTTCCGGCGGTGGTGAAAACTTCTGGGGCAAAAAGACCAACTGGTCCAACTGTGAGAACGCTGCTACGAACCTCAAAGCAGGAAACGGAACCCAGCTTACGGGTAATGCTGCCGATCAGGCTCTTGGGGTAGCCGGGGACAACCAGGGTAACCATGCGGTTGATTGAGCTTTGAATTTCTGTTGAAATTTAAAACTTGAACATACAGCAAACGGGAATAATCCCTCCATTGTCACGGGGATTCTGCAAAGGATCCCCGTGGCAATTTTTTATTATCCGAAACGAATACCCCGGCTCCGTACCGATGCGCACAATAAGCTCATCCGTAATTCCAAACGGCATATTCTCCACACTGCCGTTGACTTGTATCATATAGCAGAAACCGGATCACGGGACAGTCAACTCACGACTCTCCGCCCCCATAAAGACAGTCCGCAATTCCTTGACAGCGGCTTTTCCGAAAACAGAGCAAAAACACACCGTCAACAACCTGCATGGGAAAATTCTGCACGCTGTTTTCTGCGGCAATATAAAATGCTGAAAAGAGGAAAGCAAAAAGAGTAAAAAACGATATTTTACAAATTTACTGGTTCAAATAATATGAAAGAATATCGAATAAAGAAAAAAACAAAAATATTACCATGACAGCTTGATATTTACGAGGAGCTCAATGAGCGTAAACCCACGATTCTTCCGTTTTGCTGTCATTTTCTTTTTCTCCTTAATTGTTTTTTTCTGAGGGTTAAAAGACATTGTCAATTAATCCACGAATGTTATGGATACATTATACCACATAAATGCGATTTTGGCAACTCCTTTTCTGAAAAAAAATTGATTTTTTTTACTTTTTCTCCGTTTTTTCCCGGAAAAACCGGCTTTTTCCCGGTTGACAGCGGATCGTCACACGACAAACCAACGGAGATTATCATGATCAATGAACTGTTTCAAACCGCCGCAGGGTCCCTGCTCGATCTCTGCGGAGAAGAAGCCCTCCTGCAAACCGGAAACACATCCCGGAGTGTCCGCGCGGCACCGCTTTCCCTGCTCCGGCAGAACCGGAGCGACGGAAACGGATCGACCGCAAAAACCGAACGCTCCATTCTGATCCGTACAACGGACTCCGTCCGGTTTCTGCCGGGAAAAAGCAGGCTTGTCCTGAACGGCAGCGCCTGTCTCATCGTTTCGGCGGCGGCACTGCCGGGCGGCGGACTCTATCAGCTCGAAACGGAGGTCCTCGCATGAAATGTTCCTTTTCCCTCCGTCCGGGCAACGCGGAAGAGGTGATCCGCGCACTCCGGCGCCGCGCGGACAGCCTGGTCGCCGCCGCGGGCGACGGACTTTATCAATGCGCCGCGGATGCGACTCCGGTCCGGAGCGGACGCGCCCGCGCAAACTGGCGCTGCTCCATCGGAGCCCCGCAATACACATCCGACGAAACCACCGGGCTGGACGCCAACCGGGCGCAGGAGGCATTCAGAGACTCCGCGGCGGGCGACGTTCTCTATGTCACGAACTCGGTCCCTTACATCGGGCGGCTGGAAGCGGGCAGTTCCGTTCAGGCGCCCTCCGGGATCGCCGGAAACGCCGTCGCCGCATGTACCGCAAACATTGAATCGGGAGCTTATCTGCCATGATCGTTTTCGCCGCAGTAAAACAACGGATCCGCACCAGTCTCCTCACCCGCTTTCCCATCCAGGCGGAGCAACTCGCAGCGGAGGGCGGCATCACCGCCCCTGCCGACGGCATACGGTACCGGGAAACATTTTCCGGATTCACTGTAGATCATCCCGCGCAATTTTCATGCAGGCTCTCCGGCTCCGTCGTCTACGAGGTGCTTCAGCCCGCCGACCGCGAGTTTGCCGAGGCGGAAGCGCTCCGTCAGCGGATCGCGGATCTCTTTCAGCCGCCGCTTCTGCTGGCGGGCGACGGGTTCCGCATTCAGACGACCCGCATCACTCCGCTGACGTTCACACACGAACGTTCGTGGAACATCCTGCCGGTCCGCATCCATTTTTTCGTTTTTCCGGACTGACCGATGGACCTGTACCTTCACCGCAAACAGACGCTTGCATTCAAAAGCGAAGCAACGGAGATTCTGTACGGCGGCGCGGCGGGCGGCGGCAAAAGTCATCTTCTGCGCGTCAAAGCGATCACCCTTGCGCTGTCGCTTCCGAACATGCAGATTTATCTGTTTCGCAGACACAGTGCGGAGCTGATCCGCAATCATCTGGACGGTCCGAACGGGTTCCGCGTTCTGCTGGATCCGCTCCGGGAATCGGGGAGCTGCCGGATCATCGTCTCGCCGCCCGCCATCCGGTTTCACAACGGCTCCGTCATCTTTCTCTGTCATTGCCAGTATGAACGCGACGTGATGAAATATCAGGGCGTCGAGATTCATGCTCTGCTGATCGACGAGCTGACCCATTTCAGCGAAACGGTCTACCGCTCCCTCCGCGCCCGCTGCCGTGTTCCCGTCGAACTCCGGAACACGCAGACGGCACGGAAACTGCCGCTGATTCTGTGCGGATCGAATCCGGGCGGACCGGGACACAACTGGGTGAAAGCAGCCTTCATCGACTTCGCCGCGCCGATGCAAATCCGGCGGATGCCGGAAGAGGAAGGCGGAATGCTGCGGCAGTACATCCCCGCAAAACTCGCCGACAATCCGAGCATTGACGCGCAAGAATACACCGCACGTCTGCTCGGTCTGCGTTCGCCGCATCTGGTCAAAGCGATGCTTGAGGGGTCGTGGGACATCGTCGCCGGAGGAATGTTCGACGATCTGTGGGATCCGGCGGTCCATGTGCTCCCGCCGTTTGACATCCCCCGCTCCTGGCGGATCGACCGCACGTTCGACTGGGGCGCGTCAAGGCCGTACAGCATCGGATTCTGGGCGGAATCGGACGGCTCGGACGTCCGGCTCGACAACGGCGAACCGCTCCACACCCTGCGCGGCGACCTGTTCCGCATCGCTGAAATCTACGGTTGGAACGGGATCCCGAACGAAGGCTGCGGACACACACCGGCGGAAATCGCACGGCTCATTCTGGAGAAACAGGAGCTTCTCGGATTCGGACGCCGGATCCATCCGGGTCCCGCCGACAACTCCATTTTCGACGCCGCCGGACGCGTCTCAATCGCCTCGGACATGGAACGGCTCGGCATCCGCTGGCTGCGTTCGGATAAATCGCCCGGCTCCCGCAAACACGGCTGGATTCTTCTGCGGCAGTTTCTGAAAGGAAGCATTTCGCGGGAAAATCCGGGGCTGTTCGTCTTCCGCGACTGCACGCATTTCATCCGCACGATTCCCGTGCTCCCGCGCTGCAGCCGCGATCCCGACGACATCGACACATCCGCCGAGGACCATATCGCCGACGAAACCCGGTACCGCATTCTCTCCTCCGCCGGACGCTCCAACAGCGGAAGCGCACGGGGACTCGGCTGATCCCGCCGTCACCGCGCAAACACGGTGCGGTCAAGCAGGCGGAGCCGTTTCTCAAGACGGCGGGCCGCACGGACGGCGGGGCCGAACAGGGAGGAATAGGTGCCGCCGGGCGGCAGAGTGCGGCTCTCCGTCTGAAAATCCGCACGGAGCACATTGAGTTCCGTCCGGTGATTGTGGAGACGGTCGAACACCAGCGGCGTTTCCGGCGCAAGCTCCGCGGCGGACATCCCGTCTCCTATATAGATATAGTGAAACTGTTTCGCCGGACAGCTCAGGAGTTCCGGATCGCATCCGGATTCCCGGACCAGCTGTTCCAGCGTGTCGGGCAGTCTGCCCCTGTGCCGGGCGGTATGACTGCGGAGCGCCTCCCCCAGCGCGGCAAGACGTTCCGCGCAGAGACGCCGCACCTCTTCCGCCGGAGTCTTCTCCTCCTCCGTATCCTGAAAAAACAGAAAACAGGCAACGGAGACGGCCAGAGCCGCCGCGGCTGCCAACAAGTTCAAAATCCAGTTTTTCCGTTTCATATGCTGCCGTTCACCGATATGATATCCGGGAATTTGACGATCTGCCGGATCCCGCTGCGGCTGAGCACCAGACGGTAGCGCGTATAGCAGTCCTCCCGTCCCGCCATGCCGTAGCGGATCACGATATTGACGTGATACAGCCGTTTCCCGGGAACTTTCAGAATGGTTTCATCGTTATCATCCGGCAGAAAAACGTCTTTCGCCGGATTATCCATCTTCCACAGAAAGCGGCGGATGTTCAGCCGCATGATGTCCACAATGCCGTCGACTTTGAAATCCGTGAACAGATTTTTGCAGTTTTTGGAAAACAGCAGCACATGCTTCCGCGCCAGCATCACGGTTTCGCCGAGCCCGTGATTTGCAAGACGGGAAAACGAATCGCGGTCCCGGATTTTCAGGATACGCGGATCCACCTTGCTTTCCGGAATGAACTGGAAGCCCTCTTTGCAGACGCCGACCTCCTTGCCGAATCCGCTCTGGATCTTGGTCTTGTAATCATACAGATAGCGGCGCACTTTCGCCTGAAAATAAAGGCGCAGCCATTCTTTCAGCCGGTCTTTTCCCATATAGGAGAGCACCACGATCAGAAACACCAGCAGGGAAAGTTCGCTGTAAAAAAACTTTGCCGTCACGAACGTGACCACCGTCGCGAACGCCATCGCGATCCCCGCGGCGATACCGAACAGCAGATTTTCCAGCAGCACGCCGTCGCGGCGGATCGTGGTTTTCAGAAACAGCACGCTTGCCATGACCTTTTTCAGAACGCCTTCCCGGTAGATCAGCTTGTCATTGTCGGAGCCGGCAGCCGGAATGGACGGATAACCGCCGGCTTTCCGGTATTCGATCTCGTCGCGGATCAGCCGGATGATCTTTTTCTTGACTTCAACGGTCCACGGGAACGTTCCGCTGCAAGTCAGGAACGTCCACAGTTTGTAACGGTATTTGTTCGCAGTCAGGCTCAGGAACTCGTCCACGAACCGGAACATGTCCAGCGAATCCGCCGGAACTCCGGGAACTTCGATCAGCAGACGGAGCGAACGGAACTCCTGCAGAATGGAGACCGTCTGATCCAGATAATTCCGGATCAGCGTTTCAAAATTCAGGCTGGACGAGGATCGCTCCAGAAACGCCTCTTCGTCGCGCAGGGCGCTTTTCATAATGGAACAGAACATTTTCAGCCGTTCCTGATAGGCTTCGTGCATAACGGGATCGTCCGGTGCGAAACTGTATCTGCGCACAGTCCGTTCCAGTTTTTTCAGCGGAGAATCCCCGTCCAGATTCATTCCCCGCAGCAGCACGACCGGAGTTTTGAGACGGATATATTCCTGAAGATCCGCATAGAAATCCTGTTTGGAATAGGTCGTGGCGGAGAGGCCGAGGCTGTTCGGCAGAAAAATATAGGTATCCACATGATATTCGTTCTGTGTCAGATCCGGATTCAGCGGATAGGTGAATTTCATTTCCAGCTGATATTTGTCATGCTGTTTGAATATCTCATTCAGATTATCCATAAAAACGCCGTGCACATCTCCCTGAATTATGAGAATTTATGAATGATTCAGGGGATTAACATACAGCTTTTTTTGACAGATTCAAGTTGACGGTGTAAATTAAATCCGGGAGGCGGAAAAAAGCGGCATATTTTTCCGGCGGGGACTTGCAAAACGGGAATGAGGTATTATATTATAGCTCCTGTTCATGAAAAACAACGGCCGTGAAGGCTTTTTATTTAGGAGATACTAAAGTGAGTAACGTTTGTGACATTTGCGGAAAGAAAAAGTTTTCCGGCTCCACCATCATCCGCAGGGGCTTGGCGAAGAAAAAAGGCGGTATCGGTATGCACGTCGTGAAGGTCTCTCCGAGAACCTTTGAACCGAACATCCAGAGCGTCCGGGTGGTCGATGAAAACGGCGCGGTCTCCCGCAAAAAAGTCTGCGTGCAGTGCATCCGCAGCGGCAGAATCCAGAAGCCCTGCTGACCTTATTCCGCACGCCGGAACGGAGCCGTTGCAACGGCTCCTTTTTTTTCGCCCGGAAACATGGAGTCCTGACATGAACGAACTGAGAAAACAACGCGCGGAACGCTTCCGCAACACCGGTCTCTATCTCGTGATCGGGCACGAATTCACCAACGGAAGATCCGTCCTCGACGTTCTCGCGGCGGCGGCCGACGGCGGTGTGCGGACCGTACAGCTCCGGGAAAAAAATCTTTCCGGCAGAGAATTGACTCTTCTCGCCGAAAAATTCCGCAGGAAATGCGATGAACTCGGCGTACTGATGCTGATGAACGACCATGTGGACATCGCCCTTGCCATCGGAGCGGACGGCGTTCATCTCGGACAGGACGACATGCCTTTGGAAGCCGCGCGCCGGATTGCTCCGGAGCTGATCCTCGGCAGATCGACGCACTCCGTCGAACAGGCGCTGGAAGCTCAGGCTCAGGGTGCCGACTACGTCAACCTCGGTCCGGTCTTCCCGACCCGCACCAAAAACACTCCGGTTCAGCCGCTCGGACTCGAAATCATCCGCAATGCCGCCCCGAAACTTTCCATTCCGTTTTCCGTGATGGGCGGAGTCAAGGAGCACAACATTCCACAGCTGTACGACGCCGGAGCACGCATTTTCGCCATGGTCACCGAACTCACCCAGGCGGATGACGTCGCTGCCAAGGCCCGCGCCATGCGCGCTCTGTGGGAGGAGTGAACAACAATGCTGGCGGGAATCATCGGCGGTCTTCTTTCCGCATTTCTCCAGTCGGTCTCCTATGTTCTGTCGCGTCAGTATATCAATAAACACAAAACGCCGTTTGAACTGGTGGTGTTCTCTCAGCTCGTCATGGGCGTATTCGGCGCGCTGACGATCCCGTTGATTCTTCCGTTCACCCGCTTTCCGCTGACGCCGCTGTTCTGCGGAATGCTGCTGATCTGCGTGATCGCTTTCATGGCGGGACAGTTCGGATTCTTCCAGACTCTGCGGGAACTGGAGGCGTCGCGCCTCTCCTCGCTGCTCGGTCTGAAAATCATCGTGCTGGCGATCATCTGCATGGTTATCACCCGTTCCTCCCTGCATTTTCTGCAATGGATGGCGATCATCCTCTGTGCGGTCGGCGCTGTCGGCATGAACTTCACCGGCGGACGCATCACGCTCAAAGCCGCCAGCTGGCTCGGATTCACGCTGCTGATGTACGCTACATGCGACATACTGGAAGCGGAACTGATCTGGCGGATGCCCGGACAAAGCATCATCGTCAATTCAACCGCCGTCGCCGCGCTCATGTATCTGCTCCTCGGCATTCTGACGATCCCGTTTCTGCTGAAATATCCCTGGAACCGGACGAAGTGCAAAGACGCTTTCCCCTATGCCGTCACCTGGTATGCCGCCATGATCCTGATCTATCTCTGTTACAGCTCGCTGGGACCGGTCTACGGCAACATCATTCAGGCGAGCCGCGGCATCATTTCGGTGCTGATCGGCGCATGGCTTCTGCACCTCGGCATGGAACATCTGGAACCGCGCGTCGACCGGAAAGCGTGGATGCGGCGGTTCCTGATGGCGGTTGTAATGATCGTGGCGATGTGTCTTTATTCCTACGCCCGCACCCTGCTGGTGCAGCAATGAACCTGAACGCGGCTCTGCGGCTTCTGGAACAACAGCACAACGCAGTGTTCAGCATTCATATCCTGCACCCGGCGTTTCTTGAGTGTGAAGCACTCCGTCTGGCACCGGATCAGTATCTCCACCATGGGGAATTCTGCCGCACCACCAAAATGCACGGCGGGCAGATGGTCTGCGTCCGCAACAAGGACCGCAGTCTTGCCGTCGCACGCCTCGGCCATCCTTTTCACGGCACCTGCCCGTTCGGAGTCTGGGATTACGCGTTTCCGGTCAAACCCGGCGCAGAACTGATCGCGGTCATCTACGCCGGATCTTTCCGCATCGCGGACCAGTCCGCCCCCTCCCCGCAAACAGTCGCCGCCCTGCACCGTGCCTGCTCGTTTCTGAATGACCTGATCCTGCTGGAAATCGCCCTGTGGCAGAAAACTGCCGGAACCGGAAAACAGCGTCCGCCGGATTACTACATCCGCAACATCGAATTTCTGATCGACCGTCATTTTTCCAATGATCTCTCGCTGGAAGACGCGGCGGAAACTCTGCGGGTCACTCCGAATTATCTCGGAGAACTCATCAAAAAACAGACGGGGAAAAATTTCCGGGAACTGCTGTTGGAACGACGCATCCGGGAAGCCAAAGTCTATCTGAAACTGCACCGGAGTCACTCGGTCACACAAATCGCCTCCCTCTGCGGATTTCATGACAGCAACTATTTTTCCACCTGTTTTCACCGGATTACCGGCGTTTCTCCCCGCAAATACCGGGAATCCGGACAGGATTAACGAACGGATTTTTCCTTTTCCGCTTGTATTCCCTGTTTACCATGATACATTATTGACACGGGGACATTCCGGCATTCCTGCCGGAATGGATCGGTTATTGAACTTTTTTGAAAGGCGGGGGCTCCCATGACAATCGACAAACTGAAACACAAAGCGCTTTCCTGCGCACTTCCACTCGTTCCGGCGATCATGCTCAATTCCTGTACCACGATCGAATCCGGTTCCTACCAGGACCAGAAAACGTACGGGAAAACGGTCTATACGGAAGTCATGCAGAAATCATTCGACTATGAAGGTCCCGGACGCAATCCGGTGATCGTAATCCACGGTCTGCTCGGCTCCAAACTGGCAGACCGCCGCGACGGAACCAATATCTGGGGACAGTTTGCACTGACCGAGATGCTGACAGGCAACAAATTAGCCCGTCTCGCCCATCCGATGCAGGAGAATAAACCGCTGTCCGCATTGAAATCCGACATCACCCCCTCCGGGCTGCTGGACAAATCCCAGATCCGCGTCCTCGGCTTCTCGTTCGATTACGAGGGCTATGACATTCTCGTCAATGCGCTTTCCAAAGCGGGCTATGTCCCCGATGACCGTCCGCTTCCAAAAGGCAAAAATTTCTACTCGCAGTTCATCTTCTATTATGACTGGCGGCGCGACATCTCCGAAAACGCCGGGCGCCTCAAAGAATTCATCGTTGAGAAAAAACGCTATCTGCAGGAACGCTATGCGCAGCTCTACGGGCTTGAAAACCACGATATTCATTTCGACCTCGTCGCGCACAGCATGGGCGGACTCGTCGCCCGTTATTTCATGCGCTACGGCGGCACGCCGCTCCCCGAACGGGAACTGGACCTGCCGCGGCTGACCTGGGAAGGCGCAAAATACATCGACCGCGTCATCATCATCGCCACGCCGAACGCAGGGTATCCCGACACGCTGGTGGAACTGACCGAAGGGCTCCGGCTCTCGCCTGCGGCTCCTGCCTATCCGAAAACTGTCATCGGCACGTTCCCGTCCTATTATCAGATGCTCCCGAACGTCGAAAGCAACAGCGTCCGGATCGCCGGAACGGAAACGCCCGTTGAATACTTCCGGATCGAAACCTGGAAGCGTTACAACTGGGGGCTCACCGATCCCCGTCAGGATGAATGGCTCAAAATCCTGCTGCCGGACATCAAGAGCAGGGAAGAACGGCTGCGCATCGCCACGGATCACCTTGACAAATGCCTCCGCAGAGCCCGGCAGTTCAAGCGCGCCATGCAGATTCCCGCAGCCACGCCGGAAAATGTCGCAGTCAGTCTGCTCGCCGGAGACACGATCATGACCAGCTCCGTTCTTGCAGTCGATCCCAAGACCGGGCAAGTCTCCGTTGCAATGCGGGATGCCGGAGACGGCAAAGTTCCCACGATGAGCGCGCGACTCGACCTCCGGACACTCGAAAACTGGATGCCGTTCCTTGTCTCCCCGATCGCATGGAGTACGATCGTCCACCTGCCGGGCGGACACATGGGAATCATGAACAGCGACGTCTTTGAAAGCAATCTGTTCTTCCTGCTGCTCTCGACGCCCACGCCCTACCAGAAGGCTCACATGAAACACTACGAAGCCATTCTCCGCAAAGGGCTCTCCGCACATGCAGACGGAACGACGCGCTGAGCAGCATTCCGAATACAGACACATCCGGCTGAGCGATGACGTTATCGCCTGCCGGGATTCCGGCGGAAACGGCGCAACCGTACTGTTTCTGCATGGGTTCGCCTCGTTTTCCTGGACCTGGGAAGCGATGTTGCGGCACATGCCGGAAGAGGGATTCCGCTATCTCCGGGTCGACCTTGCCGGATTCGGCTTCTCGCTCGGAAATTCCGAAACGGCACTTTCCATTTATGATCAGGCGGAACTCGTCAAACGGCTGATCCTTCAGCTCGATCTCCGCCGGATCACGCTTGTGGGTCACGGCTTCGGCGGAGAAATCGCTCTGATTCTGTCGTTGGCACCGGAAATTCTCTCACGGCTGGACCGCCTCTGCCTGATCGCCTGCCGCGCACCCGACGACCCGATCCCCGATTATATTTCCCAGATCGCATCGCTCTCTCTGACGGGCGGCGGGCGCGTTCTGGAATTCGCGCGCTCCCGTTTTCTCGCGCGCGTTCTGCTGCAATACGTCTACGGCGAGCACAACGCCATCGACGGGCGGACGCTCGACGCATATTCCGCAATGCTGCGTCATCCGGGACGGCTGGACTCCATCATCCGCGCCGCCGGGGAATATACCCGGAATCCGGAAAACGACCTGCTCACCAACTCTCTTTCCGGTCTCGAACTGCCGGTTCTGATCCTTCTGGGGGCGGAAGATGCGGTGGTTCCGCGGAACTCCCTCGGCTTCTTTGCCGGGACTCTGCGCAATTCGCGCGGACTCCTGCTTCCGGATTGCGGGCATCTCCCGCAGGAAGAACATCCGGAACGGATCGCGGAACTTCTGGGCGCGTTCATCAACCGCCGTATGCCCGATGCCGCCCCGGTCGCGGCTCCCGCCGAAAAACCGGAACAGATACGCACCCTGCCCCGTCTTTCGCGTCTGTTCGACCGTTGGAGTCCCGGAGCGATTGCCATGATTGTGGTTCTGAAACTCCTCCAGTTCTGCCGTCTCCTCGGGGTTCGTGCGGAAGCGCACGGATGGCGGAAGCTGACGTCCGTTTTTCTGCGCGGGGAATACTCCAAATTCATGCTCGCCAGTTTCCGGCTGGATTACTGCGGCGGCGCCGTTCCCCGCTCGGCGGAAGAGGCCCGGCAGATACTGCTCCGGAAACTGTACGGGTTTCTGCTGGTGCATCAGGACCTTCACTGGTCGGTGGAACCGGGACTCTTTTCTTTCGGACGGCGGCGGATCTCCTGCTGCGACATCGTCGAAGCGCGGGTAGACGCCTCCGGCAATCTGCTCTCGCTCCATCCGCTGTTTGACAAGCGGCATTCGCACCTGCTCAATCTTACGGAGGAGCAGGCGGGCAATGCGCTTTCCGCCATTATCCGCATCTGCAACCAATACCGGGAAGCCGACTCCCGGACGCGTCCCGGTCTGATCTCCGACGCTCTGAAAAACTGGCAGAAACAGAACAAACGCTTTCATCTTCTGACCCGCCGGAATCTCCAGCGCTACGTCGAGCGGATCATGAGCGCCTCGTTTATCTTCTTCGGTCCATCCGTCAATGCGGAACATCCCCGCCAGCGGTTCCGCACCCCGGACCTACAGATCTTCCGTCATCCGGGCTGGGGCATGACTTGCGTGACAGCCCGGTTCACCGATGATCTGCGGGAAGTCGATCTCTGGTTTCAGTTTCATCACATCACCGCCGACGGCGCACCGATGCAGGAACTGCTCGGCGACTTGAAACGTCAATGGGGATCGGCCGGGCCGGTGGTCTATCCTCCGCTTTCCGGTCCGGTTTCCCCGCCGGAAACCATGGACTGCGGCGACGGCATTTTCCGCGCGCGTGTCTACCTTGACGCCACCCCGCTGCTGCGCCTGCGCAAGTATCTGAACGATCATTACGCGACCGCCATGAATGGTTCCGCCTCGCTTGCCGGTCTTATCATGTGGGGACTCGCCGCACATCCGGCGTTCCGCGGCAAAAAAATGCTTCTGCCGATTGATGCCGGAATTTCCCCGCAGGGAGAACGGGAACTGGGTCTCCTCTTCATCCGTCCCGGCAAATTCATATCCGACTCCGAACCATTGCGCGGCTACCTCCGTTTTCAGAAAGAGATGAACCGCCGCATGTCAAGCGCCCGCCGCGGTTGGGGGGAAAGCCACGAATTTCTCTCGCTCTGCACGATGCTGCACCCGTTTTTTTACCATGTCGCCCGGCATGTCGCTCCAGCCTCGCTGGATGAAATCGTCGGAACCATGGGAATCTCGATCATCCGCGATGCGGAAATGTTCATCAGCCCGCTGACCGATTTTCAAAAAAACGGTTTCATCACGCTCGGTTCGGTAAAAATACCGACGGAAAACGGCAAGTTTGCCGGATCGCTCTGCATCTGCGGCTCACGCACCCAGATCCGCATCTATCTGGAAGCCGTCAAGCACATGATCCGCCACTTTCCCGAAACCCTCGCCCTGCCGGATACTCCTTGATTCCCCCCTGAAGCCATTTGTCACTATATCTGATATTTTTGTCAGGATTCCTGATATATTCCTGTTTTATACCTGTTGACTTTTTATTTAAAATGTATTATAATTTATCAAAGAACCCAAAAATAAGGAGATTTTCGTCATGACAAAACACGCCCGGAAAACGCAGTTCACCCTTATAGAACTCCTCGTGGTAATTGCCATCATCGCTATCCTTGCGGGCATGTTGCTGCCAGCTCTGAACTCGGCACGGAAGACTGCTTACAAGATCTCCTGCGCCTCCAACCTGAAACAGATCGGCACGGCTTCCATGACGTACAGAAACGATTTTTCGGACTTCGCCATGCCTCCGGTCTTCAGCAGTTATCCGAGCCAGGCTCCCGGAGCACGCTACTGCCACCTTTACCACTGGCCCTACACATTCGGCACACTTTACATGAGCGGCAAACTCAAAGACAACGGGAATGCCGATCACAACGGCACTTCATGGAAAGCATTTCACTGCCCGGAAGATAAAATCCAACTTGTCAACACAGCCCGCCTCAGCTACGTTGCCGCCGGAACATGGGGCACTGATGACGGCGGACGTACCCATCTTAAAACGACTTCCGTCAAAATGCCGTCCCGCACCTATCTGATATTCGATTCCGATTTCAATAACGATTCCGCTTCGGGACGCTACGTCAATGCCAGCCCGAACTGGTCGGGAGCAGATGGCGAAGTGTTTGCCGAACAGCACAAATGGGTCGGAAGAGTCCACTCACTCCAAGCCAATATCCTGTACGTTGACGGTCACGTCACTACAAAACGAACCTGGAAAGGACTGGACAATCCCGATTCCCGCATGTACAGCGACAACCTGCTCGCAGAGCAGAACGGCACCAGAAACTGGGGCAACGTCGGTACCATGGACTTCTGACAGATTTAATACGAAAGGACTCGATATGAAACGGATTCTCTTATACACCCTGTTAGCGGGACTTCTGTTTCCGGCAGCAGCAATGGAGCTTGACGGACTGAAACCGCATGAAGCCGGGCGGACCTGGCACGGCAAAACCGCCGACGGTATCAATATCATGGTCTCCACCGAGCCCAGGGACCTGTTCCGTTCGCTGAAAACACGTTCCGCAGACGGCGAACTTGTTATCGACACCCGCGACTTCTTCAGGCTTCCGGACGCCAGAAAAGTCGTCATGCGTTTTTACGAGAAACGGGATCCGGCATGGGCGGGCAAACCGATGTCCGCCCGTGTGGAGACCGCGGCGGAACCGTCCGGGCAGATTGATCTCTTTCTGGAGGGAAACCGCGGCAAAGGAAATAAACATTATTATTCTTCCACTATTTATCCCGTCACCCCGGAACAGTCCGTCTATACCCACACCAATCCGCTCCCCGCGAATATGAATTCCGTCGGCGTGCGGCTTGATCTGCTCAAGCCTGCCGTTTACCGTATCCGCGACGCCCGCCTCGTTCCCGTGAAAGAAGAAAAAACCGACTCTTCCGTCAACTACATCATCAACGGCGGAGCCGAACGGGGATGGTACGCAACCGGAATGAACGGATTTGAATACCGCAAAATGGCGGATGACAACCGGATCTTCGATGGACGCGGCAGAACCTGGGACAAAGTGATTGACGTCGCAATCGACAATAAGATCCGGCGTTCCGGCAATGCGTCATTCCGCATCACCGCATCGCCGGAGCACGCAGGGCGCTTCAATCTGAATCCCGTCCCGTTCAAGGTCGGAAAGAGCGCCTCGTTCTCCTGCTGGATCAAAGGAGAAAAACCGAAACAGGAAATCGAACTCGGTCTCTTCCTTTCCAACGGGATCGCTTACGCGAAACGGTTCCGCATCACAGACGAATGGAAAAAATACGAACTGTTCATTCCCGAATGGGGTAAAAAAACACCCGGCCTCATCATGTACGGCGACACCGTAACCGGGTACGGAACCGTGGCAAAAGTCGTAACACCCTATTTCCAGCCGCTCAACGGAACCGCATGGTTCGACAATTTTGCATACAGCCTCGGCGGACACAGCGAATTCAAACCGGAAAACGGCGTCATGGTCTCCGCAAAACAGGGCGCGGACCGTCAGTACTATTTTGCCGGGGAACCCATAAACGTGGAGCTTACCCTCCGCAACCCGTCCGGTAAAACGGAAACGGCAAATATCAGCTGGGTACTGAACGACTTTTTCGGCAAGCCTGCCGCCCGTTCCCCAAAAACGGAAACCGTGACACTCAAACCGGGTGCAACCGTAACGAAACTGTTCACGATCCGCCCGCCCGAAAATCTGCGCGGAGCAATGAATCTGCTGTTTGACGTGAACGGCGGAAAAACCGGTCTCTATTTCGGCGTCACCGGAAAACCCGGCGCGCTGAGCCACCGCATCGGAGTCAATTATGATCCGGGCCGCGGCAATGTGACGAAAGCAATCCCCCTGCTGAAAGATTTCCGCCTCGGCGCACTGCGTCTCTGGTCCACATTCCGCTCCACGCCGAACACCGGATTCCGCGATGTGGATGAGTTCCACAAACACGGCTTTTATCTGATGATGTGTCTCGGACAGGAGGGGTTCGCTCCAAACTACATGATCCCGAACGATTTCGGTCCGTGGACAAAGACCGTCGGCGAACTCGCCCGCAAATACCGCGGCAAAATCCGTATTTACGAGATCCTCAACGAACCCAACATCTGGGGCGGACGCGTCAGGAATCCCGATCCCGCGAACTATTCCGATATGAGCGTCGAAACCAACGTGCGGACGATCCGGGAGCTTGCAAAAGCCGTCAAAGCCGCTGATCCGGGAGCTCTGATCGGCGGGCCGTCAAGCTGCCATACGGACATTTCCTGGACCTCCGGAGTCCTTGCCAAAGGCGGAGCGGAAGCGCTTGACGTGATTACGGAACATCCTTACCGTCAACAGCCCGAACTGCCGGACTACGAACCGGAGCTGCAGACGCTCCGCAAGATCGCCTCCCGTTACAAAACCGCTTTTCCCATCACCGCCTCCGAAGCGGGCGAACGCTCCACCGCGCAGTATCCGGACCCCTGCCGGATCCCGGATTACTCCCGGCAGCAGGTTGCCTACAACACCCGGATGATGCTGATCGGACTCGGTAACGGATTGACACAATACTATCACTTCTCGTTCAGTCTGGACTTTGAAGGATGCGGCTGGCATTTTCTGCTGCAAGGCAATCCGGGCAACAACTATCATCCAATACCCGGTCCGGTCATGTTCGCCTGCCGCAACGCGGCGGACCGTCTGGAGCAGGCGAAACCGGTCGAACGTCTCAAGCTCGGTTTCAACTACCGCTGCTATATATTCGACCGCGGCGACGCCCGCATCGCAACGCTCTGGAAGTGGAACGGAAAACCGGATCGCATGCAGCTCCCCGCCGAACTGAAAAACGCCGCGGTCTATGACGTCATGGGGACACGTCTGAATTCCGAAACCCTGACTCTGAACGAATACCCCGTCTATCTGGAAACCGGACTTTCCGCCGATGCCCTGAAACGCGCAATCCTCAATGCCGGATTGTCCACGGACGGCAGTGCGTTTGATGCGGAGTTTCAGATCTCCGGAGAAAAAGAATTCGCGGTCAAACTGCATAATCTCGGACATAAACCGATTTCCGGAACGGTCACGGCGGACGGCGAAAAACGTCCGTTCGGCCCGATCGCGCCGGAGGGATACGGAACCGTTGCATTCCGGCTGAACAATCCGGTCTCGCTGAACGACCGCCCCGTCCGCGTGAAAGTCGAAGTTCCCGCTCTGAACCAGAACAGGGAATACAACTGGAACCTGCGCGCCGTCCTCGCACCGAAAGCGCCGAAGGCTCCGGTGATCGACGGCGATCTCTCCGACTGGCCCGCGCAGGCAAAAGAAATCCCGCTTGCCCGGCAGACGAAGCTCAATCACTGGACGCCCGCGGAAGACAGGATCCGCGCCGCCGCGCGTCTGGCATGGGATGCCGATCATCTGTATCTCGGCGTCACCGTATATAAAAAAGATTATGTGGAGTCTCCGGTCGGCGTCTCCGGTCTCTGGCTCGCAGACGGCATTCAGTTTGCATTCGACCCGATCCGCAATGCCACACAGGCGCTGGAAGGATTTCAGGATGACGATTTCGAATACGCCGCCGCTCTCGTGAAAAATCAGCCGGTGGTATTCCGCAGCGCGGCATCCGCCGCAACTTATGACAGTCTCGGCAAAGAGATCGGCGTAATCAGCGAAGTGCAGCGCGCGATCCGCCGTTATCCGGACTGCACGGTCTATGAGTTTGCCTTCCCCCGCCAGAGCGTGAGTCCGTTCCGTCTCCAGCCCGGCGAAGCAATGCGGATGAATATTCTGGTCAATCTCGGCAACCGGAAAGGACGTGCCGGCTATCTCCAGCTGACTCCCGGCATCGGCGAATCCCCCAAGCGTCCCGGTCTCTTCATGGATCTGGTTCTGCTGCCGTAATCCCCGTCCAACGCCTCTCATCTCCCCGTTCCCGCTTCCGGAAACGGGGAATTTTTTATCGCGAAGCATGCAAAATTGCATAAATGATTGCACAAAAATCATGAAATGTTTCTATTTTCTGATTTTTCCCTCTTGACATTTTACCGAAAATGTTGTATAATTAATAATGCAAAATTACATGAAATGTTTCTAATCTCAAAGGATTTGCCTTATGGCGGAAAAAGGATCTGTTACACTGAACGATGTTGCAGCGGAAGCCGGAGTCTCCACGGCATCCGTCTCCCGGGTTCTCAATATGAACTCCCGGATCAGCAGCGCTACGCGGGAACGCGTAATGCAGGCGGTCCGGAAACTCGGCTACGATGCCTCGTCCATCACCCGGAAGGCTGCTGTGCTCTCCCAGTCGCCCGCAAGGACTTACCGGTTTGAAATGCTGCTCTGTCCCATGAGCGAGCAGAAAGATCTTCTGCTGCTGGAATTCTACCGCGACATCATCGCCGGAATCCAGACCGTCCTGCTCGAACGCGGCAATGCCGTACTCAGCACCTGTACGCTTCCCGCGGATCCCGCAAGTCATGAAAACCGGATGGTCGTAAACCGGCTCATGGAAGCCGATGTGGTATTTGTCATGGGACATCAGGGACTCCATCCGGATTTCTTCGACCCGCTGTTGGAAAAGGGGATCCCCGTTATCACCATCGGACGTAAAAGTTCCGACCGTCGCATCAACACAGTGGAACTTGACGACTTCGACGCCTCGCAGAATTTTGTTCACTATCTTGCGGGACTCGGCTATCGTCGTCTCGGCGTACTGGACATCAAAGCCAGCGGAGTTTTTCAGCGCCGCAGACTCGCCGCCATGCTCGCCGCGCAGGAAGAGGCGGACATGGAACCCGTCGCCTGCTGCACTGCGGACTCCACCGAAGACCGCGATATCCGTCTGGCATTCTCCCGCTGGTTCAATGCGGGGAACCGTCCAGAATGTATGATCGCCACCCATTTTCACGCCGCCGTTGTACTGTATGACTTCCTCCGGGAACACGGACTGCACTGCCCGGAAGATATGGGAATCGTTACATTCGACGCCAAAACGGTCATGCTTCCCGGCATCGACGTGGTATTCTCCGGTTATGAAACCTGTCCGCACGTCCTCGGCGAAAAAGCCGCCCGCCGCGCTTTCGAACTTCTGAATCCCGTTTACAAGGACGACCGCTCCCACAGGATCCTGATCCCCCTCCGCTTCCGGGAAGGCAACTCCGTGAAAGGGGGAATAAAATGAGATTCGCCGTTCTGTTTCTTCTCTTTCTTCTTGCCGGAATCAACGTCGCGGCGGAAACCCTCTCCCTTCCGGGGACCGGCTTCCGTTGCGATTTTCCGGGCGGAAAACCGGTCGTGGTCGATGTCAAAAGCGGCAAACGGCTTTTTTCTTTCAACGGCCTGACTCTCGGCTGGGGTCCCGGAAAAACCGGAAACGCCGAAGCCACCCGCCTCTCCCCGGACACCGTGCACGTACAATATGAAGTGCGCGACCTCGTTCCTGCGGCATGTACTGCGGACTATACGGTCAATGGCCCCCTGCTGACCATCCGCCTCGAAGCAAAAGTACCGGAGAACCGCAAACCGGCGGGCGCACTCTTTCTCCGCATGTGCTCCGGAAAACCGCAAAACAATCCCGTTTTTCAAAGCGGCATCTGGACCCGTCACCAACATGGCGGCGTCCCGTTTGAAACCAAAGGCGCCGTCATCCGCCGGTTCGATTTCCGGAATCTGAGCATTTTTGAAGAGATCAACGGAAATCCGGGCTGGCATTCCCATTCCGGCCAGCATGTCGCACTGCAGTTCGATAAAAAAACCGGAACCTGGTCGCAGACTCTCCGTTTTCTGATTCTTCCCCGCAAGACGCTGGATCAGTATGCGGCAACGTTCTTTGAACAAGCCCCGATCGGAATCCGTATCCCCGCCTCCGTTCCGTTCAATCTCTGGAAGCCGGGGGAAGAAATCTTTTTTGATGCGGAAATCGCCAATATCTCGGAAAAATCTCCTATTCCGTATACCGTCGTTGTGAAAGATTATGACGGCAAGGACGTCTTCCGCAAAACCGGAACACTGACACTTCCCGCCGGAGAAGCGGTGCGGCTCCGCTTTAAACCGTCTCTCCCGCAGGAACGCGGAATCTGGTTTGCGGAAATCCGGGCGGACGGAACAGCATTCGCCCGCACCACGCTGACCATCCTGCCCGATCATGTCTATCAGGCTCCGGAAAACAGCGTATTCGGTATCTCGGCGGCATTCCCCGTCCCGTCACGGCAGGACGTTGCCGGACTCCTCAAACGCATGGGCATCCGCTGGGTGCGTGAAATGAACAACGACAATTTATCCAAAGAATCCGGCGCCGCCGGGTTCTATCACTCGAACCGCAGCCGCAAGCAGTGGATCAGTGAACCGGAGAAACGCAATGCGTACATCCGGGAGATCCTCAGCCGCTGCCGGGAAAAGGGGTTCCGGTACTGGGAATTCCCGAATGAATGGAACATGAGTTCCCTGAACACGGGAAAATATGCGGATGTTCTCGTCAAAAACTGGATCGAACCGATTGCAAAGCTCCGGAAAGAGACAAACAGCGAAGTCCGGATCGTGGGCCCCGCTCTCGCCGGAGCCGATCCGGCATTTCTGAAAGCCTTTCACGCAAACGGCGGCTGGGATCTGATTGATGAAGTGTCGATCCATCCCGGACGCGGCAATTTTACCGCGGATTACGCCGGGCACGGTTACTGGACCTACTACGGCAGTATTCTCAGCGCCCGGAAAACGCTCCGGGAACTGGGGGAAAAACCGCTTCATCTGACAGAGATTTACGCCTGTACCCAGCCGAACAGCTGGTGGAAAGACTCCTATCGCCAGGCGGCGGAAAACATCGTACTCTCCTACGCGCTGGCAGTTGCGGAAGGCGTGAAAAGCGCGCTGTTTTACCAGCTTCACGATGGAGTCTGGCACAATCCGGGCGGCATCCGCCCCACCGATCATGAATATCATTACGGCATTCTGCACCGGGACGGAACGGCAAAACCCTCCCTCCCCGCATTCTGCGCAATCGCCGAAGCGATGGACGGCGCATCGTTCCTCGGTTGGATCCCGTTCAAAGATCCGAAACGGAAAGGACTGCTGTTTGAACGCCGCGGACAGGAAATCGCCATTCTCTGGGACCGGACCGACGGTTATATTCAGGCGAAAAAATCCGCGGACTTTGCTCACCGGGAACCATGGGTCGATCACTGGAAGAGCTTCCGGACGGCGGAAATTCCCGTCGCGGGAACGGAACTGACGCTCTGCGACGCCATCGGACGCCGCAGAACACTCCCCGCACCGGGAAACCGGGCGAAACTCCGTCTGAGCGGTTCCCCGGTCATTCTTTACGGAACAAATTTCAAACCAACAATAAAATAAAAAGGAGAGAATAATCATGAAAGTATCAAAACGGATTCGAAACGGGTTCACCCTTATAGAACTCCTCATCGTAATCGCAATCATCGCCATCCTTGCGGGTCTGCTTCTGCCCGCTCTGCAGAAAGCGCGGGACCGGGCGGCAAACATTCAATGCACCTCAAACCTGAAGTCGATCGGGACCAATCTGATGCTGTATGTCAACGACAACAATTCTTATCTTCCGCAGCTGAGAGCGGCATGGAAGCCGGAATCATTCCCGCCGGGACATCAGCAGAACAATCAGTGGATGTGGGAAATCTATCTCCGTTACAAAGCCGGGAAAAAGACGTTCCTCTGTCCGGGAAATCCGCGCAAAATCTGGACGTCCTGGGAAACAAGCGCCAATTTCATCCCCGGCCTCGGCGTGGAAACGAACTGCCAGGGCATCGCCCCGGAGAACAAACACGGATATCTGATGTATGCAATCAACAACCGCTGCGGCTATACCGCCAACGGGAACACGGCCCGCATCAAAAGTCCCTCCACCTCAATGCTCTCATTCGACTACGGACTTCCGACATTCAACAATTTCGGCACCGGAATCTGGACTGCGCTCCGCAGCGTCACAGAAACAATCCTGAACGCCGAATGGCCGCGCGATCATAAAAGCCGCGGACTCAACGTCGTATCGTTCGACGGGCATGTCAGTACACTGAAATACCCACGCAATCCCGGAAAACTGCACATGGGAATCTCTGAAGAAGACGCCCGCAGCATCAACTGGTTCCTCTGGCAGGGAAAGAAGCCCTGATCATGAAACAGAAACTTTCCGTCATCCTGCCCGCCGTTCTCTCCGCCGCGCTTCTGTTCGCGGCGGACGATCCGCTCCAGCGCGCCAATGCCTACACACTGGAACTCTCGCCGGAAATGAAGCCCTCCGCGCATTTCTTCCCGCTCAGCATCCTGCGCAACGACACGTTTGAAATTCTCGCCCCGATGGGTTTCACGTTCACCGATGCGGGCGGACACTGCTGCTACGAATTTGCAAAAGGGAATCCCTGCACCTATCATACAAAAGTGTCCGACCGCGGTCCTGTATTTGTCAGCCTCTGGGCGGCTCACACTCTTGCCGGTTCCCGCAAGACGAAACACTATGGAGAACTCAAAAATTCCATGTCCGAAACCGGAAAGCCGCACCGCCGCCATGACCTGAACCTCAACGACGCCAGAACCCGCCGGTATGTGCTCGACTGTCAGGGCGCCACCGTGCGGAAAATCCATTCCGTCAACGGCGACCGCCTGTTCATGTGGCACCTTGACAACGAATGGGAGCTCCCGCTGGACTACTCCCCCGAAGCCAAAGCCGCATTTGTCAAATTCGCAAAAAAACTCTACAACAACGATCTCGCCAAATTCAACAAAGTATGGAATGCGGATTACAAATCGTTCGACGACTTCATCGCCCCCGGCTTGAATGATTACAAAACCCGGCCCGGAGCATGGCTCGACTGGCGGAGATTTCAGGAAGAGACCTACACGGATTTCATGGCGGAACGCTTCCGGAACGTCACCGAAAACGATCCGCTCAAACGGCGGGTCGTCTTTAAAGGAACGCAATGCACGCTGGAAATGCCGGCTGTCGCCCGTGTGCGCGTCAACAATCATGAAATGCTCGCGGAAAAGACCCGCGGCTATGCTCAGGGCTGGTATGCCATCGACATGTACGGAAACGGCGACCGCAATGCTTACGAGTACAACAATTTCTATCAGAACATCCGTCCCGCCGATCCGGCGGACCGATCCCGGAACTGGGGCGTGTTCGCCGCGGAAACCAACAATCATGCCGGAACCGGGTGGCAGTTTGCGGAAACGTTCTGGCGCTCGCTTGCAAACGGGGTGAAGGGATTCAATTTCTTCACGCTCGGCTACTTCGGCGCCAGGCATGACTGGGCGACATTCGCGTTCACCAGCGCATACGACGGTTCCCGCACTTCGCGGTTCTACTACGCATCGCGCCTCGGTTCTTTCATTCACCGCACGGAACGCTTCTGGGCGGAATCCATGCCCGATTCCAAAGGCGGAATCGCCATGCTGATGGCGCAGCGCGATGTTCTGCTCTCCGATCCCGCCGGGGCAAGCCGCTGGGATTATTCGCAGAACAACCGGCTGAATGTATACCGGCATCTCCGCTCCGCCGGATACCGTGTCGACGTGCTTTCCTATGGCAAGCTCACTCCCGCATACCTGAACAATTACGCCGCTCTGGTGCTGGTCGGCGCGGACCATCTTTCCGCCGCCGAATGCGCCGCCATTGCGGATTATGTGAAAAACGGCGGTGTTCTGCTCGCAGATGGTCAGACAGCCTTTTTTGATGAACACCACCTTATCCACCGCGGACTCGAATCCGTACTCGGCATCCGTATGGGAGCCGTCTATAAAGGCATCGACGTCTCCCCCGATGATCTCTGGTACCGCACGGACAGCGGCGATCTCATCCGCTGCGACGGCAAAGTCCTCGGCACTCCGACCACAGCAGCGCTCCTTAACAAACGGGAACTCTTCGACAATTACAAAGCGCCGATGCTGACGGAAAACCGGTTCGGCAAAGGACGTGCGTTCTGGTTCAGTACGCGGCTCGGCGTAATGCGCGCCGAATCCGCGCCGGATCATATTGTTGCGGACTGGCTTGCCGGAATCCTCTCCGCCGCCGGAGTAAAACCTCAGGCGGTTGCCGATCCCGCCGTACCGGAACTCCGCGTGGAATCGCCAAACGTGGACAAAGCCGGAAACGCCGTAACGGTCATTGCCAACACCGTCCGCGAACCGGTACAGGCGCGCCGTCTGACGGTCCGTCTTCCGCGCGGCGATTACCGTTACGCATTCTGGACGACGGCGGAAACGACCGCCCTCTCTCCGCTTTCCCTGCGCAATCTCGGCAACGGGCTTTATGAATTCCATCTGCCGGAAATCCGCACGGCGGGCGCGATCTACACCCCGCATACCTCCGCACCGATGCTTGGAATCCGCATCGACGGCATAACGACTCATCCGGCAGCCGACCGCTGGACTGCGGAACTCCGTCCCGGACAGAGCTTCGAGGTTACCGTTCAGGTTGCCAATCCGCAGGAAGGCTCGCTGGAGCTCAAAGGTTACGCAGACTGGACCGTTTCCCCTGCGTCGGCTGCCATTTCCTCCGGTCTTCCGGGAACCGTTGCGGAACGGAAATTCCGCATCACGCTTCCCCGCGAAAGCAGGCATTTCAAACCGAACATGGTCTATCCGCTTGTTGCGTACTTTTCTCAAAACGGAAAAAAGACAGCAATCTGCAATGCAATCGTGACTGTTGCCCCCGCCGACCCGCTGAAACAGGAACATCTTCTGACGGACGCACCGGGCAGCATGTACCGTAATATGCACCTGGAAGCCATCCGCACCGGAGCGGAATACCGGATCGAACTTCCCGGCAAAGCCTGGCGCGGCCCCGCCTCCGCACTCGCGGGAAACGGACAGGTGCGTTTCTTCCGGGCGGGAAAGGCTCCGGTGCTTTTCGATCTGAAACATGAATACGGGATCACGCGGATTGCAGTCGACACCCCGGCGGCAAATTCCCCCGCACTGTCTGCGGAATTCAGCCGCGACGGCAAGCAGTTCACTCCCCCGGTCTCATTCCGGAAAGAGCTGAAAATCACTCCGCAAACCGCCCGTTATGTGCGCGTCACATTGGATTTCCCCGCAAAAAACGGGGTCGCGGAAGAAATCCGCATCTATGGAAGAAAATTAAAACCGTAAGCGGAAACAGCATATCATCCCGACAAAAAAACGGACCGGAGCGTTTCAACTCCGGTCCGTTTTTTCTGTATGACTGCGGAAGTCTGTTTATTCCAGATAATCCACAAACAGTTTTTTATCGCTCGCTTTCATATAGGCTTCTTCGGCGGAAATGATGTCATCCATCAGCAGTTCTTTCAAACCGCCGTCCATACTGCGCATCCCCATTCCCTTGTTCGCCTCAATAATTGTGCGGATATTGGAAATCTGCCCTTCACGGATCGTGTTCGGCAAACCTTCGGTCCAGAGCAGGATCTCATGACACGCGATACGTCCTCCCGCCTTCTTGCGGCAGAGCAGCTGCGAAACAACCGCCTGAAGACACTCCGCCAGCATGGTGCGGATCTGCGCCTGTTCGTTCGCTGGAAACGCGTCGATGATACGGTCGATGGTCTTCGGCGCATTGTTGGTGTGCAGGGTGGCAAAGACAAGCATTCCCATCGCGGCGCAGGTCAGGGCAAGACGGATCGTCTCCATTTCCCGCATTTCTCCGATCAGCACGATATCCGGGTCGGACCGCATCGCGCCGCGCAGAGCGATCGGGAACGATTTGCTGTGAATGCCGACTTCCCGGTGGACGATGGTGCAGTTCTTGTTTTTATGCACGAACTCAATCGGGTCCTCAATGGTGATGATATGCCGCTTCATCGTATCGTTGATGTAGTCCATCATCGCGGCGAGCGTGGTGGATTTTCCGGATCCGGTCGGTCCGGTCACGAGAACGAGTCCGCTCTTGATCTTGCAGATATCCAGCAGGATTTCCGGCAGTTTCAAATCTGCCACGGTCAGAATCTTGCTGGGAATCTGACGGAGCACGGCGGCCTGACCGTAATAGTTGTACATGTAGTTGCAGCGGAAACGCGCAAGTCCGGGAATCTCATACGCAAAGTCGAGGTCGTGCTTTTCCAGATAGGTATCCCAGCGGTCGGCGGGCAGGCAGATTTCCTTGAGCATTTTCTCCATGAACTCCGGCGTCAGAATAAAATCGTTCGCCGGCTTCAGATTGCCGCTGATCCGGTATTTCGCGGGATAATTGATCGAAAGATGCAGGTCGGAGCCTTTCAGGCTCAGCATTTCTCTCAGATAATCGTCAATAATGGGCATGTTCGGACTCCTTGCTTACTTTTTCTTTGCCGCGACCAGTTTTTTCGCTTCTTCCACGGCGACAAGTCGTTTGATTTGGTCGATGATGGAGGTGTCTTTCATATACGCCAGCGCGGTATCGGCGGTGATATGTCCCGCCTTGTATTTTTCCAGCAGATTCTGGTCAAGCGTACACATGCCGGCTTTACTGCCGATCTGCATAGTGGCTTTCAGCTGGTAGATCTTGCCTTCACTGATGATATTCGCCACGGCGATCGTGTTGATCAGCAGTTCGTAGGCGATCGTGAGTCCGCCGTTGGCGGCGGGAATCAGCCGCTGACAGACGATGCCGCGCAGACTGCCCGCGGTCATCGCGCGGATCTGCGGCTGCTGGGAAGGCGGAAACACGTCAAGCACGCGGTTCAGAGTATTGCCGGCGTCGCAAGTGTGAAGGGTTCCGATCACCAGATGCCCCGTTTCGGAAGCGGTGATCGCGTTTTCGATGGTTTCCAGGTCGTGCATTTCTCCGATCACGATAATATCCGGGTCTTCACGCAGCGCGCCTTTCAGCGCGGCATGGTAACTGTTGGTGCAGGAACCGATCTCGCGCTGGGTGATCTGACACCCTTTCGACGTCTGCACGATCTCAATCGGATCCTCTACGGTAATCACATGGTCCTCGCGGGAATTGTTCGCGACTTCCACCATAGACGCCAGCGTGGTGGTCTTGCCGGAACCGAGCGGACCGGTCACAAGGATCAGACCGTTGTTGTAGTCCAGCAGACGGCGGATATTCTTGGCGTCGGCAGGCAGAAAGCCGAGTTCCTCCAGCGACATGATCTTATCGGGAACCAGACGGTACGCCCCGGACATGCCGTCCTTGTGGAACATCAGCGCGGTACGGAAACGCGCACGGCCGATCTGAAGTCCGAGATTCATATCCTGATTCCGGCGGAACGTTTCGCGCTGTTCCTCCGTCAGAAGCGCCATGTTGAGACGGACTACGTCCGCGTCCGGAAGAACCCATTCGGGATCAATGCGTTCCAGTTGCAGGTTCTTGCGGATGAACAGCGGCGAATTGGAAGAAATGTGCAGGTCGGACGCACCGTAGACGCGCAGGGCGAGCAGAAGCTGACGCATGGTGTCGGCGACCTGTTCATCGGTCATACGGGATACGTCGCGCAAACTCGGAATATCCCCCGCCTGATACTCCACATCGGCAACCGGACCGGACGGCTGGGCGGGAGCCTGTTCCTGTGCGGCGGACTGTCCCCCGCCCCAGTCGGGAACCGCACCCGCGGCAGCCTGCTGCTGTGCAAATACGATCACCTGTTCCAACTGGGAAGCCCAGTTCTGGGCGTCCTCCTGAGACATTCCCGCACACAGACGGTTGAGAACCTCCTGTGCATAGGTCATCAGGTCAGGTTCGCCTCCCAGCGCATTGTTGATTTCCATTCCCTGCCCGACCTGCATGATATTGTTGTCGACCAGAGTCTTCAAAAACCATTGTGCATCCAACTGCATAATCTGCAACTCCTTCCATATTCAAAACAAGTATCATGGAAACATAGAAGCGCATTCCCGTTTTTTCAAATCGGAAACAGGAGATTTTTGCGATTTATTTCTCTTTTTGCCGGGACATCAGGAACGGAACAGTGTCTGCTCCGCGATCTCCCGGATTTCCAACGCTTTTTCCGGTGCGGGACAGACCTCCCGGCAGGCTCCGCAGCCGATGCAGAGCTCCGGCGTCACCCGCGGCGCTCCGGTCCGCCGGAGCGTAATCGCTTTCACCGGACAGACCCCGGCGCACTTCCCGCACTGTTCCCCATCCTGAAACACGATGCAGTTCTGCGGAATAAAATGGACTTCGGCAATACGGGTCCGCTGTTTCTCGTTCAGCGTCAGCGGACGGATTGCACCCGTCGGACAGACCTGTGAACAGCGGTTGCAGTCGAACCGGCACGAACCGCGCGAAAAATCCAGCGACACCGGGCCCGCGCCATATTCCGCCGGACGGATAATCCCCGTCGGGCAGTTCGCCGTGCAAAGCTGACACCCCGTACACCTGGAGGCAAACCGGACCGCATTTCCCGCACCCGGCGGAAGGATGCGGAACCGTCCGGCAAACTCCGCAAACTTCCGCATTCCGGCCTTCGCCAGCACCGCTCCCGCGGCAAGTCCGGCAATCAGTGCACCTCCGCCGATCAGAAACGCCCGGCGGGACACATCGACCGGCACGCTTCCACGCTCCGGACGGACCAGCTGAATCCCGTGAAGCGGGCATCGGGACAGACAGTTCATACAGCGGACGCTGCGTTCATTGTCAATCGTTCCCGTGTCCAGATCAATACAGCCGGACGGGCACTGCGCAACGCATTTCCCGCACCGGACGCACTTTCCCGTGATCCGCAGCTGAAACACTCCGTGCTTTGCAATCAGTCCAAGCAGAGTTCCGACCGGACAGACCGCTGTACAGTAAATCCGTTTTTTCCAGACCGCCAGAATCGCAATCACCGCAAGCGGGACAAGGGAACCGAGAGAAAACGAGGCGACGATCCGTCCGAAACCGGAATAAGGATCCAGCAGAAAAAAGCCTGCCGTCCATCCAAACGCCAGCATTCCGAACACCACTCCCGCAACGGCATAGCGGAGCCACGCGAAATTCCGGGTCTCAACGGCTTTGCGGCGGGAAAGGAATCCGATGACATCCTGCAAAATTCCAAGCGGACAGAACACCGCACAATAGAACCGTCCGAACAGGTATGTCACAAGAACGATTCCAAGCACCGTCGCCAGCGTTCCGGCGGAAAACGCCGCGATCAATTTCAGCAGAGCCGGACCGAACTGTACATGCAGCAGCATCGCCCCCATTCCCGCCAGTCCGGTAAACGACGCCACGGCGACAGCGAGAAAAACAGCAGCGGCGATAATCCGGACAACTCTCCAACTCACTCTTTTTTTCATCGTCAGAACTCCTTCTTCTGGATTTGCTGTGATTCGGGAAATAAATACACCTTAGAGCAGCTGCAAGTCAAATCCAAAATGCGGATTCCCGGAAAAAAGATTCATTATTTCTCTTTCGTCAGCCCGAAAACGGAATACAGCACCGGCTCATATCCCGCCACAATCGAAAATTTCGCACTGGATCCCAGTTTCAGCGGACGCCCCTGCGGGTCGATCGTGATCTGTACCGGATACATCGCCATCCCGGTCTTCTCGTTCTGTATCGGCGTATCATACACGCGGTCCACTCTGCCGAGAAAAATCCCGTATTCCAGACGGTTGAACACTTCGCTCGAAATGCGGACCGTCTGTCCGGGGCGCACCTTGCGTACCAGACTCTCGTTCACATAGGCCAACCCCTTGATAAAATTGCCGGCGGAAAGATTCGCTGCAACTTTTCCTTTTTCCACATACATCGTGAACTTGCAGGGAAGATTGACGATGCGTCCATCGACCGGCGCCACCAGTTTGCAGTCGTCGATATACCGGCGGACGAATTTCAAAGCGGAGCGTTTGCCTTCGATCTTCGCCTCCACAAGCGCCACATCGCGCTGCGCCTTTTCAATGTTCTTGCTGCCGAGCCCGTTCCGGACCATTTCCAGATTCTCCTGTGCCCGCGCAACCTCCGCAACGTTCTTGATGTATTCGATTTCCGCATTTTCATATTCATGCTGGGAAATCGCATGTTTGTCGCGCAGGCTTTCCAGACGCTCCAGGCGGCTGGCGGTCCGTTTCAGACGGTCGCGGCTCTCTTTGAGGTTGGTCTCCGCATACCAGAGCTCTTTCGGCAGCGGATTGCTCTTGAGCGTCGCCAGCTCTGCCTTCTTCACCTCCAGTTCCGCCTCCAGCTCCCGGATCGACGCCAGAATCGCGGTCTGTTCCTCCTCATAAGGCGTGGCGTCGATCTTCGCGATGACATCGCCTTTCCGGACGTCGCCGCCCTCGTCCACGTTCAACGCCAGCACACGGCCGTCCAGATGACTGACCACGTCAACCGGCAGTTCGGACGTGATCTTTCCCTCGGAATAGATCACGTCTTCGATCTCGATCAGGAACAGCGACGCCACGCCGAGAAACAGCAGAAACGCCAGACAGAAGCCGATCACGGTGAAAAGATGCAGTTTGCCCCGGAAATCCGGTTTGTGCGTATAAGTCGTATGTATGTTCATCATAATGACTCCTTTGCCTCCCCGCTATTCACTCCGGGACTGAAGCGTCCCGCCTGATAACTCTGCGACTCCGGCTCCTCATGCTGTTCCTTGAGCTGCATGGCGTAAAGTGTACGGTATGGACCATCCTGACACAGCAGCTGTTCGTGCTGACCGGTCTGAACGATTTTCCCGTCTTTCAGAACGACAATCAGATCCGCATTGCGCACCGTGGAAAGACGATGCGCAATGATGATCGTGGTGCGTTCCGCCATCAGTTTGTCGAGCGCATGCTGCACGACGGCTTCGGAAATGGTGTCCAGCGCACTGGTGGCTTCGTCAAGGATCAGAACGGACGGATTGTGCAGAACGGTCCGTGCGATCGCAATGCGCTGTTTCTGTCCGCCGGACAGCGAAACGCCGTTTTCGCCGACCTCGGATTTGAACCCGTTGGGCAGGTCGCGGATAAACTCGTAAGCGTTCGCCATCTTCGCCGCCTCCACAATCTCCTCGAAACTGGTGTCGTCTTTTCCGTAACGGATATTCTCTTCAATCGTTCCGCTGAACAGGAACGATTCCTGAAGCACGATCCCGATATTGCTGCGCAGGGAATTGACGCTCAAATCCCGGATGTCGATCCCATCCAGCAGAATGCGTCCGTGCGTCACGTCGAAAAAGCGCATCAGCAGACTGGCGATCGTCGATTTTCCCGAACCGGACGGACCGACCAGAGCGACTTTCAATCCCGGTTTCACATCCAGCGTGAACGAATTCAGAATCGGTTTGTTCGGCTGATAGTGAAAACAGACGTCCTCAAACGTGACATGCCCTTTCGCGTGTCCGAGCCGGATCGGATTTTCCTTTTCCTTGATCTCCGGCATCGTCTCCATCAATTTCATAAGACGATCCGCGCTGACCGCACCCTCGCTGATCACGGGCGCGAAGTTCGTCATTGCCGCCACGGGATTGAAGAACATCTGAATATAGGTATAGAACGCGACGAGCTCGCCGATCGTCATCCGCCCGACCGACACCAGATAGCCGCCGACACCGAGTACCGCCACAAGCGTGTAGATGGAAAGCTGATCCATCACGATCGTCAGAGCGATCGAACGCATAGAAAGAGTCAGCGACATATCGAACGTCGGTTTCAGCCGCTCCATGAACATGCGGTTCTCGGACCGCTCCTTGCCGAACGATTTCACGACCTTGATTCCGTTGATCACCTCCGCCAGATTCGCCGATACCTCGGACATGTGCTCACGCAAAACCTGCGACCTCTGCTTGAGCATCTTGCGGAACGTGGAAAACACGAAATACACCACCGGAAGCACGAACAGACAGATCAGCGAAAGCGTCGGACTCAGAAACACCAGCATCACACTGACGAAGAGCAGCTGGAACATGCTCGACGCCATTCCCACGATCACCGTGGAGATCATCGCCTGAAGCGCGGCAACGTCGGTCAGAATATTGGAAATCAGCTTCCCGGTCCGGTACTCCTGATAGAACCGCAGAGAAAGACTCTGGAGGTGCTTGAACAGTTTCACCCGCAGGTCGAACAGCATACGCTGGATCGGATAATGCGTAAAATAATTGCTGGTATAAAAAAAGAACGCCCGGACCCAGTACAGCACGATCACTCCGCCAAGCAGAACGAACAGCAGGCGCAGATCCGACCCTCCAAGCGCCTTGTCGATAATGATTTTCAGCACAAGCGGCATCAGCAGACCGAGACAGGTACTGCACACATGAAACACGATGCAGACGTTCAGCATGCTCTTGTACGGTTTGACGAATTGATACAGTTGTTTAAAATGCGTCAGGTCTTTGTTGTTCATGATGGGATTTTTAACCAGGCTTGTTGTTGGTTGTGGTTTCTCAGCGGGTTTGCTTTATAACGTTCAAACGTTCTGATGTTCCATACTTTCTTAGCCTTTAAGAGTTTACAGCGGAAAAAACCTTGCTTAGGATGTACTTTAGCCCCCATCCGGATATTTGCAACAGCAAAACTGAAAAAAAAACGTTTTTTTTGCCGGCAGCCGTGTTGTCTGCATAATATCGAAACAATGTAAACAATTCCTTGTTTTTTTTGATTAAATGTTGACAATTTTCTTTTTTTAGAATAAAATATATTATTGAAGCAAAGGAGGTGTAAATGATGGATCCGGTTTTTCTCAACAAACTGAAACAAAGTATGCGTCATTGCGGCAGAAACGATACTGTTGCGATGATTCACAATTCCATGCTGGAATGGCTCAGGGGACGCGATGCCCCTGCCGGCAATGGACAGTTGATGCCGGTCAGCCATCTGGCGGATGCTCTGGGGGTTGCGAGGCAGACTGTTCAGAAGGTCTATCAGCTTCTGGAAGCGGAAAAACTGATTTACCGTCAGCCGAATAAACGAATCTGGTACATGAAGCATTCCCGCCGTTCCAATCTCCAGAATATTGCTCTGATTCTTCCGATGATGTTTTCCAATTATTATCTGCTTTCGACAGAATACGGTCAGCGCCATTTCGGTGTCTATTCGGGGATTGCCGACCGCGCGATGGAGCTTGGTTACGCTCTGGTGCCACGGCAGCTTCCGCCTCCCGGGGCCTCCCGTCCGGAAATCCTTGCCGCGATTGACGACATTTGTCAGCATTACTCCGGGGTGATTCATCTGGGGGAACGGCATTATGATTCCGATCCGCCTCTGGCGGAACTGGTCGCGCAAAGTGATCTGCCGCAGATTGCGATTGACTGCGAATTCGCACAGCCGTGGATCGGATCAGTTACATTCGATCCGGATAAGGTTGCTCATACGGTTTCCAGTTATTTACGCGAGAATGGACATCGGAGGATTGGCATTGTTTATCCGCATAAGCGGGTAAAACAGAAATATCCCGCCTGTTCTTATATAATGATCGAACAGGAAACCGTTCTGAAGTCCTTTGCGGAATCTTCCATGCGCTTTGACAAAATTTTTGAAATAGTCTCCGGAGCATCTCATTCTTTTGGAGAGGACGGGGGAAAGCAAGTCTTCCGGACGATCAAGGCACCGGATGCTCCGACCGCCTTCTGGTGCCGCGGCGATCTCCTGGCAATGAGGCTGATTCAGATCCTGAAGAAATTCGGCTGTTCTGTTCCGGATGATTTTTCCGTGCTTGGATTCGATAATATTCCTCTTGCCGCAATTTCTGATCCCCCTCTGACAACTCTGCAAAATCCGATCTATGAACTCGGTTATACGGCGATGACGCATCTCGACCGTTATATCAGACTTGGTCTGGATTCGTTTCCGCGCGTGAAGCGCCTTGCTCCTGAGCTCTGTATCCGTAAGAGTGTCGCGGCCCGGAACCCCTTCCAGGAGAATATTCAGCTTAATTCCAAAGAAATGGAGAAAATAAAATGAAATGCAGAACCTTTTCACTGATAGAACTTCTCGTTCTTATTGTAATAATTGCAATCCTTGCTTCTCTTCTTCTTCCCGCACTGAACAGCGTCAGAAAGAAAGGACAAGCGATTAAATGCGTCAACAATCTATCACAACTGATGAAGGGGCATTTTCTGTACGCGGATGCTCAGAATCAGTGGGTGATCGGCAGTCAGGCGAATAAAGCCGGGACAACAACTGCGCTTGGATGGTCCTATTTTATTGTGGAGGCTTTTCCGTATGTAAAAAAACAGATCATCCGCTGCGGCTCCAACCCTGTTCTGCCGAAGATGCTCTCCAACGCGACAGACTGGAGCTGGCGATGCTATGGCATGTATACTCCGAAGGATCGCTGGACCGGTACCTATTACAACGATCGTATTGATGAAACCGGTGATTTCGCCGTCAAATGTGAAGACGGAACCCGTGCATTCTGTCTGACAAGAATGAAAAGTCCTTCCAGAATTTTCCTTCTTGCGGATTCCGGTTCGTTTAACGATCCGCCGGGAAGAGCGTGTAATAAATTTCATCCGACATCCAGTGTCGAGAAAGATGCCGCCATCTTTCTGCTTCACACCAACCGTGCGAACATGGCCTTTGCCGATGGTCATGTGGAAGCGCGTTCCCAGAGTCGTCTGCGGAGCGATGGTTTTACACGCATTGCTCTGGAAAACGGAACCGTTCTGATCTTTTGAACATGGAATCCTAAATGAAAGGTTTTGTATATGAAACAAATGAGTATCGCTGCCGCATTCTGTTCGGCATTCGTTCTCGCCGGGGGAACTCCTCTGATGAATCTGGAAACCTATGATGTTTCCCGAATTGTTCCCGTGGATTTCACGGCTCCGCTCTGGGTGACGCCGAAACCGGTGAAAACCGATGGAATCAAAGTGGAAAAAGTGAAAACGGAAAACGGCTTCGCGCTGGATGTCAGAATTACGGATGACACTTTGCTGAATCCCGGTATTCTGCTGCCTCCACCGAAAGGGGAGCTTTACTGGGATCTCTCGCGTTATCAGCATCTCTGTGCGGATATCGAAAACATGGATGACGATCAGCAGGTAATTGTTTCCATTCGTGTGACCAATCCGCTCGTTGGCAGGAGACAGATTGCCAACAACAGCGGATTCGGACTGAATCCGAAGGAAAAGCGGACTCTGAAACTGTACTATCCGCAGGCCGATGAGTTTGCAAAGTGCCGGATCGACGGTCTTCGCGCAACTCCGCCGGGAATTCCCGGACTTAAAAACATTGATGGACGGCGGGTCGACGCCATCATTTTCTGGGGGCATAATCTGGCTGTATATTCCCGAAAACATTCCGCGCATTACCGGATCAGCAACATCCGGTTGGAAAAACCGTATACCGGACCCGGTGCTCCCGTCGACGATCCGGCTCGCTTCTATCCGTTTATTGACCGCTACGGGCAGTACGTTCATCAGGACTGGCCGGATAAAATCCATTCCGACGCCGATTTTGCAAAACGTCTCGACGAGGAGAAACGCTCTCTCAAGCCCCGGATCGCCGAGTGGAACAAGTGGGGCGGCTGGTTGAAAGGACCTCAGCTCAAGGCTACCGGTTTCTTCCGGACGGAGAAATATCAGGGGAAATGGTTCCTCGTCGATCCCGATGGCAGACTCTTCTTCTCTCACGGAATCAACGCCATCACTCCGAATGCCCTCGGCAGGGAGCGTGATCCGAAATGGTATGAAACCGGAAAAGTTGGACGTAAAAAATATAATTTTAATTTCATTCACGATAATTTGAAGCGGAAATACGGTTCTGATTATCAGAAGGTCTACTGGGATTTTGTCGGTAAACGGCTTCAGTCATGGGGCATTAACACGATCGGCAACTGGAGCTGTATGGAGGTCCAGCAGAAACATCACACCCCCTATACAATGGAACTGAGGCTCGCCGGCGCGAAAAAATGGATTCCGAAGATGGAAGGTTTCCGCAAGTTCTACGATGTCTTCGATCCGGATTTCGAACGGGTCCTTCGGGACAGCACAAAGGCTCCTGCCGCCGCGGCTGCGAAAAACGATCCCTGGTGCATCGGCTTCTTCATTTGCAACGAGATCAAATGGGGTGATCGGACTGCCATTGCACGGAGCGCATTTTCCGCTCCGTCAGACACTGCTTCGAAGAAAGAATTCGTCGGAATGCTGGAGACAAAGTATATTACGGTCGCGGCCCTTAACCGCAAGTGGGGAACTGATTACAAAAATTGGAATGAAGTCTTGAATTTGACCGCTTTGCCGGATCCGGAAAAGAGTTTTGAGGATATGCTGGCGTTCAACATGCATTTCCTGGATCGGTTCTATTTCCTCTGCCGGAAGACCGTAAAAGAGTTTTCGCCGAATCACCTTTATCTTGGTTCCCGCCTGCATCTCATCCGGCATCCGGAAGCTTATGCGGCCGCGGCCAGATACGCGGATGTTGTTTCCCGCAACATCTACAGTTGGAGCATGGACGGGTTCCGCGTTGCCGGACTGCCGAAAGATAAGCCGATCATGATCACCGAATTCCATGTGGCCGTTCTCGACCGTGGAATATTCAATGCGGATATGCGGCCCTCCGGAGTGACTCAGGATGATCGCGCTCATGCCTATCTGCGGATCATGCAGGGAATTCTTCTGCACCCGCAGGCGGTCGGGGCTCACTATTTCTGCTGGAATAATCAGCCGTTGACCGGACGGCTCGACGGAGAAAATTTCGCCATCGGCGTGATCGACTGTTGCGATACCCCTTTCCGGGAACTTACCGCAATGATGCGGAAGATCAGCGAGAATATGATGCAGTACCGCCTTGACGGCAAATACGAATGCGGGTGGGATCAATGAAACGTGTATGGATTGTTTGTGTGCTTCTTCTGCTTTTCCCTGCGTCTGTTCCGCTTTCTGCGGAGGAGCAGGTCCGCTGGGACCGTGAAAATCTGAAGGTTTCGTGGAAGCAGAAGATCTCGGTCTCCGCAGATTCCTCCGGCGGAGTGACCGCCGAGTTCCGGACAGGATCGAATCCGTGGCCCTATTTTGTGCTGGTTCCGGAAAACGGAAAGAACTGGAATTTTTCCCGTTTCCGTTTTATTTCCTTTGAAATCGAAAATCTCGACCGGGAACGTTCGGTAACTGGAGAACTCTGTCTGGGAATGTGGAGTCGCCATAAAATAGGGGTTTTCGTGCTGGCACCGGGGGAGAAACGCACGTTCACCTATCCGTTGAATCATAAAGGGACATCGCCGTTTGATCCGCTGTTCCGGGCAAAGGGAATGCCGTCCGGGTTTGAGGGAGGAACGAATATCGACACCTCTTCCGTGAAGAGTCTTCATGTGATCTGCGGATTTGTCCGCTACGGTCGTTTCCGGATTTCCGGAATCCGGCTTCACGGCCGTTATGAACCCGTTCCTGCGCTCCGTTCCCCGGAAACATTTTTCCCGTTTATTGACGGCTATGGTCAGTACCGCCATGAGGAATGGCCGGGGAAAATCAAATCGAACGATCAGTTGAAGGAATCGCTGGAGAGAGAGAAATCCGCCCTGAAACCGCGCGTCGCGGACTGGAATCAGTGGGGCGGCTGGAAGAGCGGTCCCCATTTGAAGGGTTCCGGATATTTCCGCGTGGCGAAATGGGAGGGAAAATGGTACTTTGTGGATCCGGATGGCAGACTGTTTTTTTCGCGCGGCGTGAATTCCCTGAGCCGCAGCGAATACTGGCTAACCGATCGTGGAAGAGCAAAATGCTACACCCGGAAACCCGCCGCACCCGGCCGCATATTTAATTTCTATTCCGACAACTGCCGGATCCGGTACGGACGCGACTCCTGGCACGGGTTTCAGTTCCGCAGGATGGAAAGCTGGGGATACAATACCATCGGCAACTGGAGCGATCCGGAGCTTTACCGCGGACGGAAAATGCCATATATGCTGAATCTGCCGCTTCCCTCCAAAACGTTGCGTTTCGGACCGAAGAACGAGTTCCGCGATGTCTATTCTCCGGAGTTCGAATCGGAACTGTTGACCGTTCTGCCGGAGAAATTCCGCTGGACGATTGACGATCCTTACTGCATCGGGTATTTTATCGGAAATGAGCTCCATTTTGACAACTCTGTCAAAGTCGCCGAGGCGGCGTTTCTTGCACCTCCGGAGCTTCCCGCAAAGCAGCGTCTGCTTTCCTGTCTCAAAGCAAAGTACGGGAGTATTGACGCTTTGAACAAGGCATGGAAAAGTTCCTATTCCTCCTGGGAAGCATTGGCCCGCCCGGAAAAACTTCCGGATTCCAAGCTGTGCCAAAAGGATTTTGAGGCATTCACGCTGAAATTCTGGAAACGTTTCTTTGAGTTATCCCGGCAAGCTGTGAAGAAGTATGCGCCGCATCATCTTTATCTCGGCTCCCGCTTCAAAGTCCAGGATTACAATAAAAAATGGCTGTTCCGGATGGCGTCGGAAGCATGTGACGTTGTCAGTGTGAACAGTTACGCTCTGCATCATGACCATTTTGTCCATGCGGGACTTGAAGATAAACCCGTGCTGATCAGCGAGTCTAGCGTCGGGCACCGGATGCGCGGAATGCTCGGAATCCTGGCATATCCCGGATGCGGGATCCATGCCCGGGAAGAGGCTCAGAAGGTGCTGCTGGAAAGTGCGGCGCGCCATCCGCAGATTGTCGGGATTCATCACTTCGGATTTAAAGATCAGACTCTGGTCGGGCGCTGGGATGGCGAAAATTATGGAATTGGACTCGTTTCCGTGACGGATGAGCCTTATCGGGAGTTCGTGGAATCAAATCGGAAGTTTTCGGAACAGCTTTACCCGTTCCGCCGGAACACAACGCCTGTCTGTCTTTCCCGCTGAATCTCTATCGGAACACGTTCCCTGTTCCGGTTTCCCGGACGAAAGATGCATATCGAAAAAACTCCGCCCGGTTTTCATGCCGGGCGGAGCGGAAAACAGCCGCAAAAGATTCGCGGTCAGCGTTCGGGATCAAGTCCGAACTGACGGAACCCATAGGAGTTGAATTCCCCTTTCGTGTTCTTCCCGACAGCCTCTTCCACTGCGGTAATGTCTCCCTGAATGTTCGCGGGAATCGCGGTCGCCGGAGTGACGAGTTCGCATTCCGCCACGATCACAAGCTGTGAATTCTTCGTGGATTCCCCTTCGGTCGAAAACAGCCAGCCGAGGAACGGAAGATCTTTCAGAAGCGGAACACCGGTCGAACTGCGGACGACTTCACTTTTCGTGATGCCGCCGATCACAAACCGGTTCGCGCTTTCGTTGCCGATCATGACCTCATTGTCGGAAACGTTCGTCACCAGACGCGGCGCACCGCTCGAAGCGTAACCGAGCAGGGATGTTGTCGAAACTCCGACTTTCAGGGTCGTGGCGTTCACGGTAACAGAAGGCACAACCGACATCCGGAACGCAAAACCATTCGCGACAACCGTGTTGACCGTCGGCCCCCTGCCCGCATCAGCGGGAGCGTTCACATAGAATTTGATGGAGGAATCGTCTTTGATCTTCGCGCCTTCCAGAGTTTTGTAAGAACCGCTGTAGCCATCCACGGTGAAAGTGGTCCCGTTGACTCCCTGAAGATCATAATTCGTCGTGGAGGGCGTCTGAATCCGGACAACCGCGAACGGGCCGCTGGCGGTCACTTTATATCCTTTTTCATTTGTAATGCTGAGCTCCGTCGGGTCCTTGACATAGCCCGACGAAATCGTCGTGGCGGAACCGTCGTTCTCCTGAACATCCGCCACGAACAGCCCGGTATTGCGGACCACAATCGTTTCCTGATTGCTTCTGGCGCGGACCTCTCCGGTCACGGCGACTCTCGCTTTGTTCTTGGAGACCAGAAAATCGAGGTAACGGGTGTTCCATTTCGGATTGAAGTTGATGAACTGCGCATAATTGTTCTTTCCGTTGCGGACCATTCCGCCGGCATAGGTTGCAGACCAGTTGTCGCGATAGGTCCCGCCCATGGAGAACAGATTTGCCCCCTCGTTGTTTTTCCACGCCTGGAAATCGGCGCCGATCTTGCCGTCGTTTTCCGCCATCAGCTCATACACGGTATACCGGATGCGGACCTGCGGATGCGGCACATCGTACAGTTTCAGCATCGCCTCAATATTTTTTCTGGAATAGAGCGCGGTGTTGAAAAACAGCACGTTAAGATCTTTGTCGTCGCGTACTTTGTCTTTTCCGCCGATCAGTTCGACCGTGTCGTTGGAAAGATTCGCGCCAACCGCTTCAACCATCGTTTTCAGCTCGGAAGCCGGACGGTTCTTCGGGAAGTAGACGAACTTCGGCTGTCCGGAGGAATTTTTAATCCCTTTCGCGTCAAGTTTCGCCACAATGGAGTCGATCCCCATTCCGTTGGTGTTATCCTTGAACCGGTATTCTTCGGCGGAGATGATCAGCAGCGCGGTACCGTCCATGAAAACCATGCATTCCACTCCGGCGGGAGCGCGGAGATACTGATTGTAGTAGTGGGAAAGCGGTATCGCGGATGACGTCGTCGTGAAATTGACGGGATTCGCGGAAACCGCTTTATTGCCCGCGCCGTTGAAAACGTTCGGATTCGTACGCATCGTCTGAACCATATTACGGAGATAGGGACGGATCTCGTAGGGATTCGCGTTCTTCAGCACATACGTCTTGGTGATGATCTTGGAATCGGAAGTGTCACGGACAAAGTGGACCGCTTCGGTTCCGGGCGTGATCCCGACCTGAAGCTGCGCCTGCACGTTGGAAGGGAAATACGCCGGATTCAGATTTCCGGTCGGCAGCTCATTGGCGATCGCCGCAACACCTGCCGCCGTACACGCCGCGCCGAGAAGCGCCGTTTTCAGATTCTTATTCATAAAACAATCCTTTCAATCTTATTTCGTCTCATTCTGAACAAGTTCGGCAATATCGGTGAGTTTGCCGGAGATACGGGAAATGTCGGAATCGGGATGAACGAACACGGGTTCCGCGGTCAGGAAGAAATAGGTCTTCTCAATATTCTGTGTCGTCGTACCGAAAATGTACTTGAGAACCGGAAGTTCGCAGAGAAACGGAACCCCGATCGTCTGTTCCACGTTCATGTGACGGGTCCAGCCGACGAGGAACGACTCCTGTTTCATGCGGATCGTGCCGTAGCCTTCCAACGATGTGGATTCCGTAAGCTCATTGCCGTAGTTGTTGCGCTCGACGACGCTGCTGTTCTCCAGAGTATACCGGAAGTCGAATACACCGGAAAGTTTCTTCTCATAATCTTCCGCGCTGTACGGAAGCAGACCGTTCTTATCGGGCTCCGCACCATCGAAACAGATGGTCGGTGAGGAAACGCTGAGTTTCAACGACGCCGTTTCGGAATTCTCCACATACGTTTTATCGTTATCTTTCTTGACAATGTTCTGATAATCGGGCGTAAAGGTCGTGGAGGCGGATTTTCCGTTGCGCAGCGTGATGCTGACATTGGAAACCTGCCGCGCCTTGCCGTTCTGCTGAAGCAGACGGATGAAGCTCATATCGAACGCGGGAGCGAAAAACATCGCACCGTATCCCCACGACATGCTGTCGGAAATAAACGGCATCAGACGGTTCGCGAGCTCTGCCACCTGAACGGTCTCGTTCCAGCGCCCGGAAAACAGGTCGGCTCCGAATCCGGCGATCTGGAGTCCGGGGCCGTTCTTCCACGCGGCGTAGTCGATTCCGATGTCGCGTAAATCGCTGTCACGGACTTCATACAGTTTGAACGTGACAATCACCTGCGGCACCGGACGGTCAAGCCATCGGAGATATTTGAGCAGATCGTTGCTCTTATTCGGCGAGTCCTTCCAGTAGATCAGATTGGACGCGGAATCATAAACAACGCGGGCGTCGTACTTGACGGAAGAGGTGTCTTCGGAATCCGCGGAATAATCAAATCCGGACGCATCGGAGGAAATTCCAGCCTTGAGCATCAGCGTGACCATATCCTGCGAGGAACGCCACCTGGGATTGTACACATAACGCGTGATCCCGGTTCCTTTGACGATCGAACCGTTGACATCCTTCACTCCGCCCGGACGGTCCATCTTCGCAACCATGTCATCGACATACGGCATCATGGCGACGGGGGTCGTAACCACGATCCACTGCTGATTCGCAGCGGAATAGTTGATGCGGTCGACTTTGGAATTGGAGGAATAACGCATTACCGCTCCGAGAACGAACGGGACAATGTCGTTTGCCTTGATGTGTTTGAGCGGATAGACTTTCGTAACCATGTAATCCTGCGCATCGTCTTCGATAAACCGGATTTTTCTGGTCTTTTCGGGATTGATACCTTTTGCCTGGCTGGCGGGATCGAATGCCAGCGCGGAAGAGACTCCTCCGGCGCAGATCGCGGCGAGTCCTGCCATTCTCAATGCATTGTTCATACAAACTCCTTGTTTAGGTTGACAAGCGGCGGTGCATTTCCATCCGCTTTACCTGAAATTTACATGCGCTTCTTTCAGTGCTTATGCAAGGAGTGTTTGATTTCTGTTAATCCCGGATCCGTTTGTCAACGGCAGGAAAACACGGTGCGGGCACGGTACGCCCGCGGAGAAATACCAGAAAGGCGTTTGAAAAATTTTGAAAAATAGAACTCCGAAGAAAAATTCAGCTTCTCCGCAACCGTCTTCACCGATTCCGAAGGATCCAGCAGCATCTGAGCGGCTTTACGGTACAGCTCATTCTGGAGATATTGTTTCGGAGTCTGCCGGAACGCCGCATGGAACTCCCGTGAAAAACTTCCGGCGGAACGGTGCATACGCTCCGCAAGCCCAGCAACGCCCAGTTCCGCATGAACATTCCCGCGGATATAGTTCAGGAGCTCTTCAAACGGCCGTATCTTGTCCGGATTGAGCTCATAACGCTCCGGCCAGTGACGATGACAGAACCGCAGGGCAAATTCCCGGCAGCGGGACAGCATCAGAACGGGATCCGATTCGGCAAAGATTTCGTCCGCCTCTTTCCGCAATGACGGGGAATTCTCGCAAATCCGGTGCAGGCCGCCGCTGAACACGTCCACTCCGGGGTACAATTCCAACTTGAAATGAATTCCGTAACGTTCGTTCCGCACGGTATGAGCGTATTGCTGCGCCAGACCGTGCGGAATCAGAGAAATATCATTTTCCCGCGCACGGTAAATCTCTCCCGTTTTCAGATTGGAGGTGACAGACGCATCCGCGCCCTCGGAGCGGATGCAGACAGAGATCATGTTGAACGGAAGCGTGTAGTTTCTCGTATACTCCAGCGACTCGCGGAACACGTCGACCAACGTAAAATCCGCCTGTCTCTCAAGCGGGAAAACCTGCCGGAAACACTTCCGTCCCATTGACATCACCGAATCAGAGAGGGCGCAGAGAACGCAGATATGCCAGCGAGCGCTCCACCGCGGGCACCGGCTCTTTCTCCTCCTCGTATTCCACGACGAACCAGTCGGTGCGGCCTTCGGTTTCGCACCAACTGAGAATTTTTTCCCACGGCAGATCGTCTTCACCGATCGCGGGTTCATAGCCGGCTGCTTTGGAATAGGGCTTCAAATGAATGCTCTGATTGCGTCCGGCATACTTGGTGAGTACGGCATAAGAATCCGCGCCGCCGCACATTGCATTGCCGGTATCCAGCTGAAGAACGACCTGCGGACAGGTGTTTTCCGCAACGATCTCCCACGGAATCTGCCCTTCCACCGGCTGATGGTCATGCGCATGACTGTGATAGCCGGTGCGGACTCCGTACCGCGCAAGCTTCTCCGCGATCACGTTCAGGCGATCCGCAAACGCTTTCCAGCCGTCCACGGTATCCGCCTTGAACCAGGGAACGCAGATATACTTGTTGCCGACCGCAAGGTTGCGGCGGAGCGTCGCGTCGAAATCGTTTTCCAAAGCATCAATACCCGTGTGCCATCCGGCGCAGACAAGTCCCGTTTCCCGCAGCAGAGAGACATAAAGATCCGTCTGAAAATGCGTGCCGTAAAATTCCACGCCGTCGTATCCGGCTTCCTTGATGAGCTTCAATGCCTGCAACGGATTTTCCTGGTAGATCTTGCGCAGGGAATACGCCTGCAATGCGATCGGAATCTGAATCATGGTGTTGTTCCTTTTTTTGTTGAATAATACCGTTTTTCCGGTGTAACTGACTTACTATACACCGGAAACAACGGTTGTCCAGTCCATCAGGAACTTTTTGTCCGGAAGTCCGGAAACATCCCCGGCGTCAAAGATCCCAGAGCCGGCGGACGTCGCTTTTCCGCACCCAGCCCTCGGCTGCTCCGGCACGGATGCGCACCCAGTCCTGGCGCGCCTCTTCGATCACAACCTCTTCGCCCGGCTGAAGGCTGATCTCCGTCAGTCGCGGCGACTGCGGGGACGGCAGGGCGTGAAGCGCCGCGTTCCGGGTCAGCAACACCGCCGAACGGGAATCATACGACGTGGAATTCTGCACCATGACCGCCAGAAAGGAAAGTCCGGCAGCGATCACCCCGATCCCGAGCAGACTCCCCCAGAGCCGCGGCTTCACGAACCGCCGCAGTCCAAACGCGGTAAACATCAGCGCCGCCCCCGCAAAAACCAGCAGCATCCATTCGTCCGGACGCAGCAGATCCCGCACATACGGCAGAATATCCGACGGCTTCTCCAGCCGGTGTTTCTCCGGAAGCGCCAGTTTCCGGCGGGTCAGATTCAGATTTTCCAGCACATCCGAATCGCGCGGAGCGATCCGCAGGGCGCTTTCGTAATACGCCAGAGCCTGTGCGCATTTTCCCTGCTGATACAGGCAGTTGCCGATATTGTAAAACAGTTTCGCCGACGGCGCGGAGGTTCGCACCAGCGATTTATAATAGGCTTCCGCTTCGGCAAAATGCCCCTCGTCGTATGCGGTCATGGCGGCATCGGGCGTCGCGATTTTCAACGGTGCCGGAACTTCCGCGGCGGAGAGCGTCACGCCTCCGGCAAGCAGAACCAGACAAACCAGTTTCGACAGTTTTTTCATCAGAGTCCTCTTGAATTCTTCCGTCAGACCGGCACCGCCTCCGAACGACCAGGAGGAATCGGAAAGTTTCTGCAGAACTTCCCCAAGCTCCCGGTCCTCTTCCCCGGCAATGGCGGCGGTTTCCCCCAGACTGGATCCGGGCGGCAGGTCCAGACAGTCGTTGACATAAGCGGCAATCTCCGCGTCCATCTCCGGAATCGCCTCCGGTTTCGCCGCATTCAGACGGTTCAGCAGGCTGCCTTTGCGTTTCGCCGCCTCTTTCCGGCGGTGGAACCACGGATCGTTCCCGCGCGCTTTCCGGTGCAGAGCATAGAACTCGGCACCGATCCAGAACGCAAGCCCCGCAAGAAACATCAGAATACCGGGCAGCAGGTAATTCCGCCAGAGAGGAACGGAAATTTCGTCGTAAGGCGCTTTCTTCAAATACAGAACGCCGGTCGGACCGCGCTGTTCCGTTTTCGGAACGGTCTCCGGCGGCGGTTCCGCGGCGTCAATTACGCGGCTTCCGGTGCCGCCGCTGAATACCGCCGCGGATTTCTCCACCGTCACGGTATGCGCAGACTGCGCATCCGCATACGTTCCGGACGCAGGATCAAACGTACTGAAATTCAGTTTGATCTCCTGCACGCCCTCGCGGGTCGGAATCAGGATATATTTGATCCGGGCACTTCCGGCGGCGGCATTCCTCTCCACTTCCGGGCTGTACACCCGGAATCCGGGTAATTCCAGCGCCGGAGCTTTCAGCGGTTCCAGCGCACCGTCTCCGCGGATGTCGACCGACAAAGTCAGTGCCTCGCCCACTTTGCCCGTGGCGGAAGAAAGCGAGGTTTCCACCTTCCACTTGCCGACGAGGCCGAGAAACTGAGCGTTCCCCGTCCGCGGCGGCAGTGCGCTGATCTCCACCGGCGGGAGTTCCGCACGGACCGCATGGCGCGTCATGCGCGAACCGCCGAAAAACGGATCGTCGAAAAAGTCGTCGAACAGCGACCTGCTCCGGCGGCGCGAATCCTGCGTCATAATGCCGACATTGCTTACGGCGGTCAGTTCCAGTTTTCCGAAAGAGATCGGGCGGACCGCCGTCCGGAATACATAAACGTAGTAGGGGCGGCCGTCGATCTCCGTCTGTCCGCGGCGCGGACGCTCAAACTTCGGATTCTCCGGATTCACGTTCTGATAATCGCGGAAAAGAATCTGCGATTTTCCCCCGGCACGGATTTCGGGCCACGCCATCTCGCAGCGTAAATTCTGCGCCTGATAGACCCGTACTTCCAGCGGAATCTCCTCCCCCGCGTAATACCGGCGGTCGCCGCCGGGAATGGAAAGCTCGGCAAAAATCAACTTGTCCAGCTCCACCGGCTCGGCAGCTCCCTGCCCGTTTGCCGTACGGCGCCCCGTGGAAATGCGCGGCGCGGTCACTTTGAACGAAACGGGCTGCGTGGTATACGAATTCCGTCCCGCCCGGACCTCCAGAGCGGGAATCGTGTAGTCGCCCGGCTTTTCCGCTATGAAACTGTAAATTCTGCTCGCCACATGAGACGCCCGTCCGTTGATGATCCGCGTGCTCTGGCTTCCGCTCCGCCCCACCCAGCGTATACCGGGAATCTCCGGCACGCGTGTCAGTTCGGGCATGGCGCTGCCGTCGTGCGTAATTGAAAATTCCGCCGGCATTCCGGTATACACCGGCCCCGACGTGATCGCCGCCGTCAAATCGGCGGCATGCACAGCCGCTCCGGCGATCAGCGCCAGAAATGCGGCAAATAATCTGCTGTGATTCATAATCATGATACGGCCTCCCCTTCTTACCAGTCTTTTGCAGGCGCGGCGTTTTTGTAACGCTGTTTGCGGTACGCTTTGATGGCGTCGCGCAGATCCTTCTCATCCTTGGCCATGTCTTCAAGAATGGAAGCCGCCTGCCCTTTGTCAATATCGCCCTCTTCGGGCTTTTTCTCCGCGCCGCCCTGCTGCGGACGCCGGATATCGGAATCATTGTTCTGCTGATCCTTGCCGGACTGATCCTGCTTCTCCGGTTTCTGATCTTTCCCGTCCTTGCCGGACTGATCCTGTTTCTCCGGCTTCTGATCCTTTTCATCTTTCTGCGAATCGCCGCCCAATGCATCAAGAGCGTTTTTCAAATGATCTTCCGCAGACTTGCTGTTTCCGTTCTTCTGTTCCTGCTGAGCTTTCTCCAGCTCCTTTTTCGCCTGCTCCGCAGACTTTGCAAGATTCTGCTGTCCCATTTCCTGCGCCTTTTTCTGCAAATTTTCCGCAGACTGCTTTGCCTGATCCGTCATCTGCTGAGCAGACTGCGAATCCTTGTTTTGCTGATTCTGCGAATCTTTGTTTTGCAGGTTCTGAGAATCCTTGTTTTGCTGATTCTGTGAATCCTTGTTCTGCTGATTCTGCGAATCCTTGTTCTGCTGATTCTGCGAATCCTTGTTCTGCTGATTTTCTTTCTGCTGCTGATCCTTTGCCTGTTGAGTCTGCTGCCGGGTTTGCTGCTGCAATTTTTTCAGCTCGTCGATTTTCTTTTTCAGCTCTTCCGCTTTCTTGCGGTCCGCGATCAGAATAGACTGATTCCGGGAAAGAGCCTCATGCGAAATATTCTCACGCAGAGAATCCCGGTACATACCCTCCGCCGTATCCAGTGTTTTCATCGCGGCTTCCACTTTTTTCTGCGCTTCGTCAAGATTCTGCCCCTGAACCGCCTTTACCGATTCACCGAGTTCCGCCCGCGCTTTCGTATGGGTAATCACGCCGAGATTCTGGGTTGCCCTGCCGCGGATCTCCGCCTGATCGACGCCGTTGCGCAACGCCTCTTCATACGCTCCGGCGGCCTTTTGCAGCTCGCCTTTTTCATGCGCTTCGACACCCCGGTTAAAAGAATCCGCCGCCGACACATTTTCCGGTGCGGCGGGAACCGTCTGTTCCGTCTGCTCCGGAACCGGCAGAGCATCCGCCTCCTGCGCATTCAGCGGCAGACCGGCGAACGCGAACACAAACAACGCAACCGCCCCTGCACTCCTGCGGACCGCACGCTCGGAAAGAACAAACCAGATCAGCAAAAGCACAAACGCCACTGCAAGCGGATAGCTGAAACGGTCGATCGGCTTGGTCGTCTTGACGGATTCATATTCCTGCGGAGCAAGAGCGCGGATCCGTTTTTCCAAAGCCGGAATTCCCGGATCCCCTGCCGTCGAACGGACATAGATACCGCCCGTGCGTCTCGCAAGCTCGCCGAGCTGTTTCTCGTTCAGCGGACTGTTCACAACCGCTCCGGCGGCATCGGTAAGCGTCTTCACACCGCCTCTGCCGTCCGGGACCTGAATGATGGAAGGCTGGGAGGGATCCCCGATCCCCGCGATGAACAGCGGAATCCTGCGTGCAATGATCTCGTCAACCGCCTTGCCGCTGTCGCCTTCCAACTCGTCGCCGTCGGTCACCAGCACCACGGCGCGATGTTGAGTCTCCGCCGCTTTGAACGCCTGAAGCGCGGCGGTCAGCGCCTCCTGGATATTGGTCCCGCCAACCGGGATGGATTCGGTATTCAGCTCGTCAAGCATCTGGTTGAAACTGGTCTTATCCGACGTCAGCGGGCATTCGAGAAAGCCTTTTCCGGCAAACGCGATCAAGCCGAACCGATCGCCCGGATTCAGCTTCACAAGTTCTTTCACCAGCCATTTCGCATGTGCCAGACGCGACGGCTGAACGTCTTTTGCCAACATGCTCTTTGAAACGTCGAACACAAACAGTAAATCGCGTCCCTGTCCGCTCATTTCCTGAATCTGCACACCCCACGACGGTCGTGCCGCCGCGACGATCAGAAAAAACACCGCGCCGCAGAGCAGAATAAACCGCGCCGTGCGTCTTCCTTTGGAAACAAGCACATAATCGGGATCTTCCGCGTGCTTTCCGAGAAAAGCCTTCAGCGTCCGGGCGGTCCTCCGCCGGGAGATCAGGGCCATGACAAGCATCGCCGGAAGAATCCAGAGCAGATGCCACAACAGTTCCGGTTGTAAAAATCTCATTCCCAACTCCTCATTCTTCTTTTATTTCTGTTTATATTATACGTTCCATAGACTTCGGAAAACCGGGGAATGTTCCCTGAAACAGCGGCAAAATCCGCAATGTTCAGAACCCGGCGCCAAAAGACAGGGAATTCGTTCACAATGCAAACACAGTCGGAGATGTCCAATCATTTCCGGGGATGTCCCTTGCCGTTTCATACCTTCCGGATTACAACGGTGAAACTGCAGCTGGCCCCCTCCCCCCCCCACCCGGTGCGGCAGTCCGGATTCCGGGAAGCCCGGGCGGATAACGCAACTTTTTTTGGAAAAAAACTTTACAAATTCAAAAATGATGGTATATTTCATCACGATATACTGATAAGGTGAAACAGAAAATGACTTGCACGAACGTTCTGCTATTGATTGAAAAAGTCTCTGTTATCAGCCCGGTCGCGCTTTCCTGATCTCGAATGCGGCCGGGCGGATCAACGGTACGGTCTCTTTTTATCCCGTATTCTGATGAGATCATTGCTTTTCTCAAACACGAATAACTGAACTTTTTTGAAAGATTTATCATTATGACAGCTCCCAATCAGGACAATATGCCGATCAAAGGCGCGGAAATCACGATCAAAACCCTGGAAAGACTCGGAGTCGATACCGTTTTTGCCTATCCCGGCGGAGCGGCGATCGAATTCCATCAGGCGCTCAAGGACTCCTCCATCCGCGTCATCCTGCCCCGCAATGAACAGGGCGGCGCATTCGCCGCCGACGGTTACGCCCGCGTCACCGGAAAAACCGGCGTCTGCATGGCGACCAGCGGCCCCGGAGCCACCAATCTGCTGACCGGAATCGCCGATGCTTACATGGATTCCATCCCCATGGTCATCATCACCGGACAGGTCGCGACCAGCTTCATCGGCAAAAACGCATTTCAGGAAACCGATATCATCGGCATGACCCGTCCGATCGTCAAACACAGCTATCTTGTGCTCGCTCCGGAAGACATCGTTCCCACCATCGTGAACGCGTTCTATCTGGCGAACTCCGGCCGGCCCGGTCCCGTGCTGATCGACATCCCGAAAAACATCCAGCAGGCGAAACTGCCGTTTGTCTTCAATCCGGAGCCGACGGTTCAGGCGTATTCCATCCCCGGAGCGCCCGCAAAAGAGCAGATCGACGCCATCCGCGACGCCATCGCGAAATCCGAACGCCCCTGTCTTTACGCGGGCGGCGGCATCATTGCGGCGGATGCGGCAAAGGAACTTACCGAATTTGCGGAAAAATATGATATTCCCGTTGTCACAACCCTGATGGGCGTCGGCTCGATCCCGGAAGATCACCCGCTCTCCCTCAAGTGGCTCGGAATGCACGGCACCTATTACGCCAATTACGCTGCCAACGAATGCGACCTTCTGCTCGCATTCGGCGCACGGTTTGACGACCGCGTAACCGGATCTGTCGAATATTTCGCTCAGGACGCAAAAATCGTCCACGTCGATATCGACCAGTCGGAGATCAATAAGAACGTCCGCGCGGACATCGGCGTCGTTGCCAATATCCGCGATGTTCTCATTGAACTCAACAAGGACCCGGTCAGAAAGGAGCGTCCGGTTTGGAAAACCGCGATCCGCATGTGGAAAAAGCAGCATCCGCTTTCCTACCGGAAAGAAGCCGGAGTCCTCAAACCGCAGAGCGTCATTGAGACCATCTGCCGTCTGACGAACGGCGAAGCCGTCATCGTTCCGGGCGTGGGTCAGCACCAGATGTGGGCAGCACAGTTCTACACGTTCAAATATCCGCGTCAGCTCCTGACCTCCGGCGGACTCGGCTCCATGGGCTTCGGGCTTCCCGCCGCCATGGGCGCAAAACTCGCCGTTCCGGAAAAAACCGTCATCAATATCGACGGCGACGGTTCGTTCCAGATGAACATTCAGGAACTCGGCACCGTCTTTGCGGAAGATATTCCGGTTAAAATGGTGATCCTGAACAATCAGCACCTCGGCATGGTTGCGCAGTGGGAAGACCGTTTCTACGGAAGCAGGCGCGGCAATACCGACCTCACAATGGAAGGTCAGCGCCCCTACCCCGATTTCGTCACCATCGCCAAAGGGTACGAAATCCCCGGCCGCGAAGTCTGGAACGAGGAGGAACTGGAAGACGCCGTCCGTGAAATGCTGGAAGCGAAAGGACCGTTCCTGCTCGACTGTCACACGTTCTATCACGATCATGTGCTGCCGATGATCCCGCCGGGAAAAACTTACAAGGACATTCTGACCGAATGAGTACGCCCATCCACGCAATGATCCGCGCGCGGATGAACGACATCCGCGCAAAGGGACGTTTGCGTACCCTTCGCGCGGTGCATCGTATTTCTCCGCGCGAATGCGAGATCGACGGCAGGCGTCTGCTCGACTTCTCTTCCAACGATTATATGGGCCTCTCCATGCGCTCCGAACTCATCAACGGCGCGGTTGAATGGTCCCGCCGTTACGGCACCGGTTCCGGCGCATCGCGCCTGATCTCCGGCACGAACGGCGCCATGCTCGAACTGGAGGAAAAGATCGCCGCGTGGAAAGGCTTTGAAAGCGCGCTGATCCTGAGTTCCGGCTACTCCGCCAATCTCGGCTGCATCGCCGCGCTTGCAAATAAGAATACGACGATCTTTGCCGACAAGCTCAACCATGCAAGCATCAATACCGGCTGTCAGCTTTCCCAGGCGGAGTTCCGGCGTTACCGCCATTCCGACACGGCGCATCTGCGCCGTTTGATCGCCGGGTCCGGCGGCGATCAGAAACTCATCGCATCCGACACCGTTTTCAGCATGGACGGCGACATTGCCCCGCTTGCGGAGCTTCACGCCATCGCCCGCGAATCAAACGCGTTTGTATTCCTTGATGACGCCCACGGCACCGGCGTGACCGGACCGGAAGGCAAAGGATTCGCCACACCGGAAAACTGCGATGTCGCACTCGCCACATTCAGCAAAGCCCTCGGCGCGGTCGGCGGCTGTCTGCTCTCGTCCTCCGAAGTGCGCGATTACCTGATCAACACATGTTCCCCGTTCATTTTCAGCACTGGGATGCCGCCATCGACACTCGGCGCAGTTTCCGCCGCGGTCGACCTTCTCCGCACACAGGAGATGGAGGACGCCCGCGAACATCTGCGTGCACTTTCCGCCTATACCCGCCGTGCGGTCCGGGAACTCGGTTTTGAATGCGGAGCATCGGAAACGATGATCATTCCGGTTATCATCGGCGACCCGCAGGAAACGGTGGAAGTCTCACACAAACTGTATGACGCCGGATTCCTCGCACTGGCGGTGCGCCCGCCGACCGTCCCGGAAGGAACGTCGCGTCTGCGCGTTTCCCTCAATGCCGCCCACACACGGGAAGACGCCGAACGGTTTCTCGACGCCCTCGCCCGTATCAGAACCCGGTAACGGAAAATCATTATATCAAAAAAAGGAGTCCCGATGAAAGCGATCCGCCCCTGTTATCCGGAAGGCAAAACCAAAGCGTTTACGCTCAGCTATGACGACGGAACCGTTGAAGACCGCAGACTGGTTCCGATCTTCAACAAAAACAAGCTCAAGGCAACGTTTCACATCAACTCCGGCCCGATCCTCGAAGGGAACGGCGGAAGGATTTCCAAAGAAGAGGTGAAAGATCTCTATGCCGGACACGAAATCTCCGTTCATTCGGTCACACATCCGTTTCTGGATCGCTGTTCCAGAGATGTAATCGCCGCCGAAGTGCTGGAAGACCGCCGGAATCTGGAACGTCTCTGCGGCTACACCGTGCGCGGCATGTCCTACCCGATGGGAACCTGGAACGATGACGTTCTGAAAGCTCTCGACGCTCTCGGCATTGTCTACTCCCGCACCACACAGGCGACCGGCAACTTCTCGCTGCCGCAGAACTGGCTGCTCTGGCACCCGACCGCCCATCATTCGCACAACATTCTGGAACTCGCGGATACCTTTTTTGCCCGCAATTATGTGCTGGATCTCCTGTACATCTGGGGACACAGCTTTGAATTCGAGCGTCCGAACTGCAAAGCCACCTGGTCCATGATCGAAGAGTTCTGCGAAAAAATGTCCGGACACAGTGAAATCTGGTATGCCACAAACATTGAAATTCATGATTATATCACAGCCCAGCGCCGCCTGATTTACTCGGCGGACCTGAATCTGGTGACGAATCCCTCCGCGCTCTCCGTATGGATTCTCGTGGATGGTCAGCTGACGGAGATTCCGGGAGGTGCAACACGGAGCATTTAATTCGGGAAAAATGCGGGATTCTGCTTGCATTTTGAGAAAGACATGCTAAATTAAGTGTCTTAAGAAATTGAAAATAACCTAATTTTCAGGAAAGATAACAAAAAGATGGAAAAAGCAACAAAGACCGAAATCATTGGAAAGTTCGCCCGCAAAGAAGGCGACACCGGTTCGCCGGAAGTTCAGATCGCTCTTCTCACGAAGCGCATCGCGGAAATCACCGAACACATGCGTTCCCACAAGAAGGACCACAGCACCCGTAAAGGTCTTCTTGCCATGGTCAGCAAGCGCAAACGCCTTCTGAAGTATCTCGGCAATGAAAATCACGAAAAGTTTGTCGCGATTTCCGCCGAGCTCGGAATCCGCGGTCAGAAGTAATCCGCCGATTGCTTTTCTGCGAAAACGGTTCATCATTGCAATGAACCGTTTTTCTTTTTAAAATTAAAATTTAACAACCATTCTTGATTTTAATTTGCAAATCCGCCTTCCCGTGCTATGGTAACCATGAAAACAAACACGAGGAGGTCAGAATGATCAAACGAATTCTTCCACTTGCCGCATTCACAGGAGCCTCTCTGCTTCTTGCCGGATGCTGCGGTGACACGAACCATCACAGCGAACACAAACAGCCCGGTCATCATTGCAAGTACCGTTCTGCTCCGCAGTGCTCCGTTGCCCCGCAAGGCTGCCCCGCGGTTGCGGCGGCACCCGCAACCGCACGGAAAACGGACGGAATCTTCAACCGCGCATGGGAACTGAATAGAGAATCGCTTCAGGGCGTTCCCGCCAATGCGGAAAAACCGCAGCGCTATATCACAATGCAGATCGCGCCGGACGGAAAGATCATCGGCTGTTCAGGAGTCAACCGCTATTTCGGAACAGTCAAAATCGACAGCGCCAAAAATGTGATCGACTTCAAATCCAATCCCATCGGTTCCACCAGAATGGCGGGTCCCGGTATGGCATACGAAGATGCATACCTCAAAATGCTGGGAACCGTTGATTCGTATGAGATCAAAGGCAATAAACTGTTCCTGAAATCCGCGGGAAAGACCGTCGCCGAATTTCAGAACTGATCCGGAATCAATCACCCAGCAACGCCGTTCTCCATCTCTTCGGAAGCGGCGTTTTTTATTGTTCGACAGTCTGGAAATACAGCTGCACGCGACGGGAACGCGGTCCGTCATACTCACAGAAATAAATTCCCTGCCAGGTACCGAGCCGGAGCGCACCGTTCACAACGGGAACCGCAAGGGAAAATCCGGTCAGCATCGCTTTCAAATGAGCATCGCTGTTGCCCTCGCAATGCTGATAAAACGGCTCATGGTGCGGGATAAGATGATCCAGTTTGACAAGCAGATCGTGCTTGACATCGGGGTCGGCATTCTCGTTGACCGTCAACCCCGCCGTGGTATGCGGGCAGTAAATATGGCAGATGCCGCAGGCAAGAGTCGCCGGGATCCGCGCATTGATCTGCTCCGTAATATCGAGCAGTTCGCAAGAATGATGTGTTTGAATAAAAAGTTCCGCCATGCCGTTACCCTTTCCGGAAAACCGCTACATATTCCTGATTGCCTTTCGGTCCTTTGATCTCCGACGGTGTCACTTCGACAAACGACCACGAGAGGCGCTCCCGTGCAAAATCTTTCACTTTTTCGACACAGGCGGCTCGGACCGCCTCGTCCGTCACCACTCCGCCGGGCGGAACGTCTTTACGGTCCGCTTCAAACTGCGGCTTGACAAGTACAAACGCCCACGCACCGCTTTTCATGATCACATCGGCGGCGGGAAGGATTTTCGTCGTGGATATGAACGAGACATCCATCGTCATCAGATCGACCGGCTCCGGAATCACGGAACGGTCGAGCGTACGCGCATTGATCCCTTCCAGACATACGACCCGCGGGTCATTCCGGAGTTTCGCATGAAGCAGACCTCTGCCGACATCCACAGCATAAACTCTGGCGGCGCCATTGTGAAGCATGACGTCCGTAAAACCCCCGGTCGATGCGCCAATATCAACAGCAATCAACCCAGTCAGATCAGGCAGAAACCGTTCCAGCGCCGGACGCAGCTTCCGTGCTCCCCGGCTGGCGAACGAATCCTCCGTATCCACCAGCAGAGCAGACTCAAACGGGACGCTTTCCGACGCCTTGCGCACCAGCATATCCGGATTATACCGCACCTTGCCCGCCATGATCATGCGGAGCGCCTCCTCGCGATCGGCACAGATCCCATGACTGCACAGCCAGTCGTCCACGCGTATTTTCTTCATATCGACGCAGAAACTCCCTGCTCGGTGATGTATCCCGTAATCAGTGAAGCGGGTGTGACGTCAAACGCCGGATTGTAAACTTTGATCTTCTGCGGGGAAATGCGTTTCCCGTTGAATGTGGTAATCTCCGACTCATGCCGCTGTTCAATGGGAATCGCGGAACCGTCGGGAATCGTGCGGTCGATTGTGGAATACGGGATCGCAATGTAAAACGGCACATGATGATAGTTCGCCGTGATCGCAAGCTGATAAGTTCCGATCTTGTTGGCGGCGTCGCCGTTCGCCGCCACACGGTCGGCGCCGACGATGACAAGATCGACCAGCCCCTCCCGCATAACCTGCGCCGCCATCGAATCGCAGATTGTGGTGACATCCACCCCGCTGTGCGAAAGCTCCCAGGCAGTCAGCCGCGCCCCTTGCAGAAGCGGACGCGTTTCGTCCGAAAACACACGGATATGGAGTCCGGCGTTCTGGGCGGCATAGATCGGAGCCAGAGCAGTCCCGCAACCGCCGGTTGCAAGAGCCCCGGCATTGCAGTGAGTCAGAATTCCCATGCCGTCGCGGATCAGCGTCAGCCCGTTCCGTCCGATGGCGTCGCACATGGCAATGTCCTCATCCAGAATCTCCAGCGCCTCGTTCAGAAGCACGCGCAGCAGCTCCGCAACGGAATCCGAACCATTCTCCCGGACCCGGCGGCAGCAGCGGTGCAGAGCCCACGCGAGATTGACCGCCGTCGGACGCGATGATTCAAGATAACCGGCAGTTTCCTCCAGGCGCCCAAGAAATCCCGGACGGTCGGCGCTGCCGAACCGCTGGGCACAGGCGGCGAGTCCGAGCGCGGCGGCACAGCCGATCGCCGGAGCCCCCCGCACAGCAAGACGCTTGATCGCATCATAGACGGCTTCCGGATCCGAAAGCGAAATCCGTTTCAGCGAACCGGGCAGCAACGTCTGGTCGATAATATCGACAAATCCCGGACGGAGCGGGTCGATTGACGCATCCGGCCCCAGAAAGACCGCACCGTCCGCAGAAAGCCACTGAACAGTATTCGGGCGCATAATCACTCCTCCTCTTCCCGGCCGGGAGAATCAAACGCATCCTTCTTCTCCACTTTAACCTCATCCAGAAACGGAAGCTCTTTCAGCTCGTCGTAATCAATATCCTTGCGTGCCATGCGTCCGCCGTTGACGGAAACCGTGGAGCTTTTGGGATCCAGCACCAGAAACGGCGTCGTGGCGGTCCGCAGGTAAACGGTACGGCTTTCGAGTACGCCATTGAAATCATAAACATAATGCGCATAAACTTTCGGCGTGACGGCGACCATGATATGAAAACGCGCCAGAGCGTCGATCTCGCGCTGCGGTTTGAGATTGGTTCCGATATCGAACCCGATACGGCGCACTGCATAAACATGCTTGTCATCGTCAATCATCATATAAAAATACATGTGGCGGCTGTCGGAGAAAGAGAGCAGCTTGTATGTCCGGCTTTCGATTTTCTTCCCCTGATTCTTCCCGGTATAGTCGGGAAGCCCGAACTTGCGGCTCCAGATCACGCTTCCTTTGCGGACCCGGAACGTGGATTCGTTGGACTCGTAAGCGGAAGAGAGCTGCGGATGACGGACCAGTACCCGGACCGTATACAGCCCCTCATCCTGAAGCGCATAATAATTGTTCAGATTGAAAGTGAACGTGCGGGATTCTCCCGGCGCAAGAATGACCCCCTGAAGTTTCGGGTGTATCTCCGGATTGGAAAGCCCGGCAATCGTGCGGGACGGCGTCATGATACGGAATGAAATATCGCCCTGAAGATTTTTTGAGCTGCCGAACGCGATCGGGTGGGAAGTGTAGTTGCGCAGAAGCACACGGACGTGGATTGCGTCATACTGCATGTAAACCGGATAAGCGGGTTCGATCTTTACTGCGATTTGCGCAAACAGCGGCAACCCCGCGGACAGTAGCAGCAGCGGAAGGAGATGTCGGATTCTCATAAAGCTAATTCCTTACAGTTAATTGGTTCTTGCATATCATACATCGGAATCCGGCGGATTGCCAGTGCAGTTTCAGATCCCGAGCAGTTTTTCTGCGGATTTTTTTGCATCCCCGGCGGAAATTGCCCGGTGACACTCCCCCCGTTCACACTCGCGACGGAAACATTTAATGCATTCCAATGGCGGAACAAGGATTTCCGCCCGGTCGGAAAACGGTCCCGTCAACACAGGATCGGTCGGCCCGAACATGCAGACAAGCGGCGTACCGAGCGCGGCGGCAATATGCATCGGTCCGCTGTCGTTGCAAAACAGCAGACGCGAACGCCGGATCGCCTCCACAAGCTCCGGAATGCCGGTCAGCCCGATCAGGTTGACCGCCGGCGCTTTCAAATGTTTCTGAAGCTGCTCGCCGAGCGGTTTCTCATCCGGTGATCCGAGAATCACAAATGAATAGTCATCATGATGATCCCGGTAAAACAGATTCAGCGTCTCCGCAAAAAACTCCGGCGGCCACTGTTTTGAATGCCAGCGCGCACCCGGCGCAACGGCGATCAGCTTCTCTTTCGCAGAACCGCGGAGAAGCGTCACCACTCTCTGCGCGGCAACGGGATTCGCCTTGAACTCAAACTCAGCCTTATCCGGTTCCGGAACTCCGAGAAACTCCGCCATCATGGAGAGATTTTTACGGACCGCATGGCGGAACCGGTCGCCGGGATCCAGCCGCCGCTGGTAAAAAATTCCGGTTCCCCACTCCCTGGAAACAGCGGGCCCCGCGACAACGCGCGTTTTGGCAAGACGGGAAATCACCGCGCTGCGGAGAAGCCCCTGGAGATCAATGACACCATCGTAACGGGCTTTCCGGATACCGGAAAGCAGTTCCGAAAACGCTTTCGGAAATTTCGGCAGCTGTCCCAGCTCCTTGCGGCGGAACAGAACGATCCCGTTTACCGCCGGATGATAACGGACGACGGACGCGAACGCGGGAACGACCATCCAGTCGATCTCCGCCTCCGGCTCATGCCGCGCCAGAAGGGAAACCGCCGGAAACGCATGGATCACGTCCCCGAGACTGCTGGGTTTGACGATAAGAAACCGTTTTTTCATGCCGCACGGCCCCGCGGTCAGATACCGCGCTCAAGACGGGCGGCAAGGCGCTCAGGCAGATTGACGCTGCGGATCTTCTGCTGTGTCAGCTGAATGTTATACGGCAGACGGTACCGCGTCAGAAGTTTCTGGTCGGTATCATAAATGCAGAACGATGCCCGCGGGTCGCGGTTGCGGGGCTGACCGATGCTTCCCACGTTGATCAGATATTTAACGCTTTGTTCCACGGGAATCTGAATCATATCCGCCGTATTGAAATCGGAACCGTCATCCTCCGCCGCCCATGCGGGAATCTCTTCAATGGGGCGCGCCCCCATCGCAATCGGGCGTTTGCTGAATGCGACCGGCACATGGGAATGCCCGCAGAAACAGAGCTGGGTAAACTGATAGGAAAAATTATCCGTGGCATTATGCACATCGAAAATATATCCCCAGGCGTCGGGACTGTCCAGCGTCGCATGAACGATCGTCATGTTCGCCCCCTTGATGGTCAAACGCATCGGCAGTTCGGAAAGCCAATGCAGATCATCATCGGTCAGCTGGGCACGGGTCCAGAAAACGGCGGCTTTCGCATGCGGGTTGAACCCCTCCATCTCATCGTCGTGATTGGAGGCGTACTCATCGTGATTCCCCTTGACAATCGTCAGTTCGGGCAGAGCACGGACAATGTCGAGGCACTCTTTAGGATTGGCATTGTACCCGACAACGTCTCCGAGACAGACATACTGGTCCACCTTTTCCATCCGGCAGACCTCCAGCACGGCTTCCAAAGCCTCAAGATTTCCATGAATATCGCTGATGATTGCATACTTCATTGCCTGTACTCCGAAATTTCGTCATTGATAAGTGAGCAGAGAAGTGACGGTTCCACAGGAGATCAGATTGCCTCTGGGATGCAGAAAACCGAGTTCGACAAGGAAATCCGACGCCACAGTCTCCGCGCCGAGCCGCGCAACCAGCCGGGCGGCGGCATTGACGGTCCCTCCGGTCGCAAGCAGATCATCCATAAGCACGACCCGCGCCCCGGCGTTCAACGCATCTTTCTGCATCTCAATGATCCCTTCGCCATACTCAAGCTGATACTTCTCGTAAATCGTCTCGCGCGGCAGTTTCCCGGCTTTCCGGACGGGAACGAAACCGCATCCGAGCGCATGAGCCAGCGCTCCGCCGAAAATGAAGCCGCGGGACTCAATCCCGACAACGGCGTCGATCCGCTGCTCCCGGTGCAGCTGTGCAAGCGCATGAATAATATCCCGGAAAAGTTCCGCATCGGAAGAAACGGGCATAATGTCCCGGAAAATGACACCTTTTGTCGGATAATCGGGAATGCTGACTATCCGGTCTGCAATACGTTCACTCAACTGTTTCACTGTTTATCGCTCCGCCTGAAAATTTCATTTAAAAGTTAGAGATGCGGCATAAGCCGGATTCTGTCACCCTTTCGGGGGGCGATCATCTGTCTATGCGGCCAGAACCCGGAATTCAAACGCCGCGGGCAGCGGCTCATTCCCTATTTGGCCTTGCTCCGGGAGGGGCTTGCACTGCCGGCTCAATCTCTTGAAACCGCGGCGGGCTCTTACCCCGCCTTTTCACCCTTGCCGGATTGCTCCGGCGGTTTGTTTTCTGCTGCGCTTTCCTTCCCATGGAATATGGTCCATGACATCCTCATTTTATAGAGGACTCCCTGCCCTGTGGAGTCCGGACTTTCCTCTCCGCTTTCGCGAAGCGACCGCCGCCGACATCCCTAAACTTTGCAATATACACCCGGATTGCTGCGATGTCCAGTCCGGGAAGCAAAAAAGATTCCGGCAAAGTTGCCGGGAAACCGTTTCCGCCGCCCGCCGTGATTAATAAATCATGATTCGCTTCCGCTTTCCCGTGTCAGATTCCTAAGCCACAGATATTTCCGGTAACGGGGATAAATCCACGGCAATTTGACGATTTCATCTGCACACATCAGGATATACACGACAAGTACCGGCCATTTAAACAGGAAAGTGCCGGCCAGTGCCAGCGGCAGAGCAAAGCACCACGATGCAAAGAAAACACTGAGTGCATCATAGCGGGAATCCCCACCCGCCGGAAACACCCCGCAGACAACAACCGTATTGATAGAGTAGGCAAACACATAAAATGCACTGAAAACAAGCATGATAACCAAATAATGTTTCGAGGTCTCCGACAGAATGAAAAATTCGGTGATAACAGGAGCAAGAATGCACAGAAGCACCATATGAATCCCGCCAACCCAGAAAGCGATATGCGAAAATCGTTTTCCATATTCCTTTGCCTGTTCAAAAAGATTCTGTCCCAGAAGTTTCCCTACCATAATTCCCGCGCCGGCGGAAACACCCTTGCAGACGCAGGTGATCAATTCCTGGGCAACGGACGCAATGGAAGCGGCGGCGGTCGCATCAGAGCCGTAATGTCCCATAATCAGCGAGTGCATGGAAAATCCAAGCCCCCATGCGAGTGAACTTCCGAGCATCGGCAGAGCTATTTTGAACAAATCTTTTATAACCTCTGCCGAAGACCATTGGAATCCGGCCATGTCCGGACGAACGCTGTTCCCCCGACAGGATTCCGCAAGACACCAGACAAACGCAATCAATTCCACGGCAACCGTGGAATACGCCGATCCGACCGCGCCGAACTTCGGAACTCCCGCCAAACCGTAAATCAGGAAAATATCAAGCAGCACATCGACTGCAAGCGTCACGACCGAAATGACAACGCATTTGGACGCTTTCCCTTCCAGTTTCATGATCAGAAAATAACATTGCGTAATACCGAGGAACAGATAAGACGTGCTGACCGCGCGGAGATACGATGCACCGATTGCAATCAATCCCCGGTCAGGCGTATAAATCCGCATCAGGATTTCCGGCGTAAACATCGCAAACACAAAAAAAACAGCGGAAATACCGAATGCCCATTTGACAATCATGCAGAAAATGTTTTTCACCATGAACCGATCATTTTTGCCCCAGTATTGAGCGAGCAGAACTCCGCCGCCGCCAACCACGGCACAGCAGAACAGATTCATGATGAACACGATCTGGTTGGCGAGTGAAACCGCCGCAACAGCATCCTGGGACAACCGTCCCAACATCAGCGCATCTGTTGCGCCGATCAACGCGACAAGCAGGTTCTGAAGTCCGATCGGAACGGCAAGGGAAAAAAGTTCCCTGTAAAACGTTTTCTTTTCTATGGAATTCATAAAATAACTTTTTCCGACAATTTCATATTTTCCAAATAAAACCGCTTCGTGAGCGGAAAATCTGTTGCTTTGGAATGTTATTATACTGCAACATTTTCTCTTTTACAAGCGGCAAAGAATCAAGAAGGAGTCTGCATTGGTATTTTTCCATAGCAATACTTTCCGCTGTGCGGGCGTGATTCATGCCCGAACGTCCTTGGAGGGCTTTCAAGTTTCTTGAAATGTCCTGAGAACATGACGCTGCCAAACCGGCCGGACTCCTCCGGAAGAAATGAACAAGTTTTCCCCGCACAATCCGCTGGAAACTCTCTGCTGTCCCAAGACAGAATTCTCCAGAGCAATTTTTACGACTCCGGATTCGATTTCCGGATCGGCTCGGTTCCAGATATTCGGTCTATTCAAAAAAGAACGGTGCAATTTTACCCCTGTCCGGTAACAGTTTCCTGACAGTAGATTTCCACCACAATAAAAGTATAAATTTGGAAAATAATTTTTATTTGGACTTGCTTTTCTTTTGGAAACATGTAAGATAACGTAAGATTTCAGTCGAATTTAGGAGCCTTTATGAATTCTTTCTATGCATGGATAGGCAATACAGATATTCGTTATTATCAGAATGCAGCATTGCAGCGCCTTGATTCTAAAGAAAATGCGCCTGTCAATATTGCATTGAATAAAATTCCTTTTGAAAAAATTGTACTTTTCCTGACCGGAGAACATCATGCGACTCTGCCACTTTTAAAATCTTGCTTACCTTCGTACACCGAATTTATTTTTGCTGATTTATCTTCGCCGGTCAATTACCGGGAAATTTATTTGACTTGTTCCTCTTATCTGAAGGAACATTTTACGTCGCAGGAAACGGCCTATTTCCTGCTTTCTTCCGGAACACCGGCAATGGCGGCGGTTTGGCTATTACTGGGGAAGACACGCTATCCCGGACGTTTTTTACAAACCTATCAAAACGAATGCAGAGAAATTGATATTCCATTTCAGTTGACCATTGATCTGATCCCTTCGATATTGCAAGATCAAGATCAAAAAGCCCAAGGACTTCCCTATGTCATTCCCAAAGAATTTCAGAAAATTTGCGGAAACGCGGAATCAATTCAAAAATGTATTCGTACAGCCTCAAAGGCGGCACTTCACAACGTTTCCGTTCTTTTAACCGGGGAAAGCGGAACCGGAAAAGAGTTGTTTGCTCATGCAATTCATCATGCCAGTCCGCGAAAGAACCGTCCTTTCGAAGCCATCAACTGCGCGGCTCTTCCTCCGGCCTTATTGGAAGCGGAACTTTTCGGTTATGAAAAAGGGGCGTTTACCGGAGCCCATCACGCTCATGCAGGAGCATTCCGCCGTGTGGATGGCGGAACGTTGTTTCTGGATGAAATAGGAGAATGCCCACCGGATTTACAGGTAAAGTTACTGCGGGCTTTGCAGCCCCCGGAAGGGAAAGGATTTTCCGTTCGGGAATTCTATCCTGTCGGGGCAGACAAACCGCAAATAAGCGATGTCCGTCTGATCTGTGCAACCAATCGTAATTTATTGAAAGAAATTCAGGGCGGGAATTTCCGTTCCGATCTTTATTACCGCATTGCTACGGTTTGTATTCACTTACCGCCGCTCCGGCAGCGCCGTGAAGACCTTCTGCTTCTTGCTGAAACATTGCGGAAAAACGCATTGCAGCAACTTCAGAAAGAAGATCCGTCCTTCCCGGATAAAATTTTTTCTGAAAAGACAAAAAATTTTATAGAAGGATATTCCTGGCCGGGGAATATCCGGCAGCTGTATCATGCCATTCTGCAGGCTATTATTCTTTGTGAAGATAACTGCATTGAAGTGGATGATTTAGGAATCGCAACAGAAAAGCTGCAGCGTCCTTTATTTGAAGAAAAAGAACTGGACGGCTCCTTTTCCCTTGATTGTGAACTGAAAGAGATACAACGCTTCTATCTGGAAAAAGCGTATTCCGCCTCCCATGGCAATAAATCAAAAGCCGCAAAACTCCTGGGCTTTTCCAACTATCAACGGTTCGATTACTTTTGGAGAAAAAAATAATTCTTCTTGAAAGAAGTTTTCTTTTTGTTTGGCATCAATTTTGCTCACTATCAAATAACAAATTGAAAGGAGTTCGGATATGCAAGACACAAAAGATTTATTTTGGAAAAAAAAGCTGAGAGCATTTCTACATGATCCGCCGAGCAAATGTTTGAACATTGCCATTCATGAGGAAGTGGCCCGACAGTGTATGCGTTCCATCGGTTTTTCTGAGGAAGACTGGAAAGATAAAGCCTCGCAGAAAAGCGATATTCTGGCGGCGTCCGCTGATCGTTTTCCATTTCCCAAACCGGTATCATCGAAATTTGATTTATCGGATAAAAATCCATTTCATCACCCGTTCTGTAACAGCACTTATGCCGCGGAGCTTCCGCTGAATCCCGATTTGGCGGAAAAGAAATTGCAAAGCGCAATTTACATCGTAGATGAAAATTTAAGTTGGAAACAGCGTTTCTTCCTGTACTGGAGAAGATGGGCGGAAGAGGCTTCCAAATCCGATTCCCGGCTTGCGTTTTTACCGGCGGACTCCAGAATTCCCGATCACACCATCTGGAACCATATGAGTATGGCATCGGCTTTCCGCACATGTCTGGAAGATGACGGAACTGAAAAAACGGCATTTCTTCTCTTTCAGATCGGTCCGGTTCAGGAATTTATTGAACAGGCTCGCAGTACCATGGATTGCTGGAGCGGGAGTTATCTGCTCTCCTACCTGATGTCCAAAGCGCTTGCGGTTATTGCCGAAGAGATCGGACCTGACAATATTATTTTTCCCTCGCTTCGGAATCAGGCTTTTTTGGATTTGGCAATGCGCGAAATATACGAATCCATTCACTTGGAAAAAAATCGTACGCTGTGGGATTGTTTGCTGGAAAATTCTTTGGAAGAAAAACTGAATGTTCCAACTCTTCCCAATCGGGCATTTGTGCTGGTTCCCGAAGATTGCGCAGAAATGCTCGTACAGAAAGCGGAAGACGCGATTCGCGGCGAATGGGGAAAAATCGCCGATTGGGTTTGGGGTCAATTTTCAGACGAGTGTGCCGGGGAGGATATCCGTCCCTGGCATTCTCTGTGGAAAACGCAAGTGGAATCATTCCTGAAATTTTTCTCGCAAATCATGCCTTGGGATTCTTCCCTGACGAATGAATCGCTGGAGAAACTCTGTTCTCAAATTCCGGAAAATCAACGGGACCCGCGTTATTTTTCCGATGTTTCCGCGTCCCGTTTATCCTCTCGGGGTTATACTTGGAGCCGCCAGTACCGCCGACTGGAAAAAGCCTTTTCCGGACGGAAAGCATTACGGGATTTTGAGCAATATGCGTTTCCGCCTATCGTCGGGAAAGGTCTTCCGAAAGATATGCTCTCCGGGAAGGAAGAGTGTATCGGTCCGGAATCGTTGTGGAGAAATTGTGGCAAACTGAAACACTTCAAAGAGAATGAAGGCCCCTACGGAGCGATCTGTATTATCAAGCGCTTTTTTCCGGACTATATTCAGCAAAGGTACGGATTGGCGATCATTCCCCGGCAGATCCCGTCAACACAGGAAATCGCAGGAGATCGCGGTTATTTTGCGGTGATAGCTCTGGATGGGGACGCCATCGGAAAACGCTTGAGCGGCGAAACGGCAAAAGCGTTGACGGATTTGTTTTCGCCGGAAAGCCGGGCGTTCTTTGCATCGCATCCGGAAATTTTGCACCTGAAACGGGATCTGACCCCGTCGGGGCATATTCAATTCAGCGAATGTCTTTCAAATTTTGCCTTGAATTTGGTCAAACCCGTGCTGGATGCGTTTGACGGTTTTCTGATTTATGCCGGAGGAGATGATGTGCTTGGAATGGTTCCGGCAAAAAATGCCTTGAAAGTCGGCATGGCATTGCGTATGATGTTTCGCGGAGAATTCTCCCCGCTCTTGCCAAGAACTCTGTTTCGCGATTTTGAATTTCACAACGGCTGGGTTTTCCGGAACGGAATTCCTTTGATGGTTCCCGGCACCGATTGTGAAGTTTCCTGCGGAATTGCTGTCGCTCACGGAAAATATCCGCTTCAGCGGACGATTCGGGAAGCCCGCCTGGCAGAACATCGCGCAAAAACGGAGTTCGGACGTGCGGCATTCGCAGTTTCTCTTTTGAAACGGGGCGGGGAAATCATTCACTGGGGCGGAAAGTGGAATTCTCCGGCAATCGAACTTTTCTATGCGTTCCAGGAGGCTTTGGAAAAGGGAGACGTTGGAAACCGTTTTGCTTATACGTTGATGCAAACGCTTCAGCCGTATCAGCTGGAGGCGCTTGATGAGGATTCCATTTCCACACCGGACTTGGAGAAAATCCTGGCAATGGATTTTCAGAACATCGCCGCCCGCCAATGGTTGAAAAACAGACCGGATAGTTTGGTTTTGGCATATCTGCGATCTCTGCGTGACGGGTATTTGCCGGAGGGTGAAAAATCGAAAGCGGCATTTGCAGACTTCGCAAAACTGTTTTTATCGGTGACGTTTATTCATCGCAAGGTATCAGAGGAGGAGTAAGATGGTGCATCAACTGTTTTTAGAAGCGCGTGATTTGCTTTACTTCCGGGATGGCCGGAGTGTGAACGACGGAAGCGGCGCGGCATGGCCGTCGCCTTCGACGGCGTATTCGGCTTTGCTTTCGGCATTTCACAGAACATGGACAATTCCGCAAGAGTGGGAAATGATTCCGGATTGGGGAAAGAGGGGCAGCTCTTTGAATGGCCGCTTCGGCGGTTTGAAAACCTTTGGTCCTCTGCCGAGTCGGGATGGTAAAATTTATGTACCGACTCCTGCTGATTTACGCAGTCATTCGATTGCCGCTCCAATTCGGAATGTTCCAGGAAAAGCAAATTTCCCGGCGGCAGTCCGCTATGGAATAGGCTCTCCGGAAGGAGCGAGCAAGGAAACGCCGAACCGGTGGATTTCAATGGATGATTTCGAGCGTTACCGAACCGGCGATTTTCGCGTTGAAACTCTTCCGGACCAGGCGTTTTTTAATTCGGAAGCCCGAACCGGCATTGCATTGGATGAAAAGGGGTGCGCCAAAGACGGGATGATCTATTTTTCATCCTATCTGCGGTTGTATGATGATGTGCGCATGTGTCTGTTTGCAGAATGTGATTCGATCTGTGATTCCACCAGAACCGATGTGATCGACCGTTTTTTTCAGAAGAATCCCCGCCGGGAACTCCTGTTCGGCGGACAGCGCGGTGTGGTATACACTTATCAGGAAACATTTGATTCTGCAAAAAAAGCAAATCTGCTTCCGCCTTGCAAGGGAAAAGGCCATTTGGTGAAATGGATTTTGCTCAGTCCTGCCATTTATTCCAACGGCTGGTTGCCGAAATTCATTGATCCGGCATCCGGAAAGGTCCTCTTGCGGAAGTGTCCGCGTTTGAATCGCAGGGATTTCCCTTCACGGGAAGCCATGCAGAAAGAGCGTCTGAAAAACTCGGAGGAGATCCGGGCGTATCTTGTCGCCGCGGCTCTTCCGAAAACGCAGCATTATTCCGGATGGAATATGCAGAAACAGCGTCCGGAATCCACAAAACTGGTGGTTCCTCCCGGTTCTGTTTATTACTTCGAAGCGGAAACGGAACGCGATGCGGCATTGCTTTCGGAGGTTTTGTCGGGAAACCGTTACAGCGATTTCTACGGACCGCATGGTTTCGGAGTCGGCGTTTGCGCGCCTTTTGAATATTACGATTTCAACTTGATCAGTCAATAAAAAAAGAGAAAGGTTTCAAAAAATGAAAAAACACATTGCAGCATTGTTCGCACAGTCCCCCGTTCATGTCGGCGCGGGAAACTCGGTCGGAGCCGTTGATATGCCGGTTGTCCGCGAGCGTCATACGAGAATTCCGGTGATTCCCGGTTCGGCGTTAAAGGGGGTTCTTTCGACATTCTGGGGAAACCGTCGTGAAAAAGGAAGCGACGCATATCACTTGTTCGGCGGGGAGGATGCGAAAGAAGCATCTGCCGGACAACTTTTAATCGGAGAAGCGCGGGTTCTGGCGTTTCCGGTTCGATCTGCCAGAAAATCGTTCGCATGGGTAACTTCCCCGCTGGCTCTTCTGCGGTTGAAACGCGATGCCGGGCTGGAATTTTCCGTTCCCGATATTTCAAGCAATGAAGAATGCAGAGCGAATCCGGCTCTTCTGCTGGATGGAAACGCGGTTCTTGAAGAGTATCTTTTTGAATCATCAGGGGATTGTTCTGAAGTCGCCAACGCCCTGAAAAATTTGCTGGAAGACGAATTATGGACAACGGTTGCGGAACGTCTGGTGGTGGTCTCGGATGAAATTTTCAGTTATTTCGTGGAAAATGCGTGCGAAATTGCAACCCGGATCAAGATCGACGAAGAGACTGGAACCGTGAAGAACGGGGCCTTGTTCAATCAGGAGCAGGTTCCTTCCGAGACGATGTTCTATTTCCCGTTATCCGCCGTTTCCTCTTCGGAGCTGGACGGGGAAGCTGCCGTTGCGAAATTGAAAGAAAAGCTGAAAGCCAACGGAAATCTCCTTCAGGTCGGCGGAGATGCGTCGATCGGACTCGGATTCTGCAAAATCTGCTTGAATTGAAGAGAAAGGAAACTGTCATGAAAAATCTGGATCAGATTCGTGCCGCCAACGCAATAAATGCCGACAACGATATCGGAAAAGGCGTAAACAATGGCGAAGTCGTAAAAAAAGTTCCCGCCTATATTATGAATAACGGACTTCTGGCGACCGCCGCATTTGCCAGTGAAAGCAAGGGGGGATATGAAGATGTTTTTAAGGCGGTGATTTGCCATTTAAAAGATCGCCGAGTCGGGAAACTGCCGAAAGAGGTGGAAGAATCATCCGCCTCTTTGATCCGTTATCTTGTGGACAAAGATTCGTCCGTGCTGCGGGATATCACCATGGAAACCATGGCGTATTTGAACTATTTGAGGCGTTTCGCCGGAAAAAAGTGAGGTGCGTATGATCGAAACCGTTCAGCAGGAATTAAAAGATCTCCTCGGCGGTCGTTTTGACAAATTGGAGTCCCCCTCTCTGCGCTTGGAAAAAATCATGCGTTATGAGAAGAAAGCCATGACGCAGGAACTGGAAGACATTTGCCGGACGATCAATTTATACGGCAAAAAAACACAGCCGAAGAAAAGTTTTTCTCCGCGGAGTCTGCAGTTTCAGATGCGCTCCGGAGCGCGTATGATGATCAATCAGTCCGGGTCGATTTTGAATTTGAGCATTCTGATTCACCGGCATTATGGCTGTCCCTGCATTCCGGGGTCGGCATTGAAAGGCGTGACGCGGCATTATGTAACCGAAAATGAACTGCTTCCGGATACGGAAGTGGAGCGTTTGTTCGGAGAACAGGACTCTGCCGGGATTGTGGCATTTCACGAGGCGTTTCCCGCCAATACTTTATGGAAAATGGTGGTGGATGTTTTGACCAATCACCATGGCTGCGATACGAAAAACCCCTTGCCGATCACTTTTCCGGCGTTGGAAAAGGGAGTTGTTTTTTCGTTTTCACTTTCTCCGTTGAGTGCGTGTTCCGATGAGGATTTGAAAACCGTTGCCCATTTTCTCAAAGAGGCTTTGAAAAATTACGGAGTCGGAGCAAAAACATCAGCGGGCTACGGCTATTTTCGGGAGGTGTAAAATGAAACATGCAGAAATCGAAATGCATTTTGTAACACCGGCATTTTTGAGCGGCGCCGATCAAAAGGAAGCGGAGTTTCGCGCTCCTTCTGTTCGCGGACTGCTGCGCTGGTGGACGCGTGCACTCGGCTATTCTGCCGAACTGGAAAAAACTTTGTTCGGTTCTGCCGGGGACAAGGAGGATAGCAGACGAAGTGCCGTGATGATTCGCGATACGACGAGAGCCGTAATACCCTCTCTTTTTCCCAAAGGAGGTAAGTTGTTTTCCAGTTATATTCTTTGGCCTTATGAAAAAAGACAGGGAGCTCAAAAGTTTTACAGCCGGAAATGTATTGCACAGGGGGCACGCGTTTCTTTTTCGATTCAAGTGCGGAAAAAAGGAGTCGAGTTCCCGGAAGAGATTCTGAAAAGTTTCCTTTTGCTTGGAGCTCTCGGCAGCCGTTCCAGACGCTGTTACGGCTCAATCTGGCCCGACCGCGTACTTATCGACGGGACAGAGTGGAAAATCCCGACCACAGAAGCGGAATTCAGCACTGAATTGGAGAAGATCCTTACCGAAAAGTCCAATTCTTTGATTCTTGCTCTTTCCGAGAAGAACGCAACGGTGGAAAAGGCTTTGGAAGAAGGCGTCGATTTTCTAAAACGCTACCGTTGCGGAAGTTCGAAATCGGGGGAGCCTTCCGACTGGGGACAATCCGACCACGATTCTGTTTTTGATCCCACGGTCAAAGAGGTCTATCGCCAGGCACTGGGTCTTCCTTTGGTTCAGCGTTATACGGGAAATGTGAAGAGAACTGTAACATCTCAGGTCAAGGGATATGATCGCCTGGCAAGTCCTCTGCATTTGAAGATTATTCCGTTGCAAGGAGGATTCGTTCCTCTCGGCATTTTCTTCTTCGATCATCAGATTCCTGATGGAACAGAAGTGGAGTTGCGTGACGAGGCGAAAGGGACTCAGAGAAAACCTTTAAACAACGAATTGTTGCGCGATTATATGGCGGAAGATGAATATACAGAGGTTCTGGGAGATTTCCGACGATGATTTTTTCAAATGATATGCTGATCGGAAATTCGTTTCCATGGCCGCTTGTACGCTTGCCGATCCGGGCGGTTCCCCTTTCGTTGGAGGAGTTTCAGCGAAAACTGCGGCAAAAAAGCGGGATTCGTTCTTTTTGGGGACATCCGGATACATTGCCGGAGGTATCCCGTTTCTGCGGAGTCGATCTGACTCCGCAGGATGAACGAGCGGTTTTGCAGCTTTCTTCCGAAGGATTTCCCTGTTTCAACGGGGAAGTTTTCCCGGTCTGCTATGTCGTTTCGCCGGAATACGAGTTCTATTTTCGTCCGGGTCGCGAGACGGAAAGAAATCCGGAGATCATCGGTTGGAAAATCATTGAAATTTCCTGGGAGAATGCCGATAAATGAACAAGAAAAAATAATATCCGGCTCTTTTACGCGTTGTTTTTAGTGATTTGTTCCGCTTTTACCAACCGGAACGATAAAAAAGAATTTTGGAAAGGACAACTTCAAAAACGGTATTTTATGCCGACTTTAGCCATTACACAAGATACGATATCGGTTCGTCTGGAACAGTTTCATCTGGAACTGATCAATCGTCCGCCATCCGGGGATAGGGAGGCGCCGAATGTGCGTCTTCATGTTCCTTTGCATGATGTGGAACGGGTTGTTCTGATTGGATGTCCCGGAGTTTCCATTGCGGTGCTGCATCGGTTGATGAAGATGGGAATTCCGGTCTCTTTTGTATCGGCGCAGCATCGTTGGCTGGGCAGTTTGTCATCAGAAAATCCGGGGAATGCGGAGCGACGGATTTTACAATATAAACGTTGCTGCGATGAGACGTTCCGTCTGTTCATCTCCTCGGAATTGATCTCCTGTAAAATCCGGAATTCGCGCCGGGTTTTACAACGGTTGTCGGCTCCGCGCAATGAATCGTCTGCGCCCCGGCAGATCCGTATTTCGCAGGACCTGGAGCAGTTGCAAAGGAAAGTGGAAGCTGTTCCGTCCGGGATGGATGAACTGCGAGGTTTGGAAGGCTTGGCGGCGGCGCTCTATTTTGAGCGGCTGAGTGATTTTTTCCCGCCGGAACTTCCGTTTGAAGAGAGAAGCCGGCAGCCGCCGCGCAACGAAGCGAATTCTCTGTTGAGCTGGACCTATTCGATTGTTCTGGGGGAACTGTTCAGTCAAATACGGATTCATGGTTTGGATCCGTATATAGGGGTTCTTCATGCGACCTCGTTTCACAAGCCTTCATTGGCACTGGATCTTTTGGAACTTTTCCGGGCGCCGTTGTGCGACATGCTCGTGATGCACCTGTTGAACCACAAGATTCTGCGGAAAGAGCATTTTATAAAAACAGTGGAGAACGGAGTTTATTTGAAGCCGGAAGCAAGAGCGTTGTTTTTTCCATCCTATGAGTCTGCGATGACCCGGATGTTTACGGTAAAAGCGGGAACTGGGCATACCTGTTTTCGCAGTCTGCTGGAGCGGCAGGTTTTGATGATGATTCGGATACTGGAGGAGCAGAAAGAATATGAATTTTTCCGAATGCCGTGAGGATCTTGTCCCGGAACTTTGGAATGAAAATGTGAATTATGATCCTTCGAAAGAGGTCTACAAGAATATGTTGCGTCTGGTCGCCTATGATATTGCGAATGCAAAACGTTTGAGAAAAGTGGCGTTGTTGTGTTTAGACTACGGATTTCGCGTAGAATACAGTGTATTTGAATGCGATTTAGACGATGAAACGTTTCATTTTTTTTGGGAAAGGCTGAATCAAATTATTGATCCGCACGAGGATCGTATCATTGTATATCGGATTTGTGCCAGTTGTGTTTCAAAAATTTTATGTGAGGGAGAGGTCAATCGTCCCAATCGTCCTCTTGTATATGTTTTATAATGCGAAGATTCTCGGCATGGGAATATTTCGGCTGAGATGGGGTATCCCATGCCGAATTATTTTGAGTAGAATTTTTTCTTTTCTGCCAGATTGAAATAGGCTTTTGTCTTAATTTTTTAGAGTCCTGCCGAAACAGACTTGCAAAACCTTGATACTGAAGATATATTACGCCATAGAGTAAAAACTCAATGCAAGCCCAAGCGGCTGTTGAGACGAATACATGCCAGCACAATCGCGTAATTCGTACCACTTGTAAAAACTCAATGCAAGCCCAAGCGGCTGTTGAGACCGCCCTGCCGGACGTGTTTCCAATCCAGATTTTCCCGCGTAAAAACTCAATGCAAGCCCAAGCGGCTGTTGAGACTTCTCATTACGCAACTGCACGATTTCATTGCGCCGGGATTCGTAAAAACTCAATGCAAGCCCAAGCGGCTGTTGAGACGCTCCAATGCTTCCGGTCGGCTTCGCATTCGGCAATCGTGTAAAAACTCAATGCAAGCCCAAGCGGCTGTTGAGACCCAAATCAGGCCGCCGAATGCTTCGGCGCATTCGTGTGATGGTAAAAACTCAATGCAAGCCCAAGCGGCTGTTGAGACAATCGCGCAGTTCATAGAGTTTGCTTCTGTTCATTCTAGTAAAAACTCAATGCAAGCCCAAGCGGCTGTTGGGACGTGCTGTATCTGCCTTTGGTTATTCCCCAGGTGCCGCCGGTAAAAACTCAATACAAGCCCAAGCGGCTGTTGAGACATTCCCCCTCCGGATCGAAAATTGTGTCATCAATCTTGGTGTAAAAACTCAATACAAGCCCAAGCGGCTGTTGAGACATGATGGCGCATTGAGTAATTCCGGAAAGCTGAGCCAAGTAAAAACTCAATACAAGCCCAAGCGGCTGTTGAGACCTTTGCGATTGCTACGAGTGGGTTTGTTGATGCTCATTTTGTAAAAACTCAATACAAGCCCAAGCGGCTGTTGAGACTGCAGGATTTTCATTGCTGCCGCCAGCATTTCCGGCGTGAGTAAAAACTCAATGCAAGCCCAAGCGGCTGTTGAGACATGGTGAATCCGCCGACGTTGTGGCAGCACCCCGCCGCAAGTAAAAACTCAATGCAAGCCGAAGCGGCTGTTTTTACTACGGAACAAGTCAAGATAAAATAGCGATTCCTGTTTTGAGAAAAACTCAACTGGACATACAAAGGAACTGATTCTGTATCTTGTAATTCCAATGATAACTGCTATAATATCATGGAGAATAAAGTATTTAATACAAGGAGGACCATATGCAGCAATCGCTTACCTTAATTTCATTTCTCGGACGTGGTTCCCGTGATCGAAAAAATAACGATTCTTATCGAACAGTTAAATATCGTTTCAAGGATGAGAAAGTAATTGAATCTTCCTGTTTTCCCCGTGCAGTGATTACTTCAAAAGCGTATCCGATTACACAGGTCGTTTTGGTTGGAACTCCAACGTCGTCATGGAGTACGCTTTTGTATGATGGGACTGGCGATCTGAACGAAGAAACGCTGAATCTTTGGGAAAAATTGGAAAACAAAACCCAGCCTCCCGCTGCAAAAGGTCTTTCCAGTGCAGATTTCGATGAACTGAAAACTGTGTTGACAAAAACATGGAAGATACCGGTCTCTTTTTTAATTCACGATAAGGAGTTAAACGAGAAGAACGCGATGGACATTTTGATGGAATACTGCAGCGGAATCAAAATGGAAGATAAAAATATCCTTCTTGATATTACCCACGGTTTTCGCTGGATGCCCGCATTGATGCTCTCCGCGATGCAGTTCAAATCCTCCTTTCCGAATGCGCTTCAAACCATCCAGTTGCTCTATGGGGAGGATAATGGAGAGGTTCGTTGTTTGGATATTCTTTGGAAAGGTGTAGAGTTGTCCAATGCCATCAATCTTTTCTTTGACAAGTTTGAGAGTGCCAGCCTTTGCAACTATTTGAAAGAGACGGACTGGCAAAGTGGAGAAAAAGCGATACGCCAATTTGGTTTGTCGATGCAGTCTACGCAGATTGTTCCGCTGAAAGATGACCGGATTCCTCAGCTGAAAAACGCTCTGGATGATTATGATGCTCTGAAAAAGACGGGAAGCAGCGATTCCTCAATCCGCCTCCCATCATGGACATTCCCTCTTTACAAAGAACTTCGAAAACTTGTCTCTTCTCTCCGGAAATATGAGAAACAGAGTCTTTTCCTTTTTCATATTGCTGAACTTTATGCTAATCGGAAATTATACGGGCAGGCAATCGTGGCAATGTCGTTAAGTTACGAGGCGTTGATTTGGGAAATGTTTGGAGGAAATTATTATGATTACGATGAAACCAAAGAACGCAAAAAGAGGCTTCGCGCTCAGCCCGGTAAATTGACAAAAAATGAGGTTCAGGAATTGGCAAAAATTGATCGCAGCCGCAATTCAATTGTTCATGGAGGTGCGGAGTCTTCGGATATCAGACGGGGCGATATGGCCTCCAGTGTGCCGTCAGTAACGAATTTGCCAAATGCCTATCAGCAGAATCATGGAGCGTTGGAGCGAATTCTAAAGAAAATCTACGGAGTTTCCAATTAATAATTGTTCCGCAAAAGAGTGGTCATGCCAAGTTTCGTTTGATATTTGCAGTCAGTCAGAGATCAAAGGGAAGTATAACGAATTTTCTGTAAAATCATATTGAATGCCAAGTCAGAGTTATACACTGTTCGCGCTCCGCCGAGTGGGATACCCCATTCTCGGCGGAGCGCGTGTAACTCGGAGGAAATGGCGAAAAAATGTAATAAGTTCAATGAAAGGACTTATCTCAATGGGATGTAGCATGAAATCGGAATTTTTGCAACCGATTTTGGGAAAAGGATTCGACGGAATGCCGGAAATAATGCAAAATCTTTTCAATCCGGCAAGAAGATCAAGCGAGAGAGGAATCTCCAACGCAGGCATATCAGCGGACGGGCAAGCGTGTGGATCATATCATACAAACGGGTACAAGTTACGCGCGATTCAGACGCTGAACGGCGAATTGAAACTGAATATTCCACAAACAGGGAATACGGATTTTAGAAGAAGCGGAATCCCTGTTCAAACGAACTGACAAATACAAAAACAAGTCTTCCAGGCTCGCACAATGGCTGGAAAACGAACTTCCGGAAAGCTTTACCGTGTTCGTTGTCACCGAGTCTCTTAACGCGCGGCGCAAGCTCCGTACAACAAATATGGTGGAATTCCAAAACAAGGTGTTGAAAAACGGACAAGCTGTATTATGGTATTCCTCAACAGGAAATCACTGCTCGGAATCACATCGGCACTTCTGAGCGAACCGGATGAATCCAGACTTGCAGAAGACAAGGTTTATCAGGGAAGTTACCGACAATGTCGGAGAATTTACAGAAAAAGCGTTACATTATGTAGCCCTGGTTCATCCGGGAAGAGAAAGGGTAATATGCTCTGGGGAATCATACTTTCACTGCTAACTGGCGTCAGTTTTATCATGGTCGGCGCGCTCTACAGCTATGCGGGCAACCGAATCCGGATGATCGACGCTATGTTGGTCTACAACTGGATTCTGGTGGCGGTGTTGCTGCCGTTCTGCCGGACAATCGCCGCTGTGCCATGGGGACTTTCTCTGCTGATGGTATTCACCGGCGCAATTAATATCGCGGCAATGCTGCTCCTGCAGAAAGCGATGGTCTCGGGCAACAGTGGCATCGCCTGGGCAATCGGACAATCCGCGCTGGTCGGACCGTTTATCTGCGGCATGTTGTTTTTCGGCGAAACGCCGTCGCTTGCGCGGATTGCGGGGGCTCTGACGATCGTTTGCGGCATGCTGTTGCTGGGCTTCGCCAAATCCGGCGCTCGCCGAGCGGGAAGCAGCTGGCTGAAGTTGGCGTTCGGCGCTTTTCTGATCTTGGCGCTTGCACAATCGCTGGTCAGTGCGTCAAGTTGCTGGAGCTACCCGATGTCTGGACTGGAGCGGGCCTGCTGCATGTCATTCGGCGGCGGAGCGGCATTGCTGGCAGTCAAATTGGCTCGGCCGAAACGAATCGAATTCAGCCGGGTCATGCGGATTATCATCGCCATGTTGGCAATCACCGGTCTGGCGTCGCTACTGTTGACCTTTGCCGCGCTTGACCAGTTGGCGAAGGTGTCGCTAGCCGGCATCGGCTACCCGATCATGCTCGGTAGCTGTATTGTCGGATTCGCACTCTACAGTGCGCTGGCGCTGAAGGAAAAAATCCGCCCCCTCCAATGGGGAGCGATCATGGCGATCGTATTCGGTATCATATTGTTGAGCACACCGTAAAAAACGTTTATTTTTCCTGGATGGCTTTTGACATTGGTAATCATTTGAGATCACTATTCCGGACTTGTTTGTTAAAATCAGGACTTGCTTTACAGTATAAGGTATAAAGTCTTTTAATTTGAGCCGGCCCCCCCCCGATAATGCACAACAATAGCATTTTTCATCAACTTTTCAACTTCATTATTG